>Ga0190361_1000054_pt1 | contig 47153 bp, 54 predicted proteins | sample 48721845_MG_FD_161273 | JGI IMG/M metagenome (GOLD analysis project Ga0190361, IMG submission 161273) | Hydrothermal vent microbial mat bacterial communities from Southern Trench, Guaymas Basin, Mexico - 4872-18-4-5_MG | ecosystem: Environmental > Aquatic > Marine > Hydrothermal vents >... | reverse complement strand
TGAGCCAAAATTTTAGATAACTCTTGACAAAAAAAAAAATAAAAAGCGTATATTATAATTGGGATTGGTGATTGGGAGAAGCTAAATAATGTTTCTGAAAGCAATAATTTTTTTCTTCAATAAGTATTAAATAATGGATTGTATAATAGCCTCTCCTTTAGGAGGATAGATGCTAATTTCTTAAATATTGCTGGGGGGAACATAAAAAAATAAAAATTAAAAGGGAGGTCTTTCATGAAAAAACAAATTTGTTCAAGTTTTCTCACCATTCTCATTATCATCGGAGTCGTGATGAGCATCTTGAACTTTACCACCAAGGCTTATGCAGATTCTGGTGTAATATATGGGACGACAACTCCAGGAGAAAGTCTCCTCCTTACATCCTGGTGGAAACTAAATGGACGATTCTTGGGAAATTGGGATGTATGGGAACCATCAAATTGTGCAATAGTCTTTGAAAACTAATACTAAATGTAATTAAATCTCATTAAAATTGAAAAAATGAGGAAAATCACTTTCATAAGTTCACTTTTAATTCTGGCCAATCTCTGCTTTGCCTGGCAGGTCAAGCTCATTAAAATCATTTCTCTCGAGAAGGATGCCCTTTTTGTCGGATTTTTTGTAGTGCTGGGAGATGGGAGTCTTCTTTTTACGGATACAAAAGACAAGCATAGCCAGTTCAAGATATTTAATGAAGAAGGACGACTTGTGAAAAGCTGGGGTAAAATGGGACCTGGTCCGGATGAATTCGGTGGTCTGAGTTTTCCCGATTACCAGAGACCATACCTGGCTGTGGCTGATGCCGGTAAACGTCAGATACACATATTTGAAAACCTAGGCAATTACAAGTTTAAAAAAATAGGCAGTTTCCTGGCCTGGGAGTTAAGTGCTGGCCTCAAGATTTATAAAAGAAATGTGCTGATGGGTGGATATATAGTTTCACCCCAGGAGAAAAAATATATCCTCTTCATGCGAGATTTCAGCGGCAAGGAGACCAAATATATTCTGCCCCTGGAATATCGTTTTGGGGCGAAATCAATGGGCGAGCACAAAAAGATCAGCGATAAAGTATCGGGAATATCGGTAATTTCCTTTTTTGATACCTGTGGGGACACGGTTTATCATGTCAGCGATGTAAGGCTCAAAATAGCCAAAATCGACATGAGAACCGGGGAGATAACAATTATAGGCAAAAAGCCGCGTAATTTCCGACCTGTGGCCATGAACAGGAAGACAAGCCGAGCCCTGCTAACTGGAAAAGTAAGGGTAGACGACATTGTGAGCCAGCACTCTTTTGTTAGTGGCCTCTTTGCCGATAAAGATTTTGTGGGCGTTCTTTATGTCAACAAGGAGAAAAAAATCAACCATGAACTTTATTTTGTGCCCTACCTCCAGCTCTACGATCATTCGGGAAAGCTTTTACACGAACAGCCACTAAATCCGTTTTACTCCGAGGAGAGAATCATTCCCCTATTTTATCAAAAGAGTAAACGGCATCTCTATCTATGTTCAATGGTCAGCGGCGAGGAGACTCTCAGCTATGTCATTTATAAATTCTCCATTGAGCCGTGAGAAAACTGCTTATTATCTTGATAGGGGTGATTATCCTCTACTTGAGTAGTATTATTTACCGGGAAAAAACCACTCCTGTAACAACCACTTTTCCCCTTAAACATCTAGGAGAAGAGCCGAAGAGTGAAGCAAAATTGAATTTGATCTTATTCTTTTCCATGAATAATTGCCCACCGTGCCTGAAAGTGATTGACTTTCTCAATCAACCTCCTGAGGGGGTGAGAGTAGTCGGAATAATTCCAGAAAAAGAAATACATTTATTAAGCGAAATCAGGCAAACTACTGGAGCCGCTTTTCCTATTTATGGTGTCAAGCAATGGAAAAGATACCGGCCCATTTATGCTCCAACTCTCTTTGGAGTTGGAGGTAATGGGATTATTTATTTTATGCTTCCCTGTGTGGGGCTAGAGGAAACGTATTTACCCGTCTATTTAGACGAGTTTATGAGGAAAGCTCGTTATTTGCTTCAGGCTCCAAAAAGATAATAAAATTCATCATTAATTTTTATTTTATTTTTCTAAAAAATAGATAATTTATAATTTTGTTCGCAATTTAATTTTGGGAAGGAGCCATCGTCAACTTTTTTCCTTGCCGAAAAATTCGAAACAATGAATCTATTCAGGATAGTCCCTAAAATATAAGGACGTTTCACCATTCCAGACCAAGAAGAAACCATGCCCAATAAGTAAGCCTTCTTTTTTTTCAAAGAACGCCTAACCTAACGGTTTCTGGTGATTTCAAAAAAGGCTCTTGAAAAGACATGGATAAGAAAAGCTTATATTATAATTGGGATTGAAAATTGGGAAAAGCTGATGAGTGCTTCTGGAAAAAATTTACTACCTGGTTAGAATATTATTTGGTGCTCTACTTATTCATATTTCAGACGAGTACTCAAGGCAAAAGTGGTCCAGGTATATAGAACAATTCAGAGAAGATGAGTTAAATAACATTATTATTGTCCTGGAAAAATTCTTAAAATTCTTCATGAAAATGGGGTTCATGTTAATGAGGAGAAACTTGAAGTCAGGTCTTCACCTTTCACCTTTGGGTGTAAGGAAAGGGAAGGGAAAAGATATCAAGTGAATAACCTTTCTAACCGAGAAGTTCCCCACAAAGGTGAAAGCCCCACTCCGTTGTTTCAGCGCTTGGCTTCCTTGGCGGCTTTAACTTTTTCCTTGAGGGTTTTCTCTTTCTTTTTTTCTTTCTTTTTGAATTCAGTGCCCACCATTTCCAGGATGGCCATTTCTGCTCCATCGCCCGCTCGGGGGCCCAGTTTGATAATCCGGGTATAACCACCCGGCCGTTCAGAGAAACGGGGCCCAAGTTCATTGAACAGCTTCCTGACTACTTCTTTTTTATAAATAAAACGCAAAGCTTGACGCCGGGCATGGAGAGTATCCTTCTTACCCAGGGTGATCATTTTCTCCGCCAGTGGTCGAGCCGCTTTGGCCTTGGCCAGAGTGGTCCGGACTCTCTCCTTCTCCAGAAAGGACGTTACCAGGTTGCGTAACAAAGCCATCCGGTGTGCTGTATCTCGTCTAAGTTTTTTGCCGCTTACCCGATGTCTCATGGTCCTTCTCCTTGCTCACTCTCTTTAGAACGAGCGATTTCTTCCTCAATTCTCTCGACGAGTTTAGGGTGCAGGTCGAGATTTAAGCCCAGATTAAATTGCTGTAAGGTTTCTTTAATCTCCGCCAATGATTTCCGGCCAAAATTTTTAGTTTTCAACAATTCCTCTTCAGATTTTTGAACCAATTCATAGATATGGCCGATACCGGCAGAGCGGAGGCAATTATTGGACCGCACCGAAAGTTCCAAATGGTCAATGGGTTTAGAGAGAATATCGATCTGAGAAAAATAAGGAATTTCTTTTTTCTCGGGAACAGCCTCCTTACGAATGGGCTCATCCACCACGTTCAGAAAAATCACTAAATGATCTCGCAACAACTTAGCTGCTTGTCCCAAAGCATCGGTCGGAGTAATGGCCCCATTAGTCCAGATTTCCAGCTCTAGCTTTTCGTAATCCATACGTTTGCCCACCCGCGCCGGGCTGACTAAATAATTAACCTTGATTATGGGGGAATGGGAAGAATCCAATGGGATAAAATCAATGCTCAATTCAGGGTCATGATTCCGGTCAGCTGTCACATAACCCCTATTTTTGCGAACCACCATCTCGATATCAAGTTTACCGTCTTTATCTAAAGAGGCAATATGAACATCTGGATTGAGAATAGTAATATCGGAATCATGTTCTATATCCGAAGCCTTGGCTTCACCTGGTCCCTCTTTCTTAAGGTACATTCTCTTGGGTTGGTATCCCTCCATTTTGAGAGGGATACTTTTGATGTTTAAAATAATATCAGTCACATCCTCGACAACTCCGGGCAGGGATGAAAATTCATGGAGAACACCCTGAATCCGCACATTAGTCACCGCTGCGCCGGGTATGGACGAGAGTAAGACTCTTCTTAAGGCGTTACCGACTGTAATTCCATAACCTCGCTCAAAAGGTTGCGCTGAAAAGCGCCCATAGGTTTCAGTTAGCGACTCGTAATCACACTCGAGGTATTTGGGTCTCTGAAAGCCTATCTCGATCATATTTCCTCCTTTTTGGCTCCTAAGCTCCCGCCGGCCAGCCAAGAAAACTCCTTTTCGACTGGCCCACCACTTTTATCTTATTGAAAAATCAGCCTAATTTTACTTTGAATACAACTCAACAATCAGATGTTCTTCCACTGGGATAGTCACATCCTCTCTCCGGGGGAGAGAAACCACATTAATAGTCATTTTATCAAAATCCACCGCCAACCAGCTGGGGACGGTTTTATTTCGATGGGCCTCAACCATGGCCTTGATGTTTTCGTTGTTTTTAGAACGTTCTTTAAAAGTAATGACATCCCCTTTGTTGACTAACATAGAAGGGATGGTCGCTTTATGATCATTAAGCCGGAAATGGCCATGAACGATCAATTGGCGGGCATGACTCCGGGAAAAAGCAAAACCAGCTAAATAAACCACGTTATCCAGCCTTCTCTCCAGCATGGAGAGCAGATTCTCACCCGTGATGCCCCGCATTCTTTCGGCCCGTTCAAAGAAAAGACGGAATTGTCTCTCCGACATGCCATAATATCTCTTCAGTTTCTGTTTCTCCCGCAGTTGGAGTCCGTAACCCAAAATGCGCCGGCGCATCCGTCCATGCTCTCCAGGAGGATAAGGCCGTCTTTCCACCGGACATTTATCACTAAAACATTTACTTCCTTTGAGAAACAGTTTGGTTCTTTCCGCCCGACACAACCGACAATCAGGTCCCGAATATTTTCCCATGGCTAACTCCTTATCTAAACTCGCCTTCTCTTTCGAGGACGACACCCATTATGGGGAATAGGGGTGATGTCCCTAATTGATTTTATTTCCAGACCATGAGCTTGAAGAGCCCGAATGGCTGATTCCCGACCGGCTCCAGGTCCCTTTACCTTGACATCAACATAACGAACACCATACTCTTTAGCTTTCTCGGCGGCTTCCTTGGCTGCCAATTGAGCGGCAAAAGGAGTCCCCTTCCTGGCGCCTTTGAAGCCGGCTGTTCCGGCACTGGCCCAGCAAACTGTGTTGCCTTCTTGATCGGTAATGGTGATGATAGTGTTATTGAATGTTGACTGGATGTAGGCTACGCCAAATCCAATATCCTTTTTTACCTTTTTTTTCTTACCTCTTCGACTTGTTCTGGCCATGGGTCATCTCCTCTATTTTTTCTTAATCGCCCGGCCGCGAGGTCCCTTTCTGGTGCGAGCGTTCGTTCGAGTCCGCTGCCCCCGAACCGGCAAGCCTCGTTTGTGGCGGAGACCGCGGTAACAACCAATATCCATCAACCGCTTGATATTTAGAGTAACTTCCTTGCGTAAATCTCCCTCAATCTTTTCCCGCTTCTCAATAATCTGACGGATTCGGTTAATCTCTTCTTCGGTTAAGTCCTTAACCTTCTTGTCCTTATCAATTTGAGCCTCAGCTAGAATTTTATTGGACTTGGAGCGACCAATACCATAAATATAAGTCAAACCAATTTCCACCCTCTTATTTGGAGGAAGCTCAATACCCGCTATTCTTGCCATTTTTCCACCATTTATCCTTGTCTTTGTTTATGTTTGGGGTTGGAACAAATCACCCGGATGGTACCCTTGCGCTTGATGATCCGGCAGTTCCGACATATCTTTTTGACTGATGCTCTTACTTTCATCGCCCTTTACCTCATTTTTTATTTAAAACGATAAATTATTCTTCCCTTAGTTAAATCATAAGGAGATATCTCCACCAGCACCCGGTCTCCCGGAAGAATACGAATAAAATGCTTCCGCATTCGGCCGGAAATGTGGGCCAAGATGACATGTTTATTAGGTAATTCTACTTTAAACATGGCGTTAGGCAAAGTTTCCAACACCACGCCTTCTGCTTCAATAACATCGTCTTTTCTAGGCATAATGGACTCCTTTTTCCCGGGCAATTGCTTCCTCTTCTTCACTTACCAAACTCAATACCTGAGGACCGCGTTCGGTTAAAGCTACGGTATGTTCGTAATGAGCGGCTAGACTGCGGTCTTTAGTAATGGCCGTCCAGCCGTCTGAAAGTATTTCCACTTCCCACCCACCAGCCGCTATCATGGGCTCAATAGCAAGGACCAAGCCTGGTTTAAGTCGGGGTCCATGATGAGGAGCTCCATAATTAGGTAACTGAGGATCCTCATGAAGGTCATACCCTATGCCATGGCCGACGAAACTCCTAATAACTGAAAAACCACGCTCTTCAACATAGGTTTGAATGGCATGGGAAATATCGGAGAGATAATTTCCTTCTTTAAAATACTCCACGCCGGCCCAGAAAGCCCCTTCAGCCGCCGCCAGCAGGCGTTGAGCTTCTTCACTCACCTCCCCTACAGGGCAGGTGAGGGCGGCATCGCCGTAAAAACCTTTATAGACCACTCCAAAATCCAAGCTAACCAAGTCTCCTTCTTTAAGCCGCCGTTCGGAAGGAATCCCATGAATGATCTCTTCATTAATCGAAACACACAGCGAGGCTGGATAACCACGGTAGCCTTTAAAGGCCGGCTCGGCTCCCAGCTCTTTAGTTCTTTTTTCCGCATATTTATCCAATTCAATTGTTTTCAAGCCAGGACGAATCATAGCCTTTAATTCTTGAAGAATCTGTCCAACCAGACGAGCACTCTCGCGCATCATCTTAATCTCCTGGGGCGACTTATAAATAATCATAGCTACCTTCTCAACTCCGCTGGGATAAATTGTTTTATCCAGGAATAAATTGCCTGGAAGACCTCTTCTATTTTACCATCGCCTTTGATTTTTTGGTAATTACCCTTGCCTTTATAATACTCAACCAACGGCCTGGTTTGGTGGCGATAAACTTCCAGCCGTTTCCGGATAACCTCGGGACGGTCATCCTCCCGCTGAATTAAATCAGCCTGACAGTTATCGCATTTTCCCTCATGGCGAGGGAGCTTTCCCTCTAAATTATACACAGCTTGGCACTGGGGGCAAATTCTTCGAGCCGATAACCTCCGAATAATTTCCTCCTCATCTACTTCCAAATCAATTACTATTTCCGTTCGAGCACCATCTATTCTCTCTAAAAAAAGGGCTTGGTTGACATTTCTGGGAAATCCATCAAGAATGTAACCTGATTGGCAATCAGGCTGGGTAATCCTTTCCTGAACTATTTCGCCCACCAGTTCGTCACTGACCAATTCACCTCTCTCCATAACTGCTTTGGCTTTCAATCCTAGAGGAGTCTGTTGGCGTACCGCCTCGCGAAGGAGGTCACCGGTAGCAATCTTAGGGAAACCAAGCTTCTCACTCAAAAGGGAAGCTTGCGTTCCCTTGCCGCTCCCCGGTGGTCCCAATAAAATAATTCTCATCCTCTCCGTCCTCTTAAACGTCCGCGGCGCATAAAACCATCATAATGACGCATCACCAGCTGCGCTTCGATTTGCTGCAAGGTATCCATGGCCACGCCAACCACAATCAGAATCGAGGTGCCGCCAAAATAAAAATTAACATTTAAGCCCTGGGTAAACCACCGGGGCAGATTAGCTTCTAGAAAACTTCCAATTAAAGGCAAAGTATGCACCTTGAAACCGGTCATCAAAAATTCAGGCAGGATGGCTACCGCAGCTAAGTAAATAGCTCCGACTAGAGTAATCCGGGAAAGCACACCGTCAATGAAATCAGCGGTGTTTTTCCCCGGTCGGATACCTGGAATAAAACCACCATATTTACGAAGGTTATCAGCCACATCTGCCGGATTAAAAATAATCGAAACATAGAAATAAGTAAAAAAGATGATGGAGGCCACATAAATTAAATTATAAAGAGGCATCCCCAGACCAAATTGCTGGGCGATGCTTTGAAAGACCGGCACTCTAACCAGCTGGGCTAAGGTTGAAGGTATGGTAATCACCGAAGCAGCAAAAATAATAGGAATAACACCGCCAGTATTCACCCGGAGGGGCAAGTGAGTACTCTGTCCACCATAAATTTTACGGCCGACAACACGTTTGGCATAAGAAACTGGAATCCTTCGTTGCCCTCTCTCGACAAAAACAATGATAGCAATGACGGCCACCATCAATACCACCAGGAAAATCAGCCGCAGCGGAGTCATATCCCCACTGCGTAAACCACTCAGAATACTCTGCATGCCTCGGGGAAGATCAACCACAATGCCGGCAAAAATAATTAAAGAAATGCCGTTACCGATACCTCTTTCCGAAATCTGTTCTCCTAACCACATGATAAACACTGTTCCAGTGGTCAGAGTTAATATGGTTAAAAGCTTAAACCCCCACCCAGGATTAGGCACAATCGGAGCTCCCCCAGGACTTTTCAAAGCCTCTAGAAAAATGCTGATGCCAAAGGCTTGAATAACGCAAATAATTATAGTTCCATAACGGGTATACTGAGTTATCTTCTGACGCCCCAGCTCGCCTTCCTTGGAGAGGCGTTCCAAATAGGGCCAGACTACTTGGAGAAGCTGCAGAATAATTGAGGCGCTGATGTAGGGCATGATCCCTAGAGCGAAAATGGTCATGCGGGACATGTTCCGTCCTGAGAAAAGATCGACAAACCCCAGGATGGTTCCCTTCTGGGATTGCCAGAATTCAGCTAAAGCGTCGGCACTTATGCCCGGATTTGGAATCTGAGCCCCGATTCGGTAAACCGCCAAAAGAGCGAGAGTAAAAATAATCCTCTTCCTTAAATCAGGAATACTGAAAATGTTTCTGATACTCTCTAACATGGTTAACTTCCAATCACAATGGCTTTCCCTCCGGCCTCTTCAATCTTTTTGCGGGCTGAGGCGGAAAACTTGTGAGCATGGACCGTCTTGGCTGACTTTAGTTCTCCCCGTCCCAGAATTTTAATTTTTTCCGTAGCTTTTTTTATTACCCCGGCTTCTACCAAATCTTGAGGAGTCAATTCTTTTTTCGCTAATGAGGCCAGTCGGTCTAAATTAATTATCGTGTACTCTTCTTTAAATATATTAGTGAAACCTCGCTTCGGCACCCGCCGATGGAGGGGCATTTGCCCACCTTCGAAACCTCTTTTTTGAGAGAAGCCAGAAATTGACTTTTGTCCCTTGGTGCCTCGGCCGGCAGTTTTCCCATAGCCGGAACCCGGGCCCCGACCAACTCTTTTTCTCTGTTTTCTAGCTCCTTTGGCTGGTTTTAAGTTACTTAAATTCATTTTTTCTCCAAGACCTCCACTTCGACAAGATGGGGTACTTTCCGGATCATCCCCCAGATTTCCGGACAATCTTTTCTAATAACGACTGAATTAAGCTTGCGCAAACCCAAACCTCGGACCACTTCCCGATGTTTCCGCGGACGACCAATCAGACTCCGGACCAATTTTATCCTTAACTGCTTCTCGCCTGACTTACTCTTGGTTGATTTACCTTTGGTTACCATTTTCATCACCTCAACTTATAGTCACGACCATAATTTATCTTCGGGAATATTGCGTATTTTGGCCACCTTTTCCGGCCATTTTAATTTCTGTAAAGCATTCATTGTAGCTCGGGCAACACTAATAGGATTATTGCTCCGCAACGACTTAGTCAAAATATCTTTGACTCCGGCTAACTCCATGATAACTCGCACCGCCCCACCTGCAATCACGCCGGTTCCTTTGGAGGCCGGCCGGAGAATCACCGCCCCGGCATCATGTTCCCCTTTGACAAAATGGGGGATGGTAGTTCCCTTGAGAGGAATCCTAATTAAATTTTTCTTAGCCTCTTCGGCAGCTTTGGCAATAGCCATAGGTACTTCTCGGGCTTTGCCTTTGCCAATGCCTACTCGTCCTTGTCCATCTCCGACCGCAACTAGAGCCGAAAAACTCAAATTTTTGCCGCCTTTTACCACTTTGGTCACCCGGCGGATGGAAATGACCTGTTCTTTTAACTCCGGCTCTTGCCTTTCTTCCATCTCTTCCTTGATGATTTCTTCATCAGCCACGCTCAATCCTCCTTATAAGCTGCCTTATTATTTAAAAAATTATACCTTCTTTACGTAAAGCCTCGGCCAGGGCTTTAACTCGACCATGATAGGGATAAGCTCCCCGGTCAAAGACAATCTTTTCTATTTTTCTTTCTTTCAACCGCTGCGCCAGGATCTTCCCTAATTCTTCAGCGGCTTTAATGTTCTTAGTGTTAACTATTTTCTCCCGAAAACTCTTTTCTAGAGTACTGGCTCCAAAAAGAACCCGGCCGGCTACGTCATCAACCACTTGGGTATAAAGATATCGGTTACTTTTATAAATAAAAACTCGCGGTCTTTCGGGTGTCCCTCTGATTTTCTTTCTAATTCTCTTACGGATTCTTTCCCGTGACTTTTTCTTGAGTTCAACTTTATCTTTATACACCGCCCACCCCCGCTCGTCGTTCTTTCTTGATGAGTCGTTCGCCTACATAGCGAATTCCTTTAAGTTTGTAAGGATCAGGTTTGCGGAAACTGCGAATTTTATAAGCTTCCTGCCCCACTCGCTGTTTATCAATACCCCGGACAGTAATCAGAGTCGGTTTTTCCAGCACTATTTCAATATCATCGGGAATCTCGTAAATGACTGGTTTGGAATACCCCAGATACAACTCGAGCTTCCCTTTATCCAGCTTGGCCCGATAGCCCACGCCAACGATTTCCAATTTCTTCTCAAAACCTTGCGAAACACCCTGAATAGCATTAGCCGCCAGTGTCCGGCATAGCCCGTGAAAGGCCCTTACTTTAGGGGTTTCCTTTTCTCGGGTAAAGATAAGCTGATTATCCTTCATCTCCACCCGGATGCCTTCAAAGAGAGGAGACTCCAGTTGGCCTTTTGGACCCTCCACCTTAATCTTATCCGGAAGAATATTCACTTTGACTCCTGCTGGAATCGGAATCGGTTGTTTACCTACTCTTGACATTGTTCTGCCCTTTCACTTAGATTTACCAAATGTAACAGATGACCTCGCCTCCGACACCGAGTTCCTCACACTGCTTACCGGTGAGAATCCCTCGGGAAGTGGATATAATCGCTATTCCCAGTCCATTAAGGACCTTGGGGATTGAATCCTTCTGGCAATAGACGCGTCGCCCCGGTTTGCTTACTCTTTCCAGACCGGTGATGGCACTCTCTTTGTTCTCGTCATATTTCAGAGTAATAATCAACATTCCCTGTTTATTATCATCTACATACTTAAAATTCTGAATAAAACCCTCATTCTTCATGATTTTAGCGATTTCCAGTTTCATCTTGGAGCAAGGAATCTCCACCTGCTTTTTACGGGCCATCACCGCGTTACGTATTCTGGTTAGCATATCAGCGATTGGGTCGGTCATAGTCATTTTTTTATCCTCTCTCTTTATTTTCCGGTCACCAAGAAGCCTTTGTAATACCGGGAATTTCGCCTTTAAGAGCCAATTCCCTCAAACACAGGCGACACAGTTCGAATTTACGGTAATAGCCCCTCGGCCGACCGCAAATTCGACAACGGTTCTTTTTCCGAGTAGAAAATTTAGGCTCTTTCTGGCATTTTGCTATTGACGATTTTCTAGCCACTTTTCTCCTTCCTTAATGAATGTCTCGGAAAGGCATTCCTAGTTTTTTTAGTAAAGCATAGGCCAAGCGATCATCCTTGGCCGAAGTCACAATAGTTATATTCATCCCCCGGGATTTCTCTACCTTTGTGTAATCTATTTCTGGAAAAACCAGCTGATCTTTGAGCCCCAGGGTATAATTCCCCCGGCCATCGAAGGAACGGGGCGATACTCCCCGAAAGTCCCGTACTCGAGGAAGAACAATATTGACCAGTCGGTCAAAAAACTCATACATCCGGCGTCCTCTCAAGGTCACAAAACAAGCAATGGGCTGCCCCTTTCGCAAGCGAAAAGCTGAGATGGATTTTTTGGCGCGGGCGGTCGCCGGCCACTGTCCGGTGATCTGGCTGAGTTCTTTCTTAGCCGCATCCAACGCCTTTATATTCTGAGTAGCTTCTCCAACTCCGATATTAATGACAATCTTTTCCAGCCGGGGCACTGACATAATGTTTTTCAAACCAAACTCCTCCTGAAGCTGGGGAATGATTTCTTTTTTATATTTTTCCAGCAAACGACTCATGGCCTACTCCTCATTATTGCTTCTCCAAACTCGATTCACATTTAACACAAACTCGAATCTTGCTGCCATCTTCCAGAATTTTTCTTCGCACCCGCACTCCCTGACCGCATTGGGAACAATAAAGCATAATATTGGAAACATGAATTGGGGCTTCTTTCTCCATTATTCCACCCTGGATATTACGACTCTGGTCCCGCCGAATAAACTCTTTGACAAAATTCACTTTCTCCACTACTACCCGGTTCTTATCTGAAAAAACCTTTAAAACTTTGCCTATTTTACCTTTATCTTTGCCACTGATAACAATAACCGTGTCATCCTTTTTAATGGGTATCTTGCTCATCACAGTACCTCCGGCGCCAGAGAGACAATCTTCATAAACTTCTTTTCCCTTAACTCCCGCGCTACTGGACCAAAAACACGCGTCCCCACCGGCTCTCCCTGGCGGTCAATAATCACTGCGGCATTATCATCAAATCTGATATAAGAGCCATCCTTACGGCGAACTTCTTTCTTGGTTCGAACAATTACCGCGCGCACTACCTTACCCTTAGGTATCTTGCTTTCCGGATCTGCCTCTTTAACCGTGGCTGAAATAACATCGCCAATGGAAGCAGTTTTGCCCACTCCACCTCCCAAAGGAGTGATGCACATAATCTTCTTTGCACCTGAATTATCAGCTACTTTGAGACGTGTCTGAGCTTGTATCATTTTTCTTTTCCTCTATCGTTTTTTCTTTAGAAGGAGAAAGGCCGATAATTTCCTGCACCCGCCAGCGTTTCCTTTTGCTGATTGGTCTAGTTTCAACTATCCGGACAACATCGCCAACCTTACATTTTTCATATTCATCATGAGCTAAGTATTTTTTCTTCCGGCGGATGAATTTTTTGTATAAAGGATGCTGCACCTGCCGTTCCACCAGAACAGTCACTGTCTTCTGCATTTTGGTACCAATCACCACACCAATTCTCGTTTGTTTTCTTGCTTGATTTTGCTTCATCCTTCTCTCTTCCTTTGTAATTCTAATTCCCTGATAATAGTTTTGATGCGGGCAATGTCTTTTCTGATATTCCGCATCTTCATCTGGTTCTCCAGCTGACCCAGGGTATGCTGGAATTTTAATTTAAAAAGCTGATCCTTAAGCTCCTGCTCCTTGGACAAGAGTTCTTCTAAAGACATCTCTCTTAATTCTCTGGCTTTCATCGCAACACCCTATTCTCTCTGGTTATAAAGCGGGTCTTGATAGGTAATTTATGGGAGGCCAGTCTCATGGCTTCCCTCGCGGTGGCTTCATCTACGCCTTCCAATTCATAAATAATCTTACCAGGACGAACCACATCAACCCAGAATTCGGGATCCCCCTTGCCTTTGCCCATTCTCACCTCAGTGGGTTTCTTGGTGACGGGCTTCCAAGGAAAAACCCGAATCCAGAGCTTTCCCTTTCTCTTCATGAAGCGGGTGATAGTGATTCGGCCGGCTTCAATCTGACGAGCCGTTAACCAACAAGGTTCCAGCGCCTGAAGTCCATAATCACCAAAATTTAGTTCGGAACCTCGATAGGCCTTACCCTTCATTCGACCCCGCTGTTGCTTTCGATATTTGACCTTCTTGGGCATCAACATGGCTAAATCTCCTCTATTTCAGTAATTTGAGAAGTAACTTTGGGTTTATCGACATCAGTCCGATAGATCCAGACTTTAATACCAATTTGGCCATAAGTAGTAAAAGCTTCAGTAAAACCATAATCTATATCCGCCCGCAGAGTCTGCAGGGGCAACTGACCCCGAAGATACCACTCTGAGCGGGCAATCTCCACCCCACCCAATCGTCCCGAGCACATCACTTTAATTCCCCGGGCGCCCATTTTCATAGCCATCTCTACCGCCCGGCGCATGGCCCGACGATAAGCAATCCGTTTTTCCAGCTGAATAGCAATCCCTTCAGCCACCAGCAAAGCATCCAGTTCAGGTTTGTCGATTTCACGGATATCAATATAAACTTCTTTGCCAGTCAATTCTTCCAGACAGCTCTTCAAACTCTCGATTTCCCGGCCGCCGCGACCAATAACAATTCCCGGACGGGCCGTATGAATAATCACTCTCACCTTGGGTCCCACTCTTTCCACATCAACCCGGGAAATGCCTGCATGATAATATCTCTTTTTTATTTCCTTCTTCATCTTCAAGTCTTCGTGCATCAAGCGGCTATACTCAGCTCCTTGGGCAAACCACCGGGAAGTCCACTGCTTGTTAAAGCCTAACCGAAAACCGATTGGATGTGTCTTCTGTCCCACTTTTTATCTCCCTTTTCTTTCTTCTAAATAAATATGGACATGACTCGTCCGTTTTAAAATCCGGGCGGCCCGACCCATGGCCCGGGCTCGAAACCGTTTCCAAGTTGGACCCTGATCAACATAAATCCGAGCGATATAAAGATCATCAACATCTACTTCGGGTGACTTCTGCTGAGCATTGGCGATAGCCGAACGAAGCACCTTTTCGATAATGGCACTGGCCTTCTTTTTCTTGGAATACCTCAGAATGGTCAGGGCCTCTCCCACATAACGGTCGCGGATTAAATCCGCCACCAGACGGGCTTTTAGTGGCGAAATCCTGATGTATTTTCCGGCAGCATGAGCAATAAAATTTTGTTCACTCATTTTACTTTTTCATCCTGATTGTTCTAGCTGTTTTTGATGTATGACCTTTAAATGTCCGCGTCGGAGCAAACTCACCGAGCTTATGACCCACCATATTCTCAGTGATAAAAACCGGAATAAACCTCCGGCCATTGTGAACAGCAATGGTCAAGCCGACCATCTCCGGGATAATGGTTGATCGTCTTGACCAGGTTTTAATCACCTGACGCTTTTCCCGTTGACGGGCAGCCGCCAGGACTTTCTTCAACAACTTCTGATCAACAAAGGGTCCTTTTTTTAACGAACGTCCCATGATTACTTACTCCTTCGGCGGACAATAAATTTCTGAGTTCTTTTATTCCGTCGGGTCCGGTATCCCTTGGTCGGGATTCCGGTCGGAGAAACCGGATGGCGTCCTCCTTTGGCTTTCCCTTCACCCCCGCCATGGGGATGGTCAATGGGATTCATAGCGGTACCCCGAACGTGGGGCCGCCGACCTAACCATCTTTTCCGGCCGGCCTTACCAATATCAATATTCTGGTGGTCAAGATTACTGACTTGACCAATGGTGGCCCGGCAGTCCAGGTGAATCAAACGGATTTCAGAGGAAGGCATCCGAATATGAGCATAATCACCTTCCTTGGCCAAAATTTGAGCAGCGGCTCCGGCCGCTTTGGCTACTTGACCACCTTTACCTATTTTTAACTCAATATTATGGACTATGGTCCCTAGAGGAATATGCCGCAACGGCATGGCATTGCCGGGCAGAATATCTACCTGTTTATTGGAGGAAATTACCGTTTGGCCGACTTTTAAACCCACTGGAGTCAAGATATAGCGTCGTTCACCGTCGGCATATTTGATCAAAGAAATAAAGGCCGAACGGTTGGGGTCATATTCAATTGTCTCGACTACTCCGGGAACGTCCAATTTATCCCGTTTGAAGTCGATAATCCGGTACAACCGTTTATGCCCGCCACCCCGGTGACGGATAGTTACCTGACCGGCTGAATTACGCCCGCCGCTTTTCTTTAAAGGCTCAACTAGCGGCTTGAAAGGCTCGATGGTAGTAATCTCTTCAAAGGTTAGACCTGTCCGATGCCTCATTCCAGGAGTTGTTGGATTAAAGTTTTTTATGCCCATGGTTACACTGCCTCAAAATATTCGATCATTTTTTCGCCTTCTTTTAATTTGACATAGGCCTTCTTCCAGTTTTTTGTCCGGCCAATATTGCGGCCAACACGTCGCTCTTTGCCCTTTTTATTCATTACTCTCACCCGTTCAACTCTGACTTTAAATAACTGCTCGACAGCTCGTTTGATTTCGATTTTGTTAGCCTTGGGATGCACTTCAAAACATATTTCTCTGTTTTTTTCCTTCAACCAAGTACTCTTCTCTGTAATCACTGGGCGAATAATTATTTGATAAGGGTCTTTCATCACTTTAATCTCTCCATAAGGGATTCGTAAGCTTTCTGTGTTAAAACCAAGGCTTCATGATTAAGCACATCATAGACAGTCACTTGATCCGGCGCCTTCGGAGTGATACCGGGAATATTGCGTAAAGATAAAAACATATTTTTATTTTCGGGTAGATCAACCACTAAAGCTGAAGCTAACTCGAATTTTTTCAGAAACTCAACGCCCAGCTTGGTCTTGGGCTGTTCAAAATCAATCTTCTCCAGAAGAAGAAGTTGTTTATCGGCTAACTTCATGGCCAGGGCCGATTTGAGGGCATTCCGGCGGGCCTTTTTCGGCATCTGATAAGAATAATCCCGCGGTTTGGGTCCAAAAACAGTGCCTCCCTTACGCCATAAAGGTGACCTGATACTCCCTACTCGGGCTCGACCGGTGCCTTTTTGTCTCCAGGGTTTGCGTCCACCGCCTCTGACTTCGCCCCGGGTTTTGGTTGAGGCTGTTCCCCGGCGTTGGTTGGCTCGGTAATTAATCACCGCCTCATACAACAAATGCTCCTTCACCGGGTAAGCGAAGACCTCTTCAGGGGCTTCAACTTCCCTGACCTTTTTCTTGTTTTGGTCGTAAACTTCTAGTTTAACCATGGCTCACTCTTCACTTGGCAGATTTTGTTTTAAAACCGACTCTCCGAATCAAAAGAAGACCGCCATTAGCCCCGGGCACTGCTCCTTTAACTAACAGCAAGTTCCGTTCCTTATCTGCTCTGACCACGGTCAGATTCTTGACCGTCACTCGGCGATGACCCATATGACCCGGCAGCTTCTTTCCCTTAAATACCCGGGAAGGGAAGGCTGAAGCGCCAATCGAACCAGGCGCCCGATGGAACATCGAACCATGACTGGCCTTTCCTCCCCGAAAGCCCCATCTCTTAACCACGCCGGCAAATCCCTTGCCTTTACTGGTACCGACTACATCCACTTTTTCTCCGGGTTGAAAGATATCCACTGAAAATTGATCGCCTTCTTTTATTTCCGCAGTCTCATCAAACTTAAACTCCCGCAGAACTTTAAACGGTGGTAACCCACTCTTCTGGAAATGTCCTTCTAGAGGCTTAGTAACTTTCTTGAGCTTTTTTTCCTCCTCGAAACCCAACTGAACAGCTGTATAACCATCTTTCTCTTTGGTTTTTTTCTGGACAACCGTGCAGGGACCAGCTTGGATAACAGTCACCGGCACTACATTTCCCTCTTCATCAAAGATCTGGGTCATCCCGAGTTTTCTGCCTATGAGTCCTTCCACCATTTTTTATTCTCCTGTACCAAAAGCCTGAATCTCAACATCTATCCCCGCGGGCAAATCAAGTTTTTGCAATTCTTCAATCGTGTCATTATTATAATCACTGATATCAATCAGCCGTTTATGAATTCTCATCTCAAAATGTTCGCGGGATCGTTTATCTACATGAGGAGATCGGAGGACACAGAACCGATGAATTTTGGTCGGCAGAGGAATAGGACCCGCCACTTTGGCTCCGGTTCTCTTGGCTTTTATCACAATTTCTTTAACTGATTGATCCAACAACCGATGGTCGAAGGATTTTAAACGTATCCTTATTTTCTCCATTGTTCTGCTCCTCTTATCTCCTCATTTATTCCTTTCAACTTTTTATTCGATAATTTCGGTTACGGTTCCGGCACCGACCGTCCGGCCGCCCTCGCGAATCGCAAACCGCAAGCCTTTCTCCATGGCCACATCCGTAATCAACTCTACCTCTATCTCTACATTGTCCCCAGGCATCACCATCTCTACCCCACTCGGTAACTTCACCGTCCCCGTCACATCCGTCGTCCGAAAATAAAACTGCGGCCGATAGCCACTGAAAAACGGCGTGTGCCGTCCCCCCTCCTCCTTCTTTAACGCATATATCGACGCCTTAAACTTCCGATGCGGCGTGATCGACCCAGGCGCCGCTAACACCATCCCTCGCTCTACCTCATCCTTGTCCGTCCCTCTTAACAATACCCCAATGTTGTCTCCAGCTATCCCCTCATCCAACGTCTTGCGAAACATCTCTACCCCTGTCACTACCCGCTTCTTCGTCTCCCCAAAACCCACTATCTCTACCTCCTCACCAACCTTAATCCGTCCTCGCTCCACTCGTCCAGTCACCACCGTACCACGACCACTTATCGTAAATATGTCCTCAATCGGCATCAAAAACGGCTTGTCCACATCCCTCACCGGCTCCGGTATGTAACTGTCTACCGCCTCCATTAACTCCATTATCGCCTTGTTCCACTCATTCTCCGGATCCCCATCCGTCTCCAACGACTTCAACGCACTACCCCGTATCACCGGTATCTCATCCCCAGGAAACTCATACTTCGTCAATAATTCCCTTACCTCTAACTCCACTAAATCCAATATCTCAGGATCATCTACTAAATCTACCTTGTTAATAAAGACCACTATCGCCGGTACATTAACCTGCCGCGCTAATAAAATGTGCTCCCGCGTCTGCGGCATCGGACCATCATCCGCCGCCACCACCAATATCGCCCCGTCCATCTGCGCCGCCCCGGTAATCATGTTCTTGATGTAGTCCGCATGCCCAGGACAATCTATGTGCGCATAATGCCTCTTCGCCGTCTCATACTCTATGTGCGCTATCTGAATCGTTAACCCCCGCGCCTTCTCCTCCGGCGCCTTGTCTATCTGATCATATTCAACATAATCTACCGTCCCCATCGCCCGATTCAATACCTTCGTTATCGCCGACGTCAACGTCGTCTTCCCATGATCCACGTGCCCTATCGTCCCTATGTTTAAGTGCGGCTTCGTCCGCTCAAACTTCTTCTTCGCCATTTAACTTACCTCCTCTTTCTCTGATTTAAATAATATATTATAGAATAATTTTCAGACATTTCTACCCCTCAATGGTGAGCACTTACCCGACCTTCAAAGCGAGCCACTATCTCTTCCATAACCGCGGGCGGCATGATTTCATACCGATGAAACTCCATGGAAAAAACTCCTCTTCCCTGAGTAATAGTCCTCAGAGAAGTAGCATAACCAAACATCTCCCGCAGAGGCACCAGAGCCTTTATCACCCGGGAGCCGCCTTTCATCTCCATACCAATTACCCGACCTCGTCGAGCATTGAGATCGGAAATAATGTCCCCGGTATACTCATCGGGAGTCACTACTACTAAGTTCATGACTGGCTCTAAGAGAACTGACCCAGCTTTTTCGACTGCTGCCCGAAAAGCCATGGTACCGGCAATTTTAAAGGCCAATGGGGATGATTCATCAACTCGATAGGCACCGCCGGTAAGAATAACCCGAACATCAGTCATAGGGAAACCCGCCAGAACTCCCATTTCCATGGCTTCCTTCACCCCATCCTTGATGGAGGGAATGAACATCTCGGGAATCTCAGCCTCGCTGACCTGACTGACAAATTCAAAACCTTGTTCTCTTTCCAAGGGCTCAACCCTAATTTCACAGCGTCCATAGTGATTTTTACCACCTAGGGGGCGCTCATATTCGCCCACTCCTTCAGCCACTTGGGTTATGGTTTCCTTATAAGCCACTTGAGGTTTACCCAGGTTGGCCTGGACGCCAAACTCCCGTTTCATCCGCTCCATCAAAACTTCTAGATGAAGCTCGCCCATACCGTAGACCAAGGTCTGCCCGGTGAAGGGGTCGTGACCAACTTTAAAAGTGGGGTCTTCCTGGCAAAGCTTCTCTAAGGTTTCCATGAGTTTGTCATGCTCACTCCGGGACTTAGGCTCAATCACAGCTGTCACTACCGGTTCAGGAAAGCGAATCGACTCCAGAACAATGGGCCGATTGCGGGCGCACAGGGTATCCCCGGTGGAGACATTCTTCATAGCTCCAAGTGCCGCAATATCTCCAGCCACCACCTCTTGAATATCCTTGCGTTTATTGGCGTGCATTTCCATCAACCGCGTCACTCTTTCTTCGCTGTCCTTGGTGCTGTTATAAACCTGAGAACCCACCTTTAATCTTCCCGAATAGACTCGAATAAAGGAGAGAGATCCGACAAAAGGATCACTCATTATTTTAAAAACAAGAGCCGCAAAAGGCTCTTCATCTGAAGCCCGTCTTTCTTCCTCTTTATTAGTTCGGGGATGAAATCCCTTGATCGGCGGCCGATCCAGAGGAGAAGGGAGATAATCAACCACGGCGTCTAGCAAAGGATGAACGCCTTTGTTTTTAAAAGAAGAACCGAAGAGCACGGGAAAAAACTTCATAGCGATAGTTCCTTGGCGGATGGCCCGTTTGAGCAAAGCCACTGGTACTTCCTTTTCTTCCAAATAATATTCCATAATTTCATCATTAAAATCACTCAGGATTTCCAGCATTTCTTGCCTTTTCTCCTGAGCCAATTCCCGATACTGGGGACTTATTTCTCTGATAGTAAACTCTTTGCCTAGGATATCTTCACCCCAGTCCCACTCTTTCATTTCCACCAAATCTATGACTCCTCTGAATTCACTCTCTCTTCCTAGCGGCACCTGGATAACCAAAGGCACCGCTTGGAGTTTCTCTTTGATCTCTTCCACAGCCTTTTCGGGATTGACTCCGATCCGGTCCATCTTATTAACATAGACTATCCGCGGCACTTGATACCTATCAGCTTGGCGCCAAACGGTTTCCGATTGGGCTTCCACGCCACCGACACCGCAAAGGATGACTATCCCTCCATCGAGAACACGAAGGGACCGCTCCACTTCGACGGTAAAGTCGACGTGGCCAGGAGTATCAATGATATTTATCTGGTGGTCTTTCCAGAAACAGGAAGTAGCCGCCGAGGTAATAGTAATGCCCCGTTCCTGCTCCTGCTCCATCCAATCCATAACGGCCGTACCCTCATCGACCTCACCTATCTTGTAAGTTACGCCAGTGAAAAAGAGAATCCTCTCCGTAGTGGTAGTCTTCCCCGCATCGATATGGGCCATAATCCCAATGTTTCGAATTCGATCGATGGGGTACTTTCGGGCCAACTTTTCGCTCCATCTTAGTTAAATTTGGTTTAAATAAGAAAACTACCATCTATAATGGGCAAAGGCTCGGTTTGCCTCGGCCATTTTATGCGTATCTTCCTTTTTCTTGATAGCTCCACCTCGATTATTCACCGCATCCAATACTTCCGCCGCCAGTTTTTCCACCATGCTTTTGCCACTGCGCTCTTGGGCAAAACGAATTATCCAGCGGATGGCCAGCGAAATCGACCGGTGCTCAGGCACTTCTACCGGCACTTGATAAGTCGCTCCGCCAACCCGCCTTGATTTAGTTTCCAGAAGAGGCCGCACATTCTCCACAGCTTTTTCAAACATCTTCAGCGGATCTTGCTTGCTTTTTTGCTTGACGAGTTCCATAGCTTCATAAACAATTCTTTCAGCCAAGCTCTTTTTCCCCTTCCTCATCACGGCATTGATGAAGCGGGAAATCAAGGTACTATTGTACCGGTAGTCAGGCTTAATTTCTCTTTTTTTGACCGTTCCTCTTCTGGGCATCAGCTTCTCCTCTAACTAGCTATTCTCTTTTCTTTGGGTCGTTTGGTGCCGTATTTTGACCGGGAACTCATCCGGTTCTCCACACCTTCGGCATCCAGAGCGCCTCGGATAATATGGTATCTCACCCCAGGTAAGTCCTTGACTCGACCGCCTCTGATGAGCACTACCGAGTGTTCCTGGAGATTATGACCGATACCGGGAATATATCCAGTAACTTCAATATTGTTGGTCAATCTAACTCGGGCAACTTTCCGCATAGCTGAATTGGGCTTCTTCGGCGTAGTGGTAAACACACGAGTGCAGACTCCTCTCTTTTGAGGGCATCCTTCCAGAGCCGGAGATTTACTCTTGTATTTCTTCGGCGTCCGTCCTTTTCTGACCAATTGATTAATTGTCGGCACTCTTCCTACTCCTATATATATATTTTTATTTTTTTATAAAACCTCACCCATTACTGAGGAAAAAAATCTCAGAATGAGTGACAGGATGATAGCAAAATCATCCTGTTATGTCAAGAATTTTGAGGGAGTTAGATAAAAATCTAACTCCGGAGGCGGAAGTCCATAGCCTCTTCCGCTTCTTCCTCAGTCTCGACTTCTTTTAACTCCACGTTATGGTAGAAACGATAACCTGTCCCCGCTGGAATGAGTCGGCCCATAATAATGTTCTCTTTGAGCCGGCGCAACGGATCTACTTTACCATATAGAGCTGCCTCCGTCAGAACACGGGTTGTCTCCTGGAAAGAAGCCGCGGCGATGAAACTATCAGTACTTAGGGCACTCTTGGTAATTCCCAGAAGAATGGGGCGAGCCTTGGCTGGTTTACCACCGCGACGGATGACTTTTTCATTCTCTTCTTGAAACACAAACTTATCCACTTGTTCATCAACCAGAAAATCTGTATCACCCACTTCTTCTACCTTAACCCAGCGCAGCATTTGGCGAATGATAATTTCAATGTGCTTATCATTTATCGAAACGCCCTGGAGACGATAAACTTCTTGAATCTCACGGAGAAGATACTCAGCTAATTCCTTTTCTCCCAGAACTCGGAGGATATCATGGGGATTAACCGGCCCATCCATTAAAGGAGTGCCGGCTCTTACCCTTTCTCCATCAGAGACGCTGAGGTGGGCTCCTTTAGGAATCAAGTATTCCTTTTCACCACCCCGCTCATTGAAAACGGTTACTTTCCGATAACCTCGGACAAGTCCACCTATTTTGACGGTGCCATCTATTTCCGAAATAACCGCTGGATTTTTGGGGCGACGGGCTTCAAACAATTCTTCGGCTCGGGGTAAACCACCAGTGATATCTTTAGTTCGGGCGGCTTCCCGAGGAATCTTAGCCAAGGGATCACCGGCATGGACTTTATCGTTGTCCTTAACTTCTAGATTAGCTCCGGCTGGCAAGAAATAACGCCGGAGAATAACCGGTTGACCATTCTCATCCTTTTTCTTGGGGTCAACAATTTCTACGCGAGGCTGCATCTTATCATCCTTGGGATCGATAATGACCTGAGTAATCAGTCCTGTGAATTCGTCCTGAACCTCCTCCATGGTCACACCCAAAACCACATCATGGAACTTAACTATTCCCGACTCCTCAGTGAGAATGTAAGTGTTAAAAGGATCCCATTCGGCAAAAGCCTGACGAGCCTTGACTTCACCACCATCTTTAACCAGTACCTGAGCAGCATAAGGCACCTGATAGTGTTCTACTTCCCGGCCTCGATGGTCAATGATAGAAATACTGGCATTCCGATTGACTACGGTCAACACTCCATGGCGGTTGACCACCGCCTTTAAGTTGTGAAATCGGACATGACCGTCGTTCTTGGCTTCAAGTTTGGACTTCTCCGCACCCCGGAGGGCAATGCCGCCAATATGAAAGGTTCTCATGGTCAGCTGAGTACCTGGCTCTCCAATCGACTGGGCAGCAATAATGCCCACGGCTTCGCCTAGCTCCACCAATTTGCCGGTAGCCATATCCCGTCCGTAACAGAGCTGGCAGACACCCTGTTTGGTTTCACAAGTCAAAACTGAACGGATGCGGATTTTTTCAATACCCAAACTTTCCAGAGTATAAGCGATATCTTCGGTGATTTCCTGATTGACATCTACTATGACCTCGTTGGTATCCGGATGGATAATCCTTTCCAGTGAGATACGGCCGATAATTCGGTCGGCAAAGGGCTCAATCAACTCGCCATTCTCGACAATAGCTGAAACCGTAATCCCTTTTAAAGTGCCACAATCATGTTCATCGACAATAACTTCTTGGGCCACATCTACTAGTTTACGGGTCAAATAACCTGAATTGGCTGTTTTTAACGCCGTATCAGCCAATCCTTTGCGGGCACCGTGAGTAGAAACGAAGTACTGCAAAACGCTTAAACCTTCCCGAAGATTGGCCGTTATGGGTGTTTCAATAATTTCTCCGGAAGGTTTACTCATTAAACCCCGCATCCCGGCCAGCTGACGAATCTGTTGCTTATTGCCTCGTGAACCAGAGTCGGCCATAACAAAGAGCGGATTTAATCTCCCTTTCTCAAAGCTTTCTTCTTTCATTTTCTCCAGCATTACGGCCGAGATTTTATCTGTGACTTCTCCCCAAATCTCTACCACCCGGTTGAATCTCTCACCAGCAGTAATAGTCCCGTCTAGATACAGTTTTTCTACTTTCTGAACATCTTTTTGGGCCTTCTCCACCAGTTTTTCTTTTTCTTCAGGCACCAGAAAATCATCTATGCCTAAAGAAAAGCCGGCGTAAGTGGCGTAAGAGAAACCAAGTTCCTTCATCTTGTCCAACATCTCCACTGTCTGTTCTAGCCCAACTTTGAGGTAAGTGTAATAGACTAGATTACTCAAGCCTTTCTTTTTGAGAATGCCGTTGATAAAGGGTATTTTCTCTGGAAGAATAGAATTGAAAATAATTCGCCCAGGTGTGGTATCAATTAATTCCCGATTCTTCTCCACAACCGGGCAGGTGAGCACATCCTGATCGTCATAATAGGTAGCTAAATTCATGAAGGGACCTGTATAACGGACCTTGATGGGTGCATGAAGATCCACTTCTTTATTTTCATAAGCCAGAAGAACTTCTTCAGGTGAAGTAAAAATCCGGCCTTCGCCCTTTTTGTTTTTCAATTCAAGAGTTAAATAATAAGACCCTAAGACCATATCCTGACTGGGTACAGCCAGGGGACGACCATGGGCCGGAGAGAGAATATTCCGGCTGGAAAGCATCAATACATTGGCCTCCACCTGGGCTTCGACGGAAAGAGGTATATGAACGGCCATCTGGTCACCGTCAAAGTCAGCGTTGAAAGCAGCACAGACCAGAGGATGAATCTGAATGGCCTTGCCTTCAATCAACACTGGTTCGAAAGCCTGGATGCCTAACCGATGAAGGGTGGGGGCCCGATTCAAGAGAACTGGATGTTCCTTAACCACTTCTTCAAGAATATCCCAAACCTCAGGTCTTTCTTGTTCATGCCATTCCCGGGCCACTTTGACACTTGGAACCAAACCGTCTTTTTCCAGCTTGTGAAAGATAAAGGGTTTGAATAATTCCAAAGCCATCTTCTTGGGCAAACCACATTGATGAAGTTTCAACTCGGGTCCGACGACAATCACCGAACGTCCAGAATAATCCACTCGCTTACCTAGCAGATTCTGTCGAAACCGCCCTTGTTTACCCCGCAGCGACTCGCTCAGGGATTTCAGGGGGCGCCGGTTGGCTCCTAGATGGACCCGACCTCGTTTGCCGTTGTCAAAAAGAGCATCGACTGCTTCTTGAAGCATTCTTTTCTCGTTACGGATAATCAGCTCCGGCGCTTTGAGTTCGATCAATTTTTTCAAGCGGTTATTTCGATTAATAACTCGACGATAAAGATCATTTAAATCAGAAGTGGCAAACCGTCCTCCATCCAAGCGAACCAAGGGACGGAGGTCTGGAGGCAATACGGGAATCACATCCAAAATCATCCATTCCGGCCGGTTACCTGATTGTTTCAATCCTTTGAACACTCTCAAGCGTTTGGCATAGCGTAAACGTCGCTGCTGGGAAGTCTCTTTCTTCATCAACTCTCGCAGTCGCTCGCTCTCTTTATTGATATCAATCCGTTGGAGAAGCTTTTTGATGGCCTCGGCGCCGATAGCGGCTTCAAAGCCGTCGCCATATTTCTCTTGCGCTTCCTTATATTCTTCCTCAGTCAATAACTGCCGTTCTTTAAGAGGCGTGTTACCAGGATCAATAACTATGTAAGACTCGAAATAAAGAACCTTCTCCAGGTCCTTCATGGTCATATCCAGGATCAAACCGATTCGACTGGGGACGCCTTTAAAAAACCAGATGTGAGCCACTGGAGCCGCCAGTTGAATATGGCCCATTCTTTCACGACGGACTTTGGATCGGGTGACCTCGACACCGCATCGCTCACAGATAATCCCCCGATATTTCATCCGTTTGTATTTCCCGCATAAGCATTCATAATCGTTGATAGGGCCGAATATCTTGGCACAAAACAGACCATCTTTTTCTGGTTTAAACGTCCGATAATTAATGGTCTCGGGTTTGGTCACTTCTCCCCAGGACCAGCTTTTTATTTTTTCTGGAGAGGCAATACTGATCCGCACCATATCAAAATCAGTCCTTGGTTTACCCACCATTGATTGCCTTGAACTCATTATCCCTCTCCTTTTAAGATTTGAGGCACATCAATCCCCCAGGGGAGAATCTCTTCCTTTTCTTTTTTCTGCAGCTCAACATCGAGGCAAAGACTTTGCAACTCCCGAATAAGAACATTGACTGACTCCGGCAGACCAGGCTTGAAATCCAAATCTCCTTTAACAATAGCTTCATACATTTTAGCCCGGCCTTCCACATCATCAGATTTGACTGTCAATAATTCCTGAAGGGTATACGCGGCGCCGTAAGCTTCCAAAGCCCAAACTTCCATCTCGCCAAATCTCTGACCACCAAACTGGGCCTTGCCTCCCAAGGGTTGTTGAGTAATCAAAGAATAAGGCCCGGTGGAACGGGCATGAATCTTGTCATCCACTAAATGATAAAGTTTCATTATATAGATGTAGCCGACCGTGGCTTCTTGATCGAAGAGTTCGCCGGTGATGCCATCATAGAGACGAAGCTTGCCTGATTCCGGCAGTCCGGCCTTCTTCAATAAGCTCTTGATTTCTTCTTCAGAAATACCATCAAAAACCGGTGAAGCTACCCATAATCCCAGATGCTTAGCTGCCCAGCCCAGGTGGGTCTCTAGAATCTGTCCAACATTCATTCGGCTAGGCACTCCCAGAGGATTGAGAACTATTTCCACCGGAGTGCCATCCGGCAGGCGAGGCATATCCTCTTCAGGCACTATCTTGGCGATAATACCCTTATTGCCGTGGCGTCCGGAAATCTTATCACCCACCGAGAGCTTCCTCTTCATGGCGATATAAACTTTGATAACTTGAATAACACCTGGAGAAAGCTCATCGCCTCTCTTTAAAGCCTCGACTTTCTCCTTATGAATGGCCCTCATAGCATCAATTTGACGTTTGACTTTGCGCTCAATATCCTTAACCTTTTTGACTCTTTCGGGATTGTCCTTTAACTTCAATTTGGGAATATCTTCCAGATTTATTTTTTGAAGGAGGGCTTCAGTAAGTTTGGTGCCTTTTTTCAGTTCAATACCGGAGACTTTCTGGTCGCGGGCAACTTCTTCACCGACCAGCAAAGAGCGGATTTTGCGCCATTTTTCCATTTCCAGGATAAAGATCTCATCATTAAGGTTCCGTTCCATCTTACGGATTTCTTCCTCTTCAATTGCTTTGGCCCGCGGTCCTTTTTCGCTACCGCGACGGGTAAAAATTTTCACATCAATGACGGTACCTTCAATACCAGGAGGACAATATAGAGAGGCGTCTTTGACATCTAAAGCCTTTTCACCAAAGATAGCCTTAAGGAGTTTTTCTTCGGGGGAAAGCTGGGTTTCCCCCTTAGGGGCTACTTTACCTACGAGAATATCGCCCGGCTTGACATAAGCACCGATGCGGACGATACCATTTTCGTCAAGATTGCGGAGAATATTGTCCGGAACATTGGGAATATCCCGAGTTATTTCCTCAGGTCCAAGCTTGGTGTCACGCGCTTCAATGGATTCCTCGACAATGTGGATAGAGGTGAAAATATCATCCTTGATTAGCTTTTCGCTGACGATCACCGCGTCTTCAAAATTATAACCGCGCCAGGGCATAAAGGCACAAAGGACATTCCGACCAAGAGCTAGTTCACCTTTATCTGTACAGGAGCTATCAGCCAAAATCTGACCCTTTACCACCCGGTCGCCCTTGCGGACGAGGGGGCGATGGTTCATGCAGGTATTCTGATTAGTCCGCAAAAACTTAGTCAACAAATAGAGGTCAGTTCCAACTTCATATTCATTAGCGGCACCCTCTTCATCCACCCGGACGATAATTCTTTCAGCATCAACAAATTCCACCACCCCGGAGCGGCGACAAACCACCACATCGCCTGAACCCTTGGCTACTAGATGCTCCATGCCCGTTCCCACCAAGGGTGCTTCAGGTCGGAGTAAAGGCACCGCCTGACGCTGCATGTTGGACCCCATCAAAGCCCGGTTAGCATCGTCATGTTCTAGGAAAGGGATGAGCGAAGCAGACAAAGAGACCAACTGCTTGGGTGAAACATCGATAAAATCGATTTGGTCTTTGGGGATCATCTTGAAATTACCGGCCTGGCGGGCACTGACTAAATCATTGATGAATTCTCCCTTTTCATTCACCGGGGCATTGGCCTGGGCGATGTTATACTTTTCCTCTTCCCAGGCGGTCAAATAAAAACAGGTGGGTTCAGCTACCGGGAGTTGAGCCTTCTTCTTCTTTCTTAACTGAGCCACTACCTTTTCAAACTCTTCTTTCTCCACCATCTCACCCATTTGGAAGGAGCTCTGACCGGGATGAATAATCTTGACATAGTCAATAATCCGACCATTTTTAACTTTTCGGTAAGGCGTTTCAATAAAGCCGTATTCATTCACCCGGGCATAACAACTCAGGGAAGAAATGAGGCCGATATTGGGTCCTTCCGGGGTCTCAATGGGACAAATTCGCCCGTAATGTGAAGACTGGATATCGCGGACTTCAAAGCCGGCCCTTTCTCGACTTAAACCTCCAGGTCCTAAAGCACTTAAACGGCGCTTATGAGTTATCTCGGAAAGACTGTTAATTTGATCCATAAACTGAGATAGCTGCGAACTCCCGAAAAATTCTTTCAAAGCGGCAATCACTGGTTTAGAATTGATCAAATCCTGAGGCATGGCTGAAGCTAGATCCCCGGTCACGGTCATCTTTTCTTTAACCGTCCGTTCCATGCGCATCAGCCCGATCCGGAAGGCATTTTCTATCAATTCACCTACTGGTCGCACCCGTCTATTACCTAAATGGTCAATATTATCTACCTCTCCTTCGCCTATCCGCAAGCGAAGGAGATACTTGATGACTTCGACGAAATCTTCTGGCGCTAGTGTTTTCTCTTCCAAGGGCCGGTTAAGTCCCAATTTGATGTTCATTTTCAACCGACCTACCTGGGAGAAATTATATTTCTGGGGATTAAAAAACATATTCCGGAAAAGATTGTAAGCGCTTTCCATAGTATGAGGTTCACCGGGTCGGAGTTTCTTGTAGATTTCTCGCAGGGCCTCTTTAGTGTCTTTGGTCTGGTCCTTACGAAGTGTTAAAGAAATAATGTCCCCTATTTTCTCCCGGTGGGGGAAAAAGACCTCAAAAGGTTCCCCTCTCTCGATCAATTTATCTATCTTCACATCATCCAGTTCTTCATTCGGCTTGACAATACCTTTTATCAAATTGAGGGAATAAGCTTCAGCCAACTCTTTGCGAGCCAAAGGCACCCGCTCCAGGCCAGCTTCTTTAAGCTTCTCAATGTCTTGGGTGGTAAGTTTTTTCCTGCTTTTGACGATAATTTCCTTGGTCTGAGGATGAGAGATATTGGCGTCAACTACTTTGCCTACTAGATTCTCGCTAACCTCCCAATAAAGTTTGCCATCTACAGGGTAAACTCGGTAGTGAGTATAGAAAAGACGCAATATCTCCTCATCTGAACTGTAACCTAGAGCTCGGAGAAAGACCGAAGCTAGGAATTTTTTCTTCCGATCCAGACGGACATAAAGAAGATTTTTGTTATCATATTCAAACTCAACCCAGGCTCCACGATAAGGAATAATTTTGCCTATATAGAGCCCTTTGGCATCACCTGGCCGGAAGAAAACCCCTGGAGAACGTTGCAACTGACTAACCACTACTCGTTCAATGCCATTAAAGATGAAGGAACCTTTCTCCGTCATTAAGGGAATTTCCCCAAAATAGACTTCCTGCTCCTTGATATGTTTCAATCGTTTAGTTTTAGTGGCGGGATCTTTTTCCCAAGAAATCAACCTGACTTTTATTCTGAGAGGCACAGAATAAGAATAACCCTTCTGGAGGCACTCCATAGGAGAGTACTTGATTTTGAGACTCACTTTGTCTCCACAGTAAGAACACAGAGGAACTTCAATCTGTTTGACCGCCCCGCAATAAGGACAAATTTCCTTTTCAGTGATATCTACATCAGGGGGAATCAAGGTGCCACAGCTTTTACAGCGACGGCGGGAATTTTCAATGCCTTTAAGTTTCCCGCATTTGCATTCCCAATTCCCTAAAGAATAACTGATGAAATCCAATTCAGTGGTTTCTTTGAAGTCGGAAATCGGAAACACATCCTTAAAGGCAGCCTGAAGACCGATATCCTTTCTCTCTTCAGGAAGGAGTTCCATCTGGAGAAAATTTTTATAGGACTCCTTCTGAATAGCCAGCATATCCGGCATAGGCAGGACGGTTTTGATTTTAGAAAAATCTTGCCGTTGGCGATAAATATTTGTTGCTAAATAAGACATGGTTGCTCTCTCAGAAGAGTTTTATTTTTATGTTGTAATCCAAGAGGTCTCCACCTCCTGGGATTTTAAGCTGCTTTACTGCAGCTCAACCGTGGCTCCAACTTCTTCGAATTTCTTCTTAATCTCTTCAGCTTCTTCCTTGGAAATACCTTCTTTAATGGGTTTAGGAGCGTTATCAACCAAGTCTTTGGCTTCTTTAAGACCCAGGCTGGTAACTTCTCGAACGGTCTTGATGACGTTGATCTTCTTATCCCCGACCTCTTTGAGAATCACGGTAAATTCAGTCTTTTCTTCTTCTTGAGGAGCTTCAGCTGGAACTGCGCCACCCGGAACAGCCATGGGCACAGCCGCAGCTGCGGCACTAATTCCATATCTTTCCTCGAATTCTTTAATGTAGTCAGCCAGTTCAAGAACAGTTAGATTATCCAGATGTTCAAAAAACTCTTCCTTGGTTAATTTTTTTGAAGTATCTTTCTTCTCCTTAGCAGGACTTGAAGATTCTTTTGTTTGTGCTTTGGGCATTTTTACCTCCACCCTATTTTTTAGATTTTAATTGGCTCAACAACTGGCCGAAAGTGACCAATGGTGCTTGCCAAGTCTGATAAAACTTTATTAAAGGATAGGCCAAGAGATAGCCAAACTTGGCCAATAGCTCTTGTTTTGACCCTAAATTAGCAATCTCTTCAAAACGCTCGGCTTCCAGATACAATCCCTCCAGAATGCCAGCTTTAAACCGGAGGAGCTTAGTCTCCTTGGCGTATTCTTTGAGAATCCTAGCCAGCCCCACCGGATCCTCAGCAGCAAAAGCAATGGCTGTGGGACCCTGAAAGTAGTCTTTAAGATGCTCATAATAGTCAGTTTTAAGAGCTCGAAGAGCCAACCGGTTTTTTATTACCTGAAAAGTAAAATTCTTCTCTCGGAGCCTCCGTCTCAAATCACTGGCCTGGGCCACGGTTAACTTATTGAAATCCAATAAATAAAAAGTGGGAAACTCCTCAAACTTTTGTTTTAATTCTTCAACTCTCTCGATTTTCTTTTCTCGAGTGATATTCACTGTCCCTCTCCTATTTCTCAAAACTTGATTCTGCCACCGGTACTGATGGACTCATAGTTGTTGATAAATAAATACTGCGAATATATTTCCCTTTAGCCGCTGCTGGTTTGGCTTGCTGAACGGCTCCCACAAAAGTCTTGATGTTTTCAGCTAATTTCTCCTCAGGAAAAGAAATTTTTCCTACAGCTGCATGAACGATGCCTGTTTTATCCACTCTAAATTCAATTCGGCCGGATTTAATCTCATTGATAGCCTTTTTGAGTTCAAAAGTCACTGTACCGGTCTTAGGATTAGGCATCAAACCCCGGGGACCCAGAATCCGCCCCAATTTACCCACTCCTCTCATCATATCAGGAGTGGCCACCACAGCATCAAAGTCAACCCAGCCTTTGGAAATCTTCTCAATAAGATCATCTCCACCGACAAAGTCAGCCCCCGCCTCCTCGGCTTCTTTAATCTTTTCCCCGGAAGCAATGACACAAACCCGTTTGGTCTTACCTGTTCCATGGGGAAGTACTACTGTTCCTCTAACCATTTGGTCAGAGTGGCGGGGATTTACTCCCAAGCGGAGAGCGACTTCGACTGACTCGTCAAAATTGGCGAAACGAGTCTCTTTAAGCAGACGGATGGCCTCTTCCAGGGGAAGCTCACCCTTTTCTTGAACAATCTCCCTAACTTTTTCCCTTGCCTGTTGGTATTTCTTCCCTCTTTTAGCCACTGACAATCTCCAATCCCATATTTTTAGCCGTACCGGCAATAATTTTCTTAGCTGCCTCTAAATCATAACAGTTTAGATCCGGCATCTTGATACGAGCAATCTCTTCCAATTGTTTCTCGGTGATTTTACCCACTTTTTCTCTGTTAGGTGCTCCTGAACCCTTAGCGATACCAGCTGCTTTTTTCAATAAGAATGAAGCCGGTGGCGATTTGACCACAAAAGAAAAGGAGCGATCTTTATAGACAGTGATGATCACCGGAACAATGGTTCCCGGCTCCATCTTGGCTGTTTTTTCATTAAACTGCCGAACAAAATCCATGATATTCACGTTGTGCTGTCCCAGGGCTGGGCCCACGGGAGGAGCAGGACTAGCCTGACCAGCCTCAATCTGAAGTTTTATGGTCGCTACCACTTCTTTAGCCATTTTTCCTCCTATAATTTTTCCACCTGTAAAAATTCAAGCTCAACCGGGGTTGACCGACCGAAAATCGTGACCAATACTTTTAATGTATTTCTTTCATGATTAACTTCCTCGACAATCCCGTTGAAATTATAAAATGGACCATCAATAATCCGGACCGCTTCTCCTTTGGTAAAGGTGTATTTTGGCTTGGGTTTCTCGGAAGTAGTCTCCATATGTTCTAGAATTTTTTTGACTTCTTCTTTGCTTAAAGGAGTAGGTTTGCGTCCCGATCCTACAAAACCCGTAACCTTGGGAATCTCCCGCACCACATGCCAGTTGCGGTCATTCATCTCCATTTCCACCAGGATATAACCAGGATAAGAACGCTTGGTCGAGACAACTTTCTTGCCGTCTTTAATCTCGACCACCCCTTCGGTAGGAATAATAATTTGACCAAATTGGTCTTCCAGACCCAACTCCTCAGCCTTCAAACGAATAGACTCCGCCACAAATTTTTCAAAGCCTGAATAGGTGTGAACTACGTACCAATTCTTTGCCATTTCTCTCTCTATCAACCAAAAAATGATTTTATCTGGGCAATCACCCAGGAAAAAATAATATCCATGAAATAAAGGTAAAACCCAAAAAAGAAAGTAGCAATAATTACCACAATGGTTGTATTATAAACCTCCTGTCTCGAAGGCCAAGTAACCTTTCTGATTTCGGCCCGGACTTCTTTTAAAAAAGGAATAATACGTTTATACCATCTTTCTTTTTTTGCCATCCGTGTTTCCTTTTTTCTGGAATGAAAATTAAACTTTCTTTTAATACCGCCTTCAATTGGTGGTTATTTATGGCAGGTGAGGCAGGACTCGAACCCGCAACCTTCGGTTTTGGAGACCGATGCTCTAGCCAATTGAGCTACTCACCTGCGCCTTGCTTCATGCCTCCTCTGGAATAATTATTTTGTTTCTCTATGAGGAGTATGTTTCCGACAATACGGACAATATTTTTTTAACTCTAGTTTATCCGTCTTCTTTTTCTTGTTCCGCGTAGTCGTATAATTCCGACGTTTACATTCACTACATTGAAGGATGACTATCTCTCTCATCTAATATTCTCTCTTTTATTGAATTGTCTGAATAAATACCTAATAAGTACTTAAATATCGTTTTTATTCGATAATTTCGGTTACGGTTCCGGCACCGACCGTCCGGCCGCCCTCGCGAATCGCAAACCGCAAGCCTTTCTCCATGGCCACATCCGTAATCAACTCTACCTCTATCTCTACATTGTCCCCAGGCATCACCATCTCTACCCCACTCGGTAACTTCACCGTCCCCGTCACATCCGTCGTCCGAAAATAAAACTGCGGCCGATAGCCACTGAAAAACGGCGTGTGCCGTCCCCCCTCCTCCTTCTTTAACGCATATATCGACGCCTTAAACTTCCGATGCGGCGTGATCGACCCAGGCGCCGCTAACACCATCCCTCGCTCTACCTCATCCTTGTCCGTCCCTCTTAACAATACCCCAATGTTGTCTCCAGCTATCCCCTCATCCAACGTCTTGCGAAACATCTCTACCCCTGTCACTACCCGCTTCTTCGTCTCCCCAAAACCCACTATCTCTACCTCCTCACCAACCTTAATCCGTCCTCGCTCCACTCGTCCAGTCACCACCGTACCACGACCACTTATCGTAAATATGTCCTCAATCGGCATCAAAAACGGCTTGTCCACATCCCTCACCGGCTCCGGTATGTAACTGTCTACCGCCTCCATTAACTCCATTATCGCCTTGTTCCACTCATTCTCCGGATCCCCATCCGTCTCCAACGACTTCAACGCACTACCCCGTATCACCGGTATCTCATCCCCAGGAAACTCATACTTCGTCAATAATTCCCTTACCTCTAACTCCACTAAATCCAATATCTCAGGATCATCTACTAAATCTACCTTGTTAATAAAGACCACTATCGCCGGTACATTAACCTGCCGCGCTAATAAAATGTGCTCCCGCGTCTGCGGCATCGGACCATCATCCGCCGCCACCACCAATATCGCCCCGTCCATCTGCGCCGCCCCGGTAATCATGTTCTTGATGTAGTCCGCATGCCCAGGACAATCTATGTGCGCATAATGCCTCTTCGCCGTCTCATACTCTATGTGCGCTATCTGAATCGTTAACCCCCGCGCCTTCTCCTCCGGCGCCTTGTCTATCTGATCATATTCAACATAATCTACCGTCCCCATCGCCCGATTCAATACCTTCGTTATCGCCGACGTCAACGTCGTCTTCCCATGATCCACGTGCCCTATCGTCCCTATGTTTAAGTGCGGCTTCGTCCGCTCAAACTTCTTCTTCGCCATTTAACTTACCTCCTCTTTTCGTTTCCAAACATAATATTTAAAGCCCACGACCAGACTTGAACTGGTGACCCCGTCCTTACCAAGGACGTGCTCTACCAACTGAGCTACGTGGGCCTTTCCTGCTCATCGTTTTTGGAGCGGGAAACGGGACTCGAACCCGCGACCAACGGCTTGGAAGGCCGTTGCTCTACCAACTGAGCTATTCCCGCTCAATGGGCAGGGAAGGATTCGAACCTCCGAAGGGTTGCCCCAGCGGGTTTACAGCCCGCCCCATTTGGCCACTTTGGTACCTGCCCATCTAATCTTTTTCAAACATAAAAATATTTCCTGAAACAACTATTATAGCCAGCGAGAGGATTCGAACCCCCGACCCGCTGATTACAAATCAGCTGCTCTACCAACTGAGCTACGCTGGCATACATTTTTATTATAATTTCCAAAACCTTATTTGTTAAATTATCCGGGATTATACACCTGGAGTCATAGACTCCTTCACCGCGGCCATTTCCGCCACGATAAAAAAAAAGTATTTAGCGAAAATTACTATAGCAAATATTTTCTTTTTGTCAAGCCTCAAACTAGGAAAAAATAATCAGTTAAACAGAAATTCCTTCTCCTTTAAAATAAATTAATTCCCCAAGAAATCAGGACATCCTGTCTGAACCAGACTCTTCCACCGTGTTTTCTTCCCCTCGCCTGAAAAAGAGCCCCCTAGCTCAACGGATTTCAAAATCCTTTTCCCCAGGAAAATATCTCTCCTTTGGGCTGGTTTATCAATTGACATCCTCTGAGGCAGTTGATATGATTTTAGTCACTTTGAGACTAAAGAAGGCTGCTCTATGATCAAGCGTTACACCCGGCCTCACATGGGGGCTATCTGGACTGATGAAAACCGCTATCGGAAATGGCTGGCCGTGGAAATAGCCGTTTGCGAAGCCTGGCATGAACTGGGCCGAATCCCTGGTGAGGCTTTGGCGGAAATCAAAGAAAAAGCCAATTTTTCAGTCAAGCGCATTGAAGAAATTGAAAAAACCGTTAAACATGACTTAATCGCCTTTTTAACTTCAGTGGCCGAATACATCGGGCCTCTTTCTCGTTATGTTCATCTTGGTTTAACTTCTTATGATGTGGTGGATACCGCCTTTTCTTTACTTATTAAAGAATCTCTCGGTGAAATTCTGACTCGATTGGAGTCCCTCAAAAGTGTTCTTCGAGAGCAGGCTCTTCGGTACAAAAAAACCGTTATGATCGGCCGGACCCATGGTGTTCACGCCGAACCTATTACCTTCGGCTTTAAACTTCTCGTTTGGTACGAAGAAACCAAAAGAAACATACGGCGAATAAAACAGGCGCGAGAGACTATCAGTTACGGCCGCATCGCCGGAGCTGTGGGCACCTTCGGCCATCTTGATCCCCGGGTAGAAGAAATCGCTCTTGGAAAATTGGGCCTCAAACCAGCCCCGGTTTCGACCCAGATCCTCCAGCGTGATCGCCACGCTGAAGTCCTGGCCGCCTTGGCTATTACAGCCAGCTCCCTGGATAAATTCGCCACCGAGATCCGTCACCTCCAGAAAACAGAAGTTCTGGAAGTTGAGGAACCCTTTACCCGAGGGCAAAAGGGCTCATCGGCCATGCCCCACAAACGAAATCCCGTGCGAACCGAAAGAATCTCAGGACTGGCCCGATTAGCCCGCGCCAACCTCCAAGCGGCCTTGGAAAATATTCCTCTCTGGCATGAACGGGATATCTCTCACTCTTCGGTAGAAAGAATAATCTTTCCCGACACATTCATTCTGGTTGACTTTCTTCTGGCTGAAACCATAAACATCATCACCAACTGGCATGTTTACCCCGAAAAAATGAAAAAGAATTTAGAGCTGACCCGGGGCTTGATCTTCTCGCAACGGGTGCTCTTGGCCTTAACCGAGCAAGGCCTCTCCCGGGAAGAAGCCTACCGACTTGTCCAGCGAAACAGTCTGAAAGCCTGGGAGGAAGGCCAGGATTTTCTCAGCTTGCTGCTAGCTGATTCTGAAGTGACCGCTGTTCTGCCTCCGGCTGAAATAAAAAAATGCTTCACCCTAGAGCCCTTTCTCTCCCAAATAGACTATATTTATGAAAGAGTATTAAGCGATGAAAATTAGAGTTCTGGTGTCTTTTAAGGAAAGTGTCCTTGACCCTCAGGGACAAACAGTCAAAAACGCGCTCCATTCCCTGGGGTATGACTTTGTCAAAGATGTCCGCCAAGGCAAAGTCTTTGAACTTGAAATCGACGACCTCCCCCGGGAGCAACTTGAAGTGAAAATTCCGGAAATAGCCGATAAGGTCCTGGCCAACCCGATTATTGAAAAATTCGAATGGGAAATTCTGGAATAAGAAGAAAGCCGGAGAGAAACCACCGGCTAGTCCGGAGAAAAATAGCTTTGAAAAAACATTTTAAATTATAAAGGTAAAGCAAAATGAAATTTGGGGTAGTTATTTTCCCCGGTTCTAACTGTGATTATGACACTTATTGGGTGCTTAAAGAGGTCTTTCACCAGGAAACCTTGTTTCTCTGGCACAAGGACCATGACCTCCGGGGAATTGATTGTGTGGTCCTCCCTGGGGGTTTTTCCTATGGGGATTATCTTCGTTCCGGAGCCATCGCCCGGTTCTCTCCTTTAATGCAGGAAGTCAGAGAATTCGCCGCCAGAGGTGGCTTGGTGCTGGGGATTTGTAATGGTTTCCAGGTACTTCTGGAACTGGGGCTTCTTCCCGGAGCTATGCTCCGGAATAAAAACTTAAAGTTTCTCTGTCAATTCGTCCACTTGAAAATCAATAATGCCGAGACACCTTTTACCAACCAGGGGCGGCCCGGTCAGGTTCTACGGATTCCGATTGCCCATTATGACGGAAATTTTTACGCTCCTCCCGAAACCATGGAGGAAATAAAAAAGAACAACCAAATCGTCCTCCAGTATTCAACGTCCACTGGAGAGACGACCGAAGAGGCTAATGTCAACGGTTCTCTGGAAAATATCGCCGGACTGATTAACCAGCAAGGCAACGTCCTAGGGATGATGCCTCACCCGGAAAGAGCCTCCGAAGCCGTCCTCGGCAGCCAAGACGGCCGCTTGATTTTCCAATCCATAATTTCCTGGTTATCGTGATTCCAACCTAAGGAAGGAGAAGCTGGTGATTGATAAAAAAACTCTTGAAGAACACAACTTAACTCCAGAAGAATACCAGCGGATTGTCGAACTTATCGGCCGCGAACCAAATCTCACCGAATTAGGGATTTTTTCCCTGATGTGGTCAGAGCACTGCAGTTATAAAAGCTCCAAGATTCACTTAAAAAAATTACCGACCACCGGTCCCCAGGTCATCCAGGGTCCAGGGGAAAACGCCGGGGTGATTGACCTGGGGGAGGATTTGGCGGCGGTTTTTAAAATTGAATCTCATAATCATCCCTCTTTCATCGAACCTTACCAGGGAGCGGCCACCGGAGTGGGCGGTATCCTGCGGGACATTTTCACCATGGGCGCCCGACCCATCGCCTTACTTGATTCGCTGCGTTTCGGACCCCTGGACCAGACGGCCAACCGGGTCATAATGGAAGGTGTGGTCTCGGGTATTTCCGGGTACGGCAATTCTATCGGCGTGCCGACGGTGGGCGGAGAAGTCTACTTCCATCCCTGCTACTCCCTCAATCCTCTGGTCAATGTCTTCTGTCTGGGCTTAGCCCCCAAAGATAAGATTTTTTATGCCCGGGCCGGCCGGCCCGGTAATCCGGTTCTTTATGTCGGCGCCAAAACCGGTCGGGACGGCATCCATGGAGCAACCATGGCCTCAGCTGAATTTGATGAAAATCTGGAAAAAAAACGTCCCAATGTTCAAGTGGGCGACCCTTTCAAAGAAAAACTCCTCCTGGAGGCCTGCCTGGAGGCTATGGCCCAAGGACTCATTATCGGCATTCAAGATATGGGGGCGGCCGGTTTAACCTGCTCGACCACGGAAATGGCCGCCAAATCAGGTACAGGCATTGAAATTAATCTCGATTTGGTGCCGCAACGGGAAGAGGGGATGACCCCTTATGAAATCATGCTCTCCGAATCCCAGGAGCGCATGTTGCTAGTGACCACGGAAGAAAAGGTTGGTCAGGTCCAAGCTATATTCGCCAAATGGGACCTGGACGCCGTGGTCATCGGTCGGGTGATCGAAGGCAAAAACCTCAAAGTCTGGTTTAAGGGGGAACTGGTGGTCGATGTCCCGGTGGAAGCTGTGGTTAATCTCTGTCCGGTCTATCATCGTCCCTGGAAAGAGCCGACCGAGCGGGGCCAACAAATTCTGAAGGAACTTCCCTCTCATCCCAGCGATTTTAACCGGGTCTTCCGCCAGCTCCTGGCCTCACCGACAATTGCTGATAAAGAGTGGGTCTTCCGCCAGTATGACCATATGGTGCAAATCAATACCGTTTTCCTGCCGGGGGCCGATGCGGCGGTACTGCGAATCAAAGGGACTCCTCGGGCCTTGGCTGTTACTTTAGACGGAAATTCCGCCTATTGTTACTTCAACCCCCGGGAAGGGGGCAAAATAGCTGTGGCTGAAGCCTGTCGAAATTTGGCCTGCGTAGGCGCTCGGCCGCTGGGAGTAACCAATTGCCTCAATTTCGGCAATCCAGAAAAACCCGAAATCATGTGGGAATTCAAAGAAGTCGTCGAGGGGATGGCTGAGGCCTGTCGGAACTTTAATTTACCCATTACCGGCGGTAACGTCAGTTTTTACAATGAAACCGAAGGCAACCCCATTTATCCCACGCCGGTGGTGGGTGTCGTTGGCCTGATTGACGACCTGAAAAAAGCCCTTCGCCCTGGCTTTCAAAATCAAGGCGACTTAATTTATCTCCTCGGGCCTTGGGGCGAGAGCTTAGGGGCCAGTCTTTATCTACGGGAAATTGTGGGTCAAGAGAAAGGTCCGGCTCCAAGAGTGGACCTGCATCTGGAGAAAAAAATCCAGGAATTTTGTCTGGAAGCTATTCATCAGGAACTCCTTCACTCGGCCCATGATATCTCCGAGGGGGGATTGGCTGTCTGCCTGGCGGAATGTTGTTTTCACAGCGAGTCGTTTCTAGGGGCAAGAATAGCTCTCCCACCTGAGCCACGTCCGGACATTGCGCTCTTCAATGAAGACCAATCCCGCCTCATCGTTAGCCTCTCCCCGGAAAAAGAAAAAACTTTTCTCCAGCTGGCGGAAACTAAAGAAATTCCCCTTACTCATTTGGGAGAAGTAACCGGTCAGGCGATAACCATCACCCAGGCCGGGCAAATCATCATTGACCTCTCAGTGGCAGAAGCTTATCAAATATGGAAAACATCTCTTCCGAACTTTTTTAAAATAAAATCGTGAAAAATCGAGAATCGGCTCTCCAAACGAGGGGCTCTCAAAAGGCCTCTAGAAAACGGTCTTTATTCAGACAACTGAAGCGAATCATTCCTTCACTCCTTCTGGCTCTGAGCCTGATGCTCCCCTCGCCCATCTCTTTGAGGTCCGCCTCAGTGGCTATCAAACTTTCCCTGGGACAGGGGTGGCCTCAGGTAAGCGAAATCAATCAGATCCTCCTCTCCTGGCAGGAATCCCTCCAAAAGCAAGCCGAAGCCTTAAAAAGCTGGACTTGGGAGGCAGGTACTTTACGGCAATTTAAACAGCAAATTGAATTTGCCGCTTCGCTGGAATTCAATTTATCCCGTTATTTTTCCCTCAATCTAACTTCCGGCTATACTTATGGAGAGCGTGGCCAAGACCAACTTCAAGCCATTATTGACCGCCCCGTAGGCCGGTCCCTTTTTATCCAGCAAGTCAAAATAGCTACTCTTCCCCTTTGTCTGGAAGCCTTTTTCCACCTGCCTTTCTCTTCACGCTGGGAAATTTACGCCGGGGGTGGAGGTGGGTGGCTCTGGCTTAATTTCACTCAGAGAGAAGGCATAAAAGTAGAGCCAGCCTCTACTTTCACTTATCCGGCAGAAATTAATGTCCACGGGCGGAGTCAATTTCTTCAGACCAGCCTAGGAGTGGTTTGCCACCTTCGAGACATCAGTCTTTTTCTTGAAGGGAACTATCGCTGGGCTAAATTCGGTCAACTCAATGGTGAAAACAAAAGCGGTCAAGAAGGTCAACTCTATTATTTGCGGGAATACCAACCCGAGACAGGTTATTGGCAAGCCAAATACATGATTGCCGCTAGTCAACCCACTTCTCCTGAGTTCCAAGAAGTGCATTTGGCTCAACTTGATTTGAGCGGCTTCTCCCTTAAACTAGGGTTAAAAATAAAATTTTAGGGAAAAGGACCAATGACAGAATATTTTCGTAGTCCTAAAAAAAGAGGGCGAATCGCTGTTTTTCTCTCGGGCAGAGGCTCCAACTTTTTAGCTATCTATGAGGCCGTCAAAGCCGGGAAGATAAACGGCGACATCGTTCTGGTTTTCTCCAACAAAAAAGAAGCTCGAGGCCTCCAGTTGGCCCAGGAGAGAGGCTTGGAGACCCTCTATTTGAACCCCAAAGAATTCCCTTCTCGCGAAGCCTATGACGAACAAGTGGCCGCTGAAGTCAAGAAAAGAAAAGTAGACCTCATTTGTCTGGCCGGCTATATGCGCATCTTGACGCCCGGCTTCTGTGAAGAATTTAAATATCGGATGATGAATATTCATCCGGCTCTCTTACCGGCTTTCCCTGGTCTCCATGTCCAGAAAAAAGCGCTAGAATGGGGAGTACGTTATTCCGGAGCCACTGTCCACTTCGTCACCCCTGAAGTTGATATGGGCCCCATTATTCTTCAGGCCGTAGTCCCGGTCAAGCAAGACGACACCGAAGAAACCCTGAGCGACCGCATCCTCCAGGAAGAACACCGCATCTACCCCGAAGCAGTGCGGCTCTATTTTGAGGGTCGACTGGAAGTCAGAGGCCGTCGGGTGTTTATTCTGGAATAAAGAGGCAACTCAATCTAAGCAAGACGCTCATCGGCGGAAGGGGGACTAAAAAGGGAGAGTTGGCGCTGTCTTCGCCACCTATCCTAAACCAGGAGCTAAAATTTACTCAAAGAAAAACTGCGCTCCTTTTTTCTTACCCAGCATTAGAGCCCTCTTTAGCCTGTTTTTAACTTCTTTCAGAGAAATCAGAGCTGTCGACCGAAAGACAACGGAGAAAGGCTACTGATTCTCAAGAAAAAGGGGAAAGAAGCATATTCTTTTGAAGAAACCTTTATAGATTTAAGATTAAAAATACTTTGACCCCATAAAAGGCCTGATAAATTATACTAATTAATTGAAAAGAAGAGCAAAAAAGGCTATTTTTAAAAAGCCTGACTAGAAACAACGGGAAGAGGTCGAAGATGAAGGAAGTCGAAGAACAATTTGAATACCTGAAAAAAGGTTGTGTGGAAATAATTCAAGAAGATGAATTAAAAGCCAAACTGGCCCGCTCTTTAAAAACCAAAAAACCTTTACGGGTCAAAGCGGGCTTTGACCCCACCGCTCCGGATATTCATCTAGGGCACACTGTTCTCATCCGGAAAATGAAGCATTTCCAGGACTTGGGGCATGAAGTTATTTTTCTCATCGGTGATTTCACGGGTTTAATCGGTGATCCTTCGGGTCGCTCCGCCACCCGACCGCCGATGACTCGAGAAGAAATAGAGAAAAATGCTGAAACTTACAAAGAACAAATCTTTAAAATTCTGGACGAGAAAAAAACCATAATTGATTTCAACTCCCGCTGGCTGGGCAAACTCACCAGCTTCGAGATTATCAAGCTCACGGCCAAATATACTGTCGCCCGTATTCTAGAACGTGATGACTTTTCCCGGCGGTTAAAAGAAGGCCGGCCCATCTCGGTTCATGAAATTCTCTACCCCCTGATGCAGGCCTACGACTCAGTGGCTCTCCAGGCAGATGTGGAACTCGGGGGAACTGACCAAAAATTCAATCTTCTAGTGGGCCGAGAGATCCAACGGGAGTACGGTCAGGAACCACAGGTAGTCATGACCATGCCTCTTTTGGAAGGCCTGGACGGCGTGGAAAAAATGAGTAAATCCCTGAATAATTATGTGGGTATCACTGAACCTCCCTTGGAAATCTACGGAAAAATTATGTCTATCTCTGATGAGTTGATGTTCCGTTATTACGAACTCTTGACTGACGTACCCCTCAGTGAAATCTCCCGCTGGAAACAACAAATAGCTGAGGGTGAAATAAATCCCCGCGATATTAAAGCCCGCCTGGCCCGGCTGATCGTAGCGGATTTCTGGGGAGAAGAAGCTGCCCGCAGGGCCGAGGAAGAATTCGTCCGGATTTTCCGCAAAAAAGAAGCTCCCACTGAAATGGAGGAAATCCCCGTGGCCGCCTCTTCCTTGCCTCTGATTGACCTTCTGGTTGATCGCGGGTTGTTACCTTCACGAGGCGAAGCCAAAAGATTGATCCGCCAAGGCGGAGTTTATCTCGACGGTCAGCGAATCAATGATATTACCTATACTCTGGCCCTAAAGAAAAAACAGTCAGTAATTCTCCGCCTGGGAAAAAGAAAATTTTTTCTTCTCAAAAGGAATGAAAATTAAGTTTCTCTAGGCTGGATAAATTAAACTCATTAATTGAGGTGGAGGCCAATCTTCGCTAGAGAATATCTAACATTTAGGAGGCAGAGAAGCCCTGTATCTGAGACCGGTATTAACTTAGGCTTCCCGTGGGCCATTATTATCTCATCACCCTCAAAGCTCATCTCCTGAGTCTCTAGTTCAAATATAAACTCTTAGAGGAGTCCTTCTTTATTACCATTTTTAGAAAAACTTAATTTTCCGGGAATATCTGGTCTATCTTCTGATTGCTTCTTCACTTTACAACAATCTCCAACTCTTCACCCTTGCTTTTCAAGGGCTCAAAACAGGGCTCTCTTCTCTCTTATTTTCACTCTCCTGGGCTGAATGACAGGAGGCTTAGAGAAAACGACTCTTCTTGTTTTCCTTGGCTCCGTTTCTCCAGTAAGTCTGATTCGTGAATAATTCAGATTAATTGAGGCGCAGTCACTTCCCCTTATTAGCCAATTAAATATTAATCCTGGAGAATTCATAAAAAGGGATTTTTCCCTTCATAACGTATTGATATATAATTAGAAAAAGAAGTGAGAGGGAACAACCAAAAAAGATTGGACCAATCACCCGCTAAGATTTTTGGCTGTTCTTGGATCAATATTTTTTAATTTATGAATAGACCAGGTTAATTAAATCAGTTGAAATTCTAAGTGGAGGGGGGGAAGAATTTTGGATTTCGTCCATAAATCTGGCGGTATATTTCAGGAAATTTATCTTTGCCTCCCAGCAAAAGAAAAGTTAAAGGATAGTGCTGGGCAGCCAGCTTCCGCATCTGGGTGGCCAACTGACGAATATCCCACTGGGCCGTGGCATCCTCCCGAAGTCGGGAAATATGGTAGAGTTCCCGGGCATTGACTTTAAGGAGAACGCGGCGCCGATGGGCGTTGGTTAGGATATATTCAGCCCCAAACTCCAACTCCCGGGCCAATTGCTCATAGGCCTCGTTGGTCTGCTCAATAACCCGCAGAAAATCATCCCGGCCGTCGATGGCCTCGACCGCCGGAGGAATTGTCACTCCCAAAGAAGGGTCATAAGGCTGAGTAAGCAAAGTGGCCATCCGATGCCTTTTCAATTGAGCAAAACAGGTGGCTGAAACAACACACTCAAAAGTCAGATCAACCATTTCCCACTCCCGCAAGGCCGGGTCATAAAACTCCATATATTGACAGGCCGTTTTGATAAGTTCCTCCCGGGCGATCTGCTGAAGTTGACGGGCTCGGCGGAGAGCTTCCTCATAAGAAAGGGTTGAAGAGCGATGGATTAAGGCCGCTACCAGCTTCTCATCTCCATCAACAGAACCATCCACCAATCTTACCTCCGAAGAAGAAGAAGAAGAAGATGAAGAAGAAGATGAAGAAGAAGATGATGATGATGATGATGATGATGATGATGAGAGCTCCGGCACTAAAGCTTCCACTTTTTCTTTAATAGCTTCATAAGTCAGAGCATCATAATCAGTGGGCTCAGTGAAAAGAATGATTGAAGGCGCCACCTGATGAGCCAGCTCATATATTTGGCGTCCGACTTCTCTGACCTCAGCTAATTTTTTAGCGGCAAATCGTCGCACCAGCAACTCAAGATTACGGGCGTTCAGCGTCATCCCTAGTTGTCCCTGAGTAGCTAAGCTGACGATATAACGAGCGTCTTCCTTGGCCCAGCCTTCGAGCAGAGAATGCTTTTTGGGATTAGCGGCTAGTTCCGGATGTTGACCAAAAACATAAGCCCGGAGCTTTTCATACAGCTGTCGATAAAGATTATTCTGGGCTTTAATCGTCTGACAGAAGACATGGCTTAGACCAGCCTGTTTAACCTCTTCAGGCAGGACATAGTCACCTCGCAAAGTTATGTACCGCTGGGATTTCTCGGTATAAGAGCACAAACGGAATTTCTCTATCTCTTCAATGGCCAATCGACTCACGCCAATAAGATCAAAATTAAAGACGGCATGTTCGGCTACCGAATGATGCCCCATTTTAAAAATAATAGTCCGGTTGGAACGTCGGGCTCGCTCTACTTCCTCCCGGGCTACCCGCCGCAATTCATTAATAGGCCTGGGGTCGCGGGAGATTCGGGCATAAGAGGCGGAAAGAGTCTCGGGAGTAACATCTTCGCGGGGAGGCGAAGCTTTTTTTAGTTCTTCAATAACTTCACTATCAAGATTGTAACCAGCAAGAATAATCTTCATAGCAGCTTAAAAATTATAAACCTAAGCCGGAAAAGTCAACTTAAATTAAAAATTAAATTAAAGGGAAGGATAGTCATAAACTTTTCTTTCATGAGCCCATCTCGTTGTTAGTTCCTTTTAGTTCAGCTGTTAGGCAAACCGGTCTTAAATCTTCACCCTTCGCCTTTGAAGGGCGCCAGGATTTTTATGAATTAATGAGATTAATCGATGTAGCTAATCTTGCTTAAAGATAAAAAGCGAAGCCTTGACTCTTAATTTTGAGCTTTAACTCAATCTCAAGTTCTTTTTTAGGACTATGGACCTTGGCTGAAAATAATGATTCAACCTGATCAAGGAATATTCCTAGGAAATAAGCAAGAGGGCTTCCCTTAAGAAGCAGCTTTTGACTTCTTCTGGCAGTTGGCACATACTCCGTAGTAATAAACCTGCACCTGGCGGACTTCATGACCATTGATCCGAGTTGGTAACATCTCTCCCTCAGGCCAAATGTCATATATCCGACCGCATTCCAAACAGAGAAAATGATAATGGGGTTGAAGATTAGGCTCTAAATAGACCCGGTCCTCGGAAATGGTGAGTTCTTGAATTTCCCCAATCGCTTTGAGGACTTTTACGGTATTATAAACAGTGGATAAAGACAGCATAGGATATTTGGGCTTCAGGTCAGAATAAATTTTTTCAACAGAAGGATGTTCCCGATTACCAATCAAATATTCAACAATAGCCAGTCTCTGCGGAGTTAAACGGAAGCCCGTTTCTCTTATTTTCTGAAGCACTAATTCTTTCCGTTTCATAGGAAAGATTCTAAACTAGAAATAATTATTTGTCAATAATCATTTTGACCAAGCAGAGGCTAAAGTCGGGGGATATCGGGATAAAATCGGTCTATAAAATCGGGGTCGGGCCTCAGCAATTCATATATTAACAACAACTTATCCCAATTTTACCCCCCGAAAAAGGCCCTTGAATGCAATTTTCAACCCTGGCTCATTGTGCTCCCGGATACCTG
>Ga0190361_1000053_pt1 | contig 47567 bp, 50 predicted proteins | sample 48721845_MG_FD_161273 | JGI IMG/M metagenome (GOLD analysis project Ga0190361, IMG submission 161273) | Hydrothermal vent microbial mat bacterial communities from Southern Trench, Guaymas Basin, Mexico - 4872-18-4-5_MG | ecosystem: Environmental > Aquatic > Marine > Hydrothermal vents >... | reverse complement strand
AATTTAGGAATTATCTCAGGAATACTCGGTCTGCTGAAATAAAAAGAGTCAAGTTTTTATTTGATTAATTTGTCTTAACCAATTACCAAAAAAGGAGGCGAAAGAAATGAGAATAAAGAATACAAAAGTAATTACTAAGTTAGTAATTGTAATAATATTTTCTCTTTTGCTGATAGATACATCATGGGCAGGAATTATCCCAACAACTGAACGAAACGAGATAATACCTGCCTCTAATTCTAAAGAATGGAAATCGCCTTCAGAGATGGCAGGAGGACCACAGGTTAAAGTGGAGCGTCCGAGTGCCGCAAATGGCTGGAGGGAGACAATAAAGGAATTTGATGCTAACGGCAATCTGACAAAGCAGACAATTAGGCATTATTATGCGGGGGGTGAAAGGATAAACAGCGAGATAATTGAAGAATATAATGTTTACGGAGGTGTAATAGCAAGACGTGTAAAATGTTATGAATACCATACTAATGGTTTAGTAAGAGAGACATTTAAAGAATATGCTCTTTTCAAAAAAACAGGATACTTAATATTAACAAAGGAAGGAAGCAAGGAATATGCTAATGGAAAGTTAAGAAAGGAGCATTTTAAGGAGTATGGTACCAAGGGGATACGAACGGATATTGTGATAAGGGATGTAACTAGGGAATATAATGATAATGAAAAATTAATAATGGAATATAGAAAGGAAAAATATGGTTGGACTAAAATAACAAATGAATATTATGATGATGGTGAAACTTTAAAGAAAACAACAAAAGAGGGCTCATACAGAGGACATTATGGCCAAACGATAACAGAGTATTATAGAAGCGGAATAGTTAAGAGTGGAAGCTGGAGGGGAGATAATCCCAATAATTTTAGTAGAAAAGAGTACTATGAAGACGGCACTCCTAAAATGGAAATAGTGCGCAAGCGCATAAGACACGGTTGGAGCGAGATAAAAAAGGAGTTTTATCCTAACGGCAATTTGCAAAAAAAGACAGTAAAAACATTCAGGAGGAACAGGAAGTATAAGACAGATATGGGTGTAACAGAGTACTATGAAAGCGGGGCGATTAAAAGCCATGCAACAGGAAAGCTGCGCAATGGGAAATTCGCGGCAGCAAACATAGAAGAATATTATGAGAGTGGGCAACTTAAGAGGCAGATATGTAACGATTATAATAGTAGTGGTCTTCGTGAGAGTAAAGTATGGGAATATCGTAAGGACGGAAGCTTGAAAAAAAAGAAAAAGACAAATTATGCTGCCTGGAGCGGAGTTGTCTCAAAGTGGAAAGAAGAATTTTACGAAAGCGGAAATCTTAAAAGAAAGGTGAAAAGTAGAAGCGATAAATACATAAAGATATGGGAATATTATGATAATTACAGTTTTGGTTTAGCAAATTTACCAAATCCCTATCTGTATGGTGTTGGCACTCTTAAGAGAGAAGAAAAGATATATCTTGGAGATAATGGATTCATTAGACAACGAAGGATAAAAGAATATTTTGAAAATGGAAATCTCAAGAAGATTATAAGAGAATATTATAGTGAAGCAGGAATACTCAAGTATCAACAGATAATACATTATGACAGATATGGAAGCCAGATATCACAACAGATAATACATTATGACAGATATGGGAACCGGATATCATAAGACAAATATATCCCAACTTACGAGATTAGTTTTCTTTTGACCAATTACCAAGATGAGAGGTAAAAGAAATAAGAGTAACGAGAATGAAGAATACAAAAATAATTACTAATATAACCTTCAATTTAATCTCTCAGAGTTTATCATCGGCATTACGTAATAGTTAAAGATAAAAATTTGGAAATGGTAAAAAACCTTCCCCTTGATTTAAAGAAACTTGCACACCCGGCGGGTGTAATAGGTTAAAAGAAACCCCTACTGTAAACAACCTTCCTATCTCTGCAGGCATTTCCTTCCTCCTTGTAAAAACGTAAATTCCGCCTAAAATAACCGAACTTTATTTCGTCTGTGCCCCTACACTGGCGTATTTTGCGAAGTATTTCGTCTATATTCTCACCTAGTGCCACTTCTGTGTCAACAACTGTATAACTGGAGTTTACCCATTTTTTTCAAGTATCCATAAATGATAGAAGAAGTTGTTTAGGTTCTATCTTATAAGTTTTCTTATCTTGAGAGCATCTCCATTTAGTATTAAAAAGTATTCTGTAAATACCATCTTAAAGTGTATTGCTTAAATGGTGGTATCTGAAAAAATCTCTTTGCTTTTTCATAAATCTTTTTAAGTAAAATATTCAGTTTTAATTTCCTAAATATACACTTAAGAAATAAAATACTGCCAGAAGAAGTGATACTGTATTTTTAACCCTGCATAGCTTCTTACTCTTACATCTTCTAAATTATATTCCTGCTTTAAGAATCTTATGCTTTCCTCTACTTTCCATCGGGTCAAATACATCTCTAAAATTATTATTGATCTACATTGGTTAGAAGCATCATCGGCTTATTTCCAAATCCTTTTATTGCTACTAACCATAACTCTTGCTTTATCCCTGCTAACTTTACTCTTTTCTTTAAATCCTTGATTATCTATTTCTAATTTGTACTGCTGATTATATTCAATAAACCTTTCTGCTATATCGTAAGCTTTTTTCTTACGGTTATTCCCTAAAATATAAAGTCTTTCTTGTTTTATCCTGATAATGAATCTTAAATCATTAAAAACCATTGATTTTATTAGCTCTTTTCTATCTCCTCTCCTATCTATTACGTATATACCTTTAGCTTTAGCATAATTATTTATTGTATGAATTGCATTTAATCTAGTTATTCTCACTTTTAAAACCATTGGCCCCTTGAGAGTATAACTCACTATAGAGGGGGTAAAAGATATTCATCATATATATTTGCCCCAATAACCTCTAATATCCAGTATCTCTTAACGCTTCCTTCTTCTCTACCTGTCGGTAGACAGGATCCCATCCCCCACCCGAGTTAAGAAATCCATCTTTTGAGCATAAGGTTTATGGATATGGGTTATATCCACAGCTAATACTGTATCATTATCTATCCTTTTTGAGGATTGCTCAAGAATCATTTTATTGAGATGTAGACCTAGCTCTTTATCCTGCATATGCCGATGGAGTCTTATTTCTATCTTTATAAGTTTTATCCTCTCTTGTAAGCTCCTTGCTATCTCGGAGAGTTTTATATCCTTGGATGCCTGTATACCAAAAAGGATTTGATGAATAAATCCCCTTTTTGGCTTATTTAAACCTTTACTTAGGCTTTCAGAGAATTTAGTTAATTGCTCATTGACTTTTTCCCTGATTACTATATCATTATTCATAGGGGCACCTCCTTGTTTTTGGGGGAAGTCTTTTCCCATTTTTGGGCTAAAATATTATAAAAGCTTATTTTTTGGGGAAACTCCAGTTATTTTTGTGTTTGACAGAACAAAAAAAATTATGTAAAATTAACCCCCTATGAAAAAGCGATTAACTACTCCTACCAAACTTAAAGGGAAGCGGAAACACGGATTCCGCAAAAGGATGGCCACTCGTTCAGGAAGAGCGATTCTACGAAGAAGAAGAAAAAAAGGAAGAAAGAAACTTACAGTATGAAAAGGGTGTTTTTAAGAGCAATCGATTTTTATGATTGCATAAAGTGGCTTTTCCCTACCTGTTGTAAGTTTATCCCCTCTTGCTCTCAGTATGCTCGAGAAGCTTTTAAGAAATACCCTTTACTTAAGGCATTAAAACTAACCCTGTTAAGACTCCTTAAGTGCCATCCTTTTTCTCCTGGAGGAATCGATTACTTAGAGTAAAGATGGAAAGGCGTCTGGTCACTTTTATAATAATTACTCTTCTCTTCTTTATCTTTTATGCCCATCTTACTAGGAAATATCTTCCTCAAACTCCTCCTCCTCCCTCTGGGGAAGTCAAAGAAGAAGAGTCTTCAAAAGAAGAGATAATTCCCTTAGAAGAAGAGCAGCTGGAAGAGGTATCTACAGAAAAGTTTGTCATAACATTTTCATTAACAGGAGGTTATATAAAAAAAATCTTTATTAAAAAATACCAAGAAGAGCTACTTTTTAAAGATATAGGGTTAGTTTTTACCCACCGCACTCTCCCCTTCCAACTCACCCAAGAGAAAGAAAAAATCACTCTCTTTAATCGTGAGAAAAATATAAAAAAAGAGTTTCTCTTTAAAGGGTACACTTTAACCTTAAAGGTAGAAGGAGAAAAAGAGAGGTCAGAACTAGTTCTTTTTTATAACCCTTTAAATATCAATAGGTTAGAGCAAAGATACCAGGAATTTTTTTATCAAAATACTTCCTCTACTCTTAAACGTTTTCCTCAAAAAAGAGTTCCCTCTAAAACACTTACTTCTTCTCTTTTTGGAATAAGAGATAGGTATTTTTGTTTAGTGTATTTTTCAGGAAAACATTCTTTGAGAATTTCCCGGTTAAAAGATAATTCTCTCTTATGCAAAGTCTCTATAAAGAACTCTTTTTCTCTCCAAGCATTCATAGGACCTCAACACTTAGAAGAATTAGATAAGTATCATTTAGAAGAAATAGTAAATTATGGCTTCTTTCATCCTATAGGAAAAGTACTAGTAAAACTTCTTTCCCTTTTCGCCTTATGGACAAAAAATTGGGGGATAAGTATTATTCTTCTCTCTGCAATAATTTATCTAGTTTTGTTCCCTTTTACTTTTCGTAGTACTCAAGCGATGCGGAAAATGCAAGCTCTTCAGCCTAAAATAGAAGAACTAAAAAATAAGTATAAAGATAACCCTCAGAAGTTAAATAAAGAAATTTTAGAGCTTTATCGCGCCTATAAAGTGAATCCTCTAGGAGGATGCTTACCTATCTTTTTCCAATTGCCTGTATTTATCGCTCTTTATCAAGTGCTTTTGCGAGTAGTAGAACTTAAAGGAGCAAAATTTCTTTGGATAAAAGATCTTTCTCTTCCTGATAGGATACTTTCTCTTCCTTTCTCTCTCCCCTTTCTAGGAAAGTATATAAACCTTCTCCCTATCCTTATCGTGGTTATAGGAATTCTTCAGCAGAAGATTACTTCTCAAGATTCTCTTCAGGCAAAGCAACAAAAATCTGTAGGATTATTCTTTGCAGTGTTTATTGGTATAATCTTTTATAACTTCCCCTCCGCCCTAGTGTTGTATTGGTTGATGCAAAATCTTTTCACTCTTTTTTATCAATGGAGAATCTCTCCAAAAGAGACTTCTTAAAACCTTTTCTTGACAACTTTCTTAATATCTTATAAAATTAAAAATCAGAAGGTTTTATTTAGGAAAAAGTTTCCACGTGGAAACTTTTAGAAAAATGTAAGATTTATAAGGGTTTTCCTTCAATGAGTAAAATAATAGGAATTTGTAATCAGAAGGGAGGAACAGGGAAAACCACCACTGCGGTAAATTTAACTACATTTTTAGCTTTAGCAGGGAAAAAAACTCTTCTTGTAGATGTTGATCCTCAAGGAAATGCTACTAGTGGTTTAGGAAAAGAAGTTTCCTCAGAACTTCCTTCTATCTACCAAGGGTTGATAGAAAAAGAACCTCCTCAAAAACTTATTGTTTCTACTTCTTGGAAGAACCTTTTTCTTATTCCTTCATCTATTTCTCTTACAGGGGCAGAGATAGAACTAGTCTCTTTAGAAGAGAGAGAGAGTAGATTGAGACGGTTATTAGAGATGATACGGTATGATTTTGATTATATTATTCTCGATGCCCCTCCTTCTTTGGGACTTCTTACTGTAAATGTGTTAGTAGCTGCAGATAGTCTTATTATTCCTATTCAGTGTGAATATTACGCTTTAGAAGGTGTCTCTAAACTTTTAAATACTATTGAGTTGGTAAAGGAGAGATTAAATCCTCGTTTGGAGATAGAAGGAGTTCTTCTTACCATGGCAGATTTTAGGACACGTCTTGCTCTCCAAGTAATAGAAGAGGTGAAGAGATTTTTTAAAGAAAAAGTATTTACTACTATCATTCCGCGCAATGTGAAATTAGCAGAAGCTCCTAGCTTTGGTAAACCTATTCTTTTCTATGACCCTTCTTGTGTAGGAACAAAAGCTTATCTCAATTTAACTCAAGAGATTTTAAAAAGGAAGATAGATCTTGATTTGTGTGGGTCTTCTTTAAAAGAAGGAGGCTGATTTTTTATGGAAAGGAAAGTGTTAGGAAAAGGATTAGAAGCATTGATCCCTAGAAAAAAAGAGGAGAAAGAAAAAAGTTTTGTTTCTCTCTCTGTAGAAAAAATAGAACCTTCTCCTTTTCAACCTCGTCAAGAAATCGATCCTCAAGAATTAGAAGACTTAAAAGCTTCTATCAGAGAAAAAGGAATAATTCAACCTATTATAGTAAGAAAAGTAGGAGAAAAATTTGAGGTTGTTGCTGGAGGTCGTAGGTTTCAAGCTGCTAAGTCTTTGGGAATCAAAGAGTTACCAGCAATAATTCGAGAAGTAAGTGATAAAGAATCTTTAGTTTTAGCTTTGGTAGAAAACCTGCAAAGGAAAAACCTTAATCCTATCGAGGAAGCGTTAGCTTTTAAGAGGTTAAATGAGGAGTTTGCTCTTACTTATGAAGAAATAGCTAGACTCATAGGAAAGGATAAAACCTCTATCTCTAATACCATTCGCCTTCTTAAACTTCCTCAAGAGATTCAGGAGGCAGTTAAGAAGAATATAATTACCTTTACTCAAGCAAGAGCTATTCTGGGGCTGGAAAAAGAAGAAGAGCAGAAGGCACTTTTTTACAAAATTATTAAAGAGGGGTTTTCAGTAAGGGAGATAGAGGAGAAAGTAAGGAGGAGCCTCCCTAAGAAGAAAAAAAGGGTTATCGATCCTTTTGTGGAAGAGATAGAGGAAAAGTTGAGAAAAAGTTTAGGAACAAAAGTAAAAGTGTTGCACAAAAAAAATAATCAAGGTAAAATTATCATCCAGTATCACAACTTAACAGATTTACAGAGAATAGTAGAGAAGTTGTCATGAAAGAACAAGCTACTTTGGTGATCATTAAGCCCGATGGGTTAAAGAAATCTCTTACCGGAAACATTCTTACTCGCCTTTCTGAGACAAAATTAAAGATAATTGGAGCAAAAATGGTTAAAGTTTCTAAAGACTTAGCTGCTAAACATTATGCTCATCTTAAAGAAAAACCTTTTTATTCCGAACTTATTAAATACATTACCGGTCGACTCCATGGAGATAATCGGGTAATGGCTCTTGTTTACTGGGGTGAGGATGCTATTGCAAAAGTAAGAAAAATAGCAGGAGCAACTAATCCCGAAGAAGCAGAACCCACATCTATTAGAGGAGCTTATGGAAGAATTCTCACTAGCGGGCTTTATGAAAATGTAGTTCATGCTTCTAGTAGTGAGGAGGAAGCAGAACGAGAGATAAAACTTTGGTTTGAACCGGATGAGATTGTTTACCCTTTATATCCTATCAAAGAAATAACCCTGGGTAGAGTAAAAAAGAAGGTGTGGAAATGAGAGCAATGACGGGCTACGGTCAAGCGAGGAAGAAGAAGAGAGGAGAGGAAGCAGATATCATTATTAAGTCATTGAATTCCAAATACTTAGATATAGAATTTCACCATCTCCCTCCTCAGAAGATAGCACTAGAAGTAAAATTGAGGAAGTTGATTGAAAAGAAAATCTTTAGAGGAAGGGTAGAGGTGTACCTCTTTTTGAAGTTTTTCTCCAGAGAAAAAGCAGTCTTTAATTTTCCTCTTTTTTATGATTATTACCGTCAGTTAACTAGAATGGCTGCTCTTCTTAAGATAGATGGTAAATTGAGTATAAAAGATTTTTTATCTCTGCCAGGGCTGGTAAGGATGGAGTCTTCTTCTAAAGGAGAAGATAACTTAATTATAGAAGGAGTGAGAGAGGCGTTAGCTCGGTTAGTAGAATTTCGAGAAAAGGAAGGAAAGAATATAAAGAAAGAGATTTTGACTTATTTAAAAGATCTAAATGAAATTATAAGAAAAGTGAAGAAGATAAAACCTAAAATTGGAGAGGAATTGGGCAAAGAAGATATTAAAGAGGAGATAACTCTCATTACTTTTTATTTAAGAAGAATGAGAAGATTAGTGAATGAAAAAAGCAATCTTCCTAAAGGGAAGAAGATAGATTTTCTTGCTCAAGAGATTTTGAGAGAATTGAATACCTGTATGAGTAAAACAAAAAAAGTGAGAGTAGCATCATTAATTGTAAAAGGAAAAACTTGTGCTGAGCGGATAAGAGAGCAGGCTCAGAACATAGAATGAGAAAACCGAAAGTATTTATCATCTCCGGCCCCTCAGGAGCAGGTAAAACCACACTTATCAATCGACTATTCCAAAAAAAATTTGTGAAGGATAATTTTTTAAGAGGTATATCCTTTACTACTCGAAAGAAGCGAAGAGGAGAGAAGGAAGGAAGAGATTATTTCTTCGTGGATGAGAAGAGTTTTAAAGATTTGAAAAAGAAGGGATTTTTTCTAGAGACACAAAAAGTTTTAGATGATTTTTATGGCACACCAAGATTTTTTTTAGAGGAAGCAAAGAGAAGAGGTAAAAATTTGATTCTTTGCATTGATGTTAAAGGAGGAAAGTATTTGAAAAGTAAACTAAAGAAAGATAAAATAATTACTATTTTTATAACTGTTCCTCATCGAGAGGAACTTTTGTGTCGATTGAAAAAAAGAAAGGAAAATTCTCAGAATATAAAGAAGAGAATAAGCCTAGCAAAAAAAGAGTTGCAATTTTTGAAATTCTATGATTATTTAATAGTTAATCAGAATATTAGGGAAAGTGTAAAAAAATTAGAGGAGATACTAAGGAATGGGATTAATCAATGAGCCAAGATTATGTTCCTTTAGAGAAACTTTTAGAGGCCAGTAACGGTTCTGTTTATAAACTTGCGGTGCTAGGGGCAAAGAGAGCACTTCAGCTTGCTGACGGAGAGAAACCTTTGATAGAAAAGCCTTCAGAAAAGGCATTAGATAACGCTTTAAGAGAGATCGCTCTTAAAAAAATAAAAGTAGGAGAAAGTAAGTAGAAGAGAAAAGGCGGCGTAGCCAAGGGGAAAGGCAGTGGTCTGCAAAACCACTATTCAGCGGTTCAAATCCGCTCGCCGCCTTTAAATAAGAAAAATTCTTTAGGTAGGTGAGGGGAATAACTTTGTTTGTAAGAATGCATCTTATAAGTTATTTCCGTATTGCTTACGATTGAAGAGAGTCACGTTAGGAAGAATTAAAAAGTTGATGAAGGGAATAAAAAGTTATGGGCGGGTGGCGGAATAGGCAGACGCCTGGGACTTAAAATCCCATGTCCCGTAAGGGACGTGAGGGTTCGAGTCCCTCCCCGCCCATACTTACTAAAAAATGTGGGCGCATAGCTCAGGTGGCTAGAGCGTCACGTTGACATCGTGAAGGTCAGAGGTTCAAGTCCTCTTGCGCCCACCAAAATTTATTGTGGGAAGCGATGGATTTAGATACGTTAAGACATTCTTGTGCACACATTATGGCTTCAGCAGTAAAGAGACTCTACCCTCGTGTTAAATTGGGGATTGGTCCGGCAATTCAGGATGGTTTTTACTATGATTTTGATATTCCAGAGAAGATAGGAGAGGAGGATCTTCCCAGGATTGAAGAGGAGATGAAAAAGATTATTCAAAAGAATTACCCTTTTATAAGGGAAGAGTGGCCAAAGACAAAAGCAGAGGAGTACTTTAAGAAAGAAGGAGAAATTTACAAACTAGAGTTGATTAAAGAGATACCGGGAGATACAGTTTCTATCTATAGACATAATGATTTCATTGATCTGTGTCGGGGTCCACATCTTAATTCTACTAAAGAGGCAAAGTACTTTAAACTTCTCTCTATTTCAGGAGCCTACTGGCGGGGAAAAGAAAAAGGTCCCCAACTTATTCGTATTTATGGGACAGCATTTTTTTCTTCTCAGGAATTAGAGGAATACCTTCAAAGATTAAAAGAGATAAAAGAAAGAGACCATCGCCGATTAGGGAAAGATTTAGCTCTTTATGATATTTACCATGAAGAAGCTGGTGCAGGTTTAGTTTTTTATTTACCCCAAGGAGCAATTTTAAGAAGAATAATAGAAGATTGGTTGATAGCTGAACATAGAAAAAGAGAATATCAATTAGTAATAACCCCGCATATTATGGATAAAACTCTTTGGGAAAGAAGTGGGCACCTTACTTATTATAAAGATTATATGTACTCAATCACCAAAGAGAACCAAGAGTTCATTTTAAAACCTATGAATTGTCCAGGACACATTCTTATTTACAAATCAGAATTGAGAAGCTGGCGCAATTTACCCTTGAGGATATTTGAATTAGGCACAGTTTACCGTTACGAAAAAAGTGGTGTTCTTCACGGTCTGCTAAGAGTAAGGGGATTTACCCAAGACGATGCGCATATTTTTTGTAAAGAGGAAGATTTGGAGGAAGAGATAGAGGGAGTTTTGGATTTTGTAAAGGATGCTATGGATAAGTTTGGGTTCAAAAATTTTGAGGCAGAACTAAGTACTCGGCCAGAGGAGTTTATTGGTGAGATAGAAAAGTGGAATACCGCTGAGCGTATTTTACAGAATGTTTTAGAGAAGAAGAAGTTCTTTTACAAAATAAATGTGGGAGAAGGGGCTTTTTACGGGCCTAAGATAGATATAAAGTTGAAAGATGCTTTAAAAAGAAGCTGGCAGTGCGCTACAATCCAACTTGACTATAGTCTTCCTGAGCGATTTGATTTAACTTACCATGCTCGAGATGGCAAGAAGAAAAGAGCTGTAATGATTCATCGGGTGATCTTGGGGAGTTTAGAAAGATTTATTGCTACTTTAGTAGAACATTATGCAGGAAAATTTCCTTTTTGGTTGGCTCCTACTCAGATATGTGTAATGAATGTGAGTAGAGAGGTAGTAGAGTATGCTAGCGCAGTGAAGGAAAAACTTACTCGGCACAGTTATCGTGTAGAGGTAGACTTATCCGATCAGACTTTAGAGAGAAAGATTAGAGAAAAGGAACTTAAAAAAGTTCCTTATCTTGTAGTGGTAGGCAAAAAAGAAAAAGAGAAGAATTTAATTTCAGTAAGAGAAAGAGGCGGGAGGCAATTAGGAGAGATGTCTATAGAAGAATTTATAAGTATTTTAAAAAAAGAGGAGGTGAACAATTAGAAAGGGTATCCGGGTTAATGAAAGAATTTTTGCTAGGACAGTCAGGCTTATTGGTCCCAACGGAGAACAGTTAGGTATTTTTCCTCGCGATCTAGCTTTGAGAAAAGCTGAGGAGTTTGACTTAGACTTGGTAGAAGTAGCTCCTCAAGCAGATCCTCCTGTATGTAGAATAATGGATTTTGCGAAGTATAAATATGAACAGGAAAAGAAAGAGAGGGAAGCTAAGCGCCACCACCGCCATACCCAGCTTAAAGAAATAAGACTTTCTCCTCGCATAGATAACCATGATTATCAAATTAAACTGAAGCACATTCAAGAGTTTTTAGAGAAAGGGCATAAGGTAAGAGTGAGAATGTTTTTTAGAGGAAGAGAGGTTGCTCATCAGGAGATAGGAAGGAAACTGATAGATAGGCTTATTACTGATGTGGAGAAGTTAGGAAAAGTAGAGAGAGAGCCACATCTTTTGGGGAGAGCATTAATTTTAGTCCTTGGGCCAAAATAATTTTGGGAGGTTAGCATGCCAAAACTAAAGACAAAAAAAGCGTTAGCTAAAAGGATAAAGGTTACAAAGAAGAAAAAACTTTTGCGTCAGAAAGCAGGACGTCGACATCTGTTAAGTAGTAAAGAAAGAAAGAGAAAGAGAGCTTTAAGGAGAAAAGGTAAAGTTTCTTCAGGAGAGAAGAAGGTGATAAAAAGAGCTTTACCTTATGCTTTCTAAGGAAAGGAGTTTAGAATGAGAGCAAGACGTTCACCCGCTTCCCGAAAAAGAAAAAAGAAAGTTTTGAAATCAACTAAAGGGTATTGGGGAAAACGTTCCAAGGTGTACCGACGGGCTTTAGAAACCTTAAGGAGGGCTTATGTTTATGCATATCGTGATCGTAAAAGAAAGAAGAGAGAGTTTCGCCGGCTATGGATTACAAGAATAAATGCTGGGGTTCGTGAGAAAGGAATTACTTATCACGAATTTATCGCTGGACTTAAAAAGAAGAACATCCTTCTTTCTCGGGATATCTTAGCTAATCTTGCTTGTGAGGAGAAGGAAGTATTTGATAGACTCATAGAGATAGCTAAGGGAAGTTAGAATGAAGTACATTGTGATAATTGGTTGTGGTAAAACAGGAAGGAATTTAGCCTTGGAATTTGCTACCTCTCATAACGTAGTAGTGATAGATAGGAATAAAACCGCTTTAGATTCTTTAGGAGAGGATTTTAACGGTAAAAAAGTTTTGGGAGATGCTTTAGATACCCAGGTGCTAGAGAATGCAGGAATAAAAGAAGCAGATGCTTTGGTAATAGTTACTGGTAACGATAATCTTAATATTGTAATTGGCAAGGTGGCTAAAAAGATGTATAAAGTGAAAAAGGTTGCTCTCCAAGTGTATGAGTTAGCTAAAAAGAAGATTTTTTCCGAAGAGGGATTAATTATTGTAAATAGAACTTATCTTTTAGTAGAGGTGTTTAAAAAATGTATATTGTAATTGCTGGCGGGGGACGTTTAGGTTCTCTTTTGGCAAAGAAACTAAAGGAAGATAAACACAACGTATGTTTAATCGATAAGTCTTTAAAGGTATGTCAAAAGCTCGCTGAAGAAATAAAAGACGCTCTAGTTATTAACGGTGATGCTTCTGACCCCGAGGTACTAAAACAAGGTAAAACTGAGAAAGCAGACGTAGTAGTAGGTGCTACTCCTGCTGATGAGGATAACATCATTATTTGTCACTTAGCTAAGGAGATGTTTAAAGTAAGAAGAACAGTAGCAAGGATTAATAACCCTAAACATTTAGCTTTTTACAAATACATGGGGGTAGATGCTCCCATAGATTCTACTTCTATCATTGCTCGTATTGTTGAAGAGGAAGCATCTTTTTCTGATGTAATGAATCTTTTAAGCATAAAGAAAGGGAGATTATCTATTGTAAGAGTAGACATTCCTCAAGAGTCTCCTATAATAAATAAGAAGGTAAAGGAGATAAAACTTCCTCCTAATTCAGTTCTCATCTCTATAATAAGGGAGACAGAAATTATAATTCCTCGAGGAGATACCGAAGTTTTAGCTGATGATGAAGTAATCGCAGCAACTCTTATTGATAATGAAAAGGATCTAATAAATTCTCTTATTGGTAAGATATGAAGGTGATTTTAGGAGTTCTCACAGAAATTTTCTTCTGCCTTTCGGTGATTGGGGTGGCGTTTCTACTTTCCTTTATTTTCTAAAATGATTATCTCTCCAGAAAAAAGAGATTTTTCTACTATCTTCCATGTGATTGGCAGACTCTGTTTAGGATTAAGTATGTTTATGCTGCTGCCCCTTTTTTGTGCATTAGTTTTTGGAGAGTATGAGCCTTTCTACGATTTTTTAATAGGGTTTTTAAGTACAGCAAGTTTGGGGTTTGTGCTTATGCTCCTCTTCCCTTTTAAGAAAGAGATTGGATGGCAGCATTCTTTTTTCATTGTAAGTTTAGGATGGTTGGTAGCTTCAGTAATGGGAGCTATCCCTCTTTACCTTTCTAGGCACTGGGAGAGTTTTTTAGATGCTTGGTTTGAAGCTATGAGTGGATTTGCTACCACAGGATTAATTTTAGTGAAGGACTTAGACCATCTTTCCTTTTCGCACAATCTTTGGCGACATCTTACCATGTTTATTGGAGGGCAGGGAATAATTTTAGCTTCCATTTCTATCTTAAGCAAAGTGAGAAACGGTAGTTTGGGGCTATATATTGGTGAGGGAAGACAAGAGAAGATATTTCCTAATATTATTGCTACTGCGCGATTTATCTGGAAAGTTAGCTTTATTTACCTTACCGTTGGCGTAACTCTTTTTACTTTTCTTCTTTCCTATAAAGGGTTAGGGATAAGTAAAGCTATAGTTCATGGCTTCTGTTTGTTTTTTGCTTCCTTTGATACCGGAGGATTCGCTCCTCAATCTCAAAATATAGCTTACTATCATTCCTTTTCTTTAGAGATAGCTACAATGGTATTTATGCTTTTGGGGGCGATAAATTTTAATCTCCACTTCTGGTTATGGTATAAAAACAAGAGAGAGATTTTTAGAAATTTTGAAATACGCACTTTTATAATTAGTCTTTTTTCTCTCACTATTCTTCTGTTTTTTTCTCTAAAGCCATTAACTCACTCAGTTATTTTCCGCAAAGGGTTCTATCAGTTAGTTTCGGCTCATACTGGGTGCGGATTTACAAATCTTGCTCCTAGGGAGATTCTTTCTTTCGCCCCTCTTTCTTTAACTTTGCTCATCTTAGCTATGGGGATAGGAGGAGGAGTATGTTCCACTACAGGAGGGATAAAACTTCTCCGTTTAGGATTCATATTTAAAGCTATGGCAGGAGAGATTAAAAGAGCGATAATGCCCCACAAAGCAGTGTATCGTGAAAGCTTTCATCATCTTAAGGATACACTTATTGAAGAAAAGCACTTAAAAGAGACTTTTGTTATAGTAGGATTTTATTTTCTTGTTTACCTCTTAGGAGGATTGATGGGATTATTTCACGGCTATCCTCCTTTGGCCAGTTTTTTTGAATCAGTTTCCGCTGCTGCTAACGTAGGGCTTTCTTTGGGGGTTACTAACCCTGGAATGCCCTCAGGATTAAAACTTACTTACATATGCGAGATGTGGATGGGACGTTTAGAATTTCTTTCGATATTCGTATCTTTAAGTTACATAGTTTCTTTATTTAAAAAATGAGAAGAATAATTTTTTTAATCATCTTTGGACTTTTTCCTTTAGTAAGCTACCCTCAAAGTTTAGAGGAAATTTTAAAGAATTCTCAGGATTTTGATAATCGTAAGATAGTTTTTGAAGGAGAAGTAATAGGAGAGCCTTTAAAAGGAGAGGAGGGAGTATGGATTAATGTAAAGCAGGGAAAAGTAAGTATAGGAGTGTTTTTAGAAGATTCAGAAGCGATTAATAAGATTAAAAATTACGGCTCCTACAAAAGGAGAGGAGATTGGGTTCAGATAGAGGGAATATTTTTTAACAATTGCCCAATTCATCTAGAGAGAGATGTCCATGCCTATAAACTCAAAGTAATAAAACCAGGTTTTCTTTTAAGAGAAGAGATTTCTCTTTTTAAAGTGAAACTCTCATTGGGCTTGGCATTACTTTGTTTGACATTAGGGATAATTTGTTTTATAAATTTAAAATATGTTAGAAGAGATTAAGAAGATAGAAAACAGTTTCTTGCAAGAGATTGAAAGAGTAAAAACTTTAGAAGAGCTAGAAGCTCTCCGCATAAAGTATCTAGGGAGGAAGTCTTTTATCAGCCAAGCCTTTTCCCAAATTCCCAATTTAGAAAGAGAACAAAGGGCGGAGTTGGGTAAAGTTTTAAATGCTACTAAAGAAAAGATCGTTTTTCTCTTGGATGAAAAAAGAAAAACTCTTTCTATGCAAGAGGAAAAAATAGATCTAACTATTCCTCCTTTTCCTGTAGAGAGAGGAATAAAACATGTCCTTACCCAGGTAAATGGGGAGATTTGTGGCATTTTTGAGAAGTTAGGGTTTATCATTATAGAGGGCAAAGAAATTGAAGACGAGTGGCATAATTTTGAAGCCTTAAATATTCCCTTAGAGCATCCTTCAAGGGATGTGTTTGACACTTTTTATTTAGATTTACCACCTATCTCCAAAGATAAGGGTAAACTTCTTTTAAGGAGTCATACCTCTCCTTCTCAAATAAGAGTAATGAAGAAAATGCGCCCTCCTTTAGCAGTTGTTTCTCCAGGAAGAGTTTACAGGCCCGACAAAGTTGATGCTTCTCATTCTTTCATGTTTCATCAAATCGAGGGTTTCTGTGTAGACAGGAATATAAATTTTTCTCACCTCAAAGGAGTACTTTTTTACTTTGCCAAGAGTTTTTTTTCTTCCCAAGTGAAATTAAGATTTCGTCCTCACTACTTCCCTTTTACTGAGCCTTCAGCAGAAGTGGATTTAAGTTGCATCCTTTGTGAAGGAAGAGGATGTAGTGTATGTTCTTATAAAGGATGGGTGGAAATTTTAGGGTGTGGGATGATTCATCCTGAGGTGTTGAAAGCTTGTAAGATAAGTCCAAAAGAATATCAAGGGTTTGCTTTTGGTATGGGGATAGAAAGGATAGCTATGCTTAAGTATAGGATAAACGATATACGGTTATTTTTCGAAAATGATTTAAGATTTTTGGAACAGTTCTATGAAGTTTAGTCTAAATTTTGTAAAGGAATTTATTGATTTAAAAGAATCCCCTCAAAAGGTAGCTAACCTCTTAACTATGGCAGGGTTGGAAGTAGAACACATCTACCGAGAAGGACATGATTGGATACTAGAAACAGAGGTCACCAGTAATCGTCCTGATTGGTTATCTATTGTAGGAATAGCTTACGAACTCTCGGCTCTCCTAAGAAGAAAATTAAAAGTTAAAATACCCCGCTTGATAACAAAGCCTTTATTGAAAGAGATAGATATTATCATCGAAGATAAAGAAGGTTGTCCTATATATCTGGCTAGGTTAATAAAGGGAGTGAAGGTAGAAGATTCTCCTTCTTGGTTAAAACATAAGATAGTAGCTTGTGGGATAAACCCTGTAAACAATATTGTAGATATAACTAACTACTGCATGATTAAATGGGGTAATCCTCTCCATGCTTTTGATTTTGATAAGATAGAAGGGAACGTTTATGTGCGGAGAGCAAAAAAAGAAGAAAAGTTTACAGGATTGGATGAGAAAGAGAGGATTTTAACTGAAGAGAATTTAGTAATTTCTGATGAGAGAAAAATTATTGCTCTGGCAGGGATAATTGGAGGTAAAAACACAGAAGTAGATCAGAATACCAAAAACATCCTTTTAGAAGGAGCAATTTTTTCTCCAGTGAGGATAAGGCGATCAAGAAGAGCTATGGGGATAGAGACAGAATCTTCCTATAGGTTCGAAAGAAGAGTTTCTTGGGAGAGGTTGAAAATAGCTTCTCAAGAAGCAGTTAATCTTATACTTTCTTTAGGAGGAGGGAAATTATATGGATGTATAGAAAAAGGGAGGAGACCTCAGAAAAAAACAAGGAGAATAGTTATTAGCCTTCCCCATTTAGAGAACTATCTAGGAGAAAGGATTCCTAAGCAGGAGGTGAAAACTATTCTTACCTACCTTGGTTTTCAAGTAGAAAAAGTTTATAAAGAGAAATTATGCCTTAAACCACCTTCTTTGCGGATGGATGTTTCTTATCCTGTGGATGTTTACGAAGAGGTGGCACGGATATATGGATATGATAGGATAAAACCCACTTTACCTTTTATTCCTAAACAGATCTATAGTAGTTTCTATCAATTTAAAAAAGTATTGAGAGATTTTCTGATAAGTTTAGGTATTAAAGAAATAATTACCTATAGTATAACCTCTCAGAGTTTGCTGGAAGAGTTAAAAGAGAAGAATTTTATAAAGATTTCTAATCCTTTACGTCAGCAAGAAAATGTTTTACGCCCCACTCTTTTGTGCGGAGGAATAGAGGCAGTAAAGCATAACTTAAATCAGAAAGCCTTTTCTCTTAAGTTCTTTGAAATTGCAAATATATATTTTAAAGAAGAAAAGAGTTACAAAGAAAAAGCAAATTTAGCTATTGCCTTCAGTGGAGAGAGAAATCAGGCTTTTTATCTTAAGGGGGTAGTAAGAGAAGTTCTTAGATTTGCTAACATAAAAGATTACTCTTGGGTTCCTACAGAAAAAGCTAATTTTACCAACGCTTTAGATATAGTGAAGGATAGCCAATCTTTGGGTTTTCTGGGGAAGATAGACTCAAGATTAAAAGAAAAGTTTGATCTAACTGAAGATTTATACTTTGCTCAAATTGATTTAGAAAAGTTATGGGAAAAGAGGGAACCCCGGTATTTTTCTCCCTTTAGCAGATTTCCTGTAGTTTTTAGAGACATAAGTATAGCGCTTAAAGAAGTTAAATTTTCTCAACTAGAAGAGATAATAAAAAAGGAAGCAGGGAATTATTTTAAAGGAGTAGAAGTTATTGATATCTATCAAGGGAAAAAAATACCTCCTCAAATTTTCGCTCTAACTTTGAGAGTTTACTACCAAGCTCAGGATAGAACATTGACCTCTCTAGAAGTAGATGCTATGCATGATCGTATAAGAAAAATCTTAGGAGAGATAGAAGGGGTAATTTTACGCTAAAATATTCTTTGATAAAGTTGTTCTTGAAAAGTATTTTTTTAGGTGGTATAATTAAAGTGTAAATTCCCTGCCTGTTGCGTGAGCAGGCATTGCGCCACAGCCAACACCGTTTAAGAGGGAGCTTTTCTCTCCTATTGCTGTGGCAGTAGGAGGCGGCACCCACTTGTATGAGGAATGGACTGTTGGTGGTAAGCCTGCCACGGACACATGGCAGGGCTTTTAATTTTTACCTTTCTTGAAAGATGATTGCCCCTTTAGCGGTTAAAATGAGACCTAATACTTTAGAGGGATTCGTAGGGCAAAAGCATCTTTTAGGAGAGGGAAGACTTTTACGGCGAGCAATTCTCTCTAAAAGAATTCCTCCCTTAATTTTCTGGGGTCCAGCAGGGTGTGGTAAGACTACTTTAGGGTTTATAATCGCTAATTATCTGAATGCAGAATTTAAGTATCTCAATGCTGCTTTTACTTCCCTAAAGGAAGTTAAAGAGATTCTGGAACAAGCTCGCAGGGAATTTTCTAATACTCACAAGCAGTTAATTCTCTTTATCGATGAAATTCACCGTTTCAACAAGCTTCAACAGGAAGCTTTCCTTCCTGATACCGAACATGGTACGATAGTTTTTATTGGTGCAACTATTTATAACCCTTATTACTATATTATTCCTTCATTAATATCTCGAGCTATTGTGGCTCACTTTCGCTCTCTAAGTAAAGAGGAGATAATTACTATTCTGAAGAGAGCGTTAAGAGATAAAGAACGGGGGTTAGGAAATTTGAACATAAAAATTACTAATAAAGCCTTAGATTATCTTGCTACCCTTTCTGGAGGAGATGCAAGAAAAGCTCTTTCCAGTTTAGAGATCGGGGCTTTAACTACCCCTCCTGATAGAGAAGGGAGGATAGTTCTTAACTTAGAGGTAGCAAAAGAATTAATTCAGAAGAGTATCTTTTATGACAAAAGAGATTCTTACCACTATGATACCATCTCTGCTTTTATAAAGTCTGTTAGGGGTTCAGATGTGGATGCTAGCCTCTACTGGTTAGCTAAGATGATAAAAGCAGGAGAGGATCCTCGATTTATTGCTCGGAGGTTAGTTATTTTAGCTAGCGAAGATATAGGCAACGCTAACCCTTTTGCTCTGGTTTTAGCTACTAGCTGTTTTAAAGCGGTGGAGTTTGTAGGAATGCCTGAGGCAAGTTTAATTTTGGCTCAGACTACTATTTACTTAGCTTCTTCTCCTAAATCTAATGCTAGTTACAAAGCCATAGAGAGAGCCATGGAAGATGTAGAGAAGGAAGAAACAAAAGAGGTGCCTTCTCATCTTAAGACGCACTCCTCTCACTATAAGTATCCGCACGATTTTGGAGGCTACATTACTCAGAGTTATGGAGTGAGCAAAAAGTACTATTATCCTCTTAGTGTAGGGGAGGAGAAGAAGATAAAAGAATTTTTAGATAATTTAAAATTACCTAATCGCCAACCTTAGCTAACTCTTTTGTAATCAACAAGTTAAAATTTAAAAACATTTTTACTTTGGTCTAATTAATGGTATAATAAAAATTCTACAGCAACCGATAAAAAATGAAGGAAAGTTTCAGGAAAAAATTATTGGATAAATTACTTTCCCTTACTTTGGAGGAGATAGAAAGGAGGAGTAAAAATGTTGAGAAGAATTTACAGAAACTTCATGAATATATCGAGGCTAAATGTGTTATGGTTTACTACCCTTTAAAGGGTGAAGTAAACCTTTTAGGGATGGTGAGGAAGGATATGGATAAAAAAAGGATATGTTTCCCTTTTATAGAAGGAAGGGGTTTGTATCCTTACGAGGTGAAAAATTTAGACGAAGATTTTATAAAAGGACCTTGGGGGACTACTCATCCTAATCCAAAGAAGACAAAAAGAGTGGAACTAGAGGAGTTAGACTTAGTGATTGTTCCAGGATTAGGATTTAGTCCTCAAGGATATCGATTAGGAAGAGGTGCAGGTTTCTATGACCGCTTTTTAAAAAAATTACCTAAGAAAATAAAAAAGGTTGGTGTTGCTTTTGATTTCCAAGTAATAGAAAACCTTCCTCATCAATTCCCTCATGACGAAAAGGTAGACATCTTAATTACTGATACTAACTCTCTTTAAATATTACAGCTTAAAAACTAGGAGGAGGTAAAAATGCTTGCTATTTATATTATCCTTGGACTATTAGTAGGATTAGGAGGGGGGTATTTTTTAGGAGAGTTTTTAGGAAAAAGTAAGCTTAAAAGAGCAAAAGAAGAAGCGGCAAAATTTATAGAAGAAGCAAACCAAAAAGCAGAGCAGATTGCTAGAAAAGCAGATTTAGATGCTAAAGAAATGCTTTACAAGTTAAGATTAGACTTTGAAAAGCAAACAAGTCAAAAGAAAGAAGAGCTTACTCAGTTAGAGAGGAAACTAACTCAAAGGGAAGAGAACCTAGAGAGGAGATTAGATTTTATAGAAACTAAAGAGAGAGAGCTTTCCAAGCGAGAAGAGAGTTTAAAAACTGCCTCTCTGGAGTTAGAAAAACGAAGAGAAGAATTGGATAAGCTAATCGAGGAGGAGAAAGAACGTCTTCAAAAGATTTCTTCTTTAACTCCTCAAGAAGCCAGAGAACTTCTTCTTAAAAGATTTGAGGAGGAGTTACGGCAAGAGAAGGCAAAGATGTTGAGAGAGATAGAAGAAGAAGTTAAAGAAGAGGCAGAAAAGAAGGCTAGAGAGATAGTTTCTTTAGCTATCCAACGTTGCGCAGTAGAGCATACTACAGAAACTACGGTAAGTGTAGTGCAGCTTCCTAACGATGAAATAAAAGGAAGGATTATTGGTCGAGAGGGGAGAAACATAAGGGCATTTGAGATGCTTACAGGGGTAGATTTAGTGATTGATGATACTCCTGAAGCAGTAAGTATTTCTAGTTTTGATCCTATAAGGAGAGAAATCGCCCGTTTAGCTTTAGAGAGTTTGGTTGCTGATGGAAGAATTCATCCCGCACGTATTGAGGAAGTAGTGGAAAAAACAAAGAAAGAGTTTGAGAAGAGATTGATAGAGGAAGGCAAACAAACTTCTTTTGAGGTAGGAATTCATAATCTCCACCCTGAGTTAATAAAGCTATTAGGGAAGTTAAAGTATAGAACTAGCTTTGGGCAGAATGCCCTTCAACATTCTAAGGAAGTAGCATTTATTATGGGAATATTAGCTGCAGAGTTAAATTTAAATTCCCATTTAGCCAAAAGAGCGGGTTTACTTCATGATATTGGAAAGGCAGTAGATCACCAAGTAGAAGGTACGCATTCTAAAATTGGAGCAGAACTTCTAAGGAAGTATGGAGAGAATGAAATTGTAGTTAATGCTGCAGAAGCTCATCATGAAGAAGTAGAGTTTAAATCCATCTATAGCCTTCTGGCCTTAGTAGCAGATGCCATAAGTGCTTCTCGGCCGGGAGCAAGAAGAGAAACTTTAGAGACTTATATAAAGAGATTACATGAGTTAGAGAGTATTGCTTCCTCTTTTGAAGGAGTAGATAAAGCTTTTGCTATTCAAGCAGGAAGAGAAATAAGAGTTATTGTAAGTCCTAACAAAGTGAAGGATGAGGAGATAGCTTTATTAGCTTTGGAAATAAAGAAGAGAATAGAAAAAGAGATGGAGTATCCTGGGCAGATTAAGATAACGGTAATAAGAGAAGTAAGAGCTATAGATTACGCAAAGTAAAGATGAGAATTTTATTTATTGGAGATATTGTTGGTAGACCAGCACGTGAGTATTTAAAAGAGGTTCTACCACGGATACGAGAAACGAGAGGAATAGATTTTGTAATTGCTAACGGAGAGAATGCCAGTGGTGGTTCAAGTATTGTTCCTCCTACTGCTAAGGAATTATTCTCCTTGGGGATAGATGTAATCACTAGTGGTGATCACATCTTTAAAAAAAGAGAGGCAAGGCAAACATTAGAAAGTATGGATGTGTTAAGGCCTCTTAACTATGGAGAAAATGCTTGGGGGAGAGGATTCTTGATAAAGGAAGTAAATGGAGTTAAAATAGCTGTAGTTAATCTTTTGGGAAGGGTATTTATGCAACCCATAGATTGTCCTTTTAAAAGCATAAGAGACCTTCTTCCTCACATAGAGAAGGAAGCAAAGATTATAATTGTAGATATGCATGGGGAGGCTACATCAGAAAAGTTAGCCATGGGCTATTTTTTAGCAGGTAAAGTAAGTGCAGTATTAGGCACTCATACCCATATTCCCACTGCTGATGAAAGGATAATCGAGAACTTCACTGGTTATATCACTGATGTAGGAATGACAGGGAGTTTTGATTCTATTTTAGGGAGAGAGAAGCATCAGATTATAGAAAGGTTTATTACCAATCTTCCTCTACGTTTTAATCTAGCAGAGAAAGATGTAAGAATTCAGGGGGTAGTTTTAGAGATAGATGCCTCCACAGGGAGATGTTTATCTATTAAACGCTTAGAAGAAAGAAGGGAGGTAAGATGAACTGGGAGGGACAAGAAAGAAGAAGATTTCCTCGTGCAGTCTTTCCTTGCAAAATAATTCTTTCTTCTCCTATACGACTTTTTTCCTCACACACTGAGAATATCAGTGAAGGAGGAATAAGGGTGATTTTGGAGGATAAGTTAGAACTTTTTACTACTGTGGGTTTGGAGATTTTTTTAGAAAAGGAGAGACCAATAAAATGTAAAGGAAGAGTAGTATGGGTAATTGAGAAAGTCAATCCTCTAAAAAGAGAGTCCCTAATGTTTGATACAGGAATCGAGTTTAGCGAAATGTCCAATCAGGATCGCGAATATATCAGAAATTTAATAACTACCATTCTTTCTCAAAGAAAAGAAGAGAAGAAAGATTAAAATGTTTTTGGAAAAAGTCAACTCTCCCCAAGATTTAAAAACCCTTTCTCTTAAAGAACTAGAGGTTTTAGCTGAAGAGATACGGCAGTTAATTATTAAAGTAGTTTCTCAAAAAGGAGGTCACTTGGCTAGTTCTTTAGGGGCGGTGGAGTTATGTATAGCTCTACATTACTGTTTAGATACTCCCCGAGATAGTCTCATCTTTGATGTAGGTCACCAGTGTTACGCTCATAAGATTATTACCGGCAGAAGAGATAGTTTTTTTCGCTTAAGAGAATATAAAGGAATAAGTGGATTTCCCAATCCTCAGGAGTCCTGTTATGATTTATTTATCTCAGGACATGCTTCCACTGCTGTGAGTTGGGCGGTGGGGTTAGCGGAGGCAAAGAAATTAAGGGAAGATAAGAGCGAAACGGTAGTAGTAATTGGAGATGGTTCTTTAACCGGGGGAATGTGTTTTGAGGCCTTAAACTTATGTGGTCATATTAAGAGTAATGTCTTAGTGATTTTGAATCATAATCAGATGAGCATTTCCCCTTCAGTAGGAGCTTTAACTAATTATCTTACCAAAATAATCTCCTTGCCTATCTATAACAAGATAAAAAATGAGTTAGAAAGGTTACTTAAACACTTACCTAAGTTTGCTAAAACTATGGCAGTAAAAGCAAAAAAATTTGAGGAAGCTATAAAGGGATTAATTGTTCCTGGGATATTCTTTGAAGAGTTAGGATTTAGATACTTTGGTCCTATCGATGGGCATAATTTAGAAGTTCTTATTCCTACCATAAAAAATATACTCCACTTGGAAGGTCCAAGAATTTTACATGTACTTACCAAGAAAGGTAAAGGGTATCCTCATGCAGAGGAGAATCCAGAAAAATTCCATAGCCCATCGGTGAGCAAATCTTCAAAAGTTAAGAAAGGTGAGGATTTTAGTAGGGTTTTCTCTAAGAAATTAATTTCCTTAGCACAAAAAGATGAGCGAATAGTAGCGATTACTGCTGCTATGCCTGAAGGTACAGGGTTGGCATTGTTTAAAGAGGTTTACCCTGATAGATTTTTTGATGTGGGGATTGCTGAGGCAAATGCTGTAGGTTTTGCTGCAGGGTTAGCCAAAGGAGGAAGAAGACCAGTGGTAGCTATTTACTCTACCTTTCTACAGCGCGCCTTTGATCAGATAATTCATGATGTAGCTTTACAGAAATTGCCAGTTATTTTTGCTATCGACAGAGCAGGATTAGTAGGAGAGGATGGTCCTACCCACCACGGGATTTTTGACATTTCTTATTTGAGGATGATTCCCGATATAGTTTGTATGGCTCCTAAGGATAGAGAGGAGTTAGAAGAAATGTTGGAGTTTAGTTTAAGTTTAGATAAACCGGTAAGTTTACGTTACCCTAAAGGGGAAAGTTATGTTTTAGGTAAAAGAGAAAAAATAGTTTTAGGAAAAGCGGAGATACTAAGAGAAGGAAAAGATTTATGTATTGTTGCCTTAGGTTCCATGGTTAGGGAGGCATATTTAGCGGTAAGTAAGCTGGAGAGAGAAGGGATAGATGTTTTCTTAGTGAATGCCCGATTTATAAAACCTTTAGATAAAGAGTTACTTAAATTTTTAACTTCCCAGTTTAATTTAATTGTTACTGTGGAAGAGGGGATTTTAGAAGGTGGATTTGGTTCTGCCATTATGGAGTTTTACGAAAAAGACGGACTTCTTGATAAGATAAAACTGATAAGAATGGGAGTGAGAGATGAATTTCCTACCTTTGGCAAGCGAAAGCAACTTTTAGAGATTTATTCTTTAACTTCTCAAGGGATCTATAGTCAAATAATTACCCTTCTTAAGAATAAGCAATTCTTAAGACATAAGAATAAGCAATTCTTATGGCAAAGGTAAAGATAGATAAAGAAAGATGCAAAGGTTGTGGTTTGTGTATCTTTTTTTGCCCCTTTGGGCACTTACAGTTTTCTCAGGAGTTAAATAAAAGAGGCAACCAATACGCTGAACCTAAGAAGGGGAGTGAGTGTAAAGGGTGTAAGCAATGTTATTTAATCTGCCCTGATTACTGTATTGAAATTTACCAAGAAGATGTCTCAAAAAAGAAGTGGGAAGAGAGTTTTAATCACCGGTAATGAAGCTATAGGAGAAGGGGCAATAAAAGCAGGCTGTCGTTTTTACGCTGGTTACCCTATCACCCCTCAAAATGAGCTAACCGCTTATATGGCTAAAAGAATGGATGAAGTGGGGGGCATCTTTATTCAAGCGGAGTCGGAGTTGGCAGCCATAAACATGGTGTTTGGCGCATCAGCTTCAGGGTTCCGCGCTATGACTACTTCTTCCAGTCCAGGGATTTCTTTAAAACAAGAGGGGATATCTTATCTTTGTGGGTGTCAACTCCCCTGCGTAATCGTGAATGTGATGAGAGGAGGACCAGGGTTAGGAAACATTGCTCCTTCTCAGAGTGATTATTTTCAAGCCACCAAGGGAGGAGGTCATGGAGATTATCGTCTTATAGTGTTAGCTCCTTCTAGTGTAGAAGAAGCATTTAACCTCACTATGTTAGGATTTGATTTGGCAGATAAATATAGAAATCCTGTAATGATTCTTGCAGATGCTTTCTTAGGACAGATGGCAGAAGTAGTGAGTTTAAGGGAGAGAAAAAGAGGTAGAGTTTATAAGAAGGAATGGGCATTAACAGGAGCTAGGAATCGAACTCCAAACGTTATAAGATCTCTCTTTTTAAAAGAGGGAGTTTTAGAAGAACATAATAAAGCCCTTCAGAGAAAGTATGCTTTGATAGAGAAAAAAGAGAAACGCTGGGAAGAGATAAGTCTAAATAATGCTGAGATAATCTTCGTTGCTTATGGGATTTCTTTTAGGATAGCTTATGAAGCAGCAAAGATTTTAGAGAAGGGAGGGGTGAAGGTAGGGATATTTAGACCAATAACTTTATGGCCTTACCCTTACACACCTCTTAAGAAAGCCTCTCAAGATAAAAGAGCGATTTTTGTCTTTGAACTTTCCAGCGGTCAGATGGTAGAAGATGTAAGGTTAGCTGTGGGAGAAAAAACCCCTCTTTATTTCTATGGTCGTATGGGAGGAGGGGTTTTTGATGAGGAAGAGTTAGCTAAGTTTGTTAAGAAAAAGTTAAAGCGATAGTTAGAGAGTAAGTTTATGAAGAAAGAAGTTATAAAACCTCCCAAGAGTTTAAGAAGAGTAACTACTCATTACTGCCCTGGTTGTGGTCATGGGATAGCTCACAGAATCGTTGCTGAGGTAGTAGATGAGTTAGAGATAAGAGAAAAGACTGTAGGAGTAGCTCCTGTAGGATGTAGTGTGATAGCTTACGATTACTGGGATTTTGATGTTAGTGAAGCTGCTCATGGAAGAGCTTTAGCGGTAGCTACAGGGATAAAAAGGTGTCGGCCTAATCTTGTAGTATTTACTTATCAAGGAGATGGGGATCTTGCTTCTATTGGTATAGCAGAGACTCTTCATTGTGCTAATCGAGGAGAAAATCTAACTTGCATTTTCATAAATAATGCTTGCTATGGAATGACAGGAGGCCAGATGGCTCCCACCACTTTAGTGGGACAAAAGACTGCTACCACTCCTTGGGGAAGAGATCCGCAAAGAAAGGAAGGGTTTCCTTTAAAAGTTTGTGAATTGTTAGCTAACCTTCCTGGAGTAGTTTACTTAGAGAGGGTTTCTCTTGCTAATCCTTCTCAAGTAGTAAAAGCTAAGAGAGCAGTTAAAGAGGCGTTTCTTAACCAGATAGAAGGAAAAGGGTTTTCTTTAGTGGAAGTTTTAAGTCCTTGTCCTACTATCTGGCGGATGAGTGCTCCTGAAGCAGTAAGATGGATAGAAGAAGTGATGCAAAAGATTTTTCCCTTAGGAAGGATAAAATGATTACCCCTTCTAAGTTAGAGGAAAAGATTTTTATTGCTGGATTTGGAGGCCAGGGAGTGATGGTTTTAGGGAAAATTTTAGCTTGGGCAGGATTAAAAGAGAAGAGGGTGGTTAGTTGGTTGCCTTCTTATGGAGCAGAGATGCGTGGAGGCACTGCTCATTGTTTCGTGAGGTTAGCTTCCCAGAAGATTGGTTCTCCCACATTTGCCTACCCTACAATAGCGTTTATTTTTAACCAACTTAGTTGGGATAAGTTTACTTCTAAGGTAAGGAAAGCTAAGTTAGTAATTGTTAATAGCTCGTTAGTAAAGAGCAGGTATTTTTCTCCCAATGTGAATTTAATCCCTCTTAACCAATTAGCTTTGGAAGTAGGTTCTCTTAAGTTAGTTAATACCGTGGCTTTAGGCTTTTTTTTAAAAAAGAGGAAGTTGCTGAAACTTTCTACAGTAGAGATTGTTTTAAAAAGTTTTTTTAAGGAGAAAGAAATTGTTGAAATGAACCTAAAGGCTCTGCGAGTAGGGATAAACTATGGTTAAAACACGGTTTGCCCCTTCTCCTACAGGATTCCTTCATCTTGGAGGAGCAAGGACCTGTTTGTTTAGCTGGCTTTACGCTCGCAAAAGTAAAGGGAAGTTTATTTTAAGAATTGAAGATACCGACCGCCTCCGCTCCAAGAAGGAATATTTAGAGGAAATTTTAGAAAGTTTATCTTGGTTAGGTATTGATTGGGATGAGATTTTTTACCAATCCCAGCGACTCTCTATCTACCGAGAGTATGCCCAAAAATTAGTAGAGGAAGGAAAGGCTTACTATCGAGAGGGAGCAGTATTTTTTAAGTATCAATTTGACGAAGTTGAGATAGACGATTTAATAAGAGGGAAGGTCACTTTTAGAGAACTTCCTAAGCAAGAGGAGGTAATTATAAAAAGCGACGGTACCCCTACTTACAACTTTGCTTGCACTGTAGATGATGCTTTAATGGGAATAACTCACGTAATAAGAGGAGAAGATCATCTTTCCAACACTCCTAAGCAGATTTTGATGTACAAAGCTTTAGGGGTTTTTCCTCCTCGGTTTGCTCATATTCCCATGATTTTATCCCAAAGTGGAGGAAAAATGTCTAAGCGAGAAGGAGCCACTTCTATAAGGGAGTATAGAGCTGGAGGGTACCTACCGCAAGCAGTAGTAAATTATCTTCTTCTTTTGGGTTGGTCTCCAGGAGGAAATAGAGAGATAATTTCTTTGGAAGAGGCAATTCAAACTTTTGAGTTGAAAGGTGTAAATAAGAATCCCTCTACTTTCTCTCAAGATAAATTTGATTGGCTTAACTCTCAATATATAAAACTGAAACCAATAGATGAACTTACTACTTTAGTGAAAGAGTTTTTAGAAGAAAAAAAATTTTTACCCCAAAAAGTAACACTTGATTACTTAAGAAAAGTGGTAGCTCTCTTTAAAGAGAGGATTTCCAAGTTAGGAGATCTTATGGATTGGGGATACTTTTGCTTCTATGATGATTTTTCTTACTCTCCGGATACCCAGGATATTTTGAAAAGAAAATTATCTAAAGAGGTAGAAGTGTTAATAGAGAGACTTTCCCAAATAGAGGATTTTACTAAAGAAAATATAGAGAAAGAGTTTCGTCAAACTGCTCATTTTTTGAGATTGAAAGCAAAAGATTTAGTGCACCCCACTCGTATAGCTCTAACAGGAAGAAAAATTGGTCCTGGCCTTTTTGAGACTATGGAAGTTTTAGGAAAAGAGAAGGTAATAGAGAGATTAAAAAGACTGTGTCATTGGTGGGAGGAAAGAAATTAGTATTTTAGTAGCCTGCCCAAATTAATCCTACTTTTCAATAAGTTAAAAAATCAAAATCTGGAGAAAAAAATAAGAAAGGAGGAACGTTTGATTATCCTAAGAAACAAATTTTTAATCCAAATTTAACTTTTTCTTTCAGTAAAATCTACCATCGTCTTTTTTCTGGGGCAAGCTATTTATAACCTTCCTCAGCCAGCCAATTTTTTCTACCCTTCTTATGTCAAAATCAGGAACGTAGGGCTTTATATCTAACAAAGGTGTGCCGTCAACGATATCCACATCCTCTACTTCTAAAACATTACCCTCTATATTTAGTAGTTTTACCACTGATATTCCAATAGCATTCGGCCTCTTGGGGGCTCTTGTGGCAAAAACTCCGTGAAGATTGTCATCCATATAAGGTTTAACTATCAAGGAATAACCTCTTATTAAATGGAAATGATAGATTAGAATTATATGAGAAAATCCCTCCAAATCTTTTAGACCCTCTTTATATTCTTCGTTGATAACAACCTTACCTTTAATCCCCTTTGCTGATTTAGGTTGGATTGGGGTACCTTTTGGCATCTTAAAAGGAGAATAAATTACCCCAATTGGTTTATAAATTATCTGTTTATCCATTATTTTAAAATTGCATCCTTTATCATTAAAATAGCAGCCACACCCAGCAAAACGAAACCAAAGATTAACCTTACAGTCCTTGATTTTAATCTTTTAGCCATTAGCCTAGAACCTAACTGGCTTCCCAGAAATACCGCAATTACACAGAGAATCCATATCATCCAATTAGGCCTGGCCGCGGTAAGAATATGAGATATAAAACTAGAGGTTCCGGAAAATGTCACTACCATTGCCGAAGTTCCTGCTGCCACTTTTGGTTCTAAGCCGGCAATATAAAGTAAAGGGACAACGAAACTCCCCCCGCCTCTTCCGATAAGGCCGGCGAAGAAACCCAAAATACTTCCAGAAACAATACCCAAAACTAATCTCTGCGATGAAGAAAGCACCCCTCTCTTAGGTTTCCAGCCACTAAGCATAAGAAGGGCTGCTGTAGCAGTAAAAAGAGCAAACACCAAAATAACTGGTTTGGTAGGTAAACTTATATTTACCCAGGTACCTAAAGGAGCAGATATCACCATAAAAATCCCAAAAGGCAAAGCTACTCTCCACTCTAGCAGTTTCTTCCTAGCATAGACGAAGGCAGCAGATGATGAATTTACCACATTAAGAAGCATCCCCAAAGGGATGGCTTGTGTCTTAAAGTCCATCCCCAGCCAGAATAAAATTGGTATATAAAGCTGAGACCCTCCCATACCGAGCATAGAAAAGACAAAAGCAATAACAAAAAATATTGGTGGAGCAAGATAAACTGTATTCATATCATACTTCTTTAACCAGATACAGATATCTCATCTTTTAAAATTTAATTTTATTTTTCACTCCCCATACCCAGAACAGGACAAACATACTTTCTTACCATTTTTAACCCTCATTTTATTTTCCGCTACCATCTCACCACAAATTTCGTACCTAAGCACCTCAAAACTTGGCTTAGGTGTGGGTTTAAATTCATAAGTAAATATTTCAGATACATCTAAAAGTTTTTCATCAGGACGAGTTATGCAGCATGAAATACTCCAGTCTCAACTAAAGCAATTTTTGCCATATTGGGCTCTCGTTCTACACCCAGAACCTTCAAAGCAAGTCTTCCTGCTCTAAAACCAAGAGGCATTGCTCCGCATAGATGGCCGTGGATAATTAGAGCAGATTCTAAAACTTTGTCCCAATCTTCGCCTAAGACCTTGGTACTTTCTGCTATCTCTTTAAAATTTTCAAATCTTGTTTTATCCATCACAATCACCTTCCCATAATATTAACTCATATTCACTGTCTTCTCTTCTGATAAAACTTTATGAATCTCTCCAAGGCTTTTTTCCTTTCTTCAATCCTTTTAACCCAGGCACGAAGCAAAGCCTTGCCACGGGAAGTAATTTTATAAATCCTCTTTCTTCTTTTCTTCTTCCTCTGCCAGATTGACTTAACAAAGCCTTCTTTCTCCAGACTTCTTAAAGTCCGGTATACCGCTCCAATATCAATTGATTCCTCATGAAAGCCTGTTTTTCTTAAATTCTCCATGAGCTCATACCCATAAGAAGGCTTTTTCAATAAAAATAAAAGAAGGCTGGGCTGTATAAAGCGGGAAACTCTATGCAGAGAAAAGGCGCAAGCCTTCTCTTTCTTCTTAAGTTTCTCTTTCAGAGACTGTTTCTTCATAACTTTACAATTATATGTCTTAATCTTATATGTTTAAATCATATAATAAACTCAATTACTTGTCAAGTGGAGATTCAACCTGGAGTTTCCCTCAAATTTTCGTTACTTTGCGATTTTCTTTTCTTCCACAGCCACTTCCATCTTGTATTAAATAGAATTCTAAATATTCCATCTGCCAATGTATAGTGCTTAAGAGGCTTGAATCCCAAATAATATTTGATGGATAAACTTCCTCTTTGTCTTCTTTAACCCTTCAGTTAACTTATCAGAGAACCTTAGCAACTGCTCATTGACTTTTTCCCTGATTACTATATCATTATTCATAGGGGCACCTCCTTGTTTTTGGGAAAGTCTTTTCCCATTTTTGGGCTAAAATATTATAAAAGCTTATTTTTTTGGGGAAACTCCAGAGTAGTATTTTCCTTGACAAACTCCCTCTTTTAGGGTATATTTGAGGAGGCCTTTAAGCTGGTCCCGTGAGGCCAGCAAGGAGAAGGATGATGGACAAAAATAATAAAATTAAAGAACCCACTTTTAAGAAGTGGGTTTTATTTTTTTAAGATGAAGTTTAAAGAGAAAGCAAAGATTTTATCTTCTCAGGATATAAAAAGAATCCTTCACCGCTTAACTCATCAAATTTTAGAGAAAAATCCAAATCCTTACGAGCTGGTTATTGTAGGGATTCAAACACGTGGCGTTTACTTAGCCAAGAGGATTAAAGAGATTATAAGGAAGGTGGAGGATGTAGAGTTGCCTTTGGGAATTTTGGATATCACTCTATATCGAGATGATTTGACGATGATAGGAGAAGTTCCTTTAGTGAAGGAGACTAAAATTAGTTTTGATTTAAGTGATAAAGTAGTGATTTTAATAGACGATGTTTTGTTTACAGGAAGAACAGTAAGGTGTGCTTTAGATGAAATTATGGATTTCGGTCGTCCTAAGAGGATAGAACTTTTGGTTCTCATTGATCGAGGCCATCGAGAGCTTCCTATAAGAGCAGATTTTGTAGGTAAAAACATTCCTACTTCTAAAAAAGAGTTGGTAGAAGTAAGGCTTACAGAAATAGATGGGGTCGATGAGGTAGTAATTTTAGAGAAAGAAGAGGATGGTTAACTGGCAGAAAAAACATATTTTAGGGATAAAAGATTTAACTCGCCAGGAGATAGAAGTAGTATTTAATTTAGCAGCATCTTTTAAAGAGCTTTCTCAAAGGGAAGTGAAAAAAGCTCCTGCTCTGCGGGGAAAGACGGTGATAAACCTATTTTTCGAAAGTTCTACCCGTACACGTACATCTTTTGAATTAGCCGCAAAGCGACTAAGTGCTGATGTGTTAAATTTTTCTTCTTCAACAAGTAGTCTCAGTAAAGGAGAAACAATAGTAGACACCATTAAAAATTTAGAATCTTACCATCCTGATATTTTAGTGATAAGGATAGGTTACTCTAACTCTCTTTACTCTCTTTCCCAATATACTTCTGCTAGTATAGTTAACGCAGGAGATGGTGCTAATGAGCACCCCACCCAAGCTCTACTAGATATGTTTACAGTTAAAGAAATAAAGGGAACTCTAGAAGGATTGTCTGTGCTAATTGTAGGGGATATAAAACATTCTCGAGTAGCACGCTCTAACATTTTTGGATTTCAAAAGTTTTCCTCTTCCCTTAGAGTATGTGGACCACCTACGCTTATTCCTTACGAATTTCATAAGTTAGGAGTGGATATTTCTTACAATTTGGATGAATGCCTTCCTCAAGCAGATGTGATAATTTTTTTAAGAATCCAGCAGGAGCGGCAGACGTCTTCTTTTTTTCCTAGCATAAGGGAATACGTGAATAACTTTTCTCTCACTCCGGAAAGAATAAAAAGAACAAAAAAAGACTGCCTTATTATGCATCCTGGGCCAGTGAACTGGGATATAGAAATAAGTTCCCAGTTAAAGGAAAGGATTCACCCTTTAATTCTTAAGCAGGTAGAGAATGGTTTAGCTGTAAGAATGGCCACCCTCTACCTTGTAGGAACACAGAAGGGAGAGTATGAAAATACTGATTAAAGGGGCGAAGATAGTAAATTTTGATGGTATCATAGAAGGAAATCTCTTTATTCGCAACAGTCGTATCGCCAAGATAGGAGAAGTTAGCGAGGAGCCAGATAAAATTATCGATGCTAAAGGAAAATTTGTTCTGCCAGGGTTAATTGATATGCATACTCATCTGCGTACCCCAGGTAGAGAAGACGAAGAAGATTTGTGGTCTGGATCAAAGGCAGCAGCTAAAGGGGGTTTTACTACTATCTTCTGTATGCCTAATACTAGACCTGCTCTTGACAACCAAGGTCAGGTAAATTGGCTTTTAGAGGAAGCAGGGAAGATCGGAATAATAGAGATTCTTCCTGTGGGAGCGATTACTAAAGGTAGAGAAGGAAAAGAATTGTCAGAATTTGGAATGCTTAAAAAGGCAGGATGTCTCTGTTTAAGTGACGATGGTAATCCCTTGGAAGATTCTTCTCTTTTAAGGAGAGCTTTAGAGTATGCTAAAATGTACGACCTACTTATTATCTCCCATTGTGAAGATAAAAATCTTTCCGCATCAGGAAGTTTACGGGAACATTTAATTTCCTCTAAGTATGGGATGGAAGGGATTCCTTGGGCGAGCGAAAGTATAGCAGTATTTAGAGATATAGAGTTAGCGAGATACTTAGATACAAAAATCCATATTGCTCACGTAAGTACTAAAAGGAGCCTCCAGATTATAAAAAAAGCTAAGGAGGAAGGAGTAAAGGTAAGTTGCGAGACAGCTCCTCATTACTTTACTCTTACTATAGAAGATTTAGAGAAAAGCCATTTTCATCCTAATTTTAAAGTCAATCCTCCTCTAGGAAATAGAGAAGACCTAGAGGCAATAAGAGAAGGTTTAAAGGAAGGAGTGATTGATTGTATTGCTACTGATCACGCCCCTCATTCTCAAGGGGAGAAAGAGTTACCTTTTGAAGAAGCACCTCCTGGAGTTGTAGGACTGGAGTTAGCATTTTCTCTTTCCTATACTTATTTGGTGAAGGCACAGATATTAGATTTAAAAGACCTTGTAAAACTAATGTCTTATAATCCTGCAAATATTTTGGGTCTTAAAGATAAAGGATATATAAAAGAGGGGGCTTGGGCAGATTTAATTATTGTAGATTTATCTAGAAGTTGGCAAGTACTTCCTCACAAGCTTTTTTCTAAATCTAAAAATACCCCATTTATTGGCCACACTCTTGAGGGAATAGTTGAGTTCACTATTTGTAAAGGTAAAGTTGTTTACACCGAGAAAGGCAAAAATGGTTAAGTTTATCCTTACTAAGGAGCTGGGGAAATTGGCCAGATGGTTGCGTATTTTAGGATTCGATACTTACTACTATACTTCCGATAATATGGGCACGCTTATAATTTATGCTTTGAGGGAAAACAGAGTAATTGTTACTAGAAGGAAACGTGTCGATGATATGAAGGTAGTGGTAGTGGAAACTAACGATGTTAGAAGTCAGATAAAGGAGTTAGTAGAAAAACTAAAGCTAAAAATAAATGAAAATTTAATGTTTTCCCGCTGTGTTATATGTAACGAGCTTTTAGAGAAGGTTAAAAAAGAGGAGATTAAAGGTAAGGTTCCTGAATATGTGTATACCACTCAACAAGAATTTTATCGCTGCCCCAGTTGTCAACGTCTTTATTGGCAAGGGAGTCACTGGGGTAACGTTAGAGAAATTTTAAAGAAGGTTTTGGGTGGAGATGTTTGTAGCTGATTTTCATATTCATTCTAAGTACTCCCGAGCTACCTCTAAAAATATGAATATTCCCAATCTGATAGAGTGGGCTCGTTATAAAGGGATACATCTTTTAGGTACCGGAGATTTTACTCATCATTTGTGGCTTCAGGAGATAAAGCAAAGTTTAGAATACCTTCCGGAAAAGGGATTGTTTTTTTCTGAGGGAATATACTTTATTCTTTCAGGAGAGGTTTCTAATATTTTCTCTGAAAGAGGTAAGGTTTATCGAGTGCATAACTTAATTATGGCCCCCTCTTTAGAGGTGGTGCAGCAGATAAATAAGATGTTGAGCTACTATGGAAATCTAGCTTCAGATGGTAGACCGGTGTTAGGAATGAGTTGTAAAAATTTGGCTGAGGAGCTATTCAAAATTTCTCCCGATATTATGCTTATTCCTGCTCATATCTGGACTCCCTGGTTTAGTGTATTCGGCTCCAATTCTGGATTTAACTCTTTAGAGGAGGCATTTCAAGAATTCACAGATAAGATTACTGCTTTAGAAACGGGATTAAGTTCCGATCCTCCTATGAATTGGAGATTGTCTGCGTTAGATAGATTTTCCTTGGTTTCTAATTCTGATTCCCATTCTCCCCAAAGGATAGGCAGAGAAGCCAATGTATTTGATTGCGAAGTTAACTACTGGGAGATTAAGAGAGTTTTAGAGGCCAAAGATAAAGATAAGTTTTTATATACTGTAGAGTTTTTCCCTCAGGAAGGAAAGTATCATTACGATGGGCACAGAAATTGTAAGGTGAGGCTTCATCCTAAGGAGACGAAAAAACATGGAGGAATTTGTCCAGTTTGTGGAAGACCTTTAACTAGGGGGGTTCTAAATAGAGTTGAAGAGTTAGCGGATAGAGAGGAAGGATTTGTTCCGCAAAATAGCATTGGCTATAAAAGTTTAGTTCCTTTAAGTGAAATTATCGCTGAGGCTAGAGGGATGGATAGAAGCAGTAAAGCGGTAGAAAAGGAGTACGTAAAGTTAGTTAGAGAATTTGGTTCAGAATTCAATCTTTTGGTAAACGTAGAAGAAAATCAACTTTTTTCTCAACTTCCTCCTAAGATAGCTGAAGGAATAAAGAAAGTAAGGGAAGGGAAGTTAAATATCCTTCCTGGATTTGATGGAGAATATGGAGTAATTAAAATATTCGACCAAACAGAGGATAAAAGCAAAGACGCCCAGCTTACTCTTTTCTAATGAAAGTAGCGATAGTATTTTATTCCTTCTCGGGAAATACAGAGAAAGCAGTTCTATTTTTGAAGAATTTTTTCCTAAGAAAAAATATTCCCGTAGAGGTTTTTAGGCTAAAGCCTGTAAAGGAAGAGACTTCCTTTTTTAGACAGGGAATGCAGGCTTTTCTTAAGGAAGCCCCTCCTATTTTAGAGATAAATTATGATTTAGATAGTTATGATTTGGTGGTGTTTGCCTCTCCTGTTTGGGCGTTCACTATTTCTCCGGCTTTAAGAAGTTATCTCAGAAAAGTTAAGAACCTGGCAAGAAAAAAAATAGTTTGTTTTTTAACCTTTGGGAGTGGAGTTGGAGCAAAGAAAGCTTTGAGAGAATTAGAGAGTATTTTAAAGAGTAAAAAGGCAGAGATTATATTTTCTAAAAGTTTAGCGGGGTCAAAAGTAGAAAACAAAAGTTACTTAGAGGAAAGCTTTAGAGATTTAACTAAGCTCTTTTGAGCTTATAAAGAAAAGTAAAGAGCCCCTGTAGCTCAACGGATAGAGCACAGGCCTCCGGAGCCTGGCATACAGGTTCAATTCCTGTCAGGGGCAAAAAAGATTTTAGGTATGAATGTAGGAGTAATTGGAGGTTATAGTTGTTCAAAAAGAGCCTATAAACTCGCTAGAGAGATAGGTCGACTCATCGCTCAGGAAGGGTGGATTTTAATCTGTGGAGGAGGTTCTGGGGTTATGGAAGCAGCTTGTTTAGGAGCAAAGGAAAAAGGAGGTATAACCTGTGGGATACTTCCCAGTTATACAGGAGAAGAAGCAAACCCTTATCTAGATATTAAAATTCCTACTGGATTGGGTTATGCACGTAACATTTTAGTAGTAAGGGCTTCCCATTGTTTAGTAGCTATCGATGGTAAGTATGGAACTCTTTCCGAGATAGCCTTTGCTTTGAGCGAAGGAAAACCTGTTTTAGGTATAGATACTTGGGATATAGAGGGAGTAGTGAAGGTAGAAAATCCTCAAAAAGCAATAGAGTATATTAAAAGAAAGATATTATGAAAACAGTATTGTTTTTAGAGGATGGATTTTACCTGGAGGGGATAGGCTTTGGTTATCCTGGAGAAACAATTGGCGAGGTTGTTTTTAATACCTCTATGACAGGGTATCAGGAGATTTTAACTGACCCTTCTTATCGAGGTCAAATTGTTTGTATGACGTATCCTCTTATTGGGAATTACGGGGTGAATTCCTCCGATAGGGAATCATCAAAAGTTCAAGTAGAGGGTTTTATTGTAAAGGAGCACTCCCGCATAGAGAGCAATTGGCGAGCAGAAGGTTCCTTAGAGAGCTATTTAGAAACAAACAAAGTAGTAGCAATAGAGGGAGTGGATACTCGAGCAATAACTCGACGTTTGAGAGAAAAAGGTTCAATGAAAGGAATAATTTCTACTGTTGATTTTGAACGAGAGAGTTTACAAAGAAAGTTAGAAAATTTTCCTTCCATTGTAGGAAGAGACCTAGTAGCTGGAGTAACTACAAAAGAGATCTATGAGTGGGAAGAGGATTTGGGGATAAGAAAGATGGAAAAAGTAAAAAAGTTACCCTTTACGGTAGTGGTGATTGACTGCGGAGTTAAGTTTAGTATTTTGCGGTGCTTAAAAGAGTATGTAGAGAAGGTAATTGTTGTTCCTGCTCACACTTCTTTAAAAGAGATATTAAAGCTTAAACCCCAAGGAATTCTTTTTTCTAACGGCCCGGGAGACCCTCAGCCGGTAAATTATGTGATCGAAACTGCTAAAGAGTTAATTCAGAGATTAAAGAAAAAAGAAATAAGAATAGGAGTGATGGGAATATGTCTAGGGCATCAGATTTTGGGTCTTGCCTTTGGAGGGAAGGCTCAAAAACTAAAGTTTGGTCATCATGGAGGAAATCATCCAGTAAAAGATTTAACTACAGGAAGAATCGATATTACTAGTCAGAATCATAACTTTGTTATTCCTCCCCAAAGTATTCCTGAAGAAGGCCTGCTCCAGACACATATTAATCTTTACGATCATACACCCGAAGGCTCTGAGCATAAAGAGTTACCTATCTTTAGTGTGCAGTTTCACCCTGAAGCTGGTCCTGGGCCTTTTGATGCTCGTTATATATTTGGTAAATTTGTTGATTTGATAACGGCTTTATCCTAAATTTGGAGGTAATGTTTGGTATTTTAAATTCAACATAAAAAAGAAGTTATGCCTAAACGGAGAGACATAGAAAAAATTCTAATAATTGGTTCTGGCCCTATTGTTATTGGCCAGGCATGTGAATTTGATTATTCCGGCACACAAGCTTGCAAAGCTTTAAAGGAGGAGGGTTACCAAGTAGTTCTTCTTAACTCTAATCCCGCAACGATTATGACTGATCCTGAATTTGCCGATAGCACTTACATTGAGCCGATAACAGTAGAAGTTTTAGAAAAGGTAATTGCTCGGGAAAGACCCCAAGCTTGTCTTCCTACTTTGGGAGGACAAACCGGCCTTAACGTTGCTTTTGAAGCTGCCAAAAGAGGGATATTAGATACCTACAAGGTGGAGTTAATTGGTGCTAATCGGGAAGCTATTGCCCGTGCCGAAGATAGAAAACTATTTAAACTTACTATGGAAAAAGCAGGGATTCCTTTACCTCGTTCTCGCACTGTCTATTCTCTAAAAGAGGCGAAGGAAGCTTTAGAGTTTGTAGGTCTACCTTGTGTAGTAAGACCTGCGTTTACCTTAGGAGGTACAGGAGGAGGAATTGCTTACAATATTGAGGAGTTTAAGTCAATTGTTAAACGAGGAATAGATGCCAGTTTAATTGGTGAAGTTTTGATTGAAGAGTACTTAGAGGGTTGGAAAGAGTTTGAACTTGAGGTAATGAGAGATAAAAAAGATAATGTAGTTATTATTTGTTCTATAGAGAACTTTGACCCTATGGGAATTCATACTGGAGATTCTATCACTGTAGCCCCTGCTCAAACTTTAACTGATATAGAGTATCAAAGAATGCGAATCTATGCTATAAGAGCTATCAGAGCAATAGGAGTAGAAACAGGAGGAAGCAACATCCAATTTGCTATAAATCCTAAAGATGGAAGAATAGTAATTATTGAGATGAACCCCAGGGTTTCTCGTTCTTCCGCTTTAGCTTCTAAAGCAACAGGATTTCCTATTGCTAAGATCGCTGCTAAATTAGCTATAGGGTTAACTTTAGATGAAATTCCTAATGATATAACTAAAGAGACCCCCGCCTCTTTTGAGCCTACCATAGACTACTGCGTAGTTAAAATTCCCCGGTTTACTTTTGAAAAGTTTCCCAAGGCGGATCCTACTCTTAATACTTCTATGAAATCAGTGGGGGAGATAATGGCTATAGGAAGGACTTTTAAAGAAGCTCTTCTTAAAGGGATAAGAGCTTTAGAAATTGGCAAATACGGATTAGAGCCTATGATAGATAAAGAGAAGTTACCTCTGGCAGAGGTAATAGAGAAAGTAAAACAAAATTTAATCGTCCCTAACGCTAAGAGGATTTTTTATATTGCTGATGCCTTTCGTTTAGGGTTTAAAGTAGAAGAGATAGAAAAACTTACTCATATAGATAAGTGGTTTTTAAATAACATAAAGGAACTTGTTGATTTTGAGGAGAAGCTAAAGAAAGAGAAGAAATTAACCCTTCCCACTTTACGAAAGGCAAAGGAGTTAGGTTTTTCTGATATTTATTTAGGTAAAGTCCTTCAGATTTCTCCTGAGAAAATTCGTAGACTTAGAGAAAAAGAGAAGATTTTTGCTGTATACAAACTGGTAGATACCTGTGCAGGTGAATTTGAGGCCTACACCCCCTACTACTACTCTACCTATGAATGTGAATGTGAAGCAAGAGTTTCTCAAAGAAAGAAAGTGATGATTTTAGGAGGTGGTCCTAACCGTATTGGTCAGGGGATTGAGTTTGATTACTGTTGTGTACACGCTGCCTTTGCTTTGAGAGAAGAAGGTATCGAGGTAATTATGGTAAACTGTAACCCCGAGACGGTTTCTACTGATTATGATACCTCTGATAAACTTTACTTTGAGCCAATAACTTTAGAGGATGTTTTAAATATTGTCCGTAAGGAATCTCCCTGGGGAGTGATTCTACAGTTTGGTGGGCAAACCCCTCTTAACTTAGCTCTGGGATTAGAGAAAGAAAAGGTAAATATTTTAGGAACAAAGGCAAAGTATATAGATATTGGTGAAGATAGGGATAAATTTAGGAGTCTTCTCTTAAAGTTAGGACTTAAACAGCCGGAGAGCGGGATCGCTAAGAGTTTGGAGGAAGCAAAAAAGATAGCTTTTCAGATTGGTTTTCCTGTTTTAGTAAGACCCTCCTACGTTTTAGGGGGCAGAGCAATGGAGATAGTCTACGATTTAGAAACTCTGGAGGGTTTTGTAAAGGAAGCTTTAGAGTATTCTATAAATCAGACTATCCTTATTGATAAGTTTCTTGAGGATGCTATTGAGGTAGATGTAGATTTAATTGGGGATGGAGAAAATTTTGTTATTGGAGGTATCTTAGAGCATATTGAAGAGGCAGGAATTCACTCTGGAGATAGCGCAATGTGTCTGCCTCCTTTTAGCCTCTCTAAGGAAATAATAGACAAGATTAGAGAAGCAAGCTATGCCCTAGCAAGAGAGCTCAATATTGTAGGTCTTATGAACCTCCAGCTAGCAGTGAAGAATCGTTCTATTTTTATTCTAGAGGTGAATCCTCGGGCATCAAGAACAGTTCCTTTTGTTTCTAAAGCTATAGGTGTACCTCTGGCCAAACTAGCAGCTAAGGTAATGATAGGCAATACTCTAAAACAGTTAGGATTTACTAAGGAAATAGTTCCTCCCTACCGGTGTGTAAAAGAAAGTGTTTTTCCTTTTAATCGTTTTCTAGGAGTAGATATAATCTTGGGTCCTGAGATGAAATCTACCGGGGAGGTTATGGGAATAGATTTTGATTTTGGAAGAGCCTATCTTAAGAGCCAATTAGGAGCTTCCCAAAATTTACCCAAAGGAGGAAATGTATTTATCTCGGTGAGAGATAAAGATAAAAAGGGCATCATTCCTGTAGCTAAAAGATTAAAAGAGTTAGGGTTTAAAATCTTAACTACCCAAGGGACAGGGAAAGTGTTGAAAAAAGAGGGGATTGATGTAAAAATTCTTCCTAAACTTGCTGAAGGAAGGCCCAATATTATAGACTACATGAAAAACAAAGAAGTCCATCTTATTATCAACACTCCCTCAGGGAGAATTCCTCGTAAGGATGAGATAGTAATAAGAAGCACAGCAACTTTTTATAGGGTGCCCTGCATTACCACTGTAAGTGGGGCTATTGCCTCCACCAAGGCTATAGAACTTCTACTTTCTCATAATGTAGAGGTAAAAAGCATTCAAGATTATCATCATCTTCTGAGTTCCTCCTGATTTTGGCATACAAAATATAGTATAAAATCATTTTTCGCACTATATATGGGAAATTTCTTCTAGAAAAGAGGAGAATTTTCTTGACAGCTTTAAAAGTAAGTAATATAAGTAAAGCAGTTAAAGTAAATGCTGTAATTACACAAAAATGTTTTAAAAAGGGGATGATGAGTTATGGAAGGACAAAATAAGAAACTGATTTCCGCAAAGGAGATAGCAAAAAAATTCAATATTCCCTACTCTACAGTTAATCATTACACTAACCTTGGTTTTCTTTCTGTGGTGAAGAGGAAAGGGAATATGCGTTTTTATGAAGAGACCAAAGTTAAAGAGCGTCTTAAAAGAATTCTTCATCTTAAGGACGAGGGCTATCCTTTAAGACTTATATTTAAAATGCTTAATGGTAGGTAAAAAGTAGAAGGAAGAAATGAGTTACTTTAAAATTCTTGGTTTCGAGAAGGAGCCATTTTCTACTAGTCCTGATCCTGATTTTTTCTATTTAGCTAAAGACCATGAGACAGCTTTAGTTAATACCCTAATCGAGTTAAGGTTACGTCGAGGTCTAGCCGTTATTTTAGGAGATATTGGTACAGGTAAAACTACCCTTTCACGAAAGTTAATTCAAGAGTTGAAGGAAAGAGAAGATTTTATTTTTCATATAATTTTAGATCCCTTTTTTGAGAATCAAACAGAGTTTCTCTATTACCTTATAAATAGTTTTGAGATACCTTCTCCTGCTAACTTAACTACGCTTACTCTTAAAGAAAGTTTAGAGAAGTTTCTTTTCCAAAAAGGAGTGATAGAAAATAAAATAGCAGTGCTCATTATTGATGAAGCTCAAAAACTTAGCGATTTTACTTTAGAAATGCTGAGAATCCTTCTTAACTATGAGACTAACGAGTTCAAACTTCTTCAGTTAGTTCTTTTAGGACAACTGGAGCTTCACACCAAAATCATGAGTATTCCCAATTTTTTCGATAGGATAAGTTTCAAATATACTCTTAATCCTTTAAGCTTTGAAGAAACCAAAGATATGATTGAATTTCGGATCCGTCAAGCAGGGTATAGAGCGAAAATGCGTCTTTTTCTAGATGAGGCAGTAGAAGAGATTTATGGATATACTAAAGGGTATCCCCGCCGAATAACTATGCTTTGCCATAGGGCTCTTAAGGAGTTGATAATGAGGAATAAGGTGGTAGTAGATAGAAAGTTAATCAAAGATATCGTAGAAGAGGAGATTAAGGCAGGATGGTACAGGGATCCTCTACTCCCGAAAGAGAGTTATTAAAACTCATTGAGGCAGAAAGAAAGGGCTTCTCTAAGAGAGGAGAGAAAAAAAAGCGATTACGTTTTTCTTTCCTAGGAGCTCTCAAAGGGCGGTGGGCTTTCTTTAAAGAGGCTTTTTCTACCAATCGTAAAGTGGTTATAAGAGAGATTAGTTTGATTAACCGAGTTCTTATGGGAGTAGTTATTCTTCTTGGCTTCTACGTAGTAGTAAGCAATACTTTTTCTTTCCTCAGTCTTCCTCAAAAAGTAGAAAGGACATTACAGATAAAACCTAAGAGCTTTAAGGCTTCCTCTTTGAGGGAACCATCCATTTTAAAAGAGGCTTCTTACTATTTAGACAAAGTAAAAAAGAGAAATATTTTTGCAATGGTGGTAGAGAAACCTAAGATAAAAGAAACAGAGAAAAAAGAATTACTTAGGGAAGTAGAGGAAAAAACAAAAAATTTGAAGCTGGTAGGGATTGCCTGGTCAGACAATCCTGACGCTATGATTGAAGATACTAAAGTAAAAAAGACCTATTTTGTCAAACAGGGAGATATTATAAATGGTGTAAGGATAGAAAGAATTTTTAGAGATAAAGTGGTGTTAACCTATAAAGGAGAAAAGATAGAGTTAAAATGAGAAACAAGTTTATTACTTTGTCTATCTTATTTCTCTTATCTATTAATCTTTCTTTTTTGTATGCGGATTTAGTTTCTTCAACTAATGAGAAGATAAATAGAGATTTCCCTAGAGGAATGGAAGAGAGGATTTCTTTAGATCTGCGGAACATTGATATAGTAGATGCTCTTAAATTTTTAGCAGAGAAAGCAGGAATAAACATCGTTACTACCAAAAAAGTTAGTGGGAGAGTGACTCTTAAGGTGGATAACGTTCCTATAAAGGATATTTTTGATGTTATGCTTCGTTCTAACAGCTTAGCCTACGATAAGAGAGGAAATATTTACAATGTGATGACTGAAGAAGAGTACAAGGCTCTGTATGGAAAGAATTTTTCTGATCCTCGTCAAGTAAAAATAATTGATCTTAAATATGCGCTTCCTGAACAGATATTTTCTTTATGCGATGTTTTAAAGAGCGACATAGGAAGGGTTTTGGTTAATCCAGAGTCAGGTAAAGTGGTGATTATGGATTCTCCTGAGAAGATTAAGGAGATTGAGGAGGCTATCAAGGGATTTGAAAAAAAGAATATAGTTAAAGTTTTCGATATAAACTATGGAGATGCCAAAGAGATTGCTGAACGTGTTAAGAGCCAACTGGAAGCTAAAAAAGTCGGTACAGTTCAAGCAGATGAGGCTACCAATCAGATAATTATACAGACTCTTCCTGAGAGGATGAAGGAGATAGAGAGAATAATTAAGAAATTGGATAGAAAAACTAGAGAAGTGTTGATAGAGGGTAAAATTATAAAGGTAAAGTTCTCTAAGAATCTAACAGAGAGTGTGGAATGGGAAGGACTTTTTGATATTGCAAGAAAGCATGGGCTAACTTATTTGGGCACATACCCCTTTAGTGCTGTGCAAGCTACAACCGATGCTTGGCGTTCACGAAAGCAAGTCTGGCAGGATACAGGATATGTAGGTTCTTACCCTTTCAGTGGGACTACTTCTAACTACTCAGGAGGGAAATCTAAAATGGGGTTAGAAGAAATGCATATAGGCATTATTGGTAAACATGATTTTGATGCTTTAATAAAATCCTTTAGGGAGATAGGGAAAACCCAGATTATTTCCACCCCTAAAATTATTATTACCGATAATCAAGAAGCCAATCTTCATGTAGGGGAAAGACAGGCCTATGTTACTACCACCACAACTACTGGTCAGACTACTAGTACAGTTTCTGAAGAGGTTAACTTCGTAGATGTGGGGACAATTCTTTCTCTAACTCCCAAAATAAACGAAGAGGGGTATATAACTTTAAAGATAAAGGCAGAGGTTAGTACGGTAATCTCAGAGTTGATTACTCCTACAGAGAACAAAATTCCTATAATTGATACATCTACCGCTGAAACTACAGTGATGGTTAAAGATGGTACTCCTATTTTAATCGGAGGACTAAGGAAGGAAGAGAAAGGATTAACTTCTAAGAAAGTTCCTCTTTTAGGAGATATTCCTCTTTTAGGGAAATTATTCACTTCTTATGAACCTACGCAAGAGAGAACAGAGCTGTTGATTGTTTTAACTCCTAGAATTATAAGTGGAGATATGTTTGTAGGATATACTAAAAAGGATGTGGGAGAAAAACCTATAAAGGGAGAGAAGGTTTACTGGGAGGTAAAGCTTAAAGAGAAAAAGGAGCTGGAGAAAGAGCTCCCTTTAACTAAAGAAAGTAAATTTAAGGGGTTTAAATTCTAATGGGGAATTTTTTTAAGAGACCTTCTTTCTTTCTTATCTTAAGTATCTTAAGTATAAGTGTGGGAATTTTTGCTTTTTTAGGTTACCAAAGAGTTTCAATAAACTCAAAGGCCAATACGGGGTGTCTTCAGTTAGTTGAGGACTATACCAATTTAGTTAAGGAGTTAGCAGAGTTTAAAGCCAAAGCAGATTCTTTAGAAGTAGACAATAAGATGTTAGTTGAAGAAATGAATCGTTTAGAGAAGCAGTTAAAGGAAGTTAAGTCAGCAAAGGAAGAGGTCATTAAACAGCTTCTTGTTTTGAAAAAAGAGTGTTCCAGAAAAGAAAAGGGGTACCATTCTCTTAGAGAGAGAGTACAGATTTTAGAGAAAGAGAAAAAGAAATTATCTCAGGACAATGTAGCTTTAAATAATGTGGTGAAAAAATTAGAAAGAGACTTAACTCAGTATAAGAGCAGGTTAGAAGAGTATAAAAAAAAGGTGGCTAAAGAGAGTGAGCTTCCGGAGGATATCAAGGAACTTAAGAGTGTGTTAGAAGAAAAGAGAAGAAAGTTTTTCCAAGGATATATGGAGCTACAGAAGAGGGCACTTACTTTAGAAAAAGAAAATCAGCGGCTTACTAACCTTCTTAAGAAAACCCAGGAAGAGCTCGCTAAATTGGAGAAAGAAAACAAAGAGCTTAATTCTTCCTTAAAGAGGCAAAAAGTCTTACTGGCTGAGATAGAAACTGATAGAGATTTCTACAAAATAGAGGGAGAAAAATCTAGAATAGAACTTAAAAAGTGTAATCAGAGCCTTTTTCAACTCCAAAGTAAATACAGTGCTGTTTTAAGAGAAAATCAGGATCTTAAAGCAAAAATTGAGGTTATGCCCCGTAAACTTATGGAGCTGTCTCAATTAAATAAAGAACTTCTTAAAGAGAAAGCACGTCTCCACTATAACTTAGGGGTTTTTTACACCCAAAGAGGAGAGTACAAAAAAGCAATTAAAGAATTTCAAGAAGTTTTGAAGATAGATCCTAACGATGCTGATACGCATTATAATTTAGGAGTAATATACTCTGAGTATGAGATAGATAATGAAAAAGCAGTGGATCATTTCAGAAAGTACTTAGGGTTAGCTCCTCAAGATATCTACGCTGACAAAGTAAGAGAGTATCTTGTTTCTCAAGAAGTGGTTAAGGGGGATGAAGCTAAATGAGAAAAGTTATTATCTCTTTTATAATTTTGTCAATTTTAATAATCTATCCAGGGTTTCCTTCCTCTCCTAAAGAGGAGAGCGATAAATTATCTAAAAGGATTTCTTTAAATTTCCAAAATATCGACATTATAGAAGCATTAAAATATCTTGCTATAAAAGGGGGGATAAACATTATTCCTACCAGAAAAGTTTCAGGGAGGGTAACTCTTAAGGTAGATAATGCTCCTCTAAAGGATATTTTTGATATTATGCTCCGCTCTAATAATTTAGCCTACGATAAGAGAGGGAGTATCTATAATGTGATGACTGAAGAAGAGTATAAAGTTCTCTATGGTAAGAGTTTTTCTGATACTAGGAAAGTGAAAGTATTCCATCTTACTTACGCTATACCAGAGCAGATTATGAAACTCTGTGAGAATATGAAAAGTGAGATTGGAAAGATATTTTTGGATTCTGAATCGGGTAGTTTAGTAGTAATTGATACTCCTCAGAATATAGAAGAGATAAGCAAAGCTATAGAAGATATAGAGAGCAAAAAAACGGTGATTAAAGTATTTGATTTAAAGTACGCTAATGCTAAAGTTATAGCCGATAAGCTTAAGGAGCAAATTACTAAGAAAGGCATAGGGTTTGTGCAGGCAGATGAAGCTACTAATCAAGTAGTTGTACGAACCCTGCCAGAGAGGATAGAAGAAATTGAAAAGATAGTTAAGGAGCTGGATAAGAAAACAAAGGAAGTGTTAATAGATGCAAAAATCGTCAAAATTACCTTTTCTCGAGAGTTAACCCGAGGAATAGAATGGGAAGGGCTTTTTGATGTAGCAAGAAAGTACGGTCTTACTTATATCGGTTCCTACCCTTTTAGTTCTGTAAGTCATACCACTACAAGTAGTTGGCGTTCACGAAAGCAGGTGTGGCAGGATACCGGATACGTTGGTTCTTACCCTTTCAGTGGTACAGCTTTTAATTATTCTAATAGCGGTCCAGTAGTAGGAGTGGAAAAGCTTCATGTAGGAGTGATAGGAAAGCATGACGTTGATGCTTTA
>Ga0190361_1000052_pt1 | contig 47623 bp, 35 predicted proteins | sample 48721845_MG_FD_161273 | JGI IMG/M metagenome (GOLD analysis project Ga0190361, IMG submission 161273) | Hydrothermal vent microbial mat bacterial communities from Southern Trench, Guaymas Basin, Mexico - 4872-18-4-5_MG | ecosystem: Environmental > Aquatic > Marine > Hydrothermal vents >... | reverse complement strand
TTGGAACACCAGAGGACATCTGAAGGGATGACTTGGTTTAGAAGAAAAGAGCTTCTTTAGAGTCCATTTCTCTCAGCTTCTGTTTGTTCTCCCACGTAAGGTTACTTTTCCGGAGATCTTTAAAGGGAGGAGCTTAAAGATGGCTAGGTTTTCAATTAATTTCTTCGGCCTAAAGTTGTTCTTGATTGCTTCTAGGTCTTCAAGGCCACAATCACTTGGGTAAAATGATCTCTTCAGTATGCCTATTTCCTGTCCAGCCAAGCCCAATGTGGATGATGACTTTTTTTATCTAAGCCTATGGTCCAAGTTAGTTGGGTTCAAGTCTTAACCTTTCACCTTTGAGGCCAAAAAAATGGATGTAAGCTCGAGTTAGTAAAATTTCTATCTTATAAGTAAAACAAAGGCGAAAGGTGAAGACCTGCTCTCAAATTTCGCCAGAGGACTTTTGAAGATATAGGACAAAGAAAAAGCAGACCTGGTTCTCGATTACGCCTAGAACTAGCTTCGAAAGGCTTTAACGATACGTTCGAGAGCTTCTTCCAAGAGCCCTCGAGGACAGGCCAGATTGAGTCTTTGAAAGCCTTGTCCTCCTTGACCAAATTTAGGCCCTTCATCGAGCCAGACTTTAGCTTTTCGGAGAAGTTTTTCCTGGAGTTCTTTGTCGGAGAGGTGGAAGGCTCGAAAGTCGAGCCAAGCGAGATAAGTTCCTTCCAGAGGGGTAATTTTTATTTCAGGTAAGTAGTGGCCAAAATATTCTTGCAGAAAAAGGTAGTTTTGGTGGATATAATTGATAACTGCGGTTAACCATTTCTCGCCTTCCCGGTAAGCCACCTCAGTCGCCACAACACCGAAAGTATTGGCCAAGAAGAGACCGGCTTTAAGAAGGGCCTGCTGAAAGCGAGCCCGGAGCCGGTGATTCGGAATAATGGCGTTACCCATTTCCAGGCCAGCAATATTGAAAGTTTTATTGGGAGCAGTGCAAGTGACAGTGATTTCCGCCGCTTCTGATGAAGTCTGGCTAGTGGGGAGATGAGTAAAACCAGGCATAATGAGGTCAGCATGGATTTCGTCAGAAATAATAATAATTCCCCGATTGAAGCAGAGATTGATTAATTCCTTTAGTTCTTCCGCCCGCCACACGCGACTTACTGGATTGTGAGGACTACACAGGATAAGAAGCCGAGTTTGGTCATCAATCTGACTTGCCAGAGATTCCAGATCCATTCGGTAATAACCATCCTGATTAACCAAGGTGTTCTGGATTAAACGCCGGCCATTGTTTTCAACCGCTAAGCGGAAAGGACGATAGACCGGGGGTTGGATGATGACCTTATCTCCCGGCTGAGTAAAGGCCTGGACAGCCAGATGTAAGGCTGGAATAACTCCAGGGGTGAAGATAATCCATTCTTTTTCTATGGGCCAAGAAAAACGTTTCTTCATCCAGAAAATTATTGATTGATAATAGGAGTCCGGCAAACCAGTATAGCCATAAATGCCATGAGCGGCTCTCTTTCTCAGGGCTTCAATCACTGAGGGGGGAGAAAGAAAGTCCATATCAGCCACCCACAGAGGGATGATTTCTTCGTCGCCCACTTTTTCTTGGAGAAAATCCCACTTGAGAGAATAAGTACCCCGACGGTCGATAATTTGGTCAAAGTTAAAGTCCATGGTTATCCTGCCTTATTCAAGTAGGAATTAAGATTTAATATTGTTTTTTTTCATAAAGAGATGATTGAGATTAACTTAGAGAGACTAAATTGTAAAGGGCAAATTAAAATTTGGTAAGAATCAACTTGGAAGGGAAGAGCTGTTCGATAAAATGAAGTAAAAAAAACGGCCAGGAGATATTGACAATCGCCATGAAATTTAATAAATTCTTCAAGAAAAATTTCTCGGCAAAGGAAGGGTTCCAGAGAAAAGAGAAATTAACAGGAGTGAGGGGTTATGCGAGAATTGAGTGGACCTTTAAAAGCCTTAATAGCTGAAGATGAAGCTATTGTTGCTTTGGAGCTGGAGGATCGGTTTCTATCTATGGGCTGGGAAGTAGCTGGTATCACGGCGCGGGGAGAGGAAGCCATAAATCTAGCCGGCACCAAGAGGCCAGATTTGGTTGTTATGGATATAAATCTTAAGGGAGAAGTAGATGGAATAAAAGCTGCGGAAAAGATTTACCGGCTGTATTCAATCCCCAGCATATATGTCACCGCCTGTCCTTTTCCTGAAATTAGAAAAAGGATGAGTTCTCCTTATTATTTCCCCGTGATTATAAAGCCTTTTGATGACGAAGTCTTTCACCAGGCTGTTAAACAAGCTTTAAACTTTTCACCTGGGTCATCTCTGTCATCATCTCCAGCCAGAGGAGATGATTGAATTTTAAATAAACCACCCACTTCCCTAGAGAAGAGTGAAATTGACCATTTAGTTATATAATAAAGTGCAGTTGGCCGAATTAGGTAAATTGGCCGGAACAAGTAATAAAGGGAAGAATGTTTATCCTACCTTGGCTCAGGAGAACTATTAAAACCTCCCTCTTTTCTAAATTCTCCATTAATTTTTTTAAAAACAGGGTTTCTCTCGTTCGTCTACTAGGAACTTTTCTGGCGGTTTGTCTCCCCTTTTCTTTTGGCTTGGCTCAGAGTTACCTGGTTCATACTTATCGCAGTAATTCCGGTTTACTCAGTCCCGAGGTTCATGACTTTGTTCAAGATAACTATGGTCGCCTTTGGATAGCCACCAGAGGAGGGATTTCAATTTATGATGGTTTCCGTTGGGAGGCTTTTACTGTGAGCAATGGCTTGCCGGGAAACGCTGTGACGGCTTTGGCTAAAGATGAGAGAGGTCGGATTTGGGCCTTGATCGAGTTTCCTAACCCAAGCCTTTGTTATTATGAAAATAATGTCTGGAAGGTAGTGCCCTTAAACAGAGTTATTCCTACACCAGTTAAGTTGACCCAATTAAGAGTTTCTCTCCAAGATGATGATCTTCGTTTGGCAATTGGCACCAAAAATCGTGGCTTATATTATTTAAGCCAAGGAAAATGGCGGGGTTTCGATGCGGCCCATGGATTGGGCAGCAATCAAATTCATGGCTTTGAATTTTGGCGAGGGAAACTTTATGTCGCCACTGCAACGGGTTTGGCCGTCATAACACCCGAGAAAATAGATTTCTCTTGGAATAAAAAAGTTCCTTTATTGACTCAAGGGATAACCGGTCTGGCTTTTGAAAAAAAGGGAGATAATTTCTCTTTATGGCTGATGGGCGAGGATTGGTTGGGGATTTTCCAGGAAGGTAAATTCAAAAAACTTGTTCAGCCCATTGATGTGCCCATTAATAAAGATTATCCCAATGTGATTCTCTGTCCGGATAAAAGAGGTGGGCTTTATTATGGTAACCCTAATGGTTTGTATCATTATCTCCCGAGTCACAGGCTGCCCCGGTATTTGAATAGAGCCAGTGGACTGGTGGCTGGAGGAGCTACCGCTTTGTTTCAAGATCAGGAAATGAATCTCTGGGTGGGTAGTACTCGAGGAATAAGTAAATTAGTTAGTGAAAGGTTTGCCAATTTTACTCGAATTCACGGTCTTCTTGAAGATGAGGTCACAGCCATTCAGGAGCTTAGACCGGGGTGGTTGGTTTTTAGCCATAACCAAGGACTCAGCTTTTTCCGGGCAGGTAAAATTACTCCCTATCCTTTTGGCCAAATGAATGAAATTTTACCCACTGAAACGAGAGTTCATGATTTAGTCAAGGATAGTCGGGGGTATATCTGGGTGGCTGCCTCGGATCTAGGCTTGGGCCTTATAAACCCCCAAGGAAAGTTACGTTGGTGGGGAGCTAGGCAGGGGCTCAGAGGTCGTATTCATTCAGTGATTGAAGATGGGCAGAAGCGTCTTTGGGTAAGTACTAACGAGGGGCTTTTTCTTCGTCGAGGCCAGAGATTCTTTCAAGTGGAAAAATCAATTTTTGGGAAAGGTCTCTATTTAAGGAAGCTTTTCTGCCGCCCCTCAGGAGAACCTGTGGTTGTCACCGGGAATAAAGGTTTTTATCGATTAGAAGATAAAAGATGGGTTCAATATGCTTCTCTGGATAATCCCCAACAGAACAATATCTTTGCTTATTTTGAGGATAAACAAGGACGGGTCTGGGTAGGCACCCTCGCCGGGCTTTTTCAGGTTGAAAAGGGACGATTTTTTCCGGCTGTTTTAGGCGGGAACACAATTAAGCAACCAGTTTATCTTTTATTACAGGATCACCAGGGATTTTTGTGGATAGGCACCAATCAGGGAGTTTATTGTTGGACTGGCTCTCGTCTCCTCCATTTTGATAAGAGTTTAGGTTTGGCGGGAGATGAAATTAATAGATCGGCTGGTTTTATTGACAGTCAAGGTTACCTCTGGTTGGGAACCGATAGTGGCGTCTCCCGGTATCAACCAGAAGCTGATGTCAATCTAGATGAAATCCCACCGCCAAAGGTTTCTCTTGACAATGTGGAAGTAGGTCATCAAGTTTTTTCTCTTGACCAACCTCTGTCTCTTCGCTATAACGAAAATAACCTGATTTTTAATTTTCGTGTTATTTCCTTTTTAGACGAAAATAAAATATTTTATCGAGAGCGCTTACTTGGCTTTGAGAATGATTGGAGTGAGCGCCGGCGGTTGAAAGTTCCCTTCGAAAAATATACCAATATTCCGCCGGGGAAATATATTTTTCAAATTCAGGCCCAGAACGTTTTAGGGCAATGGAGTCCGCCTGTTTCTTCGGCCCCGATTGTCATTCACCGAGCTTTCTGGACCAGTTGGTGGTTCATTCTTTTATTAGCTCTCATCGGGATGAGTTTTTATTATGCTGTTTTCCGAGCTATTACTAGCCGCCGTTATACCCAGCGACTTAGAGCCCTCGTTAGGCATCGTACTTCTCAATTGGTGAGTTCTCTGCAGGAAAAGGAAGCTCTTCTTCAGGAAATTCATCATCGGGTCAAAAATAACCTTCAGGTTGTCTCCAGTCTTCTTTATCTCCAATCCAAGAGGATTCGGGACAAAAAGGATAGGGCTATTTTTGAGGAGAGCCGACACCGCATCCAAGCCATGGCTTTGATTCATGAAATCCTCTATGGTTCCGAACGACTTGATCGAGTTATGGCTAAAGATTATTTCAGTCGAATCGTAAATCCCTTGATCAAAGCTTATCTAGGGGATTCAAATAGAGTTCAGGTGATGCTGGAAGTCGATCGGGTTGAGTTGAGTCTAGAAGAAGCTATTCCCTGTGGCTTAATCTTGAATGAATTAGTGACTAATTCTTTGAAATATGCCTTTCCCCGAAAAAAGAGGGGATGGATTAAAATAAAGTGTTATCTAGAGCCTTATTCCCGAGAGCCGGGAAAAAAGCAACTTGTTTTAGAAGTGGCGGATAATGGAGTAGGATTGCCCGCCAATTTTAATCTGGACAAAATAACCACTCTGGGTTTAAGGTTAGTCAAGAACCTGGTCCAGCAGTTAGAAGGCACTATTGAGGTGAAAAAAACTCAGGGGACGAGTTTCATTATTCGGATTCCCAGGTGAAAGTCTTAAAGATTCCCCCAAAAAGCATGCCTGGTGAGGCTGGCTACTCTTGAATTTAAGCGTAAGAATAATTCTGTTGCTAGTCGGGTAGAAAATAAATCAGTCCCGGGAACTTAAACCTGGTCTATTCATAAATCAAAAAATTTGAGCCAAGAACAGCCAAAAATCTTAGCCGGTGATGGGTCCCATCTTTTTTGGTTGTTCCCTCTCTCTTCTTTTTCTAACGTATTTCGTATCAATACGTTATAAAGGAAAAGACCTTTTTTTATGAATTATCCAGGTTAAATTAAATGTCTAAAAGACTCGAAGAAAAGATAGGTCATAGATTTTAAAAGCAGCTAATTTTCTGAGTAAGATAACATGATGATTTGAGGCACCTTTTTCTGAGCTTTTTTTCAGCGAGTCTTCCTCAATGGGTTTAAGATGAGTGCTTTCGGTTTTTAGATTGGACTTCTGAGGCTGAGAAAAGCAGCTGGAGAAGGACTTAATTTATTTTTCCAAGAACTAGATAGAAGTAGTCTTCATGAGAATGGTGGTGCTGCTCACTGGATTTTTTTCTTTATTGGTCTATTTCAGAAACAATTCTCCCGAATTAAGCTTTTTCTTCTGTTTGTCTAAATTTGGACGGATAGCTTCAATTTGGCTCAGGCGCCAGAGAAGATGTTGCCAAAAGGAGGCAATTTTGGCTATTCTGTAAAACCAGATGGGCAAGGAGTGAAATAGAATGGAGTTATCATCATTTGAGACTCTCTTAACTATTAGGCTGGATATGATCCAAACTACAGCGCTGGGCGCTTTAGTCCTTTTTTTAGGGTATTTTGTCAAGAGGCGGTGGTCACTTCTTGATAGATTGAATATCCCAGCCCCGGTGGTAGGCGGCTTAATTTTTGCTACTCTGGCCCTTATTTTCAGGTTGACTCATCTAGTGAGTTTCGACTTTGATATTGCCCTCCAGACCCCATTTATGATTGCCTTTTTTACTACCGTAGGTTTAACCGCCAGCTTTTCCTTGCTGAAAGTAGGCGGTCCCCAGGTAGTGCTTTTTTGGGGGATTGCTTCTGTTTTGGCTTTTCTTCAGGATGGAGTAGGGGTGCTGATGAGTAAACTGCTGGGGGTTCATCCTTTTCTCGGCTTAATAACTGGTTCAGTGACCATGACGGGGGGGCATGGCACCGGATTGGCCTTTGGTCCTCTTTTTGAAAAAATGGGAATGAATGGAGCTACTACTTTGGCGGTGGCAGCGGCTACTTTTGGTCTGGTATCGGGCGGGCTGATTGGGGGACCTATCGGGACTTATTTAATTCAAAAGAAAAAGTTGCGGTCCCGTTTTCAACCTTTACCTACTCTCGCCGGGATAGCCCCCGAAGGTAAGGATCAACTCGCTGAAGAAGAAAAATCTTCTCCGGAAATTAGCGCTTATGAGATTCTTAAATATCTCACCATAATTCTGGCCTGTATGTGGGTGGGTTCGCTTCTCTCCGGCTGGATTGAAAGCCAGGGAATTACTTTGCCGGCCTATATTGGGGCTATGTTAGTAGCTGCCTTAGTTAGGAATTTTTTTGATTTGACTAAATTAGTGCCTATTTCTCAAGGGTATATTGATGTTTTAGGCTCAGTGGCTTTGAATCTATTTTTGGCCATGGCTTTAATGAGCCTGCGTCTCTGGGAACTCCTGGAATTGGCCTTACCCATGCTGATTATCCTCTGTCTCCAAGTAATGTTAATGGCTGCCTTTGCTCTTTGGGTGACTTTTAACCTCATGGGGCGGGATTATGATGCGGCGGTTATGGCTGGGGGAAATTGTGGTTTTAGTTTAGGAGCTACTCCTAACGCAATCGCTAATATGGAGTCGTTAGTGGAGAAATTTGGCCCAGCTCCCCGGGCTTTTTTGGTAATTCCCATTGTCGGGGCTTTTTTTATTGATTTTACCAATGCTTTGATTATTACCTTTTTTATTAACATCGTGAAGTAGTCTGTAAAGTATTGATTACTACCCAGGAAGATCCTTATATCAACTGCAACTGGCAAAACTTTTATTCAATCAAAGTCTTCAGAAAAAATTTTTGGCCCTCCCACTTCTAATTAACCCCCGAGCTGGGAAGAGAAAGGAGCCTGGCCCTTAGCTCAAAGGCGAAAGGTGAAGACCGAGCTTTTCTGGTCGTCATGAGAAAATTACTCCTCATAGCTCAGGCAGTCCTTAAAATAAAGTCCCTTCCTCCCTCACTACCTATTCCCCAACTCTATTGCTTGGCTTTTTAAAAATTATCTAACTCCAATTAAATTAATTAAATTAATATGACGAACTGAGATTGGCGGGAAAGAAGGAGATATTATGCTTGCTTGGCCAGCGTTTAGCGAAGGGAAGAAAAAAGGGATTTTCTAAAATAAGATATTTTTGACTTTTTACTTGGGTAGTGATAATTCTTGTTTTTAAATAAGCTCAAGCTTAAAGGAGTGAATTGATGATTTCCCGTCGCCAATTTTTAACTATTGGAGGATTGAGCTTAACGGCCTTCGGTTTTGTTGACCGCATCTTAGCTCAATCCGGAGAGAAATTGCTCCCTAAGATTAAGAAAATGGTTGAGGCTATAGAACCTCTGACAAAGACTGATTATGAAATGCGTCGGGAGAAAGCCCGGCAGTTTATGGCTGAGCGAGGGATAAGTGCTTTGTTTCTCACGGCCAGTACTAATCTCGTCTATTTTACGGGGGTGCAATGGCGTCGAAGCGAACGCACCTTTGGAGCTCTCCTTAGTCGGAAAAAAGAGCCCATATGGGTGTGCCCGGCTTTTGAATTGGAAAGAGCCAGAGAACTTATTCCGCCCGACCAGGAAGTAAGAACTTGGGAGGAACATGAAAGTCCATATAAATTAATTGCCGGAATAATGAAGGACTTGGGGGCCGCTACGGGCAAATTGGCTTTGGGGCCCACAATCAGAATGTTTGTTTATTTCGGTCTCCGGCGGGATGCCGCCCATCTAGAGGTGGTCAATGGGGCCCCTATCACTGAAGGCTGTCGGGGGGTTAAAACACCTAAAGAAATTAAATATATGGATCTAGCTAACCGGATCACCAAGTTGGCTTATCAGGAGGGATTTAAACATCTCCATCAGGAAATGTCTCAACAAGAATTGGCTGATTATGTGCGGCAAGCCCATCAGCAGATGGGGGTCTCAGGTGGAGGTTGGCCCCAGTATGGTCCCAATACTGCCTTTCCCCATGGCTCGCGACAGCTCCGCTCTCTGAAAAAGGGAGACATAGTTTTAATCGATGGCGGATGTAGTGTGGCGGGTTATCGTTCTGATGTTACGCGAACTATAGTTTTTGGTCAGCCGACAGCCCGGCAACGTCAGATCTGGAAGATTGTCCGCAAAGCTCAGCAAGCAGCTTATCAAACAATTCGTCCTGGTGTTCCCTGTGAAGAAGTGGATCGGGCTGCCCGGCGGGTAATTGAAGAGGCTGGCTTTGGCCCGGATTATAAATATTTTGGCCATCGTTTGGGACATGGAATTGGGCTTGAAGGGCATGAGTATCCTTATTTAGTCCGAGGAAATAAATTGCCTCTTCAGCCGGGGATGACTTTCAGTAATGAGCCTGGAATTTATATTTATGGCGAATTCGGGGTTCGGATTGAAGATTGTTTTGTGGTTACTGAAGATGGTTATCAGGTGTTAGGAGGCATGGAAGCTGTGGCCATTGACCAGCCTTTTGCTTGAGCCTAACAGCTATTTAACTCCTAGACGATTTCTGAGGTTCATGATTATTGAGGAGTTGGGGGCAGTTCTTCACCTTTCACTTTGGCCAGCGAGAGCCAGAGGGGCAGCAGGTAGGGCTGTTTTTAACGATATTGGACTTTTGTTTCAACTGTGAAAAATTTGTAATTTTTATAAATTCTGAGACTCTTAGGACTCGGTTTCTGGTCTGAAGGTAATCTTCTTTAATGATAACCCGACTGGGAAAGCGAAGCCTTTTTTCTCTTGGAAGTATTCAGCTATAAGGGTGATTCGGGGTTTTGCCCTAAATTGGCGCGCCAGGTTTTGAATTAAATCATAATTTTCCAAAGATTCCTGCTTCCATTCGAGTTTTAAAATGCTACCGTCGGAGAGATTTACCCAAATTTTTCCATAGAGATGCTTGGTTTGGGTTGAGGGAGAGGGTAGAGCTTCGAGGACTAAGGTTTCTTGTCCTTTTAACCGCTCTTCTCGGATTATTCGGTAAGTATGTCTTTTTTGCCAGTAGGGACTCAGAAGACCGATAGGTCCAAAAATTATTTTTTTGTGTTTAAATCTTTTGGTTTTCAGATGAGCGTTAGGAATATTTTTTTCTCGGCCATTCTCTTCAAGAAGAATTCTTTTTTCCGTAATTCGACCGTCCTTCCAGATAAGTTGGTAGTCATAAAGGAGTTTGTGGCGTTTGAAAAAAAGCAGTGGGACGATAATAAGTAATCCGCCGGGCTGAATAAAAGAGACGTTCCTCAACTTCTTCCAGACAGACAAAATGGAAAACTGAATTACTAAGAAGTTCACAATAAGAAGCGCATTTTTTAAGAATCTGGGCCAGAAATAGCCTCTCAGCTAACAAAGATACAGGTGACATCAAGATAAGAATTATCAGCCACACAAAAGCCGATTTTCCCCTTTGCTGCCCGCCCCACATAATTTTTTCTCTGCTTTGCTCATTATTTATTATCTATTCTTTTCTTTTTTAGAGCAAGAGCTGAGGGTGTGATAGCTAGACCACCGAGGGAAGTGCAGCGGAGTTGGGGAGGTAGCATTTTGCCTGAAGAGAGGGCAGCGTCAATGGTGTCATCGAGAGGAATAGGGTTCTCATAACCCCCAAGGATAAGATCAGCACAGACAAAAGCACTGGCGGCCGCCGCAGCATTGCGAGTGTGACAGGGAATTTCACAGATCCCTTGGACTAAGTCACAAACAGAGCCCATAGTGTTTTGCAAAGAAATAGCGGCTGCCTGGAGAGCTTGACTGGCGGTACCGCCGCAGGCATCCACCACCGCCGCCGCCGCCATAGCGCCAGCAGCACCGATTTCTACCTGACAGCCAGCTACTTCGGCCGCAAATGTAGCCCGCTGGGCAACAATCAGACCGATCGCCCCGGCCGCAAAAAGGGCTAATAAAGTTTGGGTTTCGTCCAATTTTTTCTCTTCGCGTAAAGTAGTTATGACACCAGGAATAACTCCAGCTGAGCCACCGGTGGGAGCAGCACAAATAACTCCCAGACTATTTGCGTGGTGCATCACGGCCATGGCTCGAGCTGCTGCCCTGGCATGAGGCCCCCCAAGAGCCACTGTTTGCTTGTCGATAGCTTGGATAATTTTATGGGCACTGGGTTCTAGCAGTTGGAGGTGAACCTTTTCGGGTCGTTGACCAGCACGAATGGCCGCCTCCATAACCCTCAGTCTTTTTTTCATTTCGGCCAAACATCTTTGCTGGTCAAGGCCTAACAAGGTGCTTTCATACTCTAGAGCAATGTTGCCTAAGGACAAATTTTTTTCTCTGGCCATTTTTTCTATATCTGCCCCTGAAGAAAAAAGGGGTCTTCCTTTTTGAGAAAAGACATGGGGGGAGGTAGTCCAAATTCTGGCCTCAGGGGAGATGGTTTTTATTTTTCTAAATAAACTCTGGTGAGGCTTCGATTTGAACCTGACGGAAATAAAGCTCTGAGAATCCGTGGTCTGTTCGTCCATTTTTTTACCCAGAGGAAGAAAAATGGATTTTAATTTCTTCAAGTCTTTTGACTGACACTGGAGCAAGAGGAGATAATCTTTACCCTCAAAATCAATAGCCCAATTATTAAATTTGACGATTTGGATGGCACCGCCACCAATTGATTTAGCAATAATAGTCAAGTCTGTTGTCTTGGGGGAGTGGAGGTGAATTTTGACACTGTTAGGATGGTCGGCTTCTGGAAAGGAGGCCACAAGGAACTCAAGGTGAATTTTGTTCCGAGCCGCCAAAGTGAGGGCGGCAGGAAATCTTTCATCAGTCAGCGACCAGCCAAGCAGACCAGCTGCAAAGGCTAAATCTGCTCCCTGAGCTTGGAAAACTCGGGCATAAGATCCCTCCGGATGAAAAGTGAATTTTGCTTCTGCCGGGGGTTCTCCTAGGAGCTCCCGAACATGGCGGCCGATAAAATAAGAGCCGGCTGTGTGCGAGCTGGATTGCCCTCGCATGATTGGTCCTAAAACATCGTTAAAGATACTAATGAAGCTTGTCGGGGATGAGCTCATCTTCTTCTCCCTTTTACTTGGCCAAGTTTTTTGGGCTGGTGGAGAAAGGAACTCTTTTAACTCTCATTTTGTTCTTGGGATTTATTATTTTAGTTTATTTCTGAAAAAAAGCCAATCCACTGAAGAGAATTTAAGTAACGATTTTTTCAGGAAGAACCGCAAAGAAGTTTCAGTTATGCTTGGTTGAGCTTTTCGTGGGAAGTGCTTAATTCAGTCGAGGAAGATGGCTTAATATTGCTATAGTCCTTGTTACTAGTAATTAGGCCGTTGAAGAATTAGCTATTTTGCCTTAAAACTCTCCGGGAAATGGGCTAAAAAACAACTAATATCCTTCTTTTGAAACTCTTTGAGGAAGCGAGAAAAAGGATGTTCTCCCAATATTTTTTTTCTAGAGACAGAAAGGCTCTCCTTTATAAACTGACAGTCTTCAATATTAGAGAATTAGCCAGTTTGATTATTTAAGACTTTCTTTTCCTTTGAAGGACCTATTTATAGCAAATTCCTTAAAGTCAACATCCCATTTTTCTTCGGCTATAAAATGGGCCAGATGTTTGCCGATTCCTGGACCAAACATAAAGCCGTGCCCACTCATCCCTGCGGCAATATAAAGGTTTTTAATCGGACTTTCATCAACTATGGGACTACCGTCGGGAGTCATCGTGTAACAGCCCGCCCATTGCCGGAGAATAGTGGCTTTTTCTAGAGGGGGAACTAAACGGACCATCCGTTGACCCATTTCCTGCAAGAATCCCAGAGAACTATCTATCCTAATTCCGGGCACGTTGGGAATAGGCGTATAACAGCCGATAATATGGCCACTAATCAATTGATGGAAGTAACATCCATCGGGACGATAATCAACCAGCATAGGTTCGATAAATTTAGGCAGCCTTTCGGTGACGATAGCTTCATGTCTTTCAGGATAGAGAGGCAAATCAAGCCCCACTAATTTGGCTAATTCTCCAGTCCAGGGACCAGCTGAGAGCAGGACTTTTTTAGCTTCTAAGGTAGTGCCATCACCCAGAGTTAACCGGAAATTTCCATTGATTTTTATCTTTTTAACTGGATTATGTAAGAAAAAAGTTTGCTTTTTTTCTTGGAGTTTTTGGTGATAACCTTTCAACACAGCAAAAGGATAAGCTTGGCCGTCATCCGGACAATAAGCCGCTGCCAGCAGCCCTTCGGTATTCAGGTCGGGAACAATTTCCTGGGCCTCTTTAGGAGAGAGTAAGGTCACATTAACACCTTCAGCTTGCTGAATTTTGATGTTGTTCTGAAAAACTTCCACCATTTGAGGGGTATGAGCTAGTAAGAGATAGCCACCTTGATGAAATTCCACTGGAAAACCGAATTCTTCCTCCATTTGTTGAAAAAGGGTAAGGCTATCTTTCATCACCCGGATAGAGGTAGGCGTAGAGAACTGTTGGCGGATACCGCCGATACAACGCAGAGTTGAACCGGAACCAAGATAGTCTTTCTCAATGATAGCTAATTTGAGGCCTGCGGCACTAAGATGATAGGCCGTGCTTAAGCCAATAATCCCGGCCCCCACTATGGCGACATCAAAGGTAAGCATGATAACTTTTCTCAGTGTAAAAAAGAGATTATGAAGGGAAGTTTTTAACACAGCCGGGGGCTGGTGTCAACTAGATCTGACTTCTCTTTCCCCTAAGCCACTCAGCTGGCCGTCAGTTTATCTAAGACTTGCCCCTTAAGCAGAGATTTCTTGACAATCCCCCAGAAAAATGTGTAGCTTATAGTCTAAAAATTTGCTTTATTTTCTGTCAGGGAGACGATGGATAATCTAAGGATTCCTGCTATAAAGAGGAAAGAGAAAATCAATCTCTATGTCAACGGGAAGCCCATCACAGCCTATGCAGGGGAAACAGTTTTAGCTGCTCTGCTGGCGGCTGGGTATAAAATAATCAAGAAAAATCCCGTGAGTCAGGAACCACGGGGAGCTCTTTGCGGCATGGGGGTCTGTTTTGAATGTACGGTGACGATTAATGGTGTGCCCAATATCCGAGCCTGCGTCACCGAAGTCCAAGAAGGGATGAGAGTAGAATTAGATGATTGAAGACAAAAGCAAATATGAAGTGATTATTGTGGGCAGCGGCCTGGCCGGGCTGGTCGCAGCCAATATTCTAGCTGATTATAATTTAAAAATTCTTCTGGTTGACGAAAATATCCATCTGGGAGGTCAACTATTACGAAAAATTCCTGAAGAATTAGGAGAGTATTCTGAACTTCATCTGGATAAAGTGAAAAGAGTGGGCTTTGAATTTGTTAATCAAGTCAAGCAGAAAAAACTTACCTTGCTTAATAAAACGATCTTAATGGGTATTTACAATGACCGGGAAATTCTCCTGGAGTGGAACCGCCAGAAAGCCTTTTCCTTAAAATATGATCTCCTTTTGCTGGCTACAGGGGCTAGAGAAAGATTTATTCCCTTTAAGGGCTGGACTTTACCCGGTGTCTACTCCACGGGATTGGTCCAGGTCTTAATGAAGAGCTCGGGTGTCTTACCTGCCCGGCGGATGCTTATCGGAGGGACGGGTCTTTTTCTCTTAGCCGCTGGCTATGAATATCTTAAAAATGGTGGCCGCCTGTTAGGGATTATGGAGCAGAGTCCTTGGTTGAATAAGATAAAATTTATGCCTCAGATCTTTCACCAATTTCCTAAATTCTGGGAAGGAGCTCGGTATCTTTCTTTAATTTACCGCTCCCGAGTACCGGTCAAATATAAAAGAAAGATTGTTGAAGCCAGGGGGGAAAAACAAGTTGAAGAAGTAGTAGTGGCTCGAGTGGATGGCCGCGGCAGAGTAATCAAGGGCACAGAAAGGACATACTCGGTGGAAGCTTTAGCGGTAGGCTATGGCTTTGTGCCTAATATTGAAGCCGCCCAGCTGGCCGGCTGTGAGCTGGAGTATGCCCGCGAAAAAGGTGGCTGGACGGTAAAAGTAAATGACCGACTGGAAACAAGCGTGCCTGATATTCTGGCGGCGGGAGAGATTACTGGCATTGGCGGGGGGCAAAAGTCAATTTGTGAGGGACAATTGGCTGCTTATACTATTTTGGAGAAACTAGGCAAGGTGAAGGAAGTACCTTTTGCCCCACGTTTAAAGAAACTTCAGAGGGAAAGGAAACATCATTTGAGTTTTATGAAGTGTTTCAACTCTCTTTATCAGGTCGAGCCGGCCACCTTGCTCGACTTACCTGAAGAGACGATTATCTGCCGCTGTGAGAGCGTCACTTTAAAAGATTTAAAAGAAGCCCTGAAAATGGGTTGTCATAATCCCAACGCTCTTAAAGTGGCCACCCGTTGTGCCATGGGTAAATGCCAGGGCCGGACCTGCACGCCTATCATCTATGAATTGCTTCAGGCGATGTGTCAGAGAGAAGGAGGAGAAATAGGGCTATTTACGGTACGTCCACCTCTTAAGCCGATCTCCTTGCAGGCTCTTAATAAGTCAAGTAGTTAAAAATTAGTATCTCTTCATTATTATTTTAAATTAGTAATCTTTTTTAATTACATCAATAAGACCACTGGCTTGAAGTGAATGATCCAAAAGTGAGGAGCCGGAAATCGTTTTGGGGACTATTCTGACTGTCATGATCCCCGATTTTTAAAGCCCCTAGCCGGATAGTAACGTAATAAGGGGGCCAGCCACCTGGCCAGTTAGTACTTATCTTTTCATCATTTAAAATCTATCTTTTCTTTAATGAACTTAATCATTATAATAAGCCCTCTTATTTACTCGTCCTCCAAGGAAGGTTGAAAATGAGAAAATACTTTGCGGGTGCTTTTTGCCTTGGTTTGATTGTCTTATCAGGTGCTTGCCACCCTCAACGAAGCAAGGATTTGCAAGGGAAATTGGTTGGTGTTGTGGCTAAAGAGAATGCCCGGGGAAGAAATGATGTTTATCTTCAACTAGAAGCCACACTGCCTGATGAAGACCAAAAAAAAATTTATTTCATAGATGATTTTTTTCTGACTTACATTATAGAACAGACTTACAAAGTACTGTTAAGCGATTATGTTAATCAAGATGTCAGTTCGTTGGAGATTAGTCTAAAACTGGAAAACGTTTCCTTGGCGGCAGGTACAGTCAACGGTCGCCCGGTCACATTCATCACCCGGGTAGAGAGAATCTGGCCAGATTTTCCCCGCTCAGAAGAGAGTTATCTTTATCAAGAACTTAATCCCGGGCGTCCCCGAGAGGATTTTTATCATCGCTATCTAGAAGTTCCTCTTTCTTATCGTCGGCCCGCCCAGGGAAGTTTTAAATTATATTACGAACTTTGCAGTGATTTTGATGAAAACAAACCGACCATTCTGATTCCCATTGATGGACAGAGAACCTTCTCCCAGGTAGGCTGGGCGGATAAATATAAGAAGATGTTCGGTCTGGAGTTCAATACGGTCATTTATGAATACCGGGGTATGTATTGCTCCCGTATTCCTGAACTGGACAGCCGAAATATTGATTGGCCCCGGGCTTACGAACTGCTGAACTCAGATAATGTGGTGGAGGATATTGAGCGAATCAGACGAGATTTGTTAGGCGATAAGAAAATTAACATTCTGGGTGGATCCGGAACAGCCATGATCGGGTTGAAATATATCGCCCGCTATCCTGAAAATGTCGACCGGGCCTTTCTGATGAGCTTTTTTAAAGACGCCCGTGGCAGCAGTGAAGCCGGTGTAGCCTACTTTCAGCGATTTCTGAAAAAAAACAACCTGGAGAAAGTCTATGACCAGGCCTGGCAACAGCCGGATGTGGAGCGGGCCCAGTTGCTCTTTTTGATCCAGCGGTTGTTGTATTACGATGAAAATGAAGTCAAAGAGCTGATTAGGGAAACCAGTCAGGGTGATTTTATTCGCTATAAAAAATATACCCGTCTTTTGGGAACAGTTGATTTTTTTGTGCGCTCGATTCAGAAATACAAGCCCTGGACAGTAGTTTTTATGTATGAAACCAATATGCCTACAGGAGTGGAGGAAAAATACGATGTTAATTACCCTTTCTTGGAAATAGCCCGGCCCCTATTAAATATTTATGCAGAAACACCCACCTACCAGGAGCATCTTTTTGACATTAAGAACCTGGAGAAGGTCACTTCAGAGATATTATTGGTCGGCGGGACTTTGGACCAAGTGGCCCCTGTCTCAGAACTGGTGAGGATCCATCGAGCCCTTCCCCACTCCAGGCTGGCTCTTTTTGAGGCCTATCATTGTCTGGCGGCTCCTCAAGAAGCCCGCATCTGTCGGAATGACTTGGCCAATCTCTTTTTCCTTTATGGGTTAGATTCCAGCAAGTTGAGTGAATATCTCGAAAGTTCCCGCGCGGAAAATAAATTTATTGGATTTTATGACAACTCAGCCGGCAACTCCGGTAATTAGAGAAGTTGCTCTCAGGTTTTTCCTTTTCCCCAGTCACTTTTACTCGGGATTGACCCACCTGGATTATTCATAAATTATAGCTGAAACCAATATTTATTCTCACTCTATTTACCTGGGAGCTTGATTTTTTCTCTGGTATAACCCCTGGCTCTCTGCGGCGGCCTTTAATGACACCAAAGTCAGATTAGCCCGGGGCTGGTCTAGCCTGACGCCTCTTCTTTGTAAGACTTCACTTGAAGTGAGCCATCTCAACTACCTATTTTATTTCTCCAACAACTTCGCTTCATGAATAATTCAGGCTGAAATGATCATCAACGGCATCTCAGATGAATTTGGCAGGCCCTCAATAGAGGAGGTGAAGACCCGCCCTTATCTACAGTTTGTAGCCTCTTTTCTCTGGAATCAATTATTTTAGACAAACTCAAAGAATTAGTCTCGTCTCGCCCGGGACATAAGAAGACTTAATCTCCCGTTATCTGTTGCTCCTATAGCTGGGGTGTGTTATATTTACGCTTCTAATTAAATTTAGTATTTAATACATCACAGATGAGAAAGATTTTCCTGACCGCTTTAATTTGTCTTGGAGGTGTCTTCTTTCTCTGGTCTCAAGAAGTGAAGAAGGTCGGTGCTCTGAAGACAGAGGCCGAGATAATTGTTGACGGAGCCCTGAATGAGGCCATTTGGCAGAAAGCTCCTTCAGCCAGTGAGTTCATTCAATTTGAGCCCCAACGGGGAAAGCCGGCCACCTTGCGGACAGTCGTCCGAGTTCTCTACGATGATAAATATATTTATTTTGGATTTCTTTGTTATGATCCCCAGCCCGAGAAAATTGCGGCCAATCAGACTAAACGAGATGCCGATTTAAGAGAAGATGATGCTGTCTCTGTTTTTCTGGATACTTTCCATGACCGGCGGAGTTGTTATTTCTTTATCACCAATCTGTTGGGAACTCAGCTTGATGGTCGGATAACTGAGAATGGGAAGACTATGGAAACCACTTGGGACGGTATCTGGAAATCAGCCGGTCGGCAGACCGATTTCGGCTGGACAGTGGAGATGGCCATTGATTTAAGTTCGATGAAGTATCCACCTGGGGAAGGAAAAGTCTGGGGAGTTAATTTTGGCCGTTTTATTCCTCGTAATCTGGAGATGAGTTTCTGGACCGGACCACTGGAGTCACCCCAGAAGGTCTCTCAATTTGGTGACTTGGTGGGTTTAAATCTGAAACCAGCTCAGAAAAGAGGCTATCTCATTCCCCATATTATTACCAAATTGGAAGAAGGTCAGAAATCGGAAGTTCAAGTTGGTTTGGATGCCAATTATAGTTTTTCTCAGACGGTTTCTGGGCATTTAACTATCAATCCTGACTTCGCTACGGTTGAAGCTGACCAGGAGCAGATAAACTTGACCCGCTTTGAACTGCGACTTCCCGAGAAAAGAAATTTTTTCCTGGAAGGCTCTGAAATATATCGGCAACGAATTAGGCTTTTTTATTCGCGCCGGATAGCTGATATTTATGGGGGAGTAAAAATCTATGGTAAAAGCGGTGGGTATGAATTTTCAGGAATGAGTGTCCAAACCAAAGAAACTGAATACAACCAGGAGGGCTCAGCTAATTTCACTGTGTTTCGAGTCAAAAAAGATGTCTTCAAATCATCTAACATTGGTTTTCTTTTGGCCAATAAATATATCAATGGCCGACATAAAGGCACAGCCGGTTTCGATACTGCTCTCTATTTTAGCAATACCTTTAAATTCACCGGCCAGTTGGCCATGAGTTATGGAGATTATAATTCTCAAAACATCGCCTTTTTTCTCCGGCCAAGTTATGATTCAGCCACCTTTCATATTCATTTGCGTTACACTCATTTGGGAGAAAGATTTGGCGATAATGCCAACGAAGTAGGTTATATCCGTGATGATAATCGTCATGAATTTGATTCCAATATTACCAAAACATTCTGGTTAAAACGCTGGGGAATTGACCGGGTTAAATATAGTTCAAATTACAATATTTACTGGGGGATGGATAAAACTCTCCGCAGCTGGGAAATTGTCGAAGGCCTTTCTTTTGATTTCACCAATAAGTTTTCTTTCCGGACCGACCACATTCAGGAATATAAGCTTTATGAAAAAGAATTTAGGAACCACCGGACCAAGTTTACCCTCGGATACAACACGCGCGAATGGCAGTCGGCTAGCCTGGCCTATTCTTTCGGTCGAAATTTCGACCTGGATTTCAAGCTCTTGGAGGGAAGTCTCAATTATAAAATTACCCGGGATTTTTCCTTTCAGTATGCTTTAACCCGGCTGGCTTATCACCCCGATCCTCAGGGCCGGAGCACCTGGATTCATGTCTTGCGGGCCTCTAATTATTTCACTAATGATTTATTTGTCAAAGTGTTCTACCAGGTGAATACAGCCATTGATAAACATAATATTCAAGTCCTATTTGTCTATCGTTTTCAACCGCCTTTTGGTTTTATCCAAGTGGCTTATCAGAAAGGAACCGGCCGTTTTGGGGAAAAAGGAGTTCAGGGACATACATTATTTTTGAAACTGACTTATATGTTTTAAGAGACAAAAGGCAACGCTCTTCTTCAAACCTGAAGTCTAATGATCAGAAATCTATTGGGTTTAAAGACAATAATTCACAGATATGCCCATGTATTTTGATATTTTTCTTCCAGAACAGGTTAACTCACAATTTAAATGTTAGGGAATTTATCCATTATTGTCTGGGAAAAGAAATGTCCTCCTCCAAGGTTCAGAAAGTTTTTTCTTTTAATAGATTATTTCGTTTCGACTCGGTATCTTTTCATGACAGGATAAGGGATTTCTTCAGAGAAATATAGTCGTCCCTGGTCATCAATGGCCCTGAGTACACCTTCTACTTCCAGAATAGCTACAGATTTCCCTTTTTCAAAGATTTCTAAATGATTTTTTTTCTTAGTGGAAAATGATCTTAGTCCAGCATAAAGGCGACCTTGGTGTTCGACGACGTTTATTGTACACCAGAACAAGCTGAGTTGACGTCTATCGCCGGCAGTTCTGGCTTGTACTTTTAAGGGGAAAAAGAGTTTACTCTGTCCTTTTAAAGTCTGTTGAAGTTGACCGTTCTCATAGACCTGAATTTCATAGGCATAGGGATTAGCCAGAAAAATTTTACCGCTGGCAGAACAGTCGAAGTGAAGCGGTTGTTTAATTAAAGGCACATCTTTATAGGCTGTTACCCGAGAAGGAGGGGCAAATGGTTCTCCAAAGCTTTCTAGGTGGTGACCTTGGAGGTCATAGAGGTGAACCAATTTTTCTTCTTTCAAACCGAGAATAGCTATCCGATTTTCATCCAGAGCTCCGATCCCGGTGGGACTGAAGTCCAATTTGAAATGGCCTAGAATCTGGCCGTTTTTGTCGAGAGAAACGATTTTGCTCGCTCCTCGGTCAAGTAGAGTAATTTTTCCATCCGGGTGGACAGCTACTCCCGAGAGAGCGGCAATTTCAGTCGGGCCTTGACCTTTCTTTATCGGGAAACTTTTCAAAAAATGCCCATCTTGAGTGAAGATCTGAATGCGGTAATTAGGCCAGTCAAGAAGATAAATATTGGCTTCGTTGTCGAGAGAGACCGCCGCCACGCTGCCGAAAATTAAATTCTCGTCTCTTTGATCAACACCAATTTGTAAATCTTCAACGAGTTGAAATTCCTTGGGTTGAGGTCGGCAAGCTGAACTAAAAATAAAAGAAAAGGTTAGACAAAAGAGAGTAAACAGGACTGTCCTTGAGGCTGATTTCATTTATTTCCCTCCCAAAGATAAGGCTTATTATAAGATTAGCAATTATCAAGAGGCCAAGCAAGCTGAAAAGAACTCAAGAAAGAAGAAGTAGTAGTAGTAATAACAAATAAGAGTTAGGGAAGAAATGTAATAGCCCGGGAGATGAGGGCCACACTCAATATAAAATGACCACCAATAGAGTTAGTGAGGGAATCAATTTGTTTTGGGCCCTTCTCTTGTCCCAAGGTCAAAGGGGTGGAAGGTAAGCCGGGGGGCCATAAGCTAGAGTTTTAAGAGTCGGTTAGAGGTAATTTGCTCTTTAAAGCTGAAAAAAACGGCTTCTCTTCAGGCGTGATAGATGACCTAAGGCTGGTCACCGTCGACAACCAGTGGGAGTTATCCCAGAGAAGGGAATTTTTCTGCAGGGCAATTAACCTCTAAGAAGAGCAGTTAGGTTGAATTTAAGAGTAATTTTACTATAAGTCAATAAGGGAGAAGGAGAATGTTTTTTTTATCGCTCCAGGATTAGATTGCCGAGAGAATCAACCCATAGATGCCAGGCTGGGCCAACAAAAGTAGTTGAATTGTTTTCTTGAATAAGCGCCGGTCCTTTAATTTCATGTCCGGCGTGGAGAAGGTGACGCGGCCAGACCGGGCATTGAATCAACCGGAGACCGGTTTGAGGGGTAGTTTTTAACCAGATTTCACGGCGAGAGGCTGTTTGTTCTTTAAGGGGCGAAGAGGCTTTTTCTAAAGATGGTAGTTGAGGTTTCGGCACTTTGATTATGGCTTTTAATCTGAGATTAACTAATTCCACCGTTTCTTCAGGTTCACAATGGCCATAGACTTGCTGGTGGAGTTGATGAAAGGAGGATAGGAGAGAGTTCATCAGCCCTGAAGTGAATTTTTTCCCCGAAAAAGGCACATTTAGTTCATAATTTTGCCCTTGATAGCGGAGATCGGCTGAAGGTAAAAGAAGTGTGTTCTTTTGGTGGTCGGGGCTGTGTTGAATCCAGGCTTGGGCTTCTTGGAGCAGAATATCCAAAATAGATTGAATGGTGCTAAGATTTTTGGTTTCTAAAGATAGGATTCTGGTGCGGACAAAATCCATGGTGATATCCGAAAGAAGAAGGCCCATGGCTGAAAATAAACCGGGGAAAGGGGGAATAATGATTTTTTTAATGCCCATTTCTTCGGCGAGCTGACAGGCGTGAAGAGGGCCGGCTCCCCCATAAGCCAAAAGAGTAAATTCCCGAGGGTCATAGCCCTGAGAAATGGAGACAAGGCGTAGGATTCGCAACATGCTGGCGTTGGCGATGGTCAAAATGCCCTGGGCCGCCTCTCGAACATCAAGTCCGAGGGGACGAGCTATTTTTTTCTGGATAGCCTGACGCGCGGGAACGAGGTGGAGAGATTTCCGTCCGCCCAGCAAATCAGCGGGATGAAGATAGCCGAGCAGAAGATAGGCATCGGTCAAGGTTGGTTCCTGGCCGCCCTGACCATAGGCGGCTGGTCCGGGATAAGCCCCGGCACTGTGAGGGCCGACTTGCAGATGGCCTCCAGGGTCAATCCAAGCAATGCTGCCCGAACCGGCCCCGCACTCAGCTACATCAACCATGGGGAACCGCACCGGGTAACCGCCTTGATTTTGGCCACCACTGTGAATAGGTCCACCTACTTGATAGTCCACGGTGTATTGTAGCTGGCCGTTAAGGATAAGGCCAGTCTTAGCTGTTGTTCCTCCCAGGTCAAAGGCGATCACCCGCGGGAGGTGAAGAACTTTAGCCCAATGGGCCGCCGCCACTAAACCAGCCGCTGGACCAGACTCGATGAGTTGGTGAGGATGGCGGGCTGCTTCTCTCGCTGGAAGCATCCCTCCGCCAGAATGCATTAAGAAAACCTCTGAATGAGAAGAGCCCAAACGAACCAAATTATTCAGTAAAGCCTTCAGATAGTTAACCAAAGGAGGAGCCACAGCTGCCGCCACTACGGTAGTACTGGTGCGTTCATATTCGCGAAACTCCGGTGAGACCTGACTGGAAAGAAAAATGAATTCTTCAGGGAAAAACTCCCGAGCCAGTTGGCTGAGCCGCTTTTCGTGCTGGGGATTAAGAAAGGAGAAGAGAAGCGAGATGGCTAAGGCTTCAACTCCCTGACGATGGAGATCTTGTAAAGCTTTCTTGGCGACTGACAAATCAATTTTCTGGATAATTTGACCTTGGGGGCCAATTCTTTCGGGAATTTCGCGGATCAATTCCCGAGGGACAAGAGGAGGTAGTTTTTCTTGCTGGAGGTTGTAAAGTTCAGGCCTAGACTGGCGTCCGATTTCTAGTAGATCGCGAAATCCGGCCGTCACCAGGAGGCCTGTTTTGGCGGTTTGCTGCTGAAGAAGCGCGTTGGTCACCAGAGTTGTTCCGTGAACAATAGTTTTCAGCTCAAATGGCTGCCTTTGAATTGCCTTGAGAATCTCCTCTAATCCTTGAAGAAAGGCTTTTTCTGGGTGGTCAGGGGTAGTGGGGATTTTGAGGGGCCAAAGCTTATTTTGTTCTTCGTCAAAAAGAAGCACATCGGTAAAAGTGCCCCCCGTATCAATGGCTGCTCTCAGCATTTTTCTTGCCCCACTTTTTTCCGGAGAGATCTGAGTCGCCTGGTGGCGGTATAATTAACTTTTTGGCCCTTAATTTCCACTCCATAGAGTTGGCGGGCTTGAGAGGCGCTTATTTTTCCCGCTCTCAAGTCTTGAAGCACCTTTTCCGGCGGCCTTTCCAGAGGCGACCCATATCCACCTCCTCCAGCTGTCCGGGCGATAAGGATCTCTCCCGGCTGGAGTAAGAGACCATTGATTTTAGAAGGGATTTTTTTCCTTTTTTTCTGGGCCGATTGGACAAGAAATTGACCCGGTTGTCCAGGAAGACCGCCTTTTAACCCCCAAGGACGGAAACGGTGGCGGTCGGCGTGAGCCGAAAAAAGCACCGGAGTCAGAACCATAATTTCCTTGGCTATGCCTAGCCCCCCTCGGTATTTGCCGGCGCCACCAGAGTTCTTTACCAGACCATAACGAAGTACCCGCAAAGGATATTCCGTTTCCAAGGACTCTACAGGTAGATTGGAAGTGTTGGTGATATGGACCTGAACCCCATCAAGGCCATCGCGTTGGGAGCGAGCCCCCAGGCCTCCTCCCAGAGCCTCAATGTAGACAAACTCCTGACCAGAGAGTTTTTGGGTGCCGCCAAAGATCAGAGCAGTGGTGGCGCCATTAGAAGCCGCGATAACTTTCTCCGGGAGGGCTTCACTGAAAGCTCCCAGAAGCACATCAACTACCCGCTGGCAGGTGTCGGTCCGACCGCCGACGGCAGCTGGTTCTTGAGCGTTGACCAGAGTCCCTGGGGGAGCTAAGATTCTCAGAGGGCGTTGAAAGCCGGCATTCATGGGGATATCTGCAGCGAGTAAGGCTTTTATGGTGTAAAAAACAGAAGCTTCCAAGGCCACCTTAACCATATTGACCCCACCTTCGGCTTGGCAGGCGGTACCGGTAAAATCAAAAAATAAAGAAGGCTGGGGGGCATGTTCGACTCGAATCTTCACCTGGATTTTTAATGGCTTTGGGGAGCAACCGTCATCGTCCAGATAGTCGTGGTACTTATATTCCCCGGGAGGAATAGCTAGAATTTGTTGACGGAGCCATATTTCACTGTAGTTAAACAAGGCTTGAAGATTCTGGTTGATAGTTTCCCAACCATAAGAGAGGACAAGTTCTTCTAACCTTTTCGCTCCCCGTTGAAGGGAGGCCAGTTGCGCTCGCAGGTCACCTTCTCTTTCGCGGCGGTGGCGTAAATTAGTCAAAATGGCTTCAGCTATTTCCTTTTGGAATTTCCCTTGGCGATAGAGAAACAGAGGGGGGATACGGAAACCTTCTTGGTAGATCTCTGTAGCAGCTCCGGCGGTGCCGCCTCCGGGGAAAGCTCCGCCAATGTCCGCCCAATGAGCAATATTGGCCACAAAACCCACCAGTTGGTGAGAGGCAAAAACTGGCTGGACCAGAGTGACGTCAGGCAGATGCGAGCCCCCGCCTTGAAATGGGTCATTGGTGATAATGACATCCCCAGGTGTAAGAGATGCTAAGGGAAATTTCTCGCAGATTTTTTCCATTAAACCCAGCATAGAGCCGAGATGGATAGGGATATGTTCAGCCAAGGCCACTAGTTCTCCCTGGGAAGAGAAAAGGGCACAGGAACAGTCGCGGCGTTCTTTGATGTTGGTGGAATAGGCTGTTCGGATTAAGGTGACACCCATTTCCTCGGCAATACCCTGCAAGGCATGCCGCAGGACTTCGGTAGTAATGGGGTCTACGTGGGAGTAGCTCATATATGTTTGGTTCGACCTATTTCTTCCAGAGGCACCTTCTGGCCAAAAAAGCTTTTAAAGATTTTATAGTAGAGTAATTCTTCTTTGGAGCGAAGATGAAAATTTTCTTTTATGATCCGGGAGTTAACAAATTCTTCATCACTTATTTTTTCTTCAGCGTAATCAGCTATCATCTCCCAGACACCCGCGCCCTGCCAGAATTTTTCTTTCCGCCGGTTAACTACTTTTGCCGGCAAGTATTCAGCCACAGCTTGGCGCAGAGGCCATTTCTCAATCTTGTCTTGGTCATAAATCTTCCAGCGGGCAGGAATAGCCAAGGCCAAGCGGACTACTTCCGGATCAAGGAAGGGAGTTACCACCCCATGTCCATGAGCTATGGCTGAGCGGTCTACCCGTTGAAGAGCTGTATTGTGGAGAGCAGCTATAGCTTCTTGAATACAGATGGTCAGTTCTACATCACTCTGACAGTTTTTCTGGTAATCATAACCGGCGAAAAGTTCATCTCCCCCTTCACCAGAGAGGATGAAGGCAACGTGCTCAGCCGCCATCTCGGCGACCAGGTAATTACCAACAGCACTGCGGATAAGCGGAGCATCAAAAGATTCAAGATGATAAATGACTTTATCCAACACCGCCAGGGTTTCCTGGAGAGTATAAAGACGTTCATGATGGATGGAGCCAATATGGTCGGCTACCAACCGAGCATGTTCGAGATCAGGGGCACCTTTAACTCCGGCGGAAAAGGTATGGAGGTGGGCAATATGATTTTTGGCTAGGGCCGCCATGGCACTGGAGTCAATACCACCGCTTAACCACACTCCAATGGCTGTTTCCGAGGCAGGAATGGCCCTCTGGACGGCTTTGTCTAGGCAAGAATAGAGTTGACGAGCGCTGTCTTGAGGGGAAGCAAAGTTAATATCAGCCGGAAGATATGGTTTGAAGGGGAATAGACCCGAATTGGCGATAAAAAAGTGACCCGGAGGGAATTCACGGACTTCATCCACCACATCAACCAGAGCTTTTATTTCCGAGGCGAAACAAAAGTGGCTGTGGTGAAAGCCATAATAAAGAGGGCGGACTCCCAGTCGATCGCGAGCCAGAACAAGGGTATCAGAGGTAACCATGGCTAGAGCGTAGTCACCTTCCAGGTGGTCAAATAATTCTCCACCTGATTGGGCCCAGGAAGCCAGGAGGGCTTCTTTAAGGTTATTCGCATTTTCCCCTTCAGAGCCGGGCAACTTTTCGGGATGAGTGAGGCGACCGTCCATGATAATATTTGTTTCCCGGGATGAATTATCTAAAGGGCCAGGCTCTTCAGGCAGGTTGACTAGCTTGACCGTTCCCAAAGTAGCTTGAGAGCCTGACCAGATATCACCTAGTTGAGAGTTTTTATGGGTCATTTTTTGGAGCATCTTTTTGACCACCTCTTGACCATTGGCCGAGAGAATACCTGCAATCCGTGCCATCTTAGACCTCCCATGTAAAAGACGGGTTTCAATAACCAGCTAGGGAAAAAGTCTTTCCCTTTTTTGGTAATGTCAATTATGAATATCTAAATTTATAGCTGGAGTAAACAAATAAGAAGTTGAGTCTATCATACTAAAATTTAGGTGTCAACAAACAGGGGGAAGAGTGTTCCGTAAAGAACAAAAGTAGACATTTTGTAAAGATCAAAAGTAGACGTCAGGGGAATGGGGGGAGAGAGGGGAGGGGCCTCAAAAATAGAAGCCTTCAGGCGGACTTTAAAGTTGCCGGATTCGGTCTCAAGTAGTTTATCTTTAATCTGATGTCTACTTTTGTTCACTTTTAATCTACTCTTGTTTGTTACGTTGCCTCTCCTTTTGATTTTTACGTAACACAAACAGAGGGAAGGGTTTCAGGTATAGCTTTGGGGCTTCCCCTTGAACCTTCGTTTTATCCGGAGTTTTAACTCCCAGACGGCAAGTGGAGGTTGAGGAGGTTAGCCGTTTGGATAAAGCCTCTGCTTTAATAACTTTTTACCGAGTCAACCAACAAGCCCATTCCTTTTGGGGAGTAAACGCCGTTTAAAGTAATTTTTTAGCCACGAGGGGATGAACTGATTTTGCAGCCTTTGATTCATGGTAATAATGGATATCGAGAGACATCTAAAGGTAGAGAAGTTGGAGATCTTGAGTTGAAGGTCGATCTTTTTCTTTCAATTTTGACCTAAAGTCAAGGCACGTCCTCTTAAGAGAAGCTATGTTTGGTAAGTTGGGTAGTCTGGACTGGTTTCAAGCCTGAATTAGTTCTTTTTTTTCTTCAAACTTAGAAGCCGCCAGCAGGCTACTCCCAGAATAATGGTTAGGACCCCGAATAAGACCCCTCCGCGCAAGGCAGCTATGGGTTCATTTTCTCCCAGACTGGTGCCCACGAAAGCCAGAGTGAAGCCGGCCAGGCTGAACCAGAGCAGGATAAGCAACCATTTCCACCAGGTCAACTTGATTCCCCGGTCCTCCGCCCAGGTTTTTATTCCCAGAATCACCAAGCAGGTGAGAATACCTTCGATGAACCAGAAGAAGCCGCTATTAAAAATTGACATGGCTAGACCTCCTTACTCGAATTCGATAAAGTCTTCGGTCCGCAACCACCAGGGAGGACGCCGATAGGAGGCGTTTTTACCTCCGAGGGAAGGAATGTAATAGTCTTGCGGGTTGGGTCCAGGATAGAAGATTTTTTGCAGTTGGGTTAAGGCGTCATGAGACAGGCCGGTGGGGTCATTGGAACTGAGATTAAGAGCGGCTCGATGGAGCCAATTAGCTTTGCGGGTATAGGGGCAGACGGCGATACAAAGGCGACAGCCCATGTTGCCGAGATTAGAATTCCAGAAATTGTAGCATTTAGCGGCGTGCAGTTGCCATTTGCGATAGCCCCGGACAACTACTTTATCTCCTTTGGTGATGGCTCCGCTAGGGCACTGTTCGGCACAAATTTTGCAAGTTTTACAAAAAGATTCCACCCCGAATTTGATGGGCTTGTCCGGCTTCAAAGGAATATTGGTCGTCACCACCGCGGCTCTAAAATTTGGTCCGAGCTCAGGAGTAATTACAATGGAACTGCGGGCCTGTTCGCCTAGTCCGGCGTCGATCATAATCGGGGGCACCATTAAATCATAGGAATAACCAGGGGTGTGCGGCCGGGCGGCGTAACCCAGATATTTAATGAAAGCCGCCAGGCGATAGGCGATAATCCGAGAAATAGAATAAGCGTCTTCAGAGGTGCCGTAGTTGGGATTAGCGTACATCGGGTCCCAGGACATAGGTGTGCCAACCACGATAGCGTATTCCCAGTGTGAAGGGATTTCTAGAGGCTGGTTGGGGTCCAGACCTCGGCCTGGAATGGGGTATTGAAACACCCAATCGGGGTTGAGACGAGCGATCCCGACCAGCGTGGCTCCTAGTTCGTGAGCGATTTTTTTGATAAGACGCGAGGTTTTGGCCGGGCTTTTAAGCTTGTAAGGCCGGCGCAGTTTTTCTTGGCCACGACCCCAACCTACGTAGGGAAAATCGGCTTTTTCTGGAGGTTCAGTTATTCGAGGTGGAACCACCGCTGCCATAGCCTCCGACCAGGCTTCAGCCAGCAGAAAAGTGCGGCCATATTTTTCCTGGTCAGCCATTAGTTTTGGTCTCAGGACCTTGATATTCTCCAGATCAAGTTCTAAATCTTCGGGATGTTCCTGATAATATTTTTGAAGATGCTCTGGTAAGCTCTCAATTCTCGGGTCTTGCCGCCAATAACGCACAAAAGTCGGCAAGCGAGAAAAAACTATCTCGCTGCGCGGATCTACGCGGCGGGTCGGCCCGACTTTTTCATAAGGAGGCTCATTCACCGTAAAGCGGTGACGAGGGAAAGTTTGGTCACCTCCTTCAAAGGTTTTCCAGCCGGTGTAACTGGCCGGGTCCCGGCCAGCTTCATAACCAAAGAAGCCCAGTCCACTGAGTCCCAAGACGGCACTGGTGGCTCCAGTGGCTTTCAGAAAACTCCGGCGGGAAAACTTTGTTTTGGGCTTATTCTGCTCCATGATTCCTCCAAAAATTATTCTTTGCCTCTTTTAAAGGCTTTTAAGGATAAGAACAGGGTAAGATTATATATATTTAGAATATTCCCAGGCAAATTGAATTTAAGTGGCAGATTGGATGAAGGCAGCTTTTTAGTTGATTGAACATTTCAAGCCGATTTTACGTAACTAATAAATAAAGAGCCCTGGGAAGAAGAGAATTAGTGTAGTTTCTGATCAGCAGTTTTGGTTTAAAGAAGAACGGAAATTGAAGATCCAGTTGGTTGAACTTGGTGGATGTATCCCTAATTACGTCAGAGGTGAAAGGGAAGACCTTGTACGTGGAAAATAGCTGTAGAGATCTAACAAAGTGTCCGACACCTAATGAAAGGTGTCAGACACCACAATTAAGGTGTCAGACACACAAATGTAGGTGTCAGACACCCAAGATTTATGCGACACAATTGTAAGTATGTGATATCAAAATGCTGGACACAGTATCTGACCCCAATTGTCCAAGGAGGAAAATAAGGAGATTAGTTCACCAGAGAGCTGGCTCATCACGGAAATAAGGACGGTGACGAACCTGGCTAACAAGGTGAAAAGATTGCCGGAAAAGGATAATCGCCTAAATCAATAAGGGGAATTGAGCGGGAATGAGAGAGTGTCAATGAAAAAAAGAGTAGCGGTTTTTCTGAATTTAAATAAGCTGACCGGAGTCGGAAAGTTCCAGCCTTCGCCTCTTATTGTTTTTTCTGGTAGGACAGGAAGCAAGACAATAATTGGTGAGCTTTCTTCTTTAAGAGACTTTTAGAATAAAAAATAATGGAAGGAGAAAAGTAATGAAAAGGTGTTCTTTGGGTATCTGGTTGATTTTTCTGGGCTTCATTTTCGGACCAATACTTGCTTGGGGAGCTCAACCGGCTTCTCTGGCCGGCCACTGGGCGGGAACTATCGATATCCCCGGTATGAAGTTGGCGATTGACCTGGATTTCACCCAGAATCAAGACGGTTCCTGGAAAGGAGATATTTCTATCCCGGCTCAAAAGGCGGTTGATCTGCCTCTGGCGAATATTTCTGTCGAAGGACGTCTGGTTAGTTTTGAAATTATAGGAGTGCCGGGCAAGCCCACTTTTAAAGGTGAAATCAGTCAAGATGGGCAGGTAATTTCCGGTGAATTTACTCAATCGGGCCGAACATTTCCCTTTACTTTGAAAAGGACCGTTAGTCCGGCCAAAAAAGCCAAGCAATCTTTAGAGGCCCTGCCTCAAGTTGTCGAAAAAGGATTAAAGGGACTGAAAGTTCCCGGGGTGGCCTTAGCTGTAGTTAAAGGCCAAGAAGTGATTTTTGCCCGGGGCTTCGGCTGGCGGGACGTGGACAAAAAACTTCCCATGACCCCGGATACTCTTCTGGCCATTGGTTCAGCCACCAAAGCCTTCACCACTTTTACCTTAGGCACTTTGGTCGATGAAGGCCGCGTGGAATGGGAAAAGCCGGTCCGGTTTTATATCCCCTGGTTCCGTCTTTATGATACTTTTGCTACTTTACATTTAACTCCGCGCGACCTAGTCACCCATCGGTCGGGCCTCCCCCGTCACGACCTGGTTTGGTATAACAATCATTCAGCCAGCCGGGAAGAATTTGTCCGCCGTCTGGCTTATCTTCAGCCCTCGGCCGACCTGCGGACCAAATTTCAATACAATAATTTGATGTTTTTAACCGCCGGTTATCTAATTGAGGTGCTCACTGGTCAGACGTGGGAAGAGGCTGTTCGGGAGAGGGTGCTGAAGCCACTGGAGATGACGCGCACTAATTTTTCGGTGCTTGACTCTCAAAAGGATTCTGATTTCGCCCAGCCTTATCGGCAAGCCAAGGGGAAGATAAAGAAAATTCCTTTTCGAATTATCACTAACATGGGACCGGCGGGCTCGATTAATTCCAGTGTCAATGAGATGACTCACTGGCTGATGGTTCATCTGAACGGGGGAAAATATAAAGGCAAGACCATTATTAAACCTCAGACCCTTCAGGATATGCACCTGGCCCATATGCCCACCGGGACCACTCCCTCCATTCCTGAAATAACTCCGGCCGATTACGGGTTGGGTTGGTTCATCGATACTTATCGGGGGCATCAACGGGTCCACCATGGGGGCAATATTGATGGCTTTTCAGCCATGGTCTGGTTAATGCCGCAAGACGGTCTGGGATTCGTCGCCCTGGCCAACAAAAGCGGCACCGCTTTGCCCGAATTGATTATCCGTCACGCGGCAGATTTGATTTTAGGCTTAGCACCCCGGGATTGGGTGGGCCAGGCTATAGAAAGAAAAACTAAAGGTGAGAAAGAGCAGGAAAAGGCCGAGAAGAAAAAACAGTCCCGCCGCCAACCGGGCACTCGACCCGCGCATAAGCTGGAAGAATACGCCGGCCTTTACCATCATCCCGGCTATGGAGACCTGAAGGTGTTTCTCAAAGAAGGTCAGCTTTATTTTAAATTCAATGGAATAGTGACTCCTCTGGAACACTGGCATTATGAAACTTTTAATGCTCTTCGAGCCGAAGACCCGACTTTCGTTGACATGAAATTAACCTTTAGAACCAATGTCGACGGCTTAGTGGCGGCGGTGGAGGCGCCTTTTGAACCCACCATAGAGCCGATTGTGTTCACCAAGAAACCCGCTCAACAGTTCTTTGAACCCGAGTTCCTGAAAAAGTTTGTGGGTCGATACAAGTTACTGGAGCAAGTGGTTACTGTTTCCTTGAAAGGGAATCGTTTGACAGTTGCGACTCCTGGCCAACCCGAATATGAATTAGTGCCTGTTTTAGGCGGTGAATTTGCTTTGAAACAGGTGAAAACAATTCATGTTAAGTTTATTCTGGATAAAGCCGGCCAGGTAACAGGCGTAGCCTTTATTCAGCCCAACGGTATTTTTGAAGCTAAAAAAATTAAATAGTTGAAAGCAGACTGAGGCTGGCCCTCACCGTGGCGCCAAGGCTAATTTTTCTTGGGCCAAGCGGTGACTCGATATTTAACAATAATCGGTAAACCCTCAGAGTCTTTTTCAATCAACCAGATGAATTTTCCCTGCCAGCAGAGGCCACTTCTGGTGAGCAAGGAGCCTTTAATCCCGGAAACTTCGATCCGCTGAATAAAATTTCCCTGGGAGTCGAAGACATCCAAAGTCCGTTCCATTTTTTCTTTATCTTTTAAATAGGGCTGAATCAGGATATTGCCTTCCGAGTCGACCAATAGTCCCCTATAAGCTGGTTTGTAGCGGGGAAAGGTGGTGTTTTTAACAATAAAATCAGGGGCTCCTTTCTTGGTTGTTCCATCTGAACTGGCAAAAGTCATCCTGGCAAAATGGTTTTTCTGGTCTTCTTTGGTTACTTTGACCGGCTGGTAAGGACGGGTGATTTTTTTGATTTCTTCTCCCTGGAGAGTATAAAGGCTGAATTCATAATTTTCCGAGTAGCCAATAACAATTTTCCCCTGGGGAAGAACATCCCAGTGAACCCGGGGAGAGAAAGGAAGAGGAACATTGGCCAGCCCCCCCTCACCGAAGCGAATGAATTTATTCTCCCAGACAGAATGAGAATAGATGACTTTTTTGACTTCTAACTCCGGGGAAAGCAATTCGAGAAAAACTTCCTGGGGTTTCTGCGGGTCGGCGAAGTATGTTTTTTTGGTTTCCACAATGAATCGCCCATCGGGTAAAGCCTTAACTCGCCAGGGACGACCTTTTAATTGGGTCAGGTTGGCTGAAGTTAGGTATTGGCCTGTCAGGCTGACGGTGGTTAACCGCCGATTCCTCATGTCCCAGACAAGGATCCGGTCAGAGGCGATAGCCAAACTGAACGGGGCATTGAATTCTCCCGGTCCTTGTCCTGGACGACCAATGACCTGGAGAAACTTCCCCTTGAGGTCAAATTTTTTGATGTCGCTCTCCCGGAAATCAAGAAGGTAAATATTACCGGCAGAGTCGAGACTGAGATCTATGGGGGAAGCCAGCACCACCTCAGTGGGTAGATTTGATTGGTCAATCACCAGTTCTTGGACCAAGTTGATTTTGCCCTGCCGGTAAATCTCCACCAGCGTGTCAGCTGCTTTTTTCTGGCCGTTCATAAAGGAAGAAAAGAGAAAAGGCAGGCCGACCAGGAGAAGGATAAAGGTAGAAAAAGCAGGTTTGAATTTCATGCCGCCCTCCAAGAACGCTCAACTTTATCTTCTTTAAATATAAAGATAATGGCGGCTAATTTAAAGGCGAAATTTCTACTTCAAGCCCAGGATTTGTTTTTCTTCTGGGTGAAGCATGATGATTAGCGAAAAGCATATTGGCGGTGTCCATATTAGCGGTGTCAGACACCACCGAGACGGTGTCTGACACCCAAAAATTATGCGACACGCCATACTTGTGGGTGTCTGACACCGAAATGTTGGTTGGCACCAAAATGATAGACACAGTATTTGCCCCCAACTCAATTATAGAAATGGAGAAGGTTTCTGGTGAGAGGGGGTGACTGGAAAAAATTTCTGAAATATGTTTTTATCATAGACTATTGATCATCAAACCATGATAAGTTAGAGGCAGAGCCATGACGGCCCTTAAATTTTTAGCTTTTGACTTTGGAGCCTCAAGCGGCCGGGCTATTCTGGGATTTTTCTCTGGTTCCGGAATCGAGCTGGAAGAAATACATCGCTTTCCCAATCAGCCGGTGAGAGTCCTGGGGCATCTTTACTGGGATTTACTTAATTTGTTCACTGAATTGAAACAGGGTTTGATAAAGACGAGCCGCCGGGGTCATCGGGAATTGGCCGGCATTGGGGTCGATACCTGGGGAGTCGATTTCGGCTTGGTCGGGCCAAACAATCAGCTGCTGGGTAATCCTTATTGTTATCGAGATGAGCGGACCAAAGGTATGATGGAGAAGGCGGACCAATTCCTGACCCGGGAAGAACTTTATAATTACACCGGCATTCAATTTATGCCGGTCAATACTATTTACCAGCTTCTCAGTATGAGGGAAACCTCAAAGTATCTGCTGAAGGCGGCTGAAAAAATATTATTTATGCCAGATTTATTTAATTTTCTCCTGACCGGAGAGAAACTCTCTGAGTACACTATCGCATCCACTTCCCAACTTTTAAATGCCCGCACCAGGAGCTGGGAGCCAGCTATTTTCGACAAGCTGAATCTGCCTTTTCACCTTATGGCCCCGATAATCGAGCCCGGGAGTGTGATTGGTCCTCTCCTGCCGGAAGTAGTGGCTGAAACTGGGCTTCAACCAGCCGAAGTGATTGCCCCGGCCTGTCACGATACCGCCAGTGCGGTGGCCGCCGTACCGACGCAATCTCCCCGGTGGGCCTATTTGAGTTCGGGAACTTGGTCGTTGATCGGTCTAGAAATAGACGAACCGATTATTAATCAAAAATCGCTTCATTGCAATTTCACCAATGAAGGCGGGGTCGGCCGAACCATCCGTTTTCTTCACAACACTATGGGTCTGTGGTTATGGCAGAGATGTCTGGCTAAATGGAATCAGGCCGGAGCCGATTTTAGTTATGACCAGCTCATTCGACTGGCTGAGCAAGCCCCTCCCTTTAAGTGTTTGATTAATGTGGATGACCTGGCTTTTTTAAATCCTCCGGATATGCCGCAAGCCATGGCCGAGTTCTGCCGGAAGACCGGACAAACGCCGCCGCAGAATGAAGGAGAGTTCACCCGCTGTATTTTTGAGAGTCTGGCTTTGAGATATCGTTATCTTTTAGATAAGCTCTCTGAGGTAAGTGGCCAACCAATCGAGGTGTTACATATAATCGGCGGCGGTTCCCAGAATGAACTGTTGAATCAATTCACCGCTAATGCCACCCGTCGGGAAGTTGTGGCCGGCCCGGCTGAAGCCACAGCTTTGGGCAATATTCTTATTCAGGCCATGGCCAAACGAGAACTGGCTTCCCTTAAAGAAGCCAGGGAGTTGGTGGTTCGGTCTTTTTCCCTGAAACGATACTCTCCCCGGGAGGAGTCCCTCTGGGAAGAGATGTATCAAAAAGCGAAATCCCTCTTTTGGACGGAGTGAAAGGAGTCGGGCAATAACTGATGAAGACAGGCCGGAGGGGGGCGCTGCTTGAGAAGAGAAGAGGGCTGAGGTGGTGTCCAAACAGTTTTCTCGAAACCGAAACCAATCTTCATGGTCTCCAGCTCAGAATATTCGGGGCCCCCATGGATTTTTAGACTAAGGAGAAGGAGAGGCTATGGCCGAGAAGATATTTCTCTCGAAAAATAACAGGCAGAAGTCAGGATCGATTGTTCCCCGGTCCATCTTATGGCCTTTTATTCTTTTGACCAGCTGCTTTGCCTGGTGGGGTTTGGCCAACAATATGACCGATACCTTACTGGCGGCCTTTAAGAGAATCATGAGCATGTCGGATTTTCAGACTTCCTGGATTCAAATTGCTTTTTACGGTTCCTATTTTTGTCTGGCTCTCCCAGCGGCCATCTTTATCACCCGCTTTACTTTTAAAGCCGGCGTTCTTCTGGGATTGGGCTTGTTTATTGGCGGGGCCCTGCTTTTCTGTCCGGCCAGCAAGAGCATGAATTATTTTCATTTTTTGGCGGCTCTTTATATTCTGGCCGGCGGACTTTCCATTCTGGAAACCAGCGCCAATCCCTATGTAATTGCCATGGGACCGGAGGAGAGCGGCACTCGCCGGTTAAACTTGGCTCAATCTTTTAATCCCGTGGGTTCAGTTATCGGCATTTTTTTAAGTAAGTATTTCATCCTTTCCCATCTCCATTCCGCTACGCCAGAGGAGCGAGCGGCCATGAGTCCTGAGATGTTGAGGCAGATTCAGTCTCAAGAATTGGCGGCGGTTATGGGACCTTATGTGGCTGTGGCTTTTGTTCTGATTATTATCTGGATTTTAATTGCCGTAAACAAAAATATGCCCCGAGCTTCTGATGCGGGCTCCCCTCTCCATCTTCGAGGCAGCTTGGTCCGCCTTTTCCGCCGCCGACATTATGTCTGGGGGGTGATCGCTCAGTTCTTTTATGTGGGCGCTCAAATCGGGGTTTGGTCTTTTACGATTCGCTACGTAATGAAGGAACTTCAGCTGAATGAAGCGGCCGCCTCGACCTATTATCTCGCTTCTCTTATTTTATTCGGTGTGGCGCGGTTTATTTGTACCGCTTTGATGAAATTTATCACCCCCGAGAATCTGTTGGCCGGGTTGGGTCTGCTGGCTATGGGCTTGACTTTAATCGTGATTTTCGCCGGGGGCTATGGAGGAGTGCTGGCTCTGGTGGCCGTTTCCGGTTGTATGTCGTTGATGTTTCCCACCATCTTCGGGTTGGCCGTGCGGGGTCTGGGTGGGGAGACCAAGATCGGAGGGTCCGGGCTGATTATGGCCATTCTGGGCGGGGCTGTTTTTCCCGCTCTACAGGGGGGCGTTTCCGATCTGCTCCACAGTATTAATTTAGCTTATTTTGTTCCCTTGATTTGTTTTGTGGTGGTCACCTACTATGGGCTTTTCGCCTGCCGCCAGAAAGTATCGCCGGTTAGAGTTGAAAAATGACCCCATTTACTCAGCCTGGATTTTTCAGATAAACTTCCGGGCGGGGCCCAAGCTCGGGGATTAATAAATTTTACGGGGGATTTAGTAAATCCTTGTCCCCTGCGGGTTTGTTTTCGCTTCTGGTTGATCTTGTTTAGGCTAGGCCTCCTGGCCCTATTCTTGGTTTTGATGAAGACTTTCTTTTTTGCTTGGGACCAGGCCTCATCAACCTTTTTATTATCAAATAGTTAACCCCTTTTGCCAGCCCCAAATCGGCCTTTAAAGGCGATTTTCGGGGCCAGGTTCATGCTCCTAATGGAGACCTAGAGAGAGAAATATTTTGGACTCCAAATTTCAAACTTCTAGTCAATCTTAGGGGTTGTCAGTCTTTCTAAAACCGAGAAGGAAAATCAAGAAGGCTTACCTTATACTGACAATTTTAACTAAAAACACAGGAGATGAGTCTTGAATAAGATGAGGTACTTAAGGCGTCATGACCCAGGGTTAAGACACCTTTTATCTGATGTTCATCACGTTTTCGGAAATGCTTTGAGATGGATAAGGGGTGTTTGAGACCCTGATTATCTGTCAGGGTCATCACAGTTTCGGAAATGCTTCTCTGGGGACTCATTAGTACCCTGAACCAAATCAAATAAATTTATTTGTTTAATGATGAAAGATTGATACAATTATTTTTCAGTTGATGAAAAGAATAATAAACGAACTTTAAAATAAGTTTTTCCCGGAGGTAAGATGAAATATTCCTTTAAAATATTTATAAGCTTTTTGGCCCTCTGCCTCGTTTTGCTCATAATGAGCAGCTGTTTGCCTGGACCCAACGATTTACGGGGAGTGCCTGATGAAGGAGGCCGGGTGGCTGGTTTCTGGAGGGGCCTATGGCATGGATTATTGGCGCCGATAACTTTTATTATTTCCGTTTTCTCTCAAAAAGTAAATTTTTACGAAGTCCATAATAATGGTTTTTGGTATAACCTGGGGTTTGTGCTGGGAGCGGGTCTTTTTCTAAATGGCGGCCTCTTAGGTTCCCGGCGGGCGCGACGGGCAAGGAAAAAACGGATTTAAACTTTAAATGAGTTATCAGGAATTTCGCTTTTGTCCTCGGTGTGGGCAGCAGCTAGAGTGGCGATCTCTGGAAGGCCGGTCTCGCCAGGTATGTCCCACCTGCGGATGGATTGTTTATGAAAATCCCTTACCTTGTGCCGCAGCCTTGGTCCGCAACGAGAGGGGAGAAATTCTTCTGGTTAAGAGAGGAGTAGAGCCGGCCAAGGGTGAATGGGCTCTTCCTTCAGGTTTTATGGAAATTGACGAGACTCCGGAAGAGTGCTGCTTACGAGAATTAGAAGAAGAAACTGGTTTAAAAGGGAAGATATTACGCCTAGTAGGAGTTTATGCTCAAACGTCAGCTCTTTATAAGAAAGTCTTAATTATTGGTTATGAAGTAGAGGCTCCAGGAGAGCCAGTTCCTGGCTCTGATTCTCAGGCAGTAGCTTTTTTTCTTCCAGAGAGGATGCCGCCGGTAGCCTTTTCCAGTCATCGGCAATTGATTCAGGATCTTTTAATTGTTGAAAAGGATAAATAAAGTGAGAGCTTATCTTGATTGTTATCCCTGTTTTTTGACTCAAACCTTGAAAACTGCCCGGCTAATTACTTCAGATGAGAGGAAAATCAAAGATATTCTAGACAAAGTGGCTGCTTCTCTTCCCCAAATTAATTTTGCCGCCACCCCGGCAGAGATAGGCCGGGAGGTTTACCGAATTATTGCCCAAGAAAGTGGGGTGGAGGATCCTTATCATCATTTGAAAAAAGTCTGGACAGCCAAAGCCCTTAAACTTTATCCTTATCTGAAGAAATTGATTCGTTCTTCTAGTGATCCTTTGTTTCAAGCCATTAAAGTGGCCATTGTCGGTAATGTAATTGATTTCGGAGTAAATCGGAGCTTTAATCTGGAAGAAGAGGTAGAGCAGATTCTACATCAACCTCTGGTGATTAACCATTATCAACGTTTCCAAGAAACGCTGAAAAAAGCCCCCCAAATTCTTTATATTGCTGACAACGCCGGTGAAACAGTCTTTGATCGGCTTCTTATTGAAGAAATGGCTAAGCCAGTAATTTATGTTGTCCGGGAGAAGCCAGTGATTAATGATGCTGTTCGTCAGGATGCAGAAGAAGCTGGCCTGGCCCAGGTAGCCCAAATTATTTCTTCTGGGGTAGATGCGCCGGGGACGGTGCTCTCGCTCTGTCATGATGAATTCAGGAAGATCTTTATTTCAGCCGAGATGATTATCAGCAAGGGCCAGGGAAATTATGAGGGGCTTTCGGAGGAGAAGGGCCCCTTATTTTTTCTCTTGAAAGCTAAATGTGAGGTTATCGCCCGCGAACTTAATGTTCCTTTGGGCAGTTTGCTGTTAATTTAATTGATATTTATTGGTGAGTGATGAGGGTTTATTGACCATCAATATATTTTTGGGAGGGTTTATTCCATGAAAAATTTTTATGAATTACTAAATGGTTGTCTGCCCGACGAACCAGGTCGTCGCCGTTTTCTAAAATGGTTAACGGCCGCTTCGGTGGCTTCGGTAGCGGCTCTGGAAGAGTTGAATGCAGCTATTTATCAGAGTATTACCACCCTTAATCAAAAGTATATTCAGAGTGAATCACCTGACGGGGTTTATTGGGAAGCTCTGCGGAAGAAATTTCTTTTTAAAGAAGGGGTGGTTATGATGAACAACGGCACAGTCGGTCCTATGCCCCGCCCTGTGTTTAATACTTTAATCCGTTGTTTTCGTCTTCAGGTGGAAAATCCTTTTCTTTGTTATGCCTACCTCTCCCGCCAGAAAGATGAAGTCCGGCGGAAAGTAGCTTCGTTTATAGGAGCTAGTCCTGAGGAAATTGTTTTGACGCGGAACACCACGGAAGGCATGAATTTTGTGGCCAACGGCCTGGATATGAAACCAGGGGATGAAGTTCTCATTTCTTCTATGGAACATCCCGGTGGTACTCATCCCTGGCGGCTTAAAGCCAAACGGTATGGAATTAAAATCAAAGAAGTTCCTTTAGGACTTCCCCCGAAAAGTGTGGAAGAAATTGTCAGTGCCTTTGAAAAGGCCATCACCCCCAGAACCAAAATTATCAGCCTCAGTCATACTGTATATATTTCCGGGTTGATTGCTCCCTTGAAAGAATTATCAGCTATGGCTCATCAAAAGGGTGTGCTCGTGTTGGCCGATAGTGCCCATGGTTTGGGTATGCTCGACTTAAATATGCATGAGCTGGGAATAGATTTTCTGGCCACCAGTCCTTATAAATGGTGTGGAGCTCCCACAGGAGTGGGTGTGCTTTATATCCGCCGAGAAGTTCAGGATAAACTCTGGCCGACAATTGCTTCCTCCGGTTGGGATACATATAAAGATGCCCGACGGTTTGAAACCTTAAGTCAACGGGCCGATGCGATTATTGTGGCTCTGGGGGAAGCCATTAATTTTCAAAGCCGCATAGGCAAACAGAGAATTGAAAGAAGAATTAAAGCCTTGGCCGGATATCTCAAGCAAGAATTGAAAAAGATCCCTGGGGTCAAGGTGCACACCCCCGATGATCCTTATTTAAGTGGAGGATTGACAGCCTTTTCAGTGAAAAATGTCGACCCGATGCGTATTGTTGATTATGTCCGGGAGAAATATAATATTGTAGTCCGCACGGTCGGCAACAGGAAAAAAGGAACTTATGGAGTCCGAGTGTCCACTCCTATCTATGTCACTTACCGCGATATTGATAATTTTCTGGAGGGACTTAGAACTTTAGTCAGGCAGACTGGGTGAAATTCATGGAGTTGAAGAGAGAACTGTTTAAACGAGAAAAATTATGACATGTTAATAACAGAGGAAATTGGAAAAAAAATAAATGGAGGATGATAGAAAAACATTGGTAAAAACTCGATTCCAAAAATTTATTTAAACTTTTTGTGTTTTGTGGAGTTCCTAAGTAAACAAGAAGTGATTGTTCCTTTCCTTATGTTTCGAGGATGATGATAACTCCAAAAACTGCCTTGACAACGAATTTTTTGTTCGATAATAAAATAGAAATTGGCAATTAGAAAAAGATTATATGGTCTGTATTAAGAAAAGGAATTCACTGCCCCCTGCTTTTCCCACCCCAACGCCTCTTTCAGCTCAGACCATTTTGATTAACCAAAATATTTATGCGCCCTTAATATTGAGGTGATGATCTTAGTGAGAAGAATTCTAAAGATTAGAAAATCTCATAGATTTGTTTTCTTCTCGATAAACCTGGCTGTTTTTTTCGCCTTTGTTTTCAGACCGGAAGAGCCACTCTCAAGTCGCCCAAGCCTCGGAGTTGGAAGTCCATCCATCTTTTCAAGGATGGATTTTGTTCTTTTTCTTACCGGGTCCAGGGAGATAAAGAGGATAATTTCCAGGTGACCATTAACATTACCGGTCTTTCTGTTTATGCTGACTTAATCTTATCTTACCTCGTCGATTCTGGGACGATGCCTAAAACTAATGCTTCTAACATTTATAATACTTATTGGATTTATCCTCAAGAAATCGATGTTTCTTACCAGGGCCAGGTAAGAGGAGAGAGTATCCATGATGGACCGACTCAATATCGGGAAGATAAAGTTTACAAATCCTGGAATCTAAGTAAAAATTTCACTTTCTCCCTTCCAGATGAAGATATGAATCCTAATGAAATTGAAGCCTGGCGGTCTCAGATTAGAAAAGTAGAGCAGGCCAATGATTGTAAAGCGGTTATTGTCGTCAGAGACCAGCGCCCCATTGGAGGAAAAGTCGAGATATTTCCTCATTTTTTTGTGAAGACCAAGGGCATTGGCCGCCAGATTATCAAAGGTTACGATAAACCTACGGGGAGGAAAATTGACGTTGATCGAACTTTTGAACAGGCATGCCCCCTTACCTTTAGTGCCAATCGTCTCATGAATGAAATTGATGAGTATATTTACGCCTCATCTGATGGTATTTTGCCAACAGATAGCTTTTCCCTGGAAAGATTCTCCTTTTCTAAACAAGGAAATGGCCGTTATGTTCCTCATTATTATAAGTCACACTCAAGAATACCTTATACCACTGTCCTAAGTGATAGTGAACATTTTATTTCTTGGGCTTATAGGCTTACCTTAGGGAAACCGGTCAAAGTCAAAATAGAGTGGTGTCCGGAAAACTGAAGACCTCAGGGCGACTACCTGAGTAATACGGTGGAGATTAAAGCCTATCTTGACGATGAAGACGAAAAGGGAATTTTCCGTTTTATTCTTTTTGATGTAAGTCAAGAAAAGGGGGTGGCTCTGAATAAGGGCTCCGGAGAAGAGTTTGACTACGAATTTGAAAAAAACCAGGCTGGTTTTCGGGAAGCTGTTCAGACAGAGGATGGGTGGCTGATTGAAACGGAAAACAGACAGAGAGAGGCCCGGCTGATTATCAGGTCGCGGGATTTCGGTGCCTGGGCTAAACTGAAGGCCCAGGTGCAAATTGGAGACTCCTGGTATGATTGCCAGACTGACACCGGCCAAACGTACATTACAATTCCTTAGGACCAGGATGAAGATCACATAGCTGATTATTGGGAGAAGAAATATAATGTTTATCGAGAACCAGCCGACGCCGATAATGATCTGAAACCCGAAGATGTTGGTGATCCTGAAGAACCAGGGGATGGCTATTCTAATTATGAGGAGTACCGGGGGTTTTTTGTCAATGGTTTCTGGACAGATACTGACCCGACTTACAAAGACATTTTTATTTATGATGAATTAGGCTTTGGAGTAGGCTATTTTACCGACTTAGGGCTCTCCATTCACCTCATCGATCAAAACGAATTTGACCAGGAACGATATGTAAACTTTAACCGCGGCTACGGCACCTTAGAATCACAGGATGGGCAAAAGGGATTGCATCTGCGGGGAGGATTTGTAGAAGGGGCCTTGGGTCAGGCTGAAGGACTTGGGTGTCCCAACGTAGTGGGGCTGATAACTATTGATTGCCTTTCTATTTGGAATGATGCCGCCTCGGAGGTAATGGGTAGAACCAGCCAGATATATAACTGGAAAGAAATAAATAGAGAGGATATCCCCCAGGCCGAAGGCACGGTTGTCGGGCCTCTCGGGGGAACTTATTATGATGTGACCATCTCCACCGCTCCGATTGAGGTCAATGCGGCTATAGAAAAGACGTTTCTACAGGTTCTTCAGGCAACAATTGCCCATGAACTGGGTCATGGAATAAATATTCCCCATCATGGTCAGGAGAGTACGATTCTTAAGAATAATCCGGAGTTGAGAAATTATTTGGAAAATTACTCAAGCAATGATATCGCTTTATTATATTGGGAAGGGGCCACGGCCCTCCCCGGAGGCATCTGGTCGGGAGATGTCCGTTGTGTCATGCGATATACCCCTCCGCTCAATTATCTGGGCTGGGATAATAAGATTTATCTTTATCCTGAGGATGAAGGAGCGGCTTCCCGGACTATTTACTGCTCGAGTAAAGAAGGAACGGGCATAAACAGCCCGCCCAGAAGATGGGAAAATGGCCGGCCTTATCCCGTGGCCGGCGAGGCCACCAAGGGAGAGTGTCGAAAAATGGTGGATTTAAAGGGAGCTCACTACGGAGGCAATTAGCCGATGAAGGGAAAAACAAGCAGAAAGATTCTCGTGGCTTTGGCCCTCCTGGTCATGCTGGTTGGCTTTTTTGGTTCGTGTCGTCGGGCCTCGAAAGAAGAAGAGATTACTCCCAGGCTTCCCTCTCCATTGAATATTTCTCTTGAGCTTATTCCCGGAGTTGAGACCGGAGCCTCGGTGGTCGTGCTGCGGGTTTTTAGTCGGACTTGCCAACAAAGAGCTTTGTCCGGGGAAAGTAATGAAAGAATAGAACCGATTGAGGTGAAAATAAGTCGAAAATTATGGACCGACAAAATCGTCTTTCAATTGGTCTCCGACGAGGGAGAATTAAGTTCTCTGGCCAGGGATAACATCAGCTTGCTTCTGGCTCCTGAATCCGAGAGATTAGAGTTTACCGAGAGAAAAGTTTACCAGGTGTATTACCTGGTTTCCCCTTCCTCCTGCCTGCCTCCCCGGAGCCGCCTGGTGGCCCGATTAGATATCAACCAGTACCATCTTGTCTCAAACGCGATTACTATTCCTCCCCGGCCGACCAGCAAGTTTGAGGCCGCTCTCCGTCAGGCTCGGGTTAATTTATTTCTTAGTCCTGAACAATTGCTCCAGTCGGCTGAAGAATTGATTAGAGAGGCCCCGGATTCCTACCTCGGTTACTGGTACCGGGGTTTGGCTTTGGAGAGGCGCCAACAATATCAGCAGGCATTAGCCTCATTTAGAACGGCTCTCCAACTTTACCCGGGCTCGTCCCGGAATGACCACAGAGAGCCGCCCGCCTTGATTATCAAAAAAATAAGACAACTTTCCCTTGCCGCCTCAAAAGAGGGTACTTCCAATTGAGGGAGGTCAATCAGACCTGATTCCTTAAAAAATATCTTTTAATATTTCTTCCAGCTCCGCCAGGACCATGGCCGTGGCGCCCCATATTTTATGCGGGCCGATTCGGTAGTAGGGAATTAAGATCCGTCGTCCCCGGATCTGTCTGAATTCACTTTGCTTAACCCTGGGGTGAAGAAGTTGACTCAGGCTGACTTCAATGACTTCAGCTACTTCGTGGGCCGAAGGCTGGAACCGGGGGGGTTCCCGAAGAACTCCGACAAAGGGGTAAAGGCAGTAATTGGAAGTAGGAATATAAAGGGGGGTCAATTGTCCCAGGATGTTTATTTTCTGAGGGTCAAGGCCCAGCTCTTCTTGAGTTTCCCGCAGGGCCGTTTGAGCCAAACTCTCGCCTTCTTCCTGGCGACCCCCCGGGAGTGAAATTTGGGAGCGATGAGCCTCGACTTTTTCGGTGCGGAGGGTTAAAGCCAGATGCCAGCTGTCCGCCCGGGGATAAAGTAAAATGAGAACCGCGGCCGGCTGGCTTTTGCCTTCCACTTCAGTGTAGACCTGGTGTCCCAAACGCGGTCGGGTAATCATTTTTAGCTGAGCTCCAAGGCCGGGTTTAGGTTGGCTCAGCCGCCAGGCCAGTTGCTTAATGAAATTTTTTTCCATGGGAAGTGATTATATTGAAAAGAAAAAACTTCGCATTTCCTATTTCTTCAATCGGTCTCGGCAATATTTAATCTTTTCCTGAACTTTAGCCGCCATTTTTTGGTCTAAAGAAGAGCATTTTTGGAAATCTTTGATGGCTTTAGCAAATTCTTTTTTTAAGGCTAAGACAATCCCTCGATTATAAAAGTACAGAGGTTGTTGGGGGTCTATTTCGATGGCTTTAGTGAAATCAGCTATGGCGCCGACAAGATCCCCTATTTTACTCCGGGAAAGACCCCGGTTGTAATAAGCCAGAGAAGAATCCGGGGCTAAACTAATGGCCCTTGAGAAATCCTCTAGAGCACTTTGATAACGACCCAAGCGGTGTTTAGCCACTCCTCTGTTGATATAAGCCACATAATAATCCGGAGATGAAGCTATTTCTTCAGTCCACCTTTCAATTTCTTCTTCCGGCGAGTGCCCTCGGTGATTTTTCTTTTTAAACACATCAATTTCATAATCAGGAGGAGACGAGTGCGAAACATAAAATTTCAACTCACCATCAATCTCCTGGATTACTAGGTCATGGCTGGTATAAGCCTCATTGATATCTATCCAGTAAACGGCGGTGCAGTTTCCTAGGCCATCAATTTCGGTTATCTCCAGATAAGGATAGTGGCTTAACAAATAAACTTTATCCTTGAAGGTCTTGACACTGATTATTATTGGCTTATAGCCGACGCGTCTATTAACATCGGCGATGCCTGCGCCTATTAATTTCAAATTATATTTTTCCTTGGCCTCCATGAGGGGAGAGTTAATCCTATATTCGGCTAGAAGTTTTCCTCCTGGTGAATATTTACGAACGATGGGAAAATAAGTAAATGCCACAAAGAGTTCATCCTTTTCGTTCAAAGCCAAGGAGAGGGAATTCAATAGGGGGAGGCTGTGGGGAAAGGGCAGCGGTTGACCAAAGGAAATTTTTTTCCTCTCAGAGAAGTAACCGGTGATAAGCGGCGAGTTTTTTCCCAGAATATGATGGGCCACATAAAGACAACCATTTTTCCCTAGGGCAAAATCACTGAAGTCTGACATCTTTTTCTTTTTGATATAAGCGCCCTGAAAATCTACAAATATAAGCTGCTGCTGATCATTATCATAGATAATGAGCTGATTTTTGGTCGCCTTGATGGCGGCAGGTGATGGCCACAACTCTTTTCCTTTCTTGTCTCGCCCCAGAGACAAAAGAAATTCTCCCCTTGAATTGAATTTCAAGACCAACCCTGATTTTGCGCAACAAGCATAGATGTTGCCCTCGGCATCAACAGCCAATTTTAAGGGAAATTGGAAGTGGCTTGACTTTATAGTGAGCTCGCGGGTCAATTCCACTGCATTGTTAGGCAAGGGGAGAAGCCCATCCTGGGTGAAGAAAATTTCATCATAAACTTTTACTTTGGTGGATACTTTTTGAAAGGTGAAACAAAGATTTGGAGTCAAGATAGCCATCAGAAATAAAAGCAGGAAACTATTTTTTTTCACCGAAAATATTTTATTAAGAGCTCTCATTCCCGGCTTTCTAAAAATTATAAACAACATTGGTGAAATTTTCTTCTTTACTCTGTCATTTCAATTCGTGCGGGCAGATTTTTGTTCATGAGAGAGAGTACTTCTTCTTCCAAATGATTCTTTCGCCTCGAGCAAGTCTTTTTCTGCTATATCAAATTCTTTTGTGACTAAGGCTTTACCTTCAGAAAACCTTCTTATTTTATTCCTCTTAAGACATTCCAAAAATTCAGGATTTTTTATTCCCTTTGCCATAGAATAATTCCTTTCTGAATTTGGTCATAAAAAGTTGGGTCGTTGTCTTTAAGTTCAATTTCTCCTAATTCTGTGCGAACTACTAATTGTAGTTTTCTTTTTGATTTTAATTTATTAATTTGAGTTTCTATTTCTTCTTTTTTAATATTGCTTATTACAAATAAATCTATATCGCTGTCTTCAATGTTTTCTCCTCGAGATGAACTTCCAAAAAGTATTACTTTGGAAGATAGTTTTTTTAATTTTTTAAGAATTGGTTGAATACAAATTATGGTTTTTAACACTTTCAATTGCTTGACCACAGGATTTTTATTATTTAAAGAATATAAATATATTTTTCCCTTTTTATACCTGAATATAAAATTTGCTCGGACAAGCTCCCTTAATGCATAGTTAACTCCTGACTTGCTAATGCCTACAGCTTCACGAATTTCTCTTTCCACAAATTCTTTCCCTGGACGCTCGAGTAAAAAATCTAAGACTTTCTGGGTGTTAGTTGCAAATAAAATACTTTGATTTTTGTCCATAGTAATATCCCATTGTCCAATATTTTGAACCATCGTCCATTATATTGGAAGATTTAATGTCAGTTAACCTCTTTTTGCCGTAGAGCATTTTCTGTTTAAAACTCTGTGCCCCGCGCGCCCAGCCCAGGCTATTTCAACTCGCCTCATATCGGAAATTTGAGAAAATCATTTTGATGTGACCATTAAGAATGATCATCAGGTGGTTGTTCCTTTTTTTAATCCCGAGAAGAGTA
>Ga0190361_1000051_pt1 | contig 47766 bp, 59 predicted proteins | sample 48721845_MG_FD_161273 | JGI IMG/M metagenome (GOLD analysis project Ga0190361, IMG submission 161273) | Hydrothermal vent microbial mat bacterial communities from Southern Trench, Guaymas Basin, Mexico - 4872-18-4-5_MG | ecosystem: Environmental > Aquatic > Marine > Hydrothermal vents >... | reverse complement strand
GGGGAGAAGTCCGAGTCAATAGGGATGAGGGAGAGAGGTGCATCCTCCCGCTTGTTCTCCTCCGCCGGCCGGAATCCACGTCCCACCTCGAGTTCCATCTCGACCTCAAGGCGACCATCCTCGTTCAGAGTGGCGATATAATGGTCGGGGTTGACGATCTCCACCCCTGCCGGGGTCTCGATGCTACGAGCTTGTACCTCGGCCGGTCCGGTGGCGTTCAGATACAGGCGATGAAGCTCCTCATCCTTTGTGCGAAACACCACCCCGCGGAGGTTGAGGATGATGGTAAGGATATCCTCCCGCACCCCCTCGATGGTGTCGTATTCGTGATACTTCCCTGAGAAGTTCACCCTGACGATGGCGGCGCCGGGGATGGAGGAAAGGAGCACCCGACGGAGGGAGTTGCCCAAGGTGGTGGCATACCCCCGCTCCAGCGGCTCCACCACCAGCCGCCCGTACCGGGCATCGTGCTGGGTCCAAACCAAGTTCTCCGGATATATAAAGCTTGGCATCTTTTCTACCTCGAGTAGAACTCCACGATAAGGCTTGTCTCGATGGACTGATCCAGGTCCTCCACGCTGGGCTCGGAGGCCATCTGAATGCGCAGGGCCTCCAGGTCCCGATTGAGCCAACTGGGAAGGGGCCGGCGCTGTGCTGCCCCCTTGATGAGCTCCCGCAGCTTGTCTTTCGACTGGGGCCGCACTTCGATGATATCTCCCTCCTTCGTCAAGTAGGAAGGCACGTTCAGGTGTCGGCCGTTCACCAAAAAGTGCCCATGGGTGACGAGTTGCCGGGCCTGGTCCCGGGAGTAGGCGAACCCAGCCCGGTACACCACATTGTCGAGGCGCCTCTCCAGGATCCTGAGCAGGGCTTCACCCGTGACCCCTTTCCGCTTTTTGGCCATCTCCACATAGCGACGGAATTGGCCCTCCCTGACCCCGTAGATGCGCTTGGCCTTCTGCTTTTCCCTGAGGTGAATCGCGAACTGGGTAGCCCGGCGACGGAACCGGCCGTGCTGGCCGGGCGCATACGGCCGCCTGCTTAAGGCACACTTGTCAGAATAGCAACGATCGCCTTTCAGAAAGAGCTTCACTCCCTCCCTGCGGCAAAGACGGCATTTCGAATCGGTATACCTACCCATTTTCCAACCTCCTAATCCACCCCGGTCAGGGGCCCCCAAAAAGTCGAAAGACTTTTTGAGGTCCGTTTAGCTGTGCGACACCGGGGTCACGTTCTTAACCTCCTCCACCTGGATGCCCGCGGAGCGCAGGGTCTGAACCGCTGCCTGGCGTCCAGCCCCGGTCCCGACCACCGTAACCACCACCGACCGAATGCCGAAGTCCTTCATCTCCTTAGCCAGGGCCTGGGCCGCAAGCTGCGCCGCGTAAGGCGTCCCCTTGCGGGAACCCGAGAAGCCCACCGTCCCAGGTGATTTCCAGGTGATCACATCCCCGTTCAGATCAGTTAAGGTGAGGATGGTGTTGTTGAAGGTGGAGTGGATATGCACCCGGGCCCGCTCGAGCTTGATCGCCTTCTTCTTGCGCTTGGTGGTACGCCTTGCCATGGCTATTTCCTCTTTCCAGCCTTGGCCGGCCGCGGTCCCTTCCACGTACGGGCGTTGGAACGCGTCTTCTGCCCCCGTACCGGAAGCCCGGCCTTGTGCCGGAGCCCGCGATAACACCCGATGTCGATGAGCCGCTGGATGTGATCCCGGACCTGGCGGCGAAGATCACCCTCAACCGTATAGGACTCCACCTCATGCCTGAGGGCCGTGACCTCCTGCTCTGTTAAGTCCATCACCCGGGTATTGGGATCAACCCCAGTCCGGGCCAGGATCTCCTTGGCCCGGGATGGCCCAATCCCGTATATGTACGTCAATGCCACCTCGATCCTCTTCTTGGCCGGAAGGTTTACGCCTGCAATCCTTGCCATCGCCCCCCCTTAGCCTTGACGCTGTTTGTGTTTGGGGTCACGACACACGACCCACAGTCGGCCGCCTCTCCGAATCACCCGACACTTCTCACACATCTTCTTCACCGAACTCCGTACCTTCATTTTTCCGCTCCTTTTTATGTCTCCCGGTACACGATCCGGCCCCGGGTGAGGTCGTAAGGGGAGAACTCGACCACCACCCTGTCCCCGGTCACAACCCGGATGAAATGCTTCCTCATGCGGCCGGAGCTCTTACACAGGGCCACATGGCCATTATCGAGTCTCACCCGGAACATGGAATCGGGCAACACCTCGATGACCTCACCCCGCGCCCGGATCACTTCCTTGTTCGCCAAATCTCCTCCCAAATCCAACCAGTGAGGACCTTAGGCCCCTCTGGGAGCACGGCCACCATCTCTTCGTAATGTGCCGCAGGGCCGCCGCTCCCCGTCACCGCTGTCCACCCATCGGCCAGGATCCGCACCGGCAGGTCATCCGTCTTCACCATCGGCTCAAGGCAAATGACCATGCCCTCGCGCAGACAAGGGCCCCTCCCCGGTGGACCGAAGTTCGGGATCTGCGGGTCTTCGTGAAGTTCCCTGCCGATTCCATGTCCTACGAATTCCCGCACCACGAAAAAGCCCCGGCGTCTGACATAGGCGCCGATGGCATGCGAGATATCCGAGAGCCGCACCCCAACTTTAACCCACTTTACAGCTTCCCGCAAGGCACCCCGAGCTACGTCCATCAGCCGGGCCGCCTCAGGCGTCACCTCGCCCACCCCGACGGTGACTGCGGCATCGGCGTGGTACCCCCGGCGCACCAGGCCCAGATCCAGCGAAAGCACATCACCTGGGGCAAGCACGCGCCGGTCAGACGGAATCCCATGTACGATCTCCTCGTTCACCGAGGCACAGAGGGTCGCCGGATACCCTTGATACCCCTTGAACGCCGGCCGCGCCCCCCCAGCCCGGATGAGCCGGTCCGCCAGGCGGTCCAAATCCCCAGTGGTGACCCCGGGTCGGGCAGCGAGGGCAAGCTCAACCAAGATGTCGGCGAGGAGCTTTGCGTTTTCTTCAATCAGCTCAAGCTCGCGGGTGGTCTTAAGGGCGATCATCGCGAAGGGCGCGGAGGGCGGCGGCGTACACCTCCTCAGGGGAACGGCCAGCATCTATGCGGATCAAAAGGCCTTTTTTCTCGTAGTAGCGGGCCAGTGGGGCGGACTGGCGCATGTACACCTCGAACCGGCGGGCGATCACCTCAGGTTTGTCATCGTCCCGTTGGATGAGCTTCGTCCCGCACTGGTCACAGCGCTCATCCTCCTTGGGTGGTTGGGTGACCAAGTTGTAGACTGCCCCACACTGGGGGCAAATCCGGCGGGCGGAAAGACGGCTGACTACCGTGTCCTTGTCCACCTCAAGGAAGATCACCGCATCGATGGGGGCGATCTTTTCAAGCCCCTCCGCTTGGGCCAAGGTGCGGGGAAACCCATCGAACAGGATGCCGGAACGTCCCTCTACCCGTTCCTTGACCATGGACAGGATAAGCTCATCTGGAACAAGTTCTCCTCTGTCCATGTAATCCTTGGCGCGCTGCCCCAGGGCCGTAGCGCGGGCCACTTCGTCCCTGAGCACATCCCCGGTGGAAAGGTGAAGCAAGCCCCGCTCGGAGGCCAGCCTCTGGGCCACCGTCCCCTTCCCAGCCCCTGGAGGGCCCAGCAAAACAAGATTGCGTTTCATCCCCGCTTCCTCCCCAGGAAGGCCGTCCCCTTCACCAAGGACTCATACTGCCGCATCACAAGGTGCGCCTCGATCTGCATGATGGTGTCGATCCCCACCCCCACCAGGATGAGCAGGGAGGTCCCCCCCAAGGAGAAGGCGGTGATCCCGGAGACGGCCCGAAAGATAAACGGGAGCACGGCAATGCCTGCCAGGAAGGTCGCCCCCACCAAAAGCAGCCTTCCGGTGATGTCCGTCAAATAACGGGCCGTGGAGTCGCCAGGCCGCACTCCAGGGACAAACCCCCCGGCCTCCCTGAGGTTCTTGGCAAGATCATGGGGATCAAACACCAGGGAGGAGTAAAAGTACGTGAAGAAGAAAATCAAAACCACGTAAGCGAGGAGGTAGATGAGGCTTCCCGGGGCCACGTAACTCTGCAGCCAGCTCAGCCCCGGCACCCAAGCTGCCACCGAGCTCGGGAGCGTCAGGATGGCGGAGGCGAAGATGATCGGGATTACGCCACCCTGGTTTACCCGGATGGGAAGGTGGGCGGTGTGTCCCCCGTATACCCTGCGGCCGGCGGTGCGCTTGGCGTATTGGATCGGGATCTTGCGCTGCCCTTGCTGGATGATCACAGTTCCCGCGATCACCACAACGAACAGCACCACAAGACCCACCGCCCAAATGGGGGACACCGTCCCCGCCGAGATCTCAAGGTAGGTCCGCTGGAGCTGCCCTGGAAACCGGGCGATGATCCCGGCCATGATGAGCACGGAGATCCCGTTTCCGATGCCATTTTCTGTGATGCGCTCGCCGACCCACATCAGGAAGATCGTCCCGGCGGTGAGGGCGATGATGGAGGTAAGGAAGAAACCCACCGTGGGCCGGGCAAGTCCATAGCGAATCACGAGGTAGCTCATGGCATAAGCTTGGAGGAACGCGAGGGCCACTGTGCCCCAGCGGGTATATTGGGTGAGCTTCCGTCTCCCTTCGCGCCCTTGCTGCTGGAGCTCCTTGAGCTTCGGGAACACCGGGATAAGGAGTGACAGGATGATGGACGCGTTGATGTAGGGGATCACCCCAAGACCGAACAAGGAAAACCGCTGCAGTGCCCCTCCAGTGAATAGGTCGATGAATTGAAAAATCCCTGCCCCGAACGCCCCGGACAGGACCTCAGCCAGCTGCTTTGTGTCCACTCCCGGGACCGGGATGTAGGAGCCGATACGGAACACGAGCAACATGGCCAGGGTGTAGAGGATCCTCTTGCGGAGCTCCTCGATGGCGAAGACCTGATGGAGTCTTTCTAGCACGGTCAGACCTCCTCGGCCTGGCCCCCGGCCGCCAGGATCTTCTCCCGGGCCGCCCGGCTGAACTTGTGGGCCTTAACCGTCAAGGGCTTTCTGAGCTGGCCTTTGCCCAGGATCTTGAGGCCACCTTTGAGGTCCTTGACCAGGCCTCGAGCCACGAGTCCCTCCAGAGTGACCACATCCCCGGGCTCAAAATGTGCCTCGAGCTGGCCCACGTTCACGATGGCGTACTCCACCCGGCAGGGGTTCTTGAACCCCCGCTTGGGGAACCTCATCCAGAACGGGGTCTGTCCGCCCTCGAACCCGGGACGCACGTGCACCCCGGAGCGCGATCCCTGGCCCTTGGTGCCGCGGCCGGACTCGTGCCCGCCGTGGCCGGAGCTATAGCCCCGCCCCACACGTTTGCGACGGCGTTTGCTACCAGGAGTAGGCGAAAGGTCGCTAAGCTTTAGCACCCTCAACCTCCAGGATTTCCTCCAACTTCTTCCCCCGGCGGACGGCCACCTGTTCGGGAGTCTCCAGCCGCTTAAACCCCTCCAGGGTAGCCCGCGCCAGGTTCAACGGGTTGGTGGAACCCAATGCCTTGGTGAGGATATCGCGGATCCCCGCAAGCCTACATACCGCACCCACGGTCCGACCGGCGATGACCCCCGTTCCGGGATAGGCGGGCTTGAGGAGCACCTGAGCCGCCTTGAACTGGCCGATCACCTCATGGGGGATGGTGCCGCCCGTGATGGGGACCTCGACCATGTGTTTGGCCGCATCGCGAATGGCCTGCTGGATGGCCTGGGGGATTTCTATGGATTTACCTATTCCCACCCCCACGTGGCCTTCGCCATCGCCGACCACGACCACAACCCGGAACCTGAGGCGCTTTCCGCCCTTGGTGACCTTGCCCACCCGGCGGATCTCGATGACCTCGTTCGATAGTTGTTCAGTGCTTACGTCAAGCTTCAAAATATCAACCCCCCCTCCCGCGCGGCTTCAGCCAGCGCCCGCACCTTACCATGGTAGGGGTAGCCAGCCCGATCGAACACCACCTCCCGGATCCCCTTCTCCAAGGCCCGCTGGGCGATGAGCTTGCCCACCAGGCGGGCCGCCTCCAGGTCCGCCCCCTTGATCTTCTCCCGCACCTCCGGCTCCAGGGTGGAGGCAGCGGCCAGTGTGTGCCCGCACGAGTCATCGATCAGTTGGGCGTAGATGTGCCGCAGGCTCTTGTACACGCACAGCCGCGGCCGGGCCGGCGTCCCCACCACCTTACGTCGGATCCGGAGGTGGCGCTTCTTCCTCATCTCGTTCCGACTGAGCTTCCCCATGCTCAAGATCACTTCACCCCAAGCTTTCCGGCCTTGCGGACGATCTCCTCACCCTTGTACCGGATCCCGGTGGCCCGGTACGGCTCGGGAGGTCTTGCGGCCCGGATGTCGGCCGCGACCTGACCCACGAGCTGTTTATCGATGCCCCGCACCACGATGCGCTGTGGGTCCGGGACCTCCACCTCGACCCCAGCTGGGGGCTCATAGCGCACGGGATGGGAATACCCAAGCTCCATAACCAGAGTCTTCCCCTCCAGGCGGGCCCGATACCCCAGCCCATGGATCTCCAGCTCCTTCTCCCACCTTTGAGTCACGCCATGCACCATGTTCGCGATCAGGGCTCGGTACAGGCCGTGTCGGGCCCTGAAGGCTGCCCGATCCCCTTTTCGTATCACCCGAACCTTGCCTTCCTCGACCACGATCTCCACGTACTCGGGCTCGTAACGCTGCAGGAGCCTGCCGTGCGGCCCTTCCACTACCACCTCGTCCCCTTGCACGGTGACGCGCACGCCCTCGGGCAAGGGAATCGGCCGCTTTCCGATCTTGGACATCTCGCTTCACCTCACCAGATCTCGCACAACAGCTCGCCGCCGAGGCGCCTTTCGCGCGCCTGCCGCCCGGTCATGATCCCCTGCGAGGTCGAAAGAATACAGATTCCAAGGCCACTATGAGCGTCGGGTATTTCGCTTGCCCGCACGAATACGCGCCGGGAAGACCGGCTGATCCGCCTGAGCCCCTGAATGGCGGGGCGCTGGATCCGCGTCCCCTCCGCCAGGTACTTTAGGCGCAACCTGAGGATGGGGTAGCTTTCGCCCTCCTCCACCTGCCAGTCCTCAATGTAGCCCTCTTCCTTGAGGATGCGGCAGATCTCCTGTCGCATTTTGGAGGAGGGCATCACGACCTCGGAATGCCGACGCTCGAGGGCGTTCCGGATCCGCGTCAGCATGTCAGCGATCGGATCAGAGACCGTCACGGCATCCCCCCTCACCAACTCGCCTTCTTCACCCCGGGGATCTCCCCCTCCAGGGCGAGCTTTCTGAAACACAGTCGGCACAGGCCGAAGTCCCGAATATACCCCCGCGGCCGGCCACACAGCTGGCAGCGGTTGCGGTGCCGTACCTTGTACTTCGGCGACCGCTGCGACTTCAGAACAAGCGCTTTTCTTGCCATCTTCTTCCCCCCTAATCCTCGCGGAACGGACACCCCAGGGCTTTGAGCAGCGCATAGGCCTCCCGATCCGTTTCAGCCGTGGTCACGATGGTTATGTCCATCCCCTGGATTTGAACTACATCGTCGTAGGAGACCTCGGGGAAAACAAGCTGCTCAGAGACCCCCAAGGAGTAGTTCCCCCGGCCATCAAACGAATCCGGAGAAAGCCCCTTGAAATCTCGAATCCCGGGGAGCACCACGTTGAACAGCTTGTTCAAGAACTCGTAGGCCCGCACCCCACGCAGGGTAACCATGCACCCGATGGCGTCCCCCTTCCGGATCTTGAAGTCCGACACGGAACGCTTGGCCCGGGTGATCACCGGCCGCTGGCCGGTGAGCTGCGTTAAGTTCTGGATCGCACCCTCAAGCACCTTGGGGTCGTCGTGCTTGCCCACGCCCATGTTGATCACGACCTTCTCCACCTTGGGCACCTGCATGACGTTTTTGTACCCAAGCTCCTGCACAAGGCGTGGCACAATCTCCGTCTTATACCGTTCGTATAGCAACATGGCGTCACTCAAACGTGGCTCCACACTTGCGGCACTTGCGCATCTTTTGCCCCTCCACCACGACGAACCCGATCCGGGTTGGCACACCGCATTCCGGGCAGATAACCCGGACGTTCGACCAATGGATTGGAGCCTCCCGTTTTATGATCCCGGGCTCGCGCACGGTCTGGGTGGGGCGCTGGTGTTTGGTGACGATGTTCACCCCTTCCACCAATACCCGGGCCCGCTCGGGGTACACCCGGATCACCTTGCCGAGCTTCCCCCGATCGTCCCCGGCAATCACCTTGACGCGATCCCCTTTTTTTATCTTTCGCATCTCTCTCCCCCTGCCGGATGCATTACACCACCTCCGGGGCCAAGGAGATGATGCGCATCATCCCCTTCTCCCTGAGTTCCCTGGCAACCGGCCCGAACACCCGGGTCCCGACGGGCTGGAAGTTCTTGTCCACAAGCACCACCGCGTTGTCGTCGAACCTTAGGGTGCTCCCATCCGAGCGCCGGAAGGCGACCCGGGTGCGCACCACCACCCCCCGGACGATGTCGCCCTTCTCGAAGTCCGAGGTGGGGATGCGTCGCTGCACCGAACCAACAATGATATCCCCGATCTGCCCCCGGCGCCGCTTCCCCAATACCGTGATGCACTTGACTTCCTTTACGCCGGTGTTGTCCGTTACCACAAGCCGTGTCTCCGGAAGGATCATGGTTAGCCCTCCGCACGCCTTACGACCTCGACCAGCCGCCAGCGCTTGAGGCGAGACAAGGGACGCGTCTCCTCGATCCGCACGATGTCCCCAACATGGGCAAGCTGGCGCTCGTCGTGTACGTAGTACTTCGTCCGCCGACGCACGTACTTGCGGTAGCGAGGATGCTTGACCAAGCTCTCCTCCACCACCACGATGGTCTTCTGCATCCTGTCGCTTACCACGCGGCCGATCCTCTGCTTACGCATTGTGCCCTTCCCTTTCGCGCTCCCTAAGCACCGTGAGAGCCCGGGCGATATCGCGCTTGGTCTTCCCGATCTCCGCCGTATTCTGGAGTTGTCCGGAGGCAAGCTGGAAACGCAGGTTGAGCAGCTTGCGTTTCCAGTCGCGCACCTTTTGCTCCAGCTCCTCCCGGGAGAGCTCCCTAAGCTCCCGCGCCTTCACCTTTCACCTCCCAGGTGGAACCTGCGCCTGAGCCGGGTAGGGATGGGGAACTTATAGGAGACCGTCCTGTGGATCCGCTTGGCCTCCTCCTCCGAGACCCCAGCGAATTCGAACATGATGGTCCCCGGCTTCACCACGGCTACCCAGTTCTCCACGTTACCCTTCCCTTTACCCATCCGGGATTCCGCGGGCTTACGTGTAACGGGCTTGTCCGGGAAGATGCGAATCCACACCTTGCCCCTGTGGGTGGCCCGGGCCAGAGCGGTGCGGGCGGCTTCGATCTGTTGGCGAGTGACCCAGGCTGGGGCCAGGGCTTGGATGCCGAAGTCACCGAATACCACCTCATGACACCGAGTGGCCTTGCCCTTGACCCGGCCCTTTTGCTGTTTGCGGTATTTCGTCCTTTTGGGAAAAAGCAAGGACATTTAGCTCACCTCACGGCTTTTCTCTCCAGGGGACCACACCTCGCCCCTGAACACCCATGCTTTGACCCCGATGACCCCGTATTTGGTCATGGCCTCCGCCAGACCGTAGTCTACGTCTGCCCGCAGAGTCTGCAGGGGAACCCGCCCCTGTTTCATCTCCACTGCCCGGGCGATGTCCGCACCACCCAGACGTCCCGAGATGCGGATCTTCACCCCTTGGGCCCCGGCGGCCATGACCCGCCGGATGGTCTCCTTCATGGCCCGATAGGGGTTGATCCGATTCTCGATCTGAAAGGCCACATCTTGGGCAACAAGCGGTGCCTCTAGCTCCGGCCGTTCCACCTCCATCACCCCGATCCGGACCTCGCGGCCAGTCATCTTCGAAAGATCCTCTTGCAGGCGTTCTATCTCACTGCCTCCCCGGCCGATCACGATCCCCGGTCGGGCGGCCCGTACGATGACCCGCACCCGCTCCGGAACGGCCCGTTCAATAAGCACCTCAGCGATCCCGGCCCCCCGGTAGGCCCGCTTTATGTACTCCCGGATCTTGCGGTCCTCGCCCACGTACTCCGGAACCTTCCCATCGGGCACGTACCAGTTCGAGCGCCATTTCCTCAGCACCCCGATTCGGAACCCAACCGGATGCGTTTTCTGTCCCACTAGTCCTCCTTTTCGGCTACCACGACGGTGATGTGGGAAAGCCGCCTGTGGATGATGTCTGCCCGCCCAAAGGCCCGAGGCTTAAGCCGCTTCATACGTGGGCCCTCATCCACGTAAGCCTTGACCACCACCAATTTTTCGGGGTCCATCTCGAAGTTATGCTCTGCATTGGCCACGGCGGAATCGAGCACCTTGTGGATGATCCGAGCTGCCTTCCTGGGGGAGAAGGTGAGGATCCGCTTGGCCTCATAAACGGACTTCCCCCGGATCTCGTCGATCACGAGCCGCGCCTTCATGGGCGAAACCCGTACGAACCGTGCGCAAGCTTGTGCCTCCCTCACCTTTCACCTCACTTCAAAGGAGGCGGCCCCTTCTTCTTGGTGCCGCCGTGGCCCCGGAAGGTCCGCGTAGGGGCGAACTCCCCCAAGCGATGCCCGATCATCGCCTCCGTGACGCGGACGGGCACAAAACTCCTGCCGTTGTGCACCCGGATGGTGAGCCCCACCATCTCGGGGACGATCATGGAAGCCCGTGACCAAGTACGAATCTCTGAGCCCTCCCCTCGCTTGGCCCGCTCCACCTTCCTTAAGAGCTTTGGGTGCACGTAGGGCCCTTTCTTCTTGGAGCGACCCATCACTTCCTCCTCTTGAGGATCAGCGTATCGCTTGACTTCCGGCGCTTGCGGGTCTTGCGACCACCTTTGGTGTGCCAGCCCCAAATCGACTTGGGGGGTCCGCCTTCGCCGGTGCGGCCTTCGCCGCCCCCGTGCGGATGGTCCACCGCGTTCATAGCCACCCCGCGCACCCTGGGGCGGCGCCCCAGATGCCGCACCCGGCCCGCCTTTCCATGCCGGATGTTCTTGTGATCCGGGTTGGACACGCGGCCGATGGTGGCCATGCACTCCACTCGGAACAACCTCACCTCGCCGGAGGGAAGGCGGACGATGGCTCGGTCCCCCTCCCGACCCAGGAGCTGGGCCGCGGTCCCCGCGGCCCGGGCTATCTTCCCCTTGGACCCTGGGGTAAGCTCCAGGTTATGGATGAAGCTCCCCACCGGGATCTTCCGTAAGGGCAGCGCGTTTCCGGGACGCGGCTCGGCGTCCTCCCCCGCCTCCACCACGTCCCCCACCCGGAGCTCAAGCGGCGCCAGGATGTACCGCTTCTCCCCATCAACGTAGTGAAGCAGGGTGATCCACGCGGAGCGGTTGGGGTCGTACTCCACCGAGACCACCTTGGCGGGAACACCGTGTTTTTCCCGGGCAAAGTCGATGATTCGATACCGTCGCTTGTGACCCCCCCCGCGATGCCGAATCGTTATCCGCCCCTGGGAATTACGCCCCCCGTGCTTCTTCAGCGGAACCAAAAGCGACTTTTCCGGGGGCTTCTTGGTGAGCTCCGAGTAATCGGGGAGCACCGCGTGCCGCTGCCCTGGCGTGACTGGATTCCTCTTTTTCAGCCCCATAGCATCCTCACCCCACGATGTCGATCTTGTGGCCGGGAGCGAGCTTAACTATCGCCCGCTTCTCCTGTTTGGTGCGGCCAAACCCCCGGTCCATCCGAGTGCGCCGGGGCTTGCCCGGCCGCGCGAGCGTCCGCACCTCCACGACCTTCACCCCGAACAGCTCCTCCACCGCGTGCCGGATCTCCCCCTTGGTGGCACGAGGATGGACCTCGAACGTGTACTTGCCCTCTTCCATGTCCCGCCATGATTTCTCCGTAAGGATAGGGCGCAGGAGGATATCTTCAGGAAACAGTCTCGTCTCAGGCATCGCTCAACCTCCCCGCCAAAGCCTCCAGGGCGCCTTGGGTCATAAGCAAGCCCTCATGGACGAGGACATGGTAAGCGGACAGGAAATCGCTCCGCACGCAGCTCACCCCGGGAATGTTGGAAAAGGTCTTGGTGACCTGCACCTGATACTCATCCGGCGCCACCACCACCAGGGTCTTCCCCGGGCAGGAGATCTTCTCCAGGAGAGCGATCCCATCCTTGGTCCGGGGACGAGCAAACCCCAGGCGATCGATCACCACAAGCCCCCCCTCCCGGAAGCGGGCGGAAAGGGCGGAGATGAGGGCTTTCCTCCGCATTCGCTTGGGCAGAGAAAGGCGAACCTTGCGAGGCCTTGGGCCGAAGGTCACACCTCCGTGTCGCCAAATGGGGGACCGGATCGAACCATGTCGGGCCCGTCCCGTCCCCTTCTGCCGCCAGGGTTTGCGCCCCCCTCCCGACACCTCACTCCGCGTCTTGGCCTTGGCCGTCCCCTGCCGTTGGTTTGCAAGGTACACCCGTACCGCCCGATACAGGAGGTCCTGGTGAACCGGCCCACCGAATAGCCCCTCCGGGACCTCAATTTCCTCGGGCCCCGCATCCAAAGCATCGAACCTGTATAGCTTGGCCTTAAGCATCGTGTTTCCTTATCTTCAGGATCCCCTTACGCGGGCCGGGAACGGAACCCCGCAATACCAAAAGCCCCCGGGCCTCGTCCACCTTCAGAACTTCTAGGTTTCTGATGGTCACGGTCTCTGCCCCAAAGTGGCCCGGCATCTTCTTCCCCTTTATCACCTTCCTGAGGCCCATCGGCCCCGCGGTCCCTGGACGCCGGATGAGCTTGTGACCGTGGGACTTGGGACGAGAGCTGAACCCCCAGCGCTTGATCGTCCCCGCAAAACCCCTCCCCTTGGAGACCCCGGTCACATCCACCAACTCCCCTTCTGAAAACAGCTCCACCCCCAGCTCCTGGCCGACCTGGAAGGCGTCCGGATCGTCCACCCGCGCCTCGTACAGCTTACGGCGAGGAGATACCCCCACCTTGTGGAAATGCCCACGCAGGGGCTTGGGGAGCTTCCCCTCCTTAACCCCTCCCCAACCAAGCTGGATGGCGGTATACCCATCCGATTCCCGGCGTTTCAGCTGAACCACCACAGAAGGCTCCACCTGCACCACGGTGGCAGGAACTGCTTTGCCCTCTCCGTCAAACCATTGTGTCATACCGACCTTTTTTCCAAGCAATGTGAGCGCCATCTCAGTCCCTCCTAGAGCTTGATCTCGATGTCGATCCCGGTGGGGAGCTCCACCTCCATGAGGGCGTTTATGGTCTCGGAAGTCGGCTCCCGGATGTCGATCAACCGCCTGTGGATCTTGCGCTCAAAATGCTCCATGGAGCGCTTGTCCACGTGGGGCGACCGCAACACCGTATACAGGCGCCTTTTCGTAGGAAGTGGAATGGGGCCGGCCACCTTGGCCCGGGTGGCCCTGGCCGTATCCACGATCTTCCTCACGGCCGTGTCCACGAGCTCGTGGTCGTAGCTTTGAATCCTGATCCTGATCTTCTCCCTAGCCATATTGGTATCCCCTGCTCCTCAATACCTCCCGGGCGATCTGCTCCGGGACCACATCATAATGGGTCACCCGAAGGGTATAAGTAGCCCGCCCTTGGGTGAGCGAGCGAAGTCGGGTGGCGTACCCAAAGGTCTCGGCCAAGGGAATAGCAACATGGACGATCTCAAAAGTACCCTTGGCCTCGATGGATCGGACCTCGCCCCTTCGGCGACCTAAGTCCGAGACGACCTCTCCTAGGTACTCGCTGGGCGTGATTATATCACCCTCGACGATGGGTTCCAACAAGCTGACCCCGGCCTCCTCCAGCGCCCGACGCAAAGCCTGGGTTCCACAAGCTTCGAAGGCGATCTCGGTGGAGTCCACTGGATTTGCGGCCCCGCCCACCACCGTCACCGCCACGTCCACCACTGGGTAGCCGCCCACTGGGCTGGCGGCGAGCGCCCCCTCGATCCCCCGCCGGGCGGCCTCCACGAAATGGGGAGGCAGGACCTCCGGTGGGACGGCACAGGAAAACGAAAAGCCCCCGCCTCTTGGCAGGGGCTCAAACCGCACCCTGAGCTTGGCGTACTGGCCACGCCCCCCGATCGTCCGCACCAGCTCTTCGTCGAGCTCTACCGGCCGGGCCAGGGTCTCCTTGTAAGCCACCAGGGGCTTGCCCACCCGATGGGGGACCCCGAACTCCTCCCGCACCCTGCGGAGCTGCACCTCAAGATGCAGCTCCCCCATCCCTCCCACCAAGAGCTGTCCGGTGGACTCATCCTCCCTAACGTGGAAGGTGGGGTCTTCTTGGGCGATCTTGTCCAGAGCCGAAAGCAGGGCCTCCTCCTCGGCCTCGGAACGTGGCTCCACGGCCATGAAAACGACCGGCTCAGGGAAGGCGATGGGCTCAAGGTGCAAGGGATGTCCGGGATCACAGAGGGTATCCCCGGTGAGCACCCGATCCGAGGAGATCAGGCCGACGATGTCGCCGGCCATGGCCCTCTCCAGGCGCTCACGGCGGCCCGCGTGAAGGCGGAACAGCTTCGTCACCCGCACCTTGTGCCCCGAGGTGGCGTTGAGGACCGTCTCCCCTTCGGACAAAGCCCCGGAGTAAATCCGGGTGTAAAGGAGCCGGCCAGCGTAAGGGTCGGTCGCCACCTTGAACACCAAAGCGGCCAAGGGCTCGCTTGGATCAGGCTGGCGGGTCTCGGTTCTGTGACCATCGGGGCCGAATCCCTCCACTGGGGGGACGTCCAGGGGAGAGGGCAGAAAATCAACCACCGCATCGAGCACCGGCTGCACCCCGATGTTTCCCAAAGCCGATCCTCCCAATACCGGTACCCAACGCCGTTCCACGGCCGCCTTCCTTATCAGGGGGAGAACCGCTTCTGGGGGCACTTCCTCGCCCGCGAGATACGCCTCTGCCACCTCGTCGGACAGCTCGGCCAGGCGCTCAAACAGCTGATCCCTATACCGTTCGTAGTCCGCGCGGGCCTCCGCTGGCAGAGGCAGGCGCTCAAAGGTCTCGCCACGGCTCGCCCGATCCCAGCGGATGGCCTCGCCCCGCAGGACGTCCACCATCCCCAGAAGGCGCCCGTCGGGATCGCGCCAGGGGAAAAGCAAGGGCAGCGCCACCGCCCCCAGCCGGGCCTCAATCGCCCGCAAAGCGGCAGGAAAATCCGACTCCACCCGATCTAGCTTGTTGATGAAGGCAATGCGGGGAACGCGATAGCGGTCCGCCTGCCTCCAGACGGTCTCGGATTGGGACTCCACCCCCTCTACCCCGGAGAACACCACCACGGCACCGTCGAGCACGCGCAATGAGCGCTCCACCTCAGCGGTGAAGTCCACATGTCCTGGGGTGTCGATGATGTTGATCTGGCGGCCGCGCCAACGCACGGTGGTGGCAGCAGCGGTGATGGTGATGCCCCGTTCCCGCTCCTGGTCCATCCAATCCATCTCCGCGGTGCCCTCATGGACCTCCCCCATCTTGTGGATCTTGCCGGTGTAATAAAGGATGCGCTCTGTGAGGGTGGTCTTGCCCGCGTCGATGTGGGCTACGATGCCGATGTTGCGAACCTTGCGGATATCATACTCAGGTCCGTCCATCGGCCTGCTTTCCCTCTACCAGCGGTAGTGCGCGAAGGCGCGGTTCGCCTCTGCCATGCGGTGGGATTCGAGCTTCTTCTGGACGGCGGCTCCCTCACCCCGGGCGGCATCCGCGATCTCCGCGGCCAGGCGTTCGGGCATGGTACGCTCAGAGCGGTTCCGGGCCGCCTGTACGATCCAGCGCAGGGCGAGCATGGTCTGGCGGTGGGCCGGCACTTCAAACGGCACCTGGTAGGTAGCACCCCCCACCCGCCGGGAGCGGACCTCAAGCTTGGGCATGCAGTTTTGGAGGGCCTTGATGAACGTCTCCAGGGCTGGGCCCTCCCCCCGCCGCTCCAGGATGTCGAACGCCTGATACACGATGCGGCGGGCCAGGGACTTCTTGCCGTTCCACATCACGTAGTTGATCAATTTTTCGACGAGCTTGGAGCCGTAGCGGACGTCCTGGGGCACGTCCCTTCCCGGGATGACGATGTCGAACGTGGCCACCTCAGCCCTCCTTGGGGCGGCGCACGCCGTACCGGGAGCGGGCCTGCCGTCGCCCTTCTACCCCGGCTGCGTCCAGGGCCCCCCGGATGATGTGGTACTTCACCCCAGGCAGGTCCTTCACACGCCCACCCCTGACGAGCACGATGGAGTGCTCCTGGAGGTTGTGCCCCTCGCCCGGGATGTAGGCCGTGACCTCACGCCCGTTAGATAGGCGCACCCTGGCCACCTTCCGCAGGGCGGAGTTCGGCTTTTTCGGGGTGCGGGTGAACACGCGCACGCATACGCCCCGCCGCTGCGGGCACTCTTCAAGCGCCACCGACTTGCTCTTTTCAAGCTTCGGCTTCCGTCCATGACGAACCAGTTGGTTGAACGTCGGCATATCCTTGCCTCCTAAGTGGTCCGTATTTTAGGGGCGGGGGATTCAGGCTGCAACGCCTTGTCCTCCTCATCCCCCTGGTCGGGGCGGGGGAATGCGGTTCCAACCGGGACCTTCTTTCCCACCATCAGGCAGGGTTTGAGGCCCTGGAGGGTGTCTTCCTCCCCCCTGAGGGCGGCATCCGCGAGCACCTTGGTGGTGCGCTCGAAGGAGGCGGCGGCAAGCCAGGATTTCCTGAGCAAAGCAGCCCGGGAGATGCGGAGAAGCTCCCGCTCACCCTGGGGCAAGCGGTACCCGGTGATCCGCACCGTGCGTGGCTCCCCGTGGAGTTCCACCCGTACCTGCCTCACCCCATGTGCCACCATCCGCTCAAGGAGCCTGGGGGAGAGCTCCTCGCCGGCCTCAGCGATGGTCATCCCTCCGCGCGTCACCGGCGCCAGGAGCTTCGCCCCCACGATCTCCTCGCGCATCCTGCGGATGCGTTCGTTCTCCTCGGAAAGACGTCGCACCTCCCTTTGGAACACCTCCAAGGGGACGATGTCGTTGAGCATGAAGCTCGATTCCCCTGGGTCCTCGATGCGCACGTTGTTTAAGATCTGGCGGATCACGACCTCAAAGTGCTTATCATTTATGTCAACGCCCTGGGACTTGTAGACGCGCTGGAGCTCGGTGAGAAGGTACTCCCTGGTCTTGAGGACCCCGGCCACCTCCATGAGGTAGTGGGGGGGGATAACCCCTTTGGAGATAGCCTCTCCCCGCTCCACCTTGTCCCCCTCCCGGACGATGGCCTCCCCACCACACTCCACCTGGGCTCGGTACCGAAGCCGTACGGTGGCGATCTCACCGCTTCTCTCAACGTTCTCGATCAGCACGCTCTCCCCTTGGGGGAGGTTGAGGCGCAGGATCTCCTGACGCTCGCGCACCGGGGCTCCATGCTCCACCACGGGGATGAGATCCGGGGTCACGGGGAAGATCACACCACGACCGGAGGAAGAGAGCACGGCCACGCTCCGCCCCGAAAGGAGCACCGTCCCCTCCGCCAGAGACTTGACCTGAAGCGGCCGGGAACGGGTGGTGAGCTTGCGGTGTGCCTCAACCTTCTCCCCTTCTTGCACCAAGACCTGTGCTCCGTAGGGGACTTCGTACTCGTGGGGCTCACCCCTTTCGTCCCGGACTACCACATACCGCTTCTTGCCCTCCTGCCGTAGCTCCACCGTGCCTGGGACCTCGGCCAGGGGGGCCTCCACGTGGTACTCCTCGGTGAGGGGATCCCCTTCCTTGACTTGTCCCCGATGAGACACGCAAGGCACTGCCCCCTCAGGTAGGGTGTACACCCGATCCAACCCGGTGGTATCGAGGATGGCCAGGTATTTTTTTCCGTCCTCTATGAAATAGAAAGCTGTGCCATCGATGGGCGAACGCAGGGAAAGGAAGGACTGGGCGTCCACCTCCTCCCCCTCGCCGACCCGGAGGAGGGCGGTGGGAAGCCGTACCGTGCGGGGGGAGGAGGTTATCTCCACCAGCTCCTTCCCGGTCCGGGTGGTTTCCACCTTGGTGATGTGTCCGGCCAGGGGCGCCACCGTGGCGTGGGCGGCCCGGGTGGTCTTCCGGGCCTCGAACAGCTCCTCCGCCCGGGGAAGGCCTTGGGTGATGTCCACCCCGACCACGCCCCCCGTATGGAAGGTGCGCATGGTGAGCTGGGTCCCGGGCTCACCGATGGACTGGGCCGCGATCACCCCCACGGCGGTGCCCAAATCCACCAGTCGGTGGAAGGCAAGATCCATACCATAACAAAGCTGGCACACACCCTCGGGGGTCTGGCAAGTGGTAGGGGAGCGGATCACGATCCGGGGCCGCACCCGCACCTTTTCCACCCCGGCGGAAAGGAGTTCATCCACAAGCTCCGGGGTGAGGGCCTCGTCCCGACGCACCAGCACCGCCCTGGTCTGGGGGTGCCGGACGTCCTCCACGGCCTTCGTGTGCACGGCCCGTTCCCGCGCTCCCTCCTCTCGGAGGTCGAGCTCCACCTCCAGGTTCCCCACCCGCTCGGCGGTCGGCCGGTCGATCAGGACATTGCGGGCTACCAGTACCTCACCGGTGCGGGGATCGAAGATGGGCTCCGCCGTCACCCGGCCGTAAATGCGCTCAGGGACCGACTCCATGATGCCCCCACCAGCGAAGTACAAGGGGTCAATTTCCACCCCTTGACGGGTCCCGCAATCGTGTTCCCTGACCACCACGTCCACGCAGGCGTCCACGAGCCTGCGGGTGAGATAGCCAGCATCGGCGGTCCTGAGGGCGGTGTCGGCCGTGCCCTTACGCCCACCATGGGTGGAGATGAAGTACTCGATGATGGACAGACCCTCACGGAAGTTGGAGATCACCGGCCATTCGATGACCCGCCCCCGCGGGTCCGCCATGGGGCCGCGCATCCCCGCCAGCTGCTTCACCTGGCTGGAGGATCCACGCGCGCCGGAAGCCACGATCCCCCACACCGGGTTGAACGGGTTCTTGGAGAGGTTCCGCATGGTGGCCCGCTCCATCTCGTCCACCGCCTCCCGCCACACCTGGACCACCGCCTGGAACCTCTGGGCCTCGGTGGCCAGCCCCCGCTCGTACATCCGGTTGATCCGCTCCACCTTGGCTTGGGCCTCCCGGATAAGCTCCTCCTTCTCCGGCGGGATCTCACAGTCGGGGATGGAGATGGTGAGCCCCGACAAGGTGGCATACTTGAACCCAAGTTCCTTGACCCGATCCAAAAGCTCGCTGGTACGCTGCCAGCCGTAACGCAGGAAACACTCGAGCACCTTGCGTCGGGTGAGCTTGGAGTCAAAAGTGGCCCCGTAGTCCCTGAGATCCGGGGGGAACGCAAGGTTTAGGAGGGCACGTCCCAGGGTGGTATCTATGAGCTCCCCATCGATACGGATCTTGATCGGGGTATGGAGGTCAATCAGCCCGTGCTCATAGGCCTTCTCCGCCTCCTCCACCGACCGAAAGGCCTTTCCTTTGCCCTTCCCTTCCGGATTGACCAGGGTGAGGTAGAAGAACCCGTACACCTGATCTTGAGTAGGTACAGCGAGTGGCCCCCCGTGGGCAGGGGACAGGATGTTCCTGGCCGAGAGCATAAGTTCCCTTGCTTCCCTCACCGCCTCCTTGGAAAGGGGCAGGTGCACCGCCATCTGATCGCCGTCGAAGTCTGCGTTATAGGGGGGGCAGACGTGGGGATGGATTTGGATGGCGTCTCCGTCCACCAGGATGGGCTCGAAGGCCTGGATCGACAGGCGGTGCAGGGTGGGGGCGCGGTTGAGCAGGACCGGGTATTCCTTGATGAGCTCGTCCAAAATGTCCCATACCTCGGGGAGCTCCCCGGCCAGGGCGCGGTTTTTCACCTCGTCGTAATCGGAGAAAGACACGTTCTCCAAGCGCGCCAGGACAAACGGCTTGAACAGCTCCAGGGCCATCTTCTTGGGGATGCCGCATTGATGTAGCTTGAGCTTGGGGTTGACCACGATGACCGCCCGGCCGGAGTAGTCCACCCGGCGGCCCAGGAGGTGCCGCCTGAGGCGCCCTTGCTTTCCCTGGATCCTTTCGGAGAGCGATTTGAGTGGCCGACCGTCCCGGCCGCGAATGGGATTGTCCTTCTTCTCGTTGTGTATCAGGGCGTCCACAGCCTCCTGCAACATCCTGCGCTCGTTGCGCAGGATGATCTCCGGGGCCCCCATCTCCATCAGCTTCCTCAAGCGGTTGTTCCGGTTGATGATCCGCCGATAAAGGTCGTTGAGATCGGTGGTGGCGAACTTACCCCCCTCAAGCTGGATCATCGGACGCAGGGCCGGCGGGAGCACCGGGACCACCTCCAGGACCATGTCCTGAGGACGGTTATTCGAGCGCTTGAGTTGCTCCACCACCTCCAGGCGGTGGAGCAAGCGCCGCCGCTCCCCCTGATTGGCAGTGCGGTCAAGCTGCTCCCAGATCTCCTCGGAGAGCGCATCCAGATCCAGGTTAGCAAGAAGCCCCTTGATGCCCTCCGCTCCGGTGGCCGCCTCGAAGGTGCCCGGAAAGGCCCGTTCATAAGCCCGTTTTTCCAGGGTGGAGATCTGCTGCCCAGGCCGCAGCGGCACTTCCCCTTTCACCCGGGTCACGAGGAAGGTGAGGTTGTCCACCGTCTCCTGGATGGGCTGGCCCTCAACCCCTTCATAGCGGGCCGCCAGCATCTCGAACATCGTTTGGGAGCAGACCTCTGCTGCCGGACGCTCGCAGATGAGCTCTCCGGCCTGTACCTTATCCCCGTCCTCGACGTAAACCTCGGCGTCCATGGTCACCGGGTACTCGTGCTTCCCCACAATGACGGCGCGGAAGGGCTCCCCATTTTGGAGCTTGCGCTCCTCGATCGCGACCTGACCGGCCTCTTCGGCCACAATCCTGGGAGCCGAGGTCACCAAAAAGGCTCGCTCCACCTGGAAGGTGAACGCCCCGGACAGGATCCTGACCTCGGTGCCGTAAAGGGTCTCGCCCACCTTGATCTTGGGAGACGCGGATTGGGTGACGATATACAGGTCCTCACGGGAAGTTTCAGTCTCATAGTAGGCGATCCGCCTGAGGTCCCGTCGCTTTATGCCAAGAAGGCGCGAAAGGGGGCTTGCCACCCCCTTTAGGTACCAGAAGTGCACCACCGGGCTGGCAAGGCGGATATGCCCCATGTTCACCCGACGAACGGAGGAATCGGTTACAAGCACCCCGCACTTCTCGCAGGTGATGCCCTCATATTTTTTCCCCTTGTACTTGCCACAGGCACACTCATAGTCGTTCTCCGGGCCGAAGATCTCCTCGGCATAAAGCCCCCCCCGTTCCGGCTTGTGCGTCCGGTAGTTGATGGTCTCGGAGTTGGTCACCTCCCCCCGAGACCAAGAGAGCATCTCCTCAGGGGACGCAAGCCCCAACTTAATTTTCTTTATGTCATCTCCCGAAATTGCCACGTACCCTCACCTCGCTGGACATAAGGCCTTCCCTTTCCGGTAACGATCCGGAAAAGCGGCTCTTCCGCGCTGTTTTTAGCTCTCTTCTTTCGACTTTTTCCCGCCGCCCTCACCCGAACTTTCGGACTTCCTCCGGTATTCGGTGGTATAGAATCCACTCCCTTTATATACTACACCGAACCGGGACAAGAGCCGAACCACCTCACTGGAGCCGCAGGCCACGCACTTGACTAGCGCCCCGCCTCGGGGCACGAGCTCCCTAAACTCCGCACCGCAACGTTTACACTTAAATCGGTAGATCGGCATCGAGCACCTCCCCCATTATGAGGCAACCCAAGAGATTGTAAGGGACATCAACTTGATAAGTATACCCCCACAGGAGAGGACATCAACCCACCCGACAGCAGCGAGGAGAGCTCGGCCTTGCCCGGGGAGGTGACCACCAGCCTCCGGGTCTCCTCCTCCCACTCGAACCGGAAGCACACATCACAGGTCTCGCCCCCAGGGAAGCCCGCCATGGCCAGGGCGATGCTGGCCGCGGTGACGACCGCCTGCTCACGCTCCTTTTCAGCATGCCGGGACCAATCCGCCCTCGCCAGGACGAGCGGCGATCTAGGCAGGGGAAGATAAAGCCTCACATCGGTGGGGAGAAACAGGGTTTGGAGTGTCGCCTGTTCCCCCGGATCCGTAGCCACGACCACCTTGAGATCAGGCGGGATGAAGAAGAAGTGCTTGAACTCCAAGAGCCGCAGGGTATTCACGGTGGGAAGTCCTTCCCGAAGCACATCCAGAAGCCTTCTTGCGTACACCGGGTTAGAGAGGGAGCAGCGCCGTTCTGCCTCCACCCCACCCACAAGTCCCAGCTGCTCGCCCAGGGCCCGCATACGCCCCGGCTCATCCACCGTGATGTCAAACAACGCCTCCCTGGGCCACACCCCTTGGAGCTCGGCCCGCGTGGAGGAAAGAAGCCGGCCCGACACGGGACGGATGACATGCCCTACAAGGCCGAGCTCGGCGTCCAGCCGGGCCAACTTGTCACCGTCCATTCCCCCTTTGCCCACCACCTCCCCGGTGATGATGTACTCAGCGTGCAGCCTGCGGGCCGTTCGGGCCGCCCGGGAAAGGAGCACCCTACGACAAGCACCGCACGGGAAGGGCAAGCTATCACTGCCCAGGGCGATGTGCAGGTACTCCCGCTTCAAGGTCTTTGTCCGAAAGGAAATGCACCTGGCCAGCTCACGGAAGGTCTGTTCAAGACCTTCACACTCGTGGAAAAACGGAGAGCGGAAGTAAATGACCCTAAGCTCCAGCCCCCGCACCTCCCTCGCCAGCTTGAGCGCGATCCTGCTCGCAAGGCTCCCCGAATAAAGAACGAGGGCTCGGGCCATCAAGCTCCTTTCCTAGGACCGCGGGAGGATGAGCCCATATTCCCCATTTCCCCTCCGGAAGATAACAGCCGGGGAGTCGTCCTCTGCGTTGAAGAATACAAGGAAATCCCGGCCGCTGGTCTCAAGTTGCAGGGCCGCCTCCTCGGGGCTCATTGGCTTGCGGAAGTACGTCTCCAAACGCACGATCTTGATGGCCTCAGGATCGGGAGGTGGTGGTGTGGCCTCGGGTCTGCCGGCCTTTCGCTCCACTCGGAGTTGTTCCTTGTACCGCACGAGCTGACGCTGTAGCTTATCGATGGCCTGATCCACGGACGCGTACATGTCCCCGGTTTGCACCTCGGCCTTGACGATCTTCCGGTTCACCAGGTGCCCCACAAGCTCCACCTTGTGCCTGCCCCGCTCCACCTCTAAAATTGCATCGATACTGACGATCTGATCGAAATAGCGGGAGAGGCCATCCACCTTCTTAAGCACGTACTGCTTTACCGTATCCGAATCCGAATCGTAACGCTCTACGATGCGTACTTTCACTTGTCCCCCTTTTTAGAATCGTAGCACGGGGGGAAGGGGTCCGTCAAGGGATGTGACTGAAATTACGCTCAGTTGTGGAAAGTTGGGAAAGGCGTCGCCTGAGGCAGGTGATGAGGAGATGCTGCCCATCCGGGCCTAGATCCGACAGGAACCCGGAGAAGGCATCGCTCACGTAAGCCTTGAGCTGGGTCCGATAGGTGATCCCCCGCGCCAGCCGCTCACAGGAAATGAGGCCCATGTCGATGAGCTCGGTGGGGGGCTCTGTGAGGAGTGTGGCCTCGGCACAATCGATCCACGCGGCGAGCTCTGCGGTGGTATAGGCGCGCGGCTCCCGGGACACCAGGAAGGCCAAAAGCCGCCTTTCATGTACCGGAAGCCGGCGCAGCCTGCGGAGGAGCCTTGTGACCTTCCTGAGCACCTCTGGCGGGAGTTCGTCTTCGTCCCCCGTTTCGCACGGGGTGACCTTGGACGCTTGGACCCCAGGAGGTGATCCATGGTGGCCGTTTTCCCGGTCCTTAAGCCTGCGCTCCAGCTCGCGGATGCGGGCTTCCTTGAGGGCAAGCTCGGCCTCGAGCTTTTCCAGGCGGCTTTTCAGCGCCAGCTCGGACGTGGGGGTGGCCTCCTTTTCCTCCCTGAACTTCTGAATGGCGGCCAGGATCTCCCCCCGCACCTGGCGCAGTTTCGGGGTCTCCACCGGTTTAAAGCTGGGGGTGAACCCCCCGTGGAACGTCTCCCGAGGCCGAATCCGCACCTTGCGCACCTGTTGCCCGGAAAGGTAAATGCACTCCCCTACGCCCAAACCGGTGACCGTCTCCTTGACCTCGCTGCGGGGCCAGGGGAGGAGCTCCCCGTAGACCCGCATATCCACCTCATGTACCACCCGGTGGAGGAACAGCATCCCGGCCTGGGTGAGCACGTCCTTCTCCACCTTGGCCGAGCGCTGCGAGACGATCACCGCCCCCAGACCCCGCTTACGCCCTCTGAGGGCGATGCGGGACACCACCTCCTTGAGGTCGGTCCTCACCCCCTGAGGGATGAACTCATGACACTCCTCGATCCCGATCATATAAGGTTTTCTGAGCTTGCCGGCCAGGGACCAAATGCGGGCCAGATACTCCAGCACAAAGTACTCCCGCTCCTCAGCGAGCATGTCGGAGACATCCAGGATCACCGGCACCCCCTCGCGGAGGGAGAGCTCCGCCACCCCGCCTGCGGCGTCCATGTCGAGCTCGATGTCCACGCTTTCTCCCGAGCCCACCACAAGCACCTCGTACTTTTCCTTGAGCCCGAAGTACTCGCCGTCGATATCGACGATGGAAAGTGGATAACGAGCCGCAAGGAGCTCCTCAAAGATCACCCCGGCGGTGTTGGACTTGCCCGAGCCCCGGATCCCCAAGATGGCCACGCACTGGCCGATGACCTCCGAGAGTGAGAGAGAGAGGTCCGGCCCAAGCCTTAGGTTTTGCATTGTGTCCCAAACCTACGTGCCCGCGATCCCAACTTCCAGGGAAGGGGGAAGCCGCGGGGGGGACATGCGGGCTGTAACCGACGTTACCTTTGACCCTTGAGGAGCCTTTCGGCGAGCTCCAGGGCCTGCTTTCGGGTTTCGATCTCCCCGGCCAGGATGCGCTCGTGCACTTCGGATAGCACCCGGCCGAGGCGCGGCCCTGGGGGTTCCCCCATGGCGAGGAGGTCGTCGCCGGAGATGAGCTGGCGGGCCCGGCGGAGCCCCTGCACACGACGCACGTGCGTAAGAAGCCTCACCACGTGCGAAAGGAGCGGTAGCCATGCGGAGGCGCGGTGGGCAGAGGCCTCCGCGTCGCAGATGAACAGGCGCAGAAGGTCGGAGAAGGCGGGGAAGCGCCTCACAAAGTCCTCCTGCGCAGCTTCCTCTTGCTCGCCTGTGGAAAGGAGGCGCACTTGTTTTCCGATCCCCATCTCTGGAAGGCGCCCCAGGCGCATATGCTGGGAAACGAGAAAACACACACGTCCGATCTGCCGGGTTGGAAACCTGAGCCTACGCAGTGCCTCCTCGGTGATCCGTGCCCCCACGACCTCGTGCCCACCCATGTGCTCGCCCCCTGCTCGGGCCAGGGCCTCGGGTTTCCCCACGTCGTGGAACAGGACCGCCAGCTTCACCAGGGGGTCAAAGTCAAGGAGGTCGGCCACCTCCAGGGCGAGGAGCGTATGGGTGAACACGTCCCCCTCCGGATGGTACTCGGGCGATTGGGGCACCCCCTTCAGCGCCTCGATCTCTGGGAGCACATGGGGAAGGAGCTCGAGCTCGGACAGGAGCAAGATGCCCTGATGGGAACGGGGCGTTGCGAGTATACGCAAAAGTTCGTCGCGGACCCTCTCACAGGAGATCTCTTCGATCTTCGCGGCGTGCCTTCGGATGGCGGCGCGTGTCTCCTCCTCGATCTCAAAGTCGAGCTGGCAGGAAAACCTCACCGCCCGTAGCATCCTGAGGTAATCCTCGGAAAAGCGTCTCTCCGGGTCCCCGATGGTGCGGATGATCCGGTCGGCAAGGTCAGAAAGCCCCCCCACGAGGTCGATGACCTCCCCCTCAGGGGTGGCGGCGAGGCCGTTCACCGTGAAATCGCGGCGCCTTACGTCCTCCTCAAGAGCCCCCCACCGGACCCGGTCCGGCCTGCGGCCGTCCGCATACCCCTCTTCCGTGCGGAAGGTGGCCACCTCGTACCCCCGGCCGTCCGGGGCGACGACCACCACCACTCCGAAGGACTCCCCCACGGTGAGGACCTTGCGGTCGGGGAACAGCCGGCGCACCTCCTTGGGCGGGGCGGAGGTGGCGATGTCCACGTCCTCGGGGGCGTAGCGCTTCCCTGAGCGGGAGGTGAGCAGGGCATCCCGCACCGCACCGCCCACGATCACGGCCCTATGCCCGGCTCCCTTAAGCCGGTTCAAGATCTCCCGCGCGAAAGGATGGGCGGCGTACAGCTTCTCCATGTCGATCCTCATCCGCCCATTATGGCCCACATCCCTTTTGCCGTGCATGGGCTAACGACGGGAGGCCGCCAGGGCCACCCCCAGGATGGCCACCGCCCCGCCCAAAAGGGAGAGCCCACTCGGCACCTCCCTCAGCCACCCCCAGGCGATCCCGATGGCGAGCACTGGATTCAGGTAAAGGAAGCTCGAAAGCCGGGAGGCGGAAAGTTTGGAAAGACCGTAAACCCACAATGCATAGGCGATGCCACCCGGGAACGCGCCGAGATAGGCAACCGCAGCGATGGCCTCGGCCGGGGCCGTGCGCAAAGAGGAGACAAGCCCAGGGGCGAAGAAAAGCAAGGGCAATGTTCCGGCCCAGACCACGTAGGTGGTGAAGACGAGTGGCGGATAGCGGACGATGTACTTTTTCTGGAGCACGGTGTAGAGACTCGTCGAGATGGAGGCAAGGACGATCACCAGGGCCCGCGACTCAAGCCGAAAGGCCTGCCCCTCACCCAGCGTGATCAACCCCACCCCGAGAAAGCCGATCACGATCCCCAGCCACCCAAGAGGTCTCAGCCGCTCCCCAAGCATCCAGGCGGCTAAAAGCGCGGTGAACATGGGGGCGGAGGCGATGAGCAGGCTCGCCGCCCCGGCGGTGACCACCACCTCCCCCCAGTTGAGGCAGAGGTGATACACGGTTATCCCAAGGAGGCCCAAAAGAAAGATCACCGGAAGATCCCGCAGCCGAGGGAGGGGTGGCCGCCGGAACATGATCAGAAGCCCCAAAGTAGCCGAGGCAAACAGGAACCTGAGGAGCGCAAGTTCCCCAGGGGGAAAGGCAGAAAGGGCGCTCCTGATCCCGGCGAAGGCCGAGGCCCAGAAAAGAAGCATGGCGGCCACCGCCGCCCAGATCCGCACGTCCAGTCGCCCCTGTTTCATGCGAAACCCGATTTTACCCAAACGGCAGAAATCAGAGCGGACTTTGCGGCCTGTTTTGAAAAAAGCGGTGTACCTTGGGCTTGCAGTCCCAAACGGGCGAGGCTAGGATTCCCGGAGGTGACGGCTATGGAGCACGAGCTACTTAGGGACGCCAAGGCCCACATGGAGAAGACCCTGGAGGTGCTCAAGTCGGAGCTGGCCAAGGTGCACACGGGGCGGGCCAATCCGGCCCTGTTGGAGGACGTGATGGTCGATTACTACGGCTCCCCCACCCCGCTCAAGCACCTGGCCAACATCGTGGCCCCGGACCCGGACATGATCGTGGTCCGCCCGTTCGATAGGTCCCAGATCGGGGCCATCGAGCGGGCCATCCTGGCCGCGGACCTGGGCCTCAACCCCCAGAATGACGGGCAGATCGTGCGGGTTAAGGTACCCCGGCTAACCGAACAGCGCCGGAATGAACTGGTAAAAATCATCCGGGCCAAGGGGGAGGAGGCCAAGGTGGCCTTGCGCAACATCCGCCGGGACGTCCGCGAACGCCTGGAGGATCAGAAGAAGGAAGGGGCCATCTCCGAAGATGACTTCTTCCACCTCCGGGACGAGCTGGACAAGCTCACCCAGGATTATGCGAAACGGGTGGACGGGCTCGTTGAGAAAAAAAGCCAGGAGATGCGCACCCTGTGAGGCGGGATCTCTTTAAGGCCTCTTTGGTAGGCCTTCCTGAAGCTTTTGGGGTCGGTATTCTATTGGCATTGGGCCTGGCGGCCACCTCCCCGGCTTGGAGTGGCGGGGTGCTGCTCGGGCTTACGGCCGTGGCGGCCGGGCGCCTGGTGGGCGTCCTGTTCCTGGGGACCCTGCCCCGGGGAGGGCGCGTGGGCCTCGCTGCCGGGCTGATGGGCGCAGCACGCCTGTTTTTGATGGCAAGCATAGCAGTGGGCGGGATCTGTTTGGGCCTGCCCCCCTTGGCCCTGGCAGTGGGCCTTGCCTTGCCCCCCCTTGTGCTCTGGGCCAAGGTGATTATCCTTCGCAAGTCGTCATGTCAGGGGAGCTAGGCAAGAAGCTCATCCTCCACTTCCGGATGGGGGGGATGGACATCGCCTTCGATCTTGCGGTCATGGCGGTGGCCGTGGGGGTCACCCTGCTGCTCGTGCTCCTTTCCTGGTGGCTCCGCCGGGGGCTGCCGCAGGATCCGGAGGCTCCGCCCACCCGGCGAGCGGCCCTGCTGGCAGTCGCCATGGAGCTTGCGGAGACGCAGCTTTTGGGAGGCTATCCCAAGCGGCTGGCGCGGGAGCTTTTGCCGCTTGTCACCACGATCTTCCTGTTCGTGCTGTTCTCCAACTGGGTCAGCATCCTCCCCATCCCCTACATCGCTTCCCCCACCCAGGACATCAACGTCACCTTCGGCCTGGCCCTGATGGTATACACCATGGTCCACGTGTACGGGGCCAAGGAGCGGGGTCTGAAGAAGCACCTGAAGAGCTATCTTGAGCCGTACCCGTTTCTTCTGCCCATGAACCTGATCGGGGACTTCGGGCGGACACTATCGCACGCGTTCCGTCTGTTCGGAAATATTTTGGGAGGAGCGATCCTCACCGCCATCGTGCTCGATCTGGCGGGGAAGGCCATGCGGGTCCCCGTGCTGGCCCCGGTCGCCTTTCTGGGGGGGGTGTCCGTGGGGACGCTTCTGAACGCCTGGTTCGGCCTGTTTGTTGGGGCAATACAGGCGCTTGTGTTTGCGCTTTTGGCTTCGGCGTACATTAATGTCGCCGTGGAGTGAAGGAGGTATGAGATGACAGGAGCGGACATCATCGCGGCGGCCAAGTATCTGGCCGCGGGGTTCTGTATGGCGCTGGGGGCCATCGGCCCGGCCATCGGCGAGGGCATCGTTGCCGCCCATGCCCTGGACGGGATGGCCCGCCAACCGGAGATGGAGGCCTCGCTTCTTAGGACGATGATCATCGGCCAAGCGATCACTGAGTCCACCGGGATCTATTCCCTCGTGGTGGCCATCATCCTCATCTTCGTGGCCTAAGGGGGAAAAGTGAAACTGGAGTGGGGGACCATCGTAAAGAGCATCAACTGGACCTTCGTCTTCAACCTGATCAACTTCGCCCTGCTCCTGTGGCTGCTCAAGCGCTTGCTCTACAAGCCTGCCCTAAGATGGCTCGACGCCCGGCGGGCCCGGGAGGAGGAGCGCCTGCGGACGGCCAAGGAGGCCGAGGAGCAAGCCAAGGCTTTGATAAAGGAGCAGGAGGAGCGCCTCGCCCAGGCCAACCGCCGGGCCCAGGAGATCTTGTCCGCCGCCGAGGCCCAAGCCCAGGAGATGTTGAAGGCGGCGCGGGAGGAGGCCCGTGTCCAGGCCCAGGTGATCCTGAAGGAGGCCGAAGAGGCAGCGGCCCGGGAGGTGGAGGAGGCCTTGGCCAACCTCAGGCGGGCCTACGCCGACCTGGTCATCCTGGGGGCGAGCAAGGTGCTGCAGCGCGAGGTGCGCCCCGAGGACCACCAGCGGCTGATCTCCGAGCTGGCCCAGAGGATCGATGCCCGACTTCTCTCCTGACCCATGGCCCAGGAAACCGTGGCCAAGCGGTATGCCGAGGCCCTATACGAGCTGGCCGGGAAGGAAGGCTTGGAGGACCGGATCGGGGGGGAGCTGGCCCGGCTGGAGGGGCTGTGGAGGGCCCTGCCAGAGCTGGAGAAGTTTCTGGTCCACCCTCTCATCCCCCGGGAGGCGAAGGAGCGGGTGGTGGAAGCGCTGACCGAGGGGATGCATCCTTATGTGCACAACCTGCTCCTCTTGCTGGTGAGGAAGGGGCGGGTGGCCCTGCTCCCCCTGATAGGGGACCAGTTCCTGGAGGCGGGGGAGGAGCAGGGGAAGCTGGTGCACGTGCTGCTCCGGGTCGCCCGGGACCTATCGGAGGGCGAGCTCTCCCGGCTGCGGGCCCGCCTGGAGAAGGCCCTGGGGAAGCCGGTGGCCCTGTCCCTGGAGCGAGCGCCGGAGCTGTTGGCCGGGGCGGAGCTTGTGATAGCAGGAAGGCGCCTGGACGCCTCGGTGCGGGGCAAGTTGGCGCGGCTGGCCGCCGGCCTTAAGGGGTGAGACATGGCGAGGAGAGACGAGATCGCCGCGATCTTAAGGGAACAGATAAAGAACCTGGGGGCGGACCTTGAGATGGAGGAGGTCGGGGTGGTGGTGGAGGTGGGGGACGGGATCGCCCGCGTGTGGGGGCTCAGGTCCGCCGTGTCCTCCGAGCTCCTCCGCTTCCCCGGGGATATCTATGGCCTCGTCCTCGACCTCCAGGAGGACTCGGTGGGGGTGGCCCTCCTGGGGCCTGACGAGGCCATAAAGGAGGGGGACGAGGTCCGGCGCACCGGCCGGGTGCTCCAGACCCCAGTTGGGGAGGGGTTCCTCGGCCGGGTGGTGGACCCCCTGGGTCGGCCTTTGGACGGGGGCCCGAAGATCGAGCCCGCCGGCTACAGAAAGACCGATGAGAAGGCCCCCGGGGTGATCGCCAGAAAGCCGGTGGATACCCCCCTTCAGACCGGGATCAAGTGCATCGACGCCCTCACCCCCATCGGCCGGGGCCAAAGGGAACTCATCATCGGCGACCGCCGCACCGGAAAGACCGCCATCGCCGTGGACACCATCATCAACCAAAAGGGGCAGGACGTCTTCTGCATCTACGTCGCCATCGGCCAAAAGTCCTCCACCATCGCCAAAGTGGTGGATGCCTTCAAGCGGTATGGGGCCATGGAGTACACCATCGTGGTGGCCGCCGCGGCCGAAGACCCCGCCCCCTTGCAGTACATCGCCCCCTACGCCGGTTGTGCCATGGGGGAGTATTTCCGCGATCGGGGGCAGGACGCCCTGATCGTCTACGACGACCTTTCAAAGCACGCGGTGGCCTACCGAGAGATCTCGCTCCTTCTCAGGCGGCCGCCGGGGCGGGAGGCCTACCCCGGGGACATCTTCTACACCCACTCCCGGCTCCTTGAGCGGGCGGCCAGGCTTTCGGACGAGCACGGAGGGGGATCCCTCACCGCCCTCCCCATCGTGGAGACCAAAGCCGGCGACATCACCGCCTACATCCCCACCAACCTCATCTCCATCACCGACGGGCAGATCTATCTGGAAAGCGATCTTTTCAACAAGGGGCAGCGGCCGGCGATGAACGTAGGGCTTTCGGTGTCCCGTGTCGGTGGTGCGGCCCAGATCCCGGCCATGAAGGAGGTGGCAGGGCAGCTCAGGCTGGAGCTCGCTCAGTACCGGGACCTGGCGGCGTTCGCCGAGTTCGCCCAGGAGCTGGATGAAGCATCCCAGGCCCAGCTCGCCCGGGGGGCCCGGGTCATGGAGATGCTGAAGCAGCCCCAGTACCAGCCGATGCCGGTGGAGGAGCAGGTGGCCGCCCTGTACGTGGCCGTCTCGGGGTACCTGGACGACCTCCCGGTGGAGGCGGTAGGGAACTTCGAGCAGCGGTTCCTGGCCTATCTCAGGGAGGAGCATCCTCAGGTCCTTGCGGAGCTAGCGCGGGAGCGGCACATGACCGATTCCGTCCGGGAGGGGCTGGAGCGGGCGGCCAAGGCGTTCAAGGAATCCTTCCGGGCGTGAACCGTGATCCGTGATCCGTAAACCGTGATCGGTGATCCATGGTGAGAAATTTTGAGAAGACCCGGAAAGAGGATTGGAACCGAGTGAGGCTGGCCATCCCAGCAAGTGACCCATGCCAGGGGTCAACCCGGTTTGTGGCTCCCGGACAGCGGTTCACGGCTAACGGATCACGGATAACGGTTTACGGGTAATGAACCATGGCGAAGAAAACGAGGCAGATCCTGCGGCGCATCCAGAACGTGCGCCACGTGCGCCAGATCACAAAAGCGATGTATGCCATCGCCGCAACGCAGGTGATCCAGAGGAAAAGGGCGCTACTGGCCGCCCGCCCGTTCGGGGAGGAGTCCGAAAGGACCCTGGCTGAGCTCTGGGCGACAGCGAAGAGCGAGGGGATCGAACACCCCTTCTTCGTGAGGCCCGAGCACGGGGGCGCCGCCGTGCTCGTGGTGAACTCAGACCGGGGCCTGTGTGGCCGCTATGTGGGGGACATCAACCGAGCTGCCCTGGAGCTCGTCCAGGAAAAGGAGGAGGTACGGCTCCTCTTAGGGGGGGAGAAGGCCTACCGCTTCTTCCGCCAGCGGCCTTGGCCCATCGACGAAAAATACCTCCACGCCTATGAGCGCCCGAATCTAGCGGTGGCACGCCGCATACTGGACGACGTGCTGGCGCTTTACGGGAAAGAGGTGGGCGAGGTGTGGGCGGTCTACATGGAGTTCCGGGGGGAACTCGTGCAGCGGGTCAGGGTGGAGCGCCTGCTCCCCTTGGAACTCCCCGAACTTAAGGCGAAGGATCTCATTCGGGAGCCGGAACTTCCGCAGCTTTTGGAGGAGGCGGGCCGCCTTCACCTTTTGGGGAGGATCCTCCTGATCCTGCTTTCCGCCAAGGCCTCCGAGCAGGCCATCCGGAGGCAGACGATGAAGGCAGCCACCGACAACGCCGACGAGCTTATAGAGAAGTTGACCTTGCTTTACAATAAAGCTCGTCAGCATGGGATCACGGCGGAACTCGCCGACATCATGGGCGGGGCGGAGGCGCTCAGGGAGGCAAGATGAACAAGGAACCAGTGGCGGAAGGTTGGATCACGGCGATTCGGGGCCCGGTGGTGGACGTGCGCTTCCCCCGGGGGCATCTGCCGGCCCTGAAGCAGGCCCTGCTCGTGCCCCGGGAGGAAGGCGATGACCTTGTGCTGGAGGTGGCCCAGCACCTGGGGGACTCCGAGGTGCGGGCCATCGCCATGGACTCCACCGACGGCCTGCGGCGGGGGGACAAGGTGCTGGACACCGGCGGCCCCATCACCGTGCCGGTGGGCCCGGAGACCTTGGGGAGGATGTTTGACCTCGTGGGGAACCCCATCGACGAGCAGCCCCCGCCCGAGGCCAAGAAACGCTACCCCATCCACCGGGAGCCGCCGGAGCTCTCCGACCTCTCGGTGGAGGACGAGGTTCTGGAGACCGGGATCAAGGTGATCGACCTCATCGCCCCAATCCCGAAAGGGGGAAAAGTGGGCCTGTTCGGCGGGGCCGGGGTGGGCAAAACCGTGCTCATCATGGAGCTCATCCGGGCCATCGCCTACGAACACAAAGGCTTCTCTGTCTTCGCCGGGGTGGGGGAGCGCTCCCGGGAAGGGAACGAACTGTACTTGGAGATGAAGCGGGCCGGGGTGCTCCCCAACACGGTGCTGGTTTATGGGCAGATGAACGAGCCCCCGGGGGCCAGGTTCCGGGTGGGCCTCTCCGGGGTCACCATGGCCGAGTACTTCCGGGACGAGGAAGGAAAGGATGTGCTCCTCTTCATCGACAACATCTTCCGGTTCGCCCAGGCAGGATCGGAGGTTTCGGCCCTGCTTGGGCGGATGCCCTCCGAGGTGGGTTATCAGCCGACGCTCGCCACGGAGATGGCAGAACTCCAGGAGCGGATCACCTCCACCCACCGGGGCTCCATCACCTCGGTGCAGGCAGTGTACGTCCCGGCCGACGACCTCACGGATCCTGCCCCGGCCACGGTGTTCGCGCACCTGGACGCCACCATCACCCTGACCCGGGAGCTAGCGGAGAAGGGGATCTACCCCGCCGTGGATCCCCTGCAATCCGACTCCCGCCTCATGGACCCCCGGGTCCTTTCCCGGGAGCATTACGAGGTGGCCCAGAGGACGAGGGCGATCCTGCAGCGCCATCAGGACCTGCAGGACATCATCGCCATCATGGGGATGGAGGAGCTCTCCGAAGAAGATCAGACCATCGTCATGCGGGCCCGCAAGATCCAGAGGTTCATGGCCCAGCCGTTCCACGTGGCCGAGCACTTCACCGGCCGCAAGGGCGCCTATGTCCACATCGAGGACACGGTCCGGGGGTTCAAGATGATCTGCGACGGGGAGCTGGACGACATCCCGGAGCAGGCGTTCTATATGAAGGGCACCATCGACGAGGTACTGAAACGGACCAAGGGGTAGCGGTGTGGCTTCCCTAAAGGACGGACGACCTCTACGACAAATCTGCTGACGTACCGGTATGCGGGGAGGCTCTCCTGCACCGCAACGAGCAGGTAGGGTTCGCGCTGGTGGAACGCAGGCAGACGGCCGCTCCGACGTATTACGCCCGGGACGCACTACGACAGAGCTGTGCTCATGTCCCAGAGCGCTGAGCGGCTCAAGCAGGAGGCCTGGCCACCGGCACAAGCAAAGATCAGCTTGACTTCCCCTGCTTTTTCTCTTCCCTCTTCAGATACTGGAGGATCGCCTCCACTACCATGTAGTTCACCGATCGGTCCTTGGCCCGGGCCAGCTTCCGCAGCTTCGTGAGCACTTCCATCCCACCCTTAGACGGCGGGATGTAAAGCGAAAGCTTGGCCGTGTTCTTGGCCGCTTGGCTTTTCGGTCTGGGCATGTTTCACCCCTCCTTCATCACGTTTTCGGAGATAGCATAGCATGATCTGGTTCCCTTGTCTAGAGTAACTCCCATAATGAGTGCGATCAATTCACTGGAAGCATTGTTCTTATGAGTTGTGTCTTGTATAGTCCGGCCTATGTTCGTACCTTAAGGACCATGGAGAAAGCGGTGCCTAAGCTTTTCCTCGGGGAGGGAGCCGAGCAGATGGCCAGGGAACACGCCAAAACCCTCCTCGGAGCGCCGCCGGCGGGGCATCCTGATCTTTTCGCCGTCACCCCGGAAGGGGCGAGCATCGGGATCGATCAACTGCGGGAGGCGATCTGGTGGACCCGCTACGCCCCGGTTCGCGCCCCCCATAGGGTGGTGCTGATCGGGCCAGCGGAGCGCCTTTCCCATGAAGCTGCAAGTGCCCTGCTCAAATCGCTGGAAGAAGCTCCGGCCTATCTCACATTCATCCTCTACGCTTCTTCTCCTGATCACCTCTTGCCCACGGTGCGCTCCCGCTGTGCCCTGGTCTGGGCCGAACCCCCACGGGAACTTTGGAGAAAGAAGCTGCATGCCGCCGGCTACACCGATCAGGAGATCGATTTCCTCCTTGAGTTCATCCAAAACGAAGAAGACATCCATTTCTTTACCGAAGCCCGCAGGGTCCCACGCTCGGAATGGGAAGAGGCAAAGCGCGAGGTGGATGGCCTCCCGCTTCTGGAACTGGCCGACAGGTTTTGCGCCTGCGCAGCGGATCCGATCCGACGGCGTGTCGTGGCAGCGGCGATCGCCATGCAGCTTCCCAACTCGGCAGGAGATGAAATCCTGCTTGCCGCCGAGCGACTAGCCCGGGGCGGAAGGGAAGCCGCCCTGACTTTCCTAAGGGAGTTGTTACACTTCTTGCTCAGAGACGCTCCCCAGGGCGCGTTTCCCGTCCCGCCCGAGCGGTTGGCCGCGTGGGCGAAAAAGGTATCGCTTGCCCGTGGGGAACTTGAGGCCAACGTTAACGTTAAACTTCTGCTCGAGGTGATTCTCCTTTGGCCGAAAAAAGGCTGAAGGCGCTGGTGCGCCGATACGGTCCTCAACCGGAAGTCCATCTTTCGGTATGGGGGGGCATCGTAGGACGAACTGGCCAAATCTGGATCGAGGACGACGGCCGTGGTGTGTGGCTTGTCCAGGTCCTTCGCTCCCCGGTGCACGAGCAAGGTGAGCCCGAAGGCACACTCCTCCGGCCAGCCAATGATGGCGATCACAAGCGGTTTAGGGAATGTGAGTCGGAGGTCCCCGGCCTCATCTCCCGAGCCCAGACTCGGACTTGCGCCCAGGGCCTGCCCATGCGGTTTGTTTCGGGGGAGTTAGACCTCAAGCGGCGTTTCCTTAGGCTGTACTTCACCGCTCCAGGCAGGGTTGACTTCCGAGACCTGTTGCGGGACCTAAGCAAGGAGCTCAAGCTGCGCATCGAGCTTCGTCAACTAGGGCCCCGGGATGCGGCCCGCCTCCTGGGAGGTCTGGGACCATGTGGACGCCCGCTTTGCTGCCGCTCTTTCCTGAGGCAACTCCGCCCCATCCCCCTGGAGCTCGCCTTCGACCAACAGCTATTCTTCTCCCCCGAACGGATCACCGGGTGCTGTGGTCGCCTCATGTGTTGTTTGGCTTACGAGCACGCTCAATACCTAGAGGCGCTCCGGGGGCTGCCCAAGGTGGGGGAAAAGATCGTCCTGGAAGGGCGAAAAGGGAGGGTGGTGGGGATAAACATCTTCCGCAACACCCTGACCTTGGCCTGGGAGGACGGAAGCCGAGGGGAGGTCCAGTGGGAGAAGCTCAACTCGAACTCGGAGCCGGAAGCCCCTCCACCTGAACCGTCTGAGTAGGAAAGGCGAACTCGATCCCCGCCTCCTCAAACCTACGCTTGATCTCCAGGTTGATCTCCTCCGTAGCCTCGAGGAACTTCTGGTAGGCCGTGTACTTACACCAGTGGATGACGAGGATGTTCAAGGAGTAGGGGCCGAACTCCTTAAAATAAACCCAATAGTTCTCCGTGCTGGGATGCCCCGCCAGGATCTCCCGCAGGATCCTAAGGGCCTCCTGGACCTTTTCATAAGGGGTGCCGTAGGTGATCCCCACCGTGTACATGTTCTTGATGGTGGGGCGCTTGGCGATGTTGTTGATCTTCGCATTGGCCATCAAGCGGTTGGGGACCGAGACGACCGTGCCGTCCAGGGTGCGAATGCGGGTTGAGCGGAGTCCCACGGCCTCCACCGTGCCGTCGACGTCCTCAAACTGTACCCTGTCCCCTACCTGACAAGGTCGGTCCACCAAGAGGGCCAGGGCCCCGATGAAGTTGGACAGCGTCTCCTGGGCCGCCAGGGCCACCGCCAACCCCCCGATCCCAAGGCCTGCAAGGAGGCTCGATACGTTGTACCCCAGGTTTTGAAGCACCAGGAGCACCCCCACACCCCATAGGAAGGCCTTGGTGACTTTCCTTAAAATGGGGATCACCTGGTCGTCCAACCGGCCTTCCGTCCGCTTGGCACGCTCGGCCCAAAGAGCAAACAGCACATCGGCGACCTTGGAAAGCCCGTAGATGACAAGGAAAGTGGTGATGGCTACGAACAGCCCCCGGATGACGGCCCCCGCGCCCTCGGGGATCACGAACACCTTCAAGCCCCCCCACAGGGCGAGGACGAAGATCATCGCCCCAAGCGGACGCCGCCCCAGTGCCCGCAGCGTCTCCCTTACGCGCTCCTCCCCCAACTTGCGCCGGGAAAGCAGTACTTCCCAAAGGCGCCTCAGCGCAAGGTGAACCAGGGCCGCCCCCAAAAGGATCAGGAAGAACGCCCCGTACTGCCAAAGCTCATTGCCCAGGAATTTGTAGTGCCAGATGCTCATGGCGTCTCCTCAACCACCTCGAGCCGGGCCTTGCGGAGTCGACCAAGCCTCGCCCTAGGGAGGGTGAGCTCGGCCAGCCCCTCCCCACCCACCCACTCCACCCCCTGAAGGTCGCCGAGCCTCGAAAGAAAAGGGATGAGATCCCCTCGCCCCTGGGGGATCCGCACGTGCACGCGGGCGAAGTGCCCCGTCAGCATCACCGATAGCTCCTCCTTAAGCGCGTCCATGTTCGTCCCAAAAAGTGCGGATACGGCCACCGAAGGGGCGACCTCAAGCCTGAGCCGGGAGAGCAAGGCTTCCTGATCCGGAGTCCGCACCTGGTCCACCTTGTTCAGCACGTACAGCTGGGGCGGAAACGGTGCATCGCCGAACACCTGTTCCGCCAACACCTCCCTCACTGCAGCGAGGTGCTCAAGGACGAACGGGGACGAAGCATCAAGCACGACGAGCAAAAGGTCCGCTTCCCTTACCGACTCCAGGGTGGCGCGGAAGGCGGGGATGAGCTGGTGGGGGAGCCGGCGGATGAACCCCACGGTATCGGCGACCAAAGCCCAACGCCCACCTGGGAGCACGGCCCGCCTGACCCGTGCGTCCAAGGTGGCAAACAGCTTGTCCTCCACCAGGACATCCGCCCCGGTGAGGGCTCGAAATAGCGTGGATTTGCCGGAGTTGGTGTAGCCCACGATGGCCACCTGGGGGACGCCGAGCCCTCTCCTGCGCTTGCGCCTAAGCTCCCTCACCCGATCGGCGTCGGAAAGGCGCCTCCGGATGGCTTGAATGCGGCGCTTGACCTTCCGGCGGTCCTGCTCCAGGCGGGTTTCCCCTGGTCCACGGGTGCCGATGCCGCCCCCGGGATCGGTGAGGGCCTTACCCCAACCCCTGAGGCGAGGCAGAAGGTACTCAAGCTGGGCCAGCTCCACGGCCAGTTCGGCCTCCTTGGTTCCGGCCCGCTGGGCGAAGATGTCCAGGATCACCTGGGACCGGTCCACCACCTTGAGGCCGGTGGCCTCCTCCAGGTTGCGGGCCTGAGCAGGCGTAAGCTCGTCCCCCATCACCAGTACGTCCGCCGAAAGGTCTCTAGCAAGGGCGGCGAGCTCCTCCACCTTCCCCCGACCGACGAAGGTGGCGGGATCCGGCCGGGCCCGCCGCTGGACCACCTTGGCCAGCACCTGTGCTCCTGCGGTCCGCACCAGGGCGGCGAGCTCCTCCAGCAGTTCTTCATCCTCCCAAGAGGTCCGGCCCGGAGGGAGGACCCCCACCAGGATGGCCCGCTCGGCCTCGTAGAGGCGGGCCCTACGCCCAAGGTAATCCTCGATCAAGGGTAGGTATTTTCCTTTTCTTCCCATATCTGTGCTCCCAACTCCCCTAGCTTGGCCGCAAGTCCTTCGTAACCGCGGTAAATGTGGTCTGTGCCCTCCACCTCCGTGGTGCCCCTGGCGGCAAGGCCCGCAAGCACCAAGGCAGCACCAGCTCGGATATCCGAGGCCGTAACCCGAGTTCCGGTCAGTCCCCCCACCCCCCGGATCAACAGGCTAGCCCCTTGACGCCGGATGGAAGCCCCCATTCTCAAAAGCTCCCCTACATGCCCGAACCGGTCCTCGAACACGCTCTCAGTCACCAGCGATTCTCCGTCGGCTAGGGAGAGGAAACTCACCATGGGGGGCTGAAGGTCCGTGGGAAAGCCGGGGTAGGGTCGGGTCTCAACCCCCACCCCTTGAGGGTCTCTCCCCATGACAACGCTCACCCAATCCTCTCCGCAGCTCACTTCCACCCCTGCTTCCTCCAATTTTACGAGCAAGGCAGCCAGATGCTCGGGGATGATCCCCTCAACCCGCACCTTCCCTTTCGTGATCGCTCCGGCAAGGAGGAAGGTACCGGCCTCGATGCGATCCGGGATGACGGCATGTCTTGCCCCGGAAAGCGCCCCTGTGCCCTGGACCACCACCCGATCATCCGCCCATCTTACACGAGCCCCGAGGGCGGAAAGGAGCCTGCTCAAATCCACGACCTCTGGTTCTCTGGCCGGATTGAGGATGGCCGTTTCGCCGGCGGCGAGAGCGCCGGCAAGGAGCAACTGTTCCGTCGCGCCCACCGAGGGGTAATCGAGGTACACCGTGCGGCCTTGGAGCTTGGGGGCGCGGGCATACACCCACCCCTCCTGGACCTCGAGTTCGGCCCCGAGGGCGGAAAGCCCCTTGAGGTGGAGGTCCACCGGGCGGGTGCCGATGGCACAGCCTCCGGGGAGGGGCACCTGCGCCTGCCCCAGGCGCGCAAGGAGCGGCCCCAGGACGAGGAAAGAGGCACGCATGCGCCTCACCAGTTCCTCGGGAGCCCGGGGAGAAAGGGGGCCGGGCTCGCGGATCAAAAGCCGTCCCTCCTCCCAAACCACCTCCTTGCCCAGCGCCCGCACAAGCTCGACGGCAGTCTCAACATCCCTTAAACAGGGGACATTTACAAGCTCAACGGGCTCAGGAGTCAACAGGGAAGCGAAGATAGCCGGCAAGGCAGCGTTCTTGGCCCCGGCGGCCCGAACGCTGCCGGACAGGGGCTGGCCACCTTGGATGATGATCATGGAAGAAGCTGCAGCGGGTTGATCGGCTCTCCGAACTTTCGGATCTCAAAATGCAGGTGGGGTCCTGTTGAAAGCCCCGTGTTCCCCGACAGGGCGACCACCTGTCCCACCTCCACAAACTGGCCCACATGCACAAGGATCCGAGAAAGATGCGCGTAGTAGGTCGAGTACCCATCTCCGTGATCGATGACCACAAGAAGGCCATAGCCCCCACGGGTCCCGGTCCAGGTCACCGTCCCCGGCGCGGCCGCATGCACCTCGGTGCCCTCCGGCACGGCCAGGTCGATGCCGGTATGGAAGTCCGGGGTCCCATAGATGGGGTGGGTGCGGGGACCGAAGGGGGAGGTGAGCCGCCCCCGCAGGGGCCAGATGAAGCGCGCCCCTTCTTCCCCCCCCAGCTCCAGCACCGCCGCTTGGGGTACGGAGCGGGGCTCCGGGATGAACAGGCGCTGCCCAGGGAGGGGCTCTCCGGAAAGCCCGTTGGCCTGCCGGATCTCCTCCTCAGCCACCCCGTAGGTGGCGGCGAGATCGGCCAGCGTCTGGCCGGGTCGGAGCGTGTGGAGCACCCCGCCCTGAGGAAGGACGAGCTCCTGCCCGGGGTAGAGAACCGAAGGGGTCGAAAGCCCGTTGCTCGCTACAAGGTAAGAAAGCGGGATTCCGTATCTATCCGCTACTGCGGCGAGCGTGTCCCCTGACTTGACCACATAGGTGCGGAAGTTGCCCCGCCCCAGCGTGGGTGGGAAGGAGAGCGGTCCCCCCAGGTCCTCCTGGGGAAGGAAGGGAAGAAAGATCAAGGGAAGAAGAAACAGGCCAAACAACACCGCCAGGGCAGCGTCCTTACTCACTGTTCATCAGCTCCAGGAACTGTTTGTTGGTGCTCGTCTGCTCCATCTTCTCTTTGATGAACATCAGCGCGGCCCCGGGATCCTCCATCTCGGAGATAAGCTTACGCAGGATCCATACCCGACGAAGGACATCTGGGGCAAGCAGGAGTTCCTCTTTTCTGGTGCCGGACTGGAGGAGATCGATGGCCGGGAACACCCGCCGGTTGGACAGGTCCCGGTTCAGCACCAGCTCCATGTTGCCCGTGCCCTTGAACTCCTCAAACACCACTTGATCGAGCCGTGAGCCCGTGTCGATAAGGGCGGTGGCGACGATGGTGAGGGACCCTCCTTCCTCGATGTTCCGCGCCGCACCGAAAAACTCCTTGGGCTTGTACAGGGCCGTGGGGTCGATCCCGCCGGAGAGGAGCTTGCCGGAAGGGGACACCGATAGGTTATAGGCCCGGGCGAGCCTGGTGAGGGAGTCCATGAGGATGACCACGTCATAACCCACCTCCACCAGCCTTTTGGCCTCGGAGGTCACGAGCTCAGCCACCCGGGTGTGGTGATGGGGCTCCATGTCGAAGGTGGCTGCCACTACCTCGGCATGCCGCACCGATCGGCGGAAGTCGGTAACCTCCTCCGGGCGCTCGTCCACAAGCAGGATCAGGAGGCGCACCTCGGGGTAGTTCTCCTCGATGCCAGCGGCGATGTGCTTGAGGAGAGTGGTCTTGCCGGCCTTGGGCGGGGACACGATTAGCCCCCGCTGCCCTTTGCCGATGGGGGCGAACAGGTCGATCATCCGGGTGGAGAACTCCTCCGGATCGTGCTCGAGGATGAACTGCTCGTCGGGGTGCAGGGGGGTGAGCTGCTGGAAATCGACGCGGCGCCGTACTTGTTCGGGATCGAGGTCGTTCACCGTCTCCACCCGAAGCAGGGCAAAGTAACGCTCGTCGTTCTTGGGAGGACGGACAAGCCCCCGCACGATGTCCCCATCCTTTAAGTTAAACCGCTTGATCTGGGAAGGGGATACGTAGACGTCGTGCCGGGAAGGTAGACAGGTCTTGCCCCGCAAAAAGCCGTAGCCGTCGGGCATGATCTCGAGCACACCCTCCGCCACAAGCTCCTGCTTCTCCGCCAAGGACCGCATGATCGCAAGCTGAAGCTCGTGGGGAGAGAGGTCCCCGGCACCGTCCAGACCGAGTTCCTCGGCAAGCCTTTGAAGCCCCTCCAAATCCATGTTCAGCACTTCTTGCATTTCCATCACCATCACCTCACTGGTAAAACCCTTGGGCGGCGAGCACCCCAAGCCCCCCTAGGTAACCCAAGAAAAGCAGAAACGAGGCCGGCTCTGGACCTCTCCAGATCTTGCCAGCCTTGACCTCTAGGGCTGCCACGGCGAAGGCGGCAAGCCCGATCCCCCAGGCGGCCACGAGCACGAGCGGCCAGGCGTCGGCCCCCAGTGCCCCCAAGATGGGGCGTCCGAACACAAGGTCGGCGAAGAATACCGTCACAACGTTGAACAAGTTGGAACCGAAGATGTCCCCGGCCAGGAGGTCGAACGCCCTCAGGCGCAGTGCCCCGACGGAAGCCGCCACCTCGGGAAGGGAGGTGGCCAATGCCACCAGGATGGCCCCCACCACCGACTGGGCGATGCCGGTGCCCTCGGCCACCACCTTGGCGGAGTAGGTCAAGGCCACGCCGGCGACCACGATCACCCCCGCGGAGAGGACGGCCAGGGCTGGAGCCCAGCCGAGCGCAAGGCCCGGCTCTGGCGGCACCCCCTTCTCCACCCGGAACTGGGCGTATACCGCCAGGAGGTAGAAGAGGAGTATGAGGAGGGAGATGAGGGAGATACGTCCCAGCCCCGGCCCCCCGCCCACGGCGATGGCCGCCAAAACGAGCGCCGTGAGGAGCACGGAACCGCTCGCGGAAAGGACGTGGGTGGAAGACAGGTGAGCGAAAAACGCGGTGCCGGAAAAAACCCCCATCAGCCCCAGGATGCCGAGGTTGAACGCGTTGGAGCCCAGGGCGTTGCCCACGGCGATCCCCGGGGCGTCGATCCCCCCCCCGGTCATGGTGGCCACAAGCTCGGGAAGGGACGTCACCACCGCCACCAGGATGAACCCGATCCAACCCTGGGAAAGGCCGGTGACCCGGGCTATACGATCAGCGGAGCGGACGAGGAGCTGGCCTGCCCAAAGGATGGCAAGGGCAGAGGCCGAGAAGACCAGCCACGCCCCGGTCACACCCCGCCCCCTTCCTCGATCATGCGCAGCCTCCTGGCGTGCCTTCCACCCTCGAACTCCGTGTTGAGGAAGACGTTTAGGATCTCCAAGGCCTGCCCCGGCCCCAACACTCGCCCCCCAAGGCAGAGCACGTTGGCGTTGTTATGGGCGCGAGCCTTACGGGCCATGTACTCGCTGGTGCACACGGCTGGACGCACACCGGGCACGCGGGAGGCCGCCAGGGCCATCCCGATCCCGGTCCCGCAGATGAGCACCCCCAGGTCCGCCTCCCCGGCAGCCACCAAGCGAGCCACCTTGAACGCGTAAATCGGATAGTCCGTGGATCCCTCGCTGTGGGTGCCCACATCCACCACCTCATGCCCGGCCAGACCCTGAGAGACGAGGACCTGCTTCAAAGAAAACCCCGCGTGATCCGCTCCGATGGCAACCTTCATCTAGATCTTCCTTAAAAGCGACCGCAAGATGTCCCAATACATGGAGAGGCGATCCACCACACCCGTGGTCAAGCCCCTCTTCTCTTCCTTCCGGACGTGGCTCACCCCCTCAAGCTCTACCTTCTTGTGTTTCCAGCCCTCTTTGAACGCAAGCTTGGTGAGCGCAGCCTCAACGCCGAACTCCATTTCCTCAACCGCCCCCCGCATCCTCTCCCACACCTTGCGGGACAGGACACGCTGCCCGGAAAGAAAGGGGGCTATCTTCATGGAAAGATCGGTCCCAGCCCGACCTTCCTTAAACACCCCGATCACGATCTCAGCGTCCCCTTCCCGATAGGCTGAAAGGAGCTTCTCGACGTGCTCGGGCCTGAGGCCAACCAGATCCGCGTCGAGAAACAAAAGCACATCGCCCTCCGCCACCCGCACGCCTGCATCCAAGGCAGCAGCCTTCCCTCGGTTCTCCGGAAGCCGCACCAGCTTGACCCCGAAGCGGCGTACGACCTCCGCCGTACCATCCGTGGATCCGTCATCCACCACTACGATCTCGTCAACCGATTTGGCGGCACGCAAGGGGGCGAGCACAGCACCGATTCTTTCGGCTTCGTTGTACGCTGGAATTACAGCTGAAACTTTCATGGAAATGGAACGCGGTCTTAGCGCAAATGCAGTATAGCACGAAGCGGAAGAGAAATCAACCCAGATGTTGCGGGGGCCGCCACCAAGACACGAACACATCCATCACGGAAGATGCAATCAAATTATCTCCACGCGTAGGAGCTGTTTTACCTTTCCAACCAGCGCCTCTGGATCGGCGGGAGAGGTGGCGCGTAGTCCATCGGCCCTTCGCTCAAGCTCCACCTTCCCCTTTTCCAAGGAGCGAGGCCCCACCACCACCATGAGGGGGATGCCGATAAGCTTCGCATCGTGGAACTTCTCCCCGGGGTTTTGGAGCCGGTCGTCGAGCAGGACCTCAAAGCCGGCCTGGTCCAGGCGGGCAGCGATCGCCTCCCCCAGCTCGCGTTGGCGCTCCTTGGGATCAAGCACCGTCACGACCACCTGAAAGGGGGCCACGGAGACTGGCCATATAATCCCCTCCTCGTCGTGGTGCTGCTCGATCACCGCGGCCACGATCCTGGAGATGCCGATTCCATAACAACCCATGATCATGGGATGGGCTTCGCCCCGCTCGTCCAGGAAGGTGGCCCCCAGGGCCTGGGAGTACTTGACCCCCAGCTGGAAGATCTGACCCACCTCGATCCCTCGGCGGATGGACAAGGGGGCTCCGCAGCCAGCACAGGGGTCGCCGCAGGCGACCCGGTGAAGATCGAGGTACCGATCCACCCGAAAGTCCCGGTCGGGTTTAGCGCCCACGTAGTGATGATCCACCTGGTTGGCACCTACCACCGCTGAGGGGAGGTCGCGTACCGCTTCATCCGCCCAGATGGGGAGCGAAAGTCCGATCGGCCCCAGGAATCCAAACGGTGCACCGGCCAAGCTCTCCGCCTCCTCAGCGTCATCCACCCGCCGCAGGGAGGAATCACCAGTGGCTTCGATGAGTTTGGCCTCCTCAAGCTCCTGGTCCCCACGCACTAAAACGGCCATGGGGCCAGCCCGCCCCACGTACAGGAAGGTCTTCACCACCTGCCGCGGGTCCACCCCCAGGGAGGACACGAGCTCCTCCACCGTGCGGACCCCGGGGGTGGGAATGAGCTTGAGCTGGCCCTCCTCCCCGGGTGGGGGAGCAGGGGGACGGCTACGAGCAACCTGACGGTTGGCAGCGTAGCCGCACGACTCGCACAGGACTACCTCTTCCTCCCCGCTTTCCGCCAAGGCCATGAACTCATGCGATACCGGACCCCCCATGAGCCCTGAAGGTGCCTCCACCACCACTATCTTAAGTCCGCAGCGCACGAAGGCTCGCAAGTAAGCGTCGTACATGGCCCGGTAGGTCTCCTCCAGGGATTCCCAGGATGAGTGGAAGCTGTAGGCGTCCTTCATGACGAACTCCCGGGCCCGCATTACCCCGTACCGGGGTCTGATCTCGTCCCGATATTTCTCGCCGATTTGATACAGAAGCAAAGGCAAATCCCTATACGAACGTATCTCCCGGGCAGCAAGTTCGGTAAATACCTCTTCGTGGGTGGGTCCGAGGGCGAACCCCTGCCCTTTCCTGTCCCTGAGCTTGAACATCTCCGGGCCGAAGTCCTCCCAGCGGCCGGTGCGCCGCCACAGCTCTTCCGGCTGAAGCACGGGCATCCTGAGCTCTATTCCCCCCGCTGCGTTCATCTCCTCCCGCACGATGGCCTCGACCTTCCTTAAGACCCGAAGGCCGAGCGGGAGGAACTCGTAGATCCCGGCGGCGAGCTTGCGGATGAGCCCGGCCCGGAGCATGAGCCGATGGCTGGGAAGATCAGCCTCGGCAGGCTCTTCCTTCCAGGTGGGAAGCAAATACCTGCTCCAACGAACATAGGCCATGATGGGGTTTAGGTTAGCTGAAAAGCCTGCGCAGGGCAAAGGAAAGGGCCTCGGCCGTGGGGACCACCTCGGCCCGCACAGGGAGCTCAGAGAGGAACCGCTCCCCATAGGGGCGCAAGGCTGCCCGCACATCGGTGATCACGATGGCTCCTCGGTCCTGCGGGGTACGCACCAGCCGCCCCACCCCCTGCCTGAGCTTGAGCAGGGCCCGGGGCAGGAAAAGGAGCCAAAAGGGGTCCTCCCCTCGGGCCGCCATGCGGGCTGCCTCGGCCTGGGCCACAGGATCGGTGGGAACGGGGAAGGGAAGGCGCGTGATGAACAGCAGCTCAAGCTCCTCCCCAGGGAGGTCAACCCCTTCCCACAAGGTATCCAGCCCGAGGAGCACCACCGGGGGCGGATGGTTGCGGAACGCGGAGAGGAGCTGCTCCCTCTCCCCGTCCACCCCCTGAGCTAACACTGGGACGCCGGTCAGGCGGGCGCGGGTGGCAAGGAGAAGCCGTCTTGATGTGAACAGGGCCAGGGCCCGACGCGGAACCGCCTCCAGGGCACTTCTCAACAGGCAGGCCAAGGCTTCCGGATAAGCACCGTCATCCGGATGCGGGAGCCCGGAAAGCACAAACGCTCGCACCCCCTCGTAGGGAAAGGGGGAGGGCCAGCGGCGGAAGTCCAAGCGCTCCTCTGGAATCCCCAGCTCCCGGACCAAGTGCCGGGCGTCCTTTCCCACGGCCAAGGTCGCCGAGGTCAAAACGGCCGCCCGGAGCCTGGGCCACAGGGCATCCTTCACCAAGGGCGCCAGCTCCACAGGGCTCGCATGCAAGGCGGGGAAGGCTGGTCCTCGTCCATACCAGTAAACGTAATCGTCCGCCTCCGGCCAGAGGAGGGCCTTTATCAGCTCGGCAAGTCGGCCGGCCTCAAGGGAAACGGCCTTGGCCCTCTCCCGTTCCTCCTCGGGAAGCCTCTCGGCCAGCCTTCCCAGGGCCTGGGCAAGCCCGAAAAGCGAAGCGATCAAAGCATCTCCAAGTACGTGAACATCCTTGAAAACACCTGCGTCATAGCGCACAGGCCCCTGCGGGATCAGGCGTTCAAGAGCCGCCCAAAGCTGTCGGTGCGAGGAGGCCACCTGCTTCCAAACGCCAGCCAGTTCTCCTGGGTCCAAGGATTTTTCCCACTGGGGAAGCAGCCCTCCCCTGCCCCGCCGCAGCTCCCGAAGCAGCCGGGGCACGGAAAGGGGGGTAAGCTCAAGGCTAAAGGCGTCGCGCAGCGCCTCGGGAAGGCCATGGGCCTCGTCCACCACCAGGTATTTGTAATCGCCGAGCACCTTGCCCCCTAAGGCCAGATCGGCCGCAAGCAGCGCATGGTTCACCACCACCAAAGCCGCCTGGCGCGCCCGCTCCCTGGCCTGGCGCGAGGGACACCGGTGGAAGAATGGACAGGCCGGCCCACCACAGCGAAAGGGAACGTCCCGCACCTCTGAAAGCAGCCTCCTTCCCTCCGGATGGCGCCATAGGTCCACAAGCTCGTCCAGCTCACCGGTGCGGGTGCGCTCGGCCCAGGAAAGGA
>Ga0190361_1000048_pt1 | contig 48657 bp, 37 predicted proteins | sample 48721845_MG_FD_161273 | JGI IMG/M metagenome (GOLD analysis project Ga0190361, IMG submission 161273) | Hydrothermal vent microbial mat bacterial communities from Southern Trench, Guaymas Basin, Mexico - 4872-18-4-5_MG | ecosystem: Environmental > Aquatic > Marine > Hydrothermal vents >... | reverse complement strand
TTCGTATCCTGTAGATTATATTACAGGGCTAATACCTGAATCTTTTGTAAAAACTCTCCTTGGTCATATTGTGGGAGGGCTCATAGATGGAATTGGAGGTGGTCTGGGTATTGTATTGCCATATTTTATCCCCTTAATTTTTGTACTTTCTTTTCTCGAGGATATAGGATATTTGCCACGAGTCGCCTTTCTTGTAGATTCATTCATGCATAAAATCGGTCTTCATGGTAAAAGTGTTATTCCACTTATACTGGGATACGGTTGTAATGTACCTTCTGTCACTGCTACCAAGGTCATTGAATCTCAAAGAGACAGACTTGTCACCACTCTTTTAATTCCCTTTGTTCCTTGTTCAGCCAGGATTACCATTATCCTTGCATTGAGTACTTTATTTCTTGGTCCTTTTGTAGGCCTGTCAATATTTATAGTTAATATTTTTGTTATAGCGATAATTTCTGCGATTATTTCAAAGTTTTATAAAGCAGAATCTCCCGGATTGATTCTCGAAATTCCCACATATAAGTTACCATCAGCCAAAATTACCTTTCAAAAGACCTGGCTTCATGTAAAGGATTTCATACTCTTCGCTTGGCCCATACTTATTATAGGAAGTGTGGTACTCGCGACGCTGCAATATTTTCACATTGACAATGCTTTTAATTATATTTTAAAACCCCTCACTCACGGTCTAATGGGACTGGATGAGAGGTTGGGGGTTACGCTTATTTTTGGTATCCTTAGAAAGGAATTAACACTTGTGATGATGGTGCAGGCCCTTGGAGTTCCTGTGGAGGCTGTGAATCAAGTATTGAGTTCTAACCAAATTTTTGTATTTCTAATATTCATTACTTTCTATGTCCCCTGTATTTCAACTCTAGGAATTATATGGAGAGAGTTCAATCTGAAGATAGCCGGGATATCTTTTCTTCTCAATACACTGGTTGCCACTATCCTGGCTATACTGGCCAGATTGGCATTATCAATTTAATTCAGATTTCTTTTACCAAGAAGTTCCATAATTATTGTTGCAGCCTCTTCTATGGACTTTGATGTTACATCCAAAATTTTCCACCCCTTTTCTTTGAAAATAGTGAGAGCATAATTTACTTCTTTCTGAATAGATTTCAGATCAATGTAGGGATCATCTGGAGACATATGTAATCTTTCCGCCCTCACAGCTCTTATTTCTTTTAATCTGTAAGGATCCACTGTTAGGCCCACAATCTTGTTTTTATCTATCTTCTTAAGTATTTCAGGTAGTGGTCTTTTGTATATTACCGGTATATTTGCTGTTTTAAAGCCCCTATATGCTAGATAGATACTGATGGGGGTTTTAGAGGTTCGAGAGACACCAACTAGTATGATATCCGCATCACCAATGGTTCTAATATTTCTTCCGTCATCATGTTTTACAGCAAAATCTATGGCCTCTATGCGATCATAGTACTCTCTTCTTAAATGTCTGAAAAGTCCAGGAATTGCCATAGGTGAAAGCTCAAGTAAGTCCTGAAGTCTTGATAGAACAGGCCCCAAGATATCGATGGTTGGGACTGCTCTTTTAATCCCTTCTTCCATGATGGTGCGTCTTAGTTCTGGTATTACAAAGGTGAAGGCAACCACACCTCTCAATCTCTGGGCTTTTTCCATAAGATCTACAACTTCTTCGACACTTCGTATATCGGGAAATTTATGAAGGTAGACCTCTGTGGTTTTAAACTGTGTTAAGGCTGCTCTAACTACAAGTTCACAGGTGTGGCCGGTGGAGTCAGAAACAATGAAGATATGTCGTTCTCTCTTAACCAAGAAAATATAAATGGGCGATGGAGGATTCGAACCTCCGACCTCCTGCTTGTAAGGCAGGCGCTCTCACCAGTCTGAGCTAACCGCCCATTTTTTTCAAAAACTCGTTATAAATTAAAGCGGCCTTTCTTTTCCTTCTTGCAACGGTATTTTTATGCAATATACCCTTGCTTACAGCTTTATCAAGGGCTTCGTAAAGCTGGCTGAGCAAAAGTTTCTTTTTTTCAGCATCTTCTTCCTTCAAAAATTTCTTAGTCAGTGTTTTTATAAAAGATTTGTAACTCTTATTTCTCAGCCTGCGCTTCTCAGACTGCTTATGTCTTTTTTCTGCAGAACTCAGTGTTTTAGCCATAATATACCTTCCTCCTTGTGGTCAAAAATTATAAGGAGGAGACAATGTAGTGTCAACCGTGAGCTTCAAGCCAGTTTTTACCTACCCCTATATTCACCTCAATGGGAACAGAAAGTTTTAATGCGTTTTCCATTTTTTCTTTGACAATTTCCTTTGTCAAATCAACTTCATCCTGTTTTACCTCCAAAACCAGTTCATCATGGATTTGAAGTATGAGATAGGATTGGAGTTTTCTGTCAGTTAGTTCTTTATCTATCTCCACCATGGCTTTTTTGATCAAATCTGCTGCTGTTCCCTGGATGGGTGAATTGATGGCTATCCTTTTCCCGAACTCCCGTATATTTTGATTCTTGCTTTTTAATTGGGGAACGTATCTGATTCTTCCAGTTAGTGTCCTAACAAATCCATTATTTTGGGCTTCACTGATTGTCTTTTCAATCCATTCTCTAACCCTTGGAAAATTAAGGAAGAAATTTTCTATCAATGTATATGCTTCCTCCACTGATATGTTTAATTCCTTTGAAAGACCGTAGGGGCTTATACCATAGCTTATACCAAAATTAACTGTTTTTGCCTTACGTCTTTCGATATCTGTGATTTTTTCTTCTGGTTTGTTAAAGATTAGAGCAGCTGTTTTTCTATGAATATCATGTCCTTCTCTGAAAACTTTCAGAAGATTGTCATCTTGGGTCATATGAGCCAGAATCCTGAGCTCTATCTGTGAATAATCTGCAGAAAGTATTAAATATCCAGGTGGTGCAATAATGGCTCTTCTTACTTCCCTACCTATTTCCGATCTTATGGGAATATTTTGAAAATTTGGATTCAGACAGGAAAGCCGTCCTGTAGCTGTTCCAGTTTGATTAAATGTAGGGTATATCCTTCCTGCCTCAGGATCTATAAGTTTGATCAATGATTCAAGGTAGGTTGATTTTATTTTATACAGTTCCCTGTAATCAAGTATTAATTTTGGGACAGGATGTACCATACTCAGTTTTTCAAGTACTTCCTGATCGGTGGAATAGCCTGTTTTAGTTTTTTTAACCGGTTTCAACTTCAATTTTTCAAAGAGGACCTCTTGTAGCTGCTTAGGTGAGTTAATGTTGAATTCTGTTCCTGCCTGTTTGTATATTTCTTTTCTTATCTTCTCCAGCTTTTCATCGATATTCTTTAAGAGTTTTTCCAGATGGTCTTTATCAATGTAAACCCCTCTTTTTTCCATCTTTGCAAGGACCTTTTGCAAGGGAAGTTCTATCTTCTTGTAAAGATCATACAACTCCATGTTTTTCAGTGTGATCTCCAGTTCTGGCTTCATCCTCGCAACTGCAGCCGTTATATCTGTAATGCGTTTTTCCCCCTCTTCGTTTAATTTCCAACCGAGGGATTCAAGGATAAGGCTATCAGGATCGTACCGGGGTTTATCGCTTTCAATGAGGTAGGTTGCAACGCTTATATCAAAATTTATCGTTATGTCAATATTCCTGTCCATTAAAACCTTATAGGTTCCCTTGGAGTCAAAGCTCCATTTCTCAACAGACTTGTTGGTTAAGAGTGGTTGGGCATTTTCCAGTGACATTATGTAAACGTCCTTTCCAGTGGTCGAAAAATAGGCTGTATTATCCTTTACTTCCAAAGCAGTACCTTTGAGAAGTTCCAAAGGTATATGGCTGATTTTTCTGATACTGTAGATAGGATAAGATGCTAGCTCTTTCATAAGAGAATAAAATTCCAGTTCTCTAAAGATGATAAAGAGTTTTTGCCTGTCCCACTGACGGATTTCTAGATTCTCTACGTTGAATTCAATATCAAGATCATCCCGTAGTTTTACCAGCTCCAGTGCAAGTTCTATACTCTGCCTGTGTTGCTTTATAAGCCTTGAAATTCTGTCCTCTCTTCCCTCGGTCTGTTCCAGCAAATTTTTAATGTCTCCATATTTTGCAATGATTTCCTTTGCTGTTTTTTCGCCAATACCGGGAACTCCTGGTATGTTATCAATAGAATCTCCAATGAGAGCAAGCATATCGGGTATTTTCTCAGGAGGAACACCGAATTTCTTGATTACTTCACTATAGTCATATAGGACAGTCGTCTTAGGGCGTGTATCTATAACTTTTATTTTTTCATCAACGAGTTGCAGTAAGTCTTTATCTGATGTTGAAATCATAACCTCGAATCCCTTTTCACGCGCCTTTTTTGCGATAGTGGCAATCACGTCATCCGCTTCCACTCCAGGGATTTCAAAAATGGTTATATTCATAGCCTCAACGATTTTTTTAATCCAGATCAGTTGCTCTAGGAAATCGCTTGGGGCCTTTGGTCTCTGGGCTTTATATTCCACATATTCCACATGTCGGAAGGTTTTTCCCTTCGCATCAAATACTACAGCTATGTGAGTAGGTTTTAGATCTTTAATCAGTTTGATCAGGGAGTTTGTAAAGGCAAAAGGAGCACTTGTGTTCATACCTTTGGAATTTACAAGAGGATTCTTTATAAATGCGTAATAAGCTCTGTAGGCAAGAGAAGTTCCATCCACCAGCAGAAGTCTCATTTTATTAGTATATCACCCGAAGCAAATGAATTCAAACTCTTGACAAATTGACCAATAGCGTGTATAAATATTTATCAGAAAAAGGAGGTTTGTTTATGGTTAATAAGGCAAAATGGATTATGTTAATTGCAGCGCTGTCTTTAGTTGCTGCAGGATGCGGGCCCAAGAAGGCTACGAAAGAAACTTTATCGCAGATAGAGGAATGTAAAACCGCTTATGAAGAGGCAAAGGTGAAAAAGAGTGACCTGGAAAAGGAACTTGCAAACCTCAAAGCCCAGCTGGATGAGAAGCAGCAGACTGTTGAGACCCTCAAGGCAGAAAGAGATTCTCTGAATGATTGGCTCACCAATGTCCTCGAGAAAGGTTATTGATAAAGGAGGTGTATAATGAAGAAAATATTTGCTTTAATAATTATGAGCTTATTTGTTACATCTACTCTTTATGCTAAAGAGAAGAAACTTACTGAAGAAGAGGCATTGAAAATTCTTGAAGAATGTAAGGCAAATCTCGATCAGATTAACGCAGACATAAGCAAATTAGAGGCACAGGTTAAAGAATACAGAGATAAAGTTCAGGCAGTGGATAATGAAATCAGCTCCCTAAAAGAAGAGATTGCTTCCCTTAAAGAGGAGATTGCAAAATATCCATCTGAGTATACTGTTGAGGAGGGAGATTATCTCGCCAAGATCGCAGGAATGAGATATATATACAATAATTCTAAAGCCTGGCCAAGAATATACAGAGCAAATAGAGACCTTATTAAGGATCCAAATCTCATTTATCCTGGCTGGGTCCTCAAGATACCCCATGGTATTGTGAAAGAATTTGAGGTTATTCCTGGAGATTATTTGTGGAAGATTGCAGGCTTCACTTGGATTTACGGTGATCCCACAATGTGGACCAAGATTTATGAGGCAAATAAGGATCAGATTAAAGACCCTGATCTGATTTATCCAGGTCAGGTATTTACCATACCGAGAGATTGATAGAGAACGAGATGTGAGGTAAAGGGGGTTACACTGATAAGGTGTAGCCCCCTAATTTTATATGGATATTGCAAGTAAAAAAATCTATATAGGAGATATTAATGTTCTTGAACTCCTAGGAGTTCAAGATGCTAATATTTCTGTTTTGAAGAAAAAGTTTCCGGGAAAGATCGTTGTCCGGGGAGATGAAATTCAGATTAAAGGCTCTAAAGAAGAGATTGAACTTATAGAAAAAATTATTCTACTTCTTAAGGAAAAGATTAAAAAGGAAGGTAAACTAGAATCCCAAGAAGTGGAGGAGTTGCTTTATAGAGAAACTAGTAAATTAAGACCGGTAGGGGAAGAAATCGTTATAGTCACTCCTAAAAGGAAGATTTATCCAAAAACACCTAATCAACGGAAGTACTTGGAGCTTATAGAGAAAAATGATATAGTGGTTGCCATTGGACCGGCTGGTACAGGTAAAACCTTCCTCGCAGTTGCAGCTGCACTCAAGACTTTGCGGGAAGGGAAGGTGGAGAGATTGATTCTGACCAGGCCAGCTGTTGAGGCAGGTGAATCTCTTGGCTTCCTTCCAGGCGATTTTCAAGAGAAGATAAACCCTTACCTTACCCCACTGTATGATGCCCTATACGCCATGCTTCCACCAGATAGAGTGAAAAGATTGATTGACACAAGGGTTATAGAGATTGCCCCTCTTGCTTACATGAGAGGCAGGACCTTTTCCGATGCATTTGTAATACTAGATGAAGCTCAGAATACAAAAGCCGTTCAGATGAAAATGTTTCTCACCAGATTGGGTCCCAGATCCAAGCTTGTACTAACAGGAGATATAACCCAAATAGACCTACCTTATGACGAAAACTCTGGTTTGGTGGAAATCCAGAGAGTTCTTAAAGATATTCCAGGCATAGCCTTCGTTTACTTTGGATCAGAAGATGTTATTAGACACAAACTTGTGAAGAATATTGTTGAAGCTTATGAAAGATATAATAAAACAAAAAAAGATAAAGAAACGTAAAAAACTCAAAAGGTTAAGTTATTCCATTACCGCTTACTTTATATTTCTTTTTATTGCATTTTATTTTTATCCATTTAAAGAGACCGCCAAGCTTAGTGGCATACAGCCTGGAGAAAGACTTAAAAATGATATTGTAGCACCTTATTCCTTTGTGGTAAGTAAAACCAAGGAAGAGCTTGATGAGGAAAAACAGAAAATTATAGAGACCACTCCTCCGGTGTTTGTGAGAGATACAACGGTTTATGAACGGATATTGAATTCTCTGGAGAGTTCAATCCTCCCCGAAGACGTGAAAAAAATAAGCAAGAGATTTTTAAGGAGGATCTATAGGAAGGGAATTGTAGCAACAAGAAGTTATTTGTACAGTGATTCAGTTTTATTGTATGAGCGGGGTAAGTTGACAACTGTTAAGACCGCTGAGATCCTCGGCCTTGAGGATGTATACTCCCTTGCAAGGAAAGATGCTTTTTCAGCATTTCGTAAAGACACTTTGAAACAGAAAGCCTTTTTGGACTTTGTGAATCGAGTTGTAAAACCCAATATGATATTTGATTCCCTTAGGACTGATTCTTTGAGGCAGGCGCGCATAAACGAGATAAATCCCATACTAGCCAAGGTCTATAAAGGTGAGGTGATAGGTAAACGGGGTGAGGTGGTAACACCTGAAATGGTCAAGAAAATAGATGCGCTCCGTGGTACTCGAAAAAAATATTTTACAGGTAACCTCTGGAAATACTGGTGGTTAAGACTCATTTATTTTTCTATTATATTGATTCTTGGTTTCGTCTATTTTTATAGAATGCATCCTGAATATTATTTCTCGATTTCCAAAATCACCGTGTTTACTATTTCTTACATTTTGCCTCTTGTTGTAGCCAGTGTTTCCTTCGGACAAAACATTTCATTCTTTATAACTCTTTTGCCATTTTCCGGTCTTTTAATTGCAACTATAATGGAAGAAAAAAGTGCATTTGTTTTTTCTCTATTTTTGGCCCTGATTATAAGTATTTATGCGGGTGAGAATGTCTCTATATTGATCTATAACTTGGTGGTGGGAGTTACCGCTGCCATGACTGCCAAGATTATAAAGGGGAGATTCGATATATATCTTTCCATGTTTTTCACGCTTATAGGGGCTCTTTTGTTGTCTTTAATCATAAATTATAATCTAAATGATAACTTTTCAGGGATACGGATTACACTTGAGGCATCTGGTGCTTCAATCCTTTTTTCGTATCTTCTTTTTATTGGTGTTTTGCCTATTCTCGAAAGGATTTTTAAAATCAGTACAGACTTTCTGCTAGCAGAACTTTCCAATATGAATCATCCACTATTGCGAGAGCTTCAGGAAAAGGCACCTGGAACCATGACCCATAGTCTTATTGTGGGTAACCTTGCTGCACAGGCGGCCAGAGCTATCGGTGTCAATCCGATACTTGCAAGAGTGGCTGGTTATTACCATGATATAGGAAAGATGAAACATCCTGCCTATTTTATTGAAAATCAAAGAGAGGGTGAAAACCCCCATGATAAACTTTCTCCTAAAATGAGTGTATTGATTTTGGAAGATCATGTAAGGGACGGTGTTGAATTGGCGAAGCAGTATAGACTCCCAAAAGAGATAATAGGAGTGATAGAGACACACCATGGTACTACTTTGATGAAAGCTTTTTACAATAAAGCAAAATCAGGTGGCCAGGAAGTTAAAGAAGAAGATTTCAGATATCGAGGACCAAAACCCCGTACAAAACTCGAAGCTATAGTGATGATTGCAGATAGCATAGAGGCAGCAGCTCGTAGTTTAAAGGATAGAAGTGACGAAAATCTAAAGGATTTAATTCACAATATTATTTACAATAGACTTCTTGATGGTCAGTTCGATGAGGCTGATATAACCAACAAAGAGCTAAAAATGGTAGAAGAAAGCATTTTCCCTTATGTGAAAAGTATATTTCATCCCAGGATTGAGTATGGAGAAGAGCAGGGTTCATCTAAAGAGCCTAAGAGTTAAACTTCCTCACGGCTTCAAAAATAAAGCAGAAAGGTTTCTGAAAGATATTGCTGCACGAGAAAAATTACACAAAAATATTTTCATTATTTTTGTAAATGATTCCTACATTAAAAAACTTAATAAGGTTTTTTTGGGTAAAAATAAACCAACAGACGTGCTTTCCTTTGATCTTGGCAACGAAGCAGAGATTTATGTTTCCGTAGATACTGCCAAAAGAATGGCACTTAAATTTGGTGTTTCCCCTGAGCTTGAATTGATACGTTATGCCTTGCACGGTTTGTTACATATTGCAGGTTACGATCATAAAAAAAGCTCCATGGAGCCCTTCATGCAGAAGGAAGAGGAGGATTATCTTAAAATATGGGAATCTCTGTATTAGTACTTATCCTTTTCCTTTTGCTTTCCTTCTTGTTTTCTGGAACAGAAGCGGCGCTTTTTTCTGTCCTTGAGATAGAAGTAGAAAAAATAACGGGACGAAAGATTAAAAAGTGGGTGAGAAAATTACTTTCGAAGCAGGAAGAAAGTCTTTTTGTAATACTTCTTGGAAACATGCTTGTGAATTCTTATGCTTCAGCCATATTTCCCTCAATCCTAGTAGGTATTTTCGGAAACGTGCATGTTTCAAAATCGTTAGAATCGGGCCTCGAGATAGTACTTTTTACTTTTATTCTCTTACTTTTTGGTGAAATTACGCCGAAACTCATAGCTATAGATTTCCCGTCCAACTTTTTGAAAAAATCTGTAGGGATATTTTATCCTCTTTATGTAATTTTGAAACCATTCACAAAACCTTTTACTTTAGTGCTTGAATGGATTTCTGCCCTTTCTCGAAGAACTTATGAACAGGAAGAGGTGTTAAAGAATCTCGAAGAAATGACCCTTGGATCGAGAAGCGGCTTGCGGAGCGGAATATCTTTGGTGATGTACACTGCAGAGGAAATTATGACACCAAGGAAAGATATTGTTTTTATGAATGCATCAATGAATATAGCGGAGGCAAGAAGTAGAGCAAAATTGTACGGGTTCACACGTTATCCAGTAAGAGGTGAATCTCAAGATGACATTAGAGGCGTTTTTGAGATAGATAATCCGGAATTGATAAATGCAAAGGATGAAGAGGATATCCTGAAATACACAAAAGAAGCAGATTTTATCCCTTCCGGCAGAAAGGTTACCGAACTAGTTAAAATGGCGGTTGAAAAGAATAGAAAAATGTTCATTGTGGTGGATGAATATGGAGGGGTGAAGGGAATCATTACCCTGGGGGACCTTCTCAAAATACTTGGGGTGGAAAAAGAAAAAAGAATAAAGAGAATAGATAGCCGGACCTTTGTTGTCCCTGGAGATTATTTACTCAGTGAACTGGAAGGATTATTACAAAAGTCAGTATCCAGTGAAGCTACAACTATTCAGGGATTACTTATGGAAATTACCGGTAGATTACCAGGGGAAGGGGAAAAAGTTCTGATGGAAGATGTAGAATTCGAAATACTGGAGAAAGATAGAGGAGAGATTAAAAGGGTGAAGGTTAAGGTATTATGATATATTTGCTTCTATTTTTAATAGGATTGCTGTTCACCTCTGTGTTCACATCGTATGAAATTGCTTATATAATAATTCAATCCAGAAAGACTTTTGTGGTATCAGAAAAATACAGGAAAATTTTTGTTAAACCGGAATTGATGCTGACAACAACACTGGTGGGAACAAACCTGGGCGAAGTGGCCACCACCATATTTCTTTTAAGATTTTTTGAGAGTTTACATTTACTGCAAGCAAAAGCAATTGGCGTAACAGGATTATTGAGTGCACTTGCCCTCTTGTTTATAAGTGAGGCAGTTCCCAAGACCTTATCCCGTTCCCACCCAGAAACCGTCATAGGGACCCTCACTCCCTTTATATTCTATTTTTATAAGGCTACATTACCGATTATAAGGTTTTTCCACTTTTTGGCAATTCTCATTAAGAGAAAAGGAAAAGGTAGAGAAATTGAAGAGGAGAAGACATTTGAGAATGTACTTATTGAGGCAAGAAAAGAAGGACTTATTGATGAGAGGTTGTTTAATATCCTGAGATTCTTTTTAGTATTTAAGGAAATAAAAGTAGGAGAGTTTACAGTACCACTGAATCACTTTGAGACTGTGGACGTTGAGATGTTTGGAGCAATAAAGAGATTTAATTCAGAAATGCTAATTGTCTATGAGACTACAGTGGATAATATAAAGGGTGTGATTGAGCTGAAGGATGTTTTCTTAAATCAGAATATAGATATAGCACTTAAGCCTCTTCTTGTGGTTTATGAGGGAATGAGGATAAAAAAAGTGCTGGAAAGAATGGACGAGGAAGGTATATATACAGCTTTAGTACACGATGAGTACGGTAGAAGTGTAGGAATTTTTAAACCAGAATATCTGTTAAATTACATTGGGAGGGTAAAATGAGAATAGAAAAATTTCTATCAAAGTTCAAAGATAAAAAAGTACTAGTTGCGGGTGATATCATTCTGGATATATATGCATATGGGTTGGTAGAGCGAATATCACCAGAAGCACCTGTTCCTGTTGTGGATCTCCGAGAGGAGTCCTATCGTTTAGGAGGAGCAGCAAATGTGGCCTTGAATTTAAAAGCACTTGGTGCAGAAGTAGCGTTAAGTGGAGTGATTGGACAGGATTTCTACGGGAAAAAGGTACTGGAGCTCTTAAGAGAAAACGAGATCCATGATGAGGGGGTGGTAATCTCCACCTTCCGTCACACCACTGTAAAGACCAGAATTGTTTCTCAGGGTCAGCAAATAATCCGGATAGATAAAGAAAAGAGAGAACCCTTAATAGAAGAAGAAAAGAAAAAGATTCTTAGTTTTTTGCAGGAAGATGCTGTGGATGCCATAATAATAGAGGATTATAACAAAGGTTTTTTTTCACCTGATATTATTAGGGTTATAATTGAGGGTAAAAAAGCTCCTGTATTTGTGGATCCTAAATATAAATATTATGAGCATTTCAAAGGTGCACATCTCGTGAAGCCAAATTTTAAAGAGTTTGTGAGGGTATCCATGTTGAATGAAGATGAAATGAACGTAATGCAAGCAGCATTAAGATTCCGGAAGAATTTTGGGTATGAAAATGTTGTGATTACGCGAGGTGACCAGGGGATGCTGGCTGTATCTCAAGAAGGGGTCTATGAGATTCCCGCACTTAAGCGAGAGGTTTTTGATGTTACTGGAGCAGGTGATACGGTTATTTCAGTCTTAACGTTAGCCATGATAAGCGGCTTGAGTATCGAGGATGCTGCACTCCTTGCGTCTGTAGCGGCAGGGATTGAAGTCACCAAAGTAGGTGCCAGCCCTGTCTTCCCTGGCGAGCTCAAAGATGCAGTCAAAGAAGAATGGAAGAAGATGAAGGAGAGGGTTAGATTCTTTGATTTTACCTGAAATTACGTGTATTCTTTAAAATATGAAGGTTTTAATAATTATTCCTACGTACAACGAAAGAGATAATATTGAAGCCATTGTTAAGAAAATCCATGAAGTTGCACCACAGGTGGATGTGCTTGTTGTGGATGACAATTCTCCTGATGGCACTGCTCAAGTTGTGGAGAGTTTACAGCAGGATAATCCATGGATACATTTAATCAAGAGAGGAGGTAAACTAGGATTAGGTACTGCTTATGTGGAAGGATTCCATTTTGCATTAAAAAATGGATACGACTGTGTTTTCGAAATGGATGCCGATTTTTCCCATAATCCCGAGGATATACCCAGATTCCTGGAAGCAATTAAAGATGCCGATTTGGTCATAGGTTCCAGATACACTAATGGTATAAGTGTTGTTAACTGGCCACTATCCAGGCTTTTCCTTTCCTACTTTGCCAATCTTTATGCAAGGGTTGTTACAGGGCTCCCCGTTAAGGATTTGACTGCTGGATACAAATGTATCAGAAAAGAAGTTTTAGAAGCAATAGACTGGGATGAGGTGAAGGCAGATGGTTATGGCTTTCAGATCGAAGTCAATTTTCTAGCCTGGGAAAAGGGATTTAGATTAAAGGAGATACCTATAATCTTTGTAGAAAGAAGAGCCGGTGTTTCCAAAATGTCTAAAAAAATCGTTTGGGAAGCATTCTGGTTGGTGCTTTCTTTAAGAATTAGAAGGATAAAAAAGAGTATCCTTGAGTTGTTTAGAAGACGAAGATAATCTCACAACCGACTCTCTTACTTGTAGTACACTCCTTTTGTAAGCTGATAACTTTAACATATTATGTGAGGGTATTGTCCCGTTATTTCTACAGTTTTTGATTTCTGAAGGTATTGTACTTATACTTTAACCAGAAATGAAAAAGTTATTAATTCTTCTAGTTGTAATTTCCTTTTTGTATTTTGGAACAAAGATTTTCTTGAACAAATGGTATAAAGTATCAGAAACATTTGACATGGAAGATTGCAAGGTTTATAAGGCTATTCTGGATGATTTAAATGACGAAGAGATGGGGCTGGCAGTATTTTCCAGGACAATAACTACAGCATCAGATGGACAAAGTGTTCAGCATGTTGTGGTTCAGCATTTTTTTGAGATTATCCCTAGTGGAGAGATATTCTGCGTACTCGATTTTTTGAGAAAAAATAAAAAAATATCGTTACTAAAAGATTGTGAATTTCTTGGAGGACCCTATCAACTTATTCCGCAAGATTTCTGCAGTTTTTATTTAAGACGAGGCGTGAAGGTTATAGCTCCAACGAGGCCAGGTTACGATATAAAGGAACAAAAGGCCCTTGTTTATCTCGAAATCTTCACAAGATTCGAGAATGACCGGTATATTGTTTTATTGACTAAAAGAAATGGCAGATGGATGGTTCAGAACAAAATCATCGTCGAGTAAATCCCCTAAATATTTCTTTAATACCTTCTTTATATTCGGCAATGCCCCTTTTAAACCTACCATAGTGTAAGATAAGACTTATAATCGCCCACAAGAGTATAAGAAGAATTAAAGATGGTGCTTCTTTGTATATTGCTCTGAGTATCAAAAGCAAAAGGGGGAGTTCAAAGGATATTATTAATGCCTTAGACCCAACAACGAAAGCGGTCGTGATTAGTACGATTGCATAAACTACAAAAAACTGTGTACTATAGTATCCAAGGGAGATAATGAAGAAAAAGCATGAAATCACTAAAGTAATGTCTGCAGCAAAATCAAGATGTGCTAGTTTGCCATATTTTTCGCTTCTTCTTGCAAACCATCCGTCGAGATTATCAGTAGTCCAGGCAATTAGTGCAAGTACCACGAAGAGGGTGAGATTATGGCTTCCTGAAATTGCAAGCCCAAAAATAATAAAGGTTATAACAACCCTGAATAATGTGAGAATGTCAGCGATCATACAGAATAATTATAATTTAGATTTTATGAACATTATATTTTTTGAGATAAAATCTAACAAATTTTTCCCTGTGTGGGAGAAGACATTTACTACAATCCCAGTATCCATATTCATTTCTAAACCCGTATTTACTGTTGATTATACATCCTCCATAAATCTTAGTTTCCTCATCCCATAAAGAATAATCGAAGTATGGGCAGGCGCAGAAGAAGCAGATTAATTCATTATCCGACAGGTCATGACATTTTGTTCCCTCCTTAAATAAAGGGCAAAAATCGGGCTCTCTATTTCTAAGATTTGAATATCTGAAAAACTCGATTACATCTTTTACAGTTTTCAAATTATATTTCTTTATTAAAGTTCTTCTTTTTTTGTCAAATTCCTTTTGCCATTCTTCAAGAGGATTCACAATTCCTCCTTATATACGAGTACAGCTTGAGCTCCCTTTCCAACTCCGAGCTCCACTTTTTTTTCTATGGTATAATCCAGTACGTCTAGAATTAAAAGATAGTTCATCTCTGAACCGCTAAAAATAGTTAGATACACCTTTTCATCCTTTGCAAAAAGTCTTGAACTTCCATATCCCGTAGGAATAATAGTATCCTTTCCAGTTGCCAAATCATATATCAGAAGTCCATTAAACCAATCACTGGCAAAAATCCGTTGTTGTGCATATGTGATGTCTCCTGGATAACCACCAATATGCAAAGAGTCTACTATGAGAAGGGACTCCGGGTCTATCTCAAGAATCCATCCATCCTGTATATTGTAATCTCCAGTACATAGTACAAATACTTCTCCCTCAGGACTTACAGCGAAATCCTGCGGGTTTGTTTTTACGGGAATGGAGTCTATTATAGGAATACTATCTGGATTTTTTAGTACATATACATACCCTACGTCATAAGTATAATCTGGCTTTAATCCAGAAGATGCAATGAAGATTGAGTTTTTATAATATATTATTCCCTCAGGCCATTTTCCGATTTTAATGGAATCTATCAGATTAAGATTTGAATCGTAAATATAAACCATATTCCTTGCGGAAAGTGTGACGAAGAATCGATTAGCACTCTTTGTTATAGCCCAGGGATTAGAACCAGGAGGTAGCTGTATTTCTTTAATAATTTCGTTGGTGGATAGATCTATAACCTGTATGGATGGTACTCCCCCAAATCCTGAATTTACGATGTAAGCAAGTCCTCCCACTTGGTAAATATCATTTGGGGTTACACCTGTGATTATTACATCTTCAAACAATGTATCTTTGACTTCATCGTATATACTTACAGTCTCGGATAGATTGTTAACTATATATACTCTTGAACCTTTTATCTCCGGAGCTGTGGGTTCCTCATTCTTTGTACAAGAAAGCAAGGTCAAGAATAATATTAGTAGGATTATGAATATAAAGCGTTTCATAATACCCCCCTTTTTATATTTAAATTTAAAAAGAACTCCCTTCCAGGTTGAGGATATCCCCGGATAATTTCATAATTACAGTCAAGTATGTTCTCTATGCCAAACTTTATCAGAAAAATGTATTTTTTAAAGGTAATGTTTTTTTCAACGTTCATGTTGATCAGATAAAATGCTGGGAGTTTTTTGGGACTGTTAAGCCTGGCGGGCCGTTCACCTACATAGGAAACCTGTAGTTTTACTAGATTTAATATCTTGCTGGAGATCAGGTATGAGATATTAGGTCTGTATATAAAGGGTTTATCATTTTCATAAGCTCTGAGAAGATTACCTGAAAAATAAATTGAGAACCATCTCTGTGTCTCCCAGGATATTTCCCAGTCTATTCCTGCGGTTTTTAACCGGGAAAAGTTTTTGGGTATCCATTTCCCGTCACTGGTCCATAATATCTTGTTTTTTATGTTTTTATGGTATAAGGATAGAGTTATAAATATGTTGGGTAACAACATTCTCAATCCTGCATCAATATTTTTTGAATATTCGGGTTTAAGCTCAGAATTACCTGCAGCAAACCGGTCTTCAGGCCAGTAAAGTTCATTAAAAGTAGGGGACCTGAAATTGCTCGAAAAGTTAACAAAGAAAAACATATTTCTTCCAAATTTTCTGTATAAAGATAAGGACCAGGTGGGAACCATATTAAAATTCTGAAAATGATCCAATCTTAAATGAGCATTAAGATCAAGATACCTTAAATTAATGGTTTTCTCTAACTTGAAATAGGCATCATATTTCCACCTTTTCTCTATTTTTGTGGATACAACTTCGTCTAGATTTAAGCCACAATACACCCATGAATATTTTAAATGTGTGTATATAGCTCTGGTTCTGTGAGTATCAATATTATCTGTTTCAATATATTTAAGAAAATGCTCATTCCCAGATAAAGAAAATAGAATTTTGCCAATTTCTTTTGTTATTCTGAATCCATAGAGTTTTTCTTCCTTCGAGGCGGTTAAAATGGAGCCCTCCGGCCCAGGTGCTCCACTTTCTCTCACCAGGAAAATAAAGGAAAAGGGGATCATAATACTACTTCTCCAATAGAGAGCTTTTTTGGTGTATTTGGTATTTCTATAATAAACTTCCTTGTTAAACTCATTTTGATAGGAGAAAGAATCTGGAAAAGCTTCATAATAAAATGAAAAATTTATCTTGGGTGTGGATAAGGGAGAAAGGAAAAAGGATCTTCTGTATTTTCCTAATCTAATCCCCAACCTCCCACCTTCTGATGGTAAAAGATTGACAATACCTCCTATTCCATTGGAACCCGAAAAAACAGAACCACTATGTATGAGCTCAATACCCGAAATCATATCCCGGGGAAGTAAGGTTATATCCGTATATCCAGATTGGGGGTCTGTGAGAGGAATACCATTCAAAAGGATTGTATTTTCTTCTGGCGTTGTACCGCCTAGTGTGATTGTGCCGTAATTGGCTCCCAGAAGAGGAACTATACCAGGGAGGCCATTTAAATCAGGACCAGCAATATCCAAGTTAATGTAGTGAAAGTTATAAGGGAATGTAAAGGATGTAAATCTTTTAGTATAATCTGCTTGAACAACGATTGTGTCCTGCCAGTATATCTGTGAAAGTATCAATATAACCAAAAGTTTCATTTTACCTCCAATAAAAAAGCCCCGACCCCCGGAATAAGGAGATCGAGGCCCTGATTTGCAGCCTGTCTCTCCTACCCCTTACCCCCGGGGGTAGAAGTCATGACTCCGGTTCAGGTCTCCCGGCTCATGGCAGATACCATGCCTTCCCGGATGGAGAGCTTTCACCCTACCATCCAGTGGCTATTATGGTATCCTTTAATGCCACTCACGGTTGCGGGGGCAGCCAGGGACTCTCACCCTGTTCCCTTCACCGGAGTATTTTTAAAAGAGCAATACTTTACCTAGATAGCTTATTGAGCTTCCTGTAAAGCTCAATAAGAGATTCTCTCTCTTTTTCTATTACCTCCTCTTCAATTTCTTTTAGTAAACTCTCATAGAAATTCTTAGCTTCGTTGGAAAGATTCAGGGCAATATCTATAACATCCAGATACGTTAACTTTTCCATATTATCATTCCTCTTTTAAATTATATAATGCATTAGTTTCATTTTTTCAATAGCTTTCTATTTCCCAAGTTTCCACAACTCTCCCGTCCTCCAGAAATTCAGGCTCTTTCACCATCTTTGCTTGTTTATTAAAACGTTTTAAAAGAGCGAACATCAGCGAAGTGGAAATATGCGGAGGGACCATTTTTTCAGCTATCAGGGATGTTGCCCCCTGCAGTATTACAGGGTTGGACATTATATATTGGAATCTTTTTTGAGATAGTTTCTTGAATTCTATACTTGAAACATATCCCATATCCTCTAAATATCTTGCCAGATTTTGGAGCGATTTGAAAAGATCACTCTCTATTACACCCATTTTTTCTTCAATTTGCTTGAGCGCTATTTCACCAGACCTCCACACAATCTCCCATGCTTGTTCTCCTACCATTTCAAAGATAGATTTATATATAGAATATATTATTATATCAAAGAAATCCTCTTTAATAGCCATAGTCCACTATCTCCATATTTTTATTTACTTTAAACGAAAATTTAATATCAAACTTCTTGGGGCCGTGGTCCTCTACTGTGCATCCCTGAGCATAAATCCAGTAGACTCCAGGAGGAAGGAAATTAACATATATTTTTTCCCTGTTGGTGGGGCTCGTGGATTTTGCTATTATCTCTTTTTTGGAATCTACTTTGAGGTTTCCATTTTTGTCCCTTATGAGGAAAAGATCGAGATCAAGTCCCTTTTCTGTAGAGTTTGTGGTTATCAATACAAACCTCAACGTATCTTTTAAAAATAATGGGCCGTAAATCCAGCTAGCATCGGGAATGGTGTCTTCGGGGTTATCCTGATATACAAGCTGATCTTTAAAGAAGTTCTGAGGTAAAAGTTCTATTTTAAGAGTGTCAGAGATAGTCTCGAGATTGCTTTTATCACGGACTTTAAAGAGGATTTTATATGGTCCAGGAGGAATAGGACCTCCGGAAGAGGTATTCCATTGAAAGATCATATGGTTCCCGGAGCCTATCTTTTGCCATCTTTTACCACCATCATTTGAGAAATATACGGCCCTGATACCAGCCTCGTCCTCTGCGAAAATTTCAAATTTAATCTTATCACCTTGAAAATAAGGTTTTTCTGTATCAAAAACCACATTAATTTTTGGAGGTTTTCTTCTGTATTTTCGCGTGATTTCCAGAGATAGCCTCATCCAAGATAAAATATATGGGTTAAAAATTGCTGTTTTTCCATGCACCATAGTGAAGATGGTGTTACTTAGGTTTGCTATTTTGATTTTTTTAATACCAGTGCCTCTGTATTTGACAGTGTCCCTGATATACGAATTTATGATTCTGTAGGGAGCTCCGGTGATAAAATCGGGTACCTTTATAAACAGTTCCCCTTTAACTAATTTTAAGGAATCAGGCTTAAAGGAGGTGGGAATTTCCTGCCTAAATTCCAAAGGGAGTTTTAATGTTATTTCCACAGTGTCATGTTCATTCAAGAAAAGATTACTGATGCCGGCTACTCCCAAAGGGGATAGTACTTCAACAGTGTATCCGAGGGGTTCGTATCCAAGATTAAAAGATATTTCTCCATTTTCATTGGTATATCCCCAGATAGCAACTGAATTTCTATTGTTCCAATGACTTCTCACAACTACCAGAGCTCCATCAGCTGGAATATTATTAGATGCCAACACAGTAATTTTCAATAAACCAGTTTCAGTGTATCCGTGAGATGTTACATCAAACAGATGATCATCCGGTCTCCACCCTGTTACAGAAGAAACATTTTTCTTCATCCCCTCAGCAGAAGCGCTGGGATTATCTATACCTTTTTTCATATTAAGATCCCAGTGATGCCATGTTCCCTGGTACCAGAATTCATTCCACTGGTGATCTTCTCCTCGGTCTGTAACAACGTATATAGGGATCAATGCAGTCCTTGCGATGGAAGCAAGGAGTATGGATTGCTCGCCACAGGAACCGTATTTTTTAGCCCAGATCAAAAGAGGCTGGAGGTCCTGTGTAAGGTATCCAAATCGCATTATAGCATTTTCTCTGTTCCAGGTGAAATACTGGTGGATATTCTTAGCAGTTTCAAGGAGAGTTCTTGATTTTTTGATTAGATTCAGAAGTGGGTCGTAATTCTCCCAGTATAATCTCCAGAATTGTCCATTCTTTCTATAAATCTGATATTTGCTGTATTTCAGCCACTCTTTCTCACTCATACCATAATAAGATGGCGGTTTGTCCCAGAATGAGACATCTATCCGTGCAGGAATCTCGTAAAGTATTCTTGGATGAACAACATAGAAATAATAATCAAGGTAGGGGAGTGTATCTACTGAGTCATAGACAATTGTAGTGTAGTTTTCTGCCTCTATGATCTTTGCGTAAGGTGTTATATCCGCCATTCTATAAATTGATTCTGCATTTAGCTTTAAAAGGTCTATATTTCCCATTTTTATCATGGCCCTTAATACTTCTGAAGGCATATAGGCAATGGAAAAGGCAACCTCGTCTATTATTTTGGAATCACAGCTCTTTAAAAGTTCAAGAAGTTTATCAACATATATTTTTCCTGTCCTGATTCTTACAGGCATTCCCTGGTTTATGTAACGATTTGAGAGGTCTTTGAATTCCTCGGTTTCCATCATAAAGCTGGCTGTTTCAACAAATCGTAAATTTCCATAATTTTTTAAGAAGTATGCCTTCCCTTCCACATTGGTTACCACAATGTCTGGAAGCCCATCTGCGTCCACATCATGTATCACTGGCCTTGCCAGTTCTCCTGCATCATATAGGAATATTCCATCACTATAATCCGGAGATAGATATAGATATACCTTGCCGTCCTGATTACCTATAACTATATCATCGATGCCATCTCTGTTGAAATCATAACAAGCGGGGACTGAAGAACTTCCCACATCTATATTTTTAAGAAGTGGGTCTCCATAAATTTTTCCGTCCAGGGCCCCAGTTACAATGTGTCCATTAAACACTGTGGGTGATGAATATTGCCCTGATTGTAAGTTTATGGTGGTATCTCTTCCATTTCCGTATCTAATTTGAATCAATCCCCTTTTACCACCTATCAGGATATCCATTAAACCGTCGGAATCAACGTCGTATACCTTTATAATAGGATAGGCATCTGTTTGCATAAGTGTATCCTTTAGATTTGATAGAATTAGACCGTTATCCAGAGCAATAAGGGTATCTTTATTCCGAAAGGCCAGTGAAAATCCATGAGAAGGGCTTATCTTCATAAATTGGTTGCTTGTATTAAGTGTTATAAGAGGTATTGTATTTACACTAAAAGACTTTAATCTCCCTTTTGCGAGATAAATTATTCTTTCAATTGCTCCCTCATGGTTAAGAATCACCCTCAATTTTTGTGCCTGTATTTTAAGTGGCAATATTCTGATGAAATGACCTTTTTGAGACCTGTAGATACCATCCTGTGTAAAAATCAGGAGTCCATTATTAAAACCTGCAATGGACACCACATTTTCTATTTGAAACGAGGATATTTTTTTATCGAGAAAATAGATTTTTTGTTTTTTTAAAAGTCTTTTATCTTTAACAAAAAGATAATTGCCTCTATTTATTAAAAAATCCGTAACTTCGGGCAATATTTCTGCTACTTTTCTCCCCTGCAGGTCAATTACTTCTCCTGTATTCTTTACGAGATAATCACCGCTTACACCGAGCCGGTAATACTCAGGGTGGCGGAGAGGAGTGACGAGCTTCCCTTCCGAATATAAACCCTTTGGAGTTATATAAACCAGTTTTCTTTCCTTATTTATGGTAAAGTCCATAACACTATCAGGGATTTCCTCCATTTCCAAATCCTCAAGCTTGTTGATGAGCTTATCCTTAATCCATGCAGGAATTTTTAGTGAGAGCATTGAATCTAATTGGGTTTTATGTGCATCGCTGTTGAGCGTCACTATTTTACCCGGGGGGATAACCAAATCAATTGTATCTCTGGTGTATTCCCACTGTGTAAATATAAGGAATACCAGAATCCAGATATTCATCTTACCTCCTTTTTTCTTATAATAAATTATAAATCTTATCACAAAATGTTCAAAGCTTTGAATTTTCATATAAAGAAGTGTAATTTTTTAAGATGAAGCTGGATTTTGAGAATCGGAAATTGGAGATTTCCGTAAGTGAACTACTGGATTTTGCCTTAGGGAAAATCAGAGGAGCTACTCCAGAGCGTCTCAGGGAAGGTATATTATTACATAGAAAAATAGAAAAAGAGTTAAAAACCAGAATGCCGGATTTAATTCCCGAAAAAAAACTAGAATTTCAGGTCAATATTAGGGAATGGAGTGTTAAACTCCACGGGAGGGTTGATGCCTATCTGGAGGGAGAAACATATGCGGAGGTTCATGAGATCAAAACTGTGATTTTTGATTCAGCAGATGAGGAATCATTTGATCTCACAGAATATGAAAGATGGAGATTCCAACTCTCTATCTACGGCCTTATGGCAAAGAAATCTTCAGGAAAAACCGTGAGGTGCTTTCTACATGTAATCATTCTTCCAGATAGAAGGGAAAAGATATTTGAAATTAATGAGAACATTGAACAAAAACTTCTGAGAATGCTAGAAAATTTAATATTGAATGAAAAGCTTCATTATGAAAGAGGAAAAGAATTGATAAAGTACATTGGAAAGTTAAAATTCCCATATCGTATACCGAGAAACAATCAGGTTAAACTTCTTCAATATATCCCAGCATTTCTTGAGGAGAAAAAGAATATTCTAATTGAAGCACCCTCAGGTACTGGTAAAACAGCCGCTATTTTATTTCCTGTTTTAAAATTTGCTCTCACAAGAGGCCTTAAAGTCTTTTATTTTACGGCAAAAAATACTCAACAGGCAGAAGTATTAAAATTTATGAAAGAATTTGACAAAGAAGAAAAAATAGTTACTGTTCAGATACAAGGAAAGGAAAAGCTTTGTGAAACAAATCAGCAAAATTGTGAGGATTGTATATATGCACATACTCCATCCCCAGAACTCGATTTACATGAGGGGCATTTTAGTATTGATAAACTGGTGGATTTAGCACACCGTTATAAGACTTGTCCTTACCTTCTGCAGTTTAAATACCTGACAAATGCCTTTTTTGCAGTGGGGGATTATAACTACATCCTGAAAGATAGTATTGTTTTTGTAGAATCTCCTAAAAAATCCATAATAGTTTTTGATGAAGTACATAATTTACCAGACAGGGTGAGAGAGCTATATTCTGTGGAATTTAGCGAGGAGGAGTTTTACCAGCTGGAGAAATTTATCTCCTTCTATCCTTATGTATTTCTATCCCAGACTGAGAATCTCATAGAGACATTTAAGGAAGGCATTTATTCAGGGGAGGAGATAAAGCTGAAGAATATTACAAAAAAACTGCTATATAAGTTTTTCAGAGCGTACGAGATTGCAATTTCTAAACAGATGGGATTTTTAGCAGCGAAATTGCAAGAATTTATGGGGAAGCTGAATACTCTAAAACACATCATAAAATATGGGCCTTATGGAATGGTAGAAAAAAAGGGAGGAATGAAATATTTTATCCTTGATACAGAAAAATTTTTCAAAGACTTCAATAAGAGATTTTATTCAGTGATTGGTTTTTCTTCCACACTAAGACCTCCATATTATTATCTGGAAATGCTGGGGTTCTCGTCAAAAGATGAATTCGTTATTCTTCAAGATGAATTTCCAAGAGAAAATCGCAAAGTAGTTATTATTCCGGAGGTATCCACTTTACTTCGTGACAGAGAAAAAACGGTAGATAAAATTTCGAGCATAATAAAACAGCTTATATCCATTAAAAAGGGAAATTATATCGTATTTATTCCTAGTCTTGACTACCTTGATCTTTTTAAAAAAAGACTAAAAATTTTTGGATACACCTTGCTGGTTCAGAATGCTATTATGAGCCATTCTGAGAGGAAGAAATTTATACATAAATTGAAAAACTCCACAGGCAACCTTGTTTTAGCTCTTTCAGGAGGAATCTTTTCAGAAGGAGTGGATTATCCAGGAGAGACATTGGATGGTGTGATAATTATCAGCCCTTCTCTGCCTCAGGTAACTGAAGAGAGAGAGGTTCTGCGAAGGTTTTATGAAGAAAAGTATGGAGATGGATTTAAATACGCTTATATAGTACCTGGTATGATAAGAGTCCTTCAGGCAGCAGGAAGAGTTATAAGAAGTAGCGATGACAGAGGTATTGTAGTTCTGATTGGAAAAAGGTTTGCTTACAAGGAATATATTGATCTTATTCCCCAACATTTTTACACTGAGTCGCCCTATGAACTTATATCTGGTGATTATCTCACAGAAATAAAGAAATTCTGGTCATTATTTTAATCATTGACAGTTTCCTTAAATGAGCATAAATTAATCAGTGAGGGGGTGAAATTATGAAAAAATTTATTATATTATTTTTTGTCATCATTGCGGGGTGTGGATATATAAGAGTTTACTACAGTTACACTCCCCAGCTTTCCAGATGGCCCCGGGTTTATAATTATAAATTTTATCTTGGCGAATTCACGGAAATCACAGATTCAGTTTATGGAGAGCTCAATCTTGTAGGTACCGAAAATCCAGTTAGAAATCTTTTTCATATTGAACCTCGTAATTTTCTCAGGTTAGCCATAGAGAAAGAGCTCAAGAATTCAGAATTTGCTCAAGTATCGAGAAGGAGAAAGGGCAGTGACTATATAGTTAGAGGTGTCCTGAAGAAGTTCTATATAAAATTTCTAATTCATAAAATACCTCAACAACCCAACGGAATTGAGTATAAATTTAATTCTTTTGGCGAAATTACCGCGGATATCTACCTTTATCAGAACGACAGGCTTCTTTATACTATTCGCGCTAAGAGCCACCTCCAAGATAAAGGAGAGATGTTCATGTGGGGACACTGGGAAGATATAGTGAAGGATGAACTTGACAGAATGCTGAGGCCGTTGATTTTTACTGTATTGGATAGTATAGATAATTTTCTTGCACGCAGAGAGTAAATTATTTCAGATACTTTTCAAACCAGCCTGAAATAAATTTCAATCTCTCTATTCTGTTGTGGGGCTTACCACTTCTGGATAGATCATGATTTTCCCCTTTGAAAATAACCATCTCCACGTCTTTTTTCAAAGCTTTAAGAGCAGTGTACAGCTGTTCGGCTTGTTCCACTGGTGTTCTGTGATCCTCCGAAGAATGTATTATAAGGAGGGGTGTAGTAACATTTCTTACGTACATTAGCGGAGAATTTTTTAACAAGAAACGAGGAGCATCAAAGGGAAATTTTTGAAATTCAAATTTTGCAAAATAGTAAGCAAAATCGCATGTCCCTGTGAAACTTAGGTGGTTAGAGAGTGATCTTTGTGTCACAGCGGCTTTGAAAATATCCGTGTGGGTTATTATCCAGTTGGTCATGTACCCACCATATGAGCCTCCTGTAACTCCCAATCTCTCATTATCTACAAATTTATAGTGGGAGGTTATAAACTCTATGGCTTCCATAATATCCTTGAAGTCCCGATCCCCCCAATTTTTGTGAATTCTCTTCTTAAAAATCGAGCCATAGCCTGAACTCCCCCGCGGATTTGTAAAAGCAACTATGTAGCCAAGAGATGCAAGATAGTGAAACTCAAACATAAAAGAATTTCCGTAAGATGTATGAGGCCCTCCATGTATTTCCAGTACGAGTGGGTACTTCTTATTTTTATTGAAATCAGGCGGAAGAAGTAACCATCCGTCGATGATTTCTCCATCACTGGCGGTGAAATTAAAGTGTAATGGTTGACCCAAAGGCATGGTATTTATGAAGCGGGTATTAAAAGCGGTTATTTTCTTTTCTTCCTTTTCTTTAATGTAAATTTCTGGGGCCGATAATATATCCTGTTTTGTATAAATAAGAATATTCTCTCTTCTTGGAAGCGAAAAACCTTCAATTACATGGTCTCCCTCAGTCAGAGGAGAAATATTCCCTTTCAGGTCGGTGAGGAAAATGTTGGTCGACCCCTTATATTCTGCGATGAAATAAATACCCTGTTTACCAAAGAAAAAATAATCACCACCCCTTCCTCCTCTTACGTCTGAGTTAAGAGCATTTCCAAAATCTATATCAAATTTTCTCAGAAGATTTTTTCTTTTTCCTGATTCAAGATCGTATATTATGAGGTCGGGATTGGCCCATGAGGCTCTCTTTTCACTCACTTCAAGTGTAGCCATTAATTGACCATCTGGAGAAAATGCAAAGTCACCAATTACCCTTCCTTCAGGCGTCAAAGGTCTCATCTTACCTGTATTTATATCTACAAGGTATACAAAGTTTCTGAGTACATACTCTGCGTCTTCATTGATGTTTGTTATCACACCTATACTTTTTCCATCTGGGTGCCACTTTGCAACCCGGATATCAAATTCTCCTTCAGTTATTTTTTTCGGTTTTCTGCCGATGGAGGCAATGTATAGGTGAATTCTTTTGTCCTGTGGAATATATCCACGCCCATTTATTTTATAAAATACTCTTTTAATATGAATATATTCCCTTTCTTTTTCTTTCTTTTCCACTGGATATCCTGTAAAAAGAAATCTGTATCCCTTTGGCGCCCATTCAAATTGGATTATAATACCCTCGAAATCAAGTGCTTTTCTGGCTTCACCCCCTGTACTGGAAATGATAAATAGTTCGTGGCCGTGCTTAGTGTCCTCTTTACTTCTTAAAAATAGGATGTATTTGGAATCACGAGACCAGCGAGGAGTGGTATCCCTATGGTTTCCGAATGTGAACTGGAAGTTTCTGCCTGATTTAATATTGAACATCCAAAGGTTTGAGGCGTATTGATACTTGTTCTTTTTTCTGTAAATTCTTGTAACCACATATACTATGTTTTCCCCATTGGGAGAAATTCTTGCATCGGATACAAATTTAAATTTTAACAAGTCTTCAGGTTTTATACTTTTCATATTTCCCCCTTTTTTATCTTTGCAATATAAAACCCCTCCGTGTCATTATCAAAGGGTTCTATTCTTCGAGTTTTTTGTAAATCAGAATGAAACTTAAAACGTCCCCACTGGGTAAGCCCCTTTCTCATTTTAATTCCTTGGATGTCAAATTCTTCGATTATCACTCCCTCTCTTTTCTCTATGAGAAAATTAATTACTGCTTCGTTCTCTTCAGGGGTAATAGTGCATGTGGAGTAGACCATGGTACCCCCTGGTTTTAAACAATCAAATGCTGCAAGTATCAGGCCTTTTTGAGTGCGTGTGAGTTTGCCTACCTTTTCGTATCCCCACCATTTTGCTACTTCATAACTTTTGTGAAGAGTGCCAATGGCACTGCAAGGAGCATCTACAAGGACTCTATCAAAACTGTTTTTGAACCAGAATCCGAATTTAAAACCCTCCACCATGGTGATTATCACATTAAGCGCCCCCATCCTGTCCACATTGTTGGATAAAGCCTTAATCCGATCTACAGCCACATCATTTGCTATAATGACGCCTGTATTCCGCATCATCTGTGCCATCTGAGTGGTTTTTGAACCAGGGGCTGCAGCTATGTCCAGTACCATCTCATGGGGTTGGGGGTTTAATACTAAAGGAGGTATCATAGATGAAATATTTTGTACATAGTAATAACCAAGATAGTGTTCAATGGTTTTGCCTATTTCAAAAGGAGCATATTCTACATAAAAGGCTTCATTATAAAAGTCCAATCTTTTAAGAGTGAACCCCTGATTTTCAAGCCGCTCTTTAAGTTCTTCAGGTGTGATTTTTAGAGTGTTGACCCTGATGGCGGGTTTTAGTTTTTCTTCTGTCCATAAAAGGAATTTTTCCAGTTCATCCTGATAGTACTCTTTCAAAAGATTGTATAGCTCTTTATTTCTGGATATCCACTCATAACCCACAGCATAAGTATATTGTTAAGAAGAGGGGCTTTCAATACCCCAGTTGAAATCCCGCAGCATTTCCTTTAAAATAAAAGCATAAACGGGGCCGTAGTTCAGCCTGGTGAGAACGCCGGCCTGTCACGCCGGAGGTCGCGAGTTCAAATCTCGTCGGCCCCGTTTTTTATTATACAGGATAAAAAATTCACATGTATTTGCTCTTTTTCTCATTAGGCCTTATATATAAATTATGCTACAAATTTTGTTACTAATTATATCCCTGAGATTGCCTCAGGTCTTTGGTATCGGCGTGATAATAGGGGATCCCACAGGTATTTCCATTAATATAGAAAAAGGTAATATTGCATACGCCGGTGCAATAGCATGGAAAATTCCCGAGAGACTGCACCTACACGGTGATTATGTTGTCAACTTCGAGATTGAAAGCGAAGAGGAAATACCGGGGATTATGAATGCATATATGGGTGGGGGCGGATTTTTCCAGATTTCTAAAAATGATATTTTTCTGGGTATAAGGGTTCCCTTCGGTCTGAAATATGCATTTAAAGACCTTCCTCTTGATGTATTCTTTGAGGTTGTTCCAGGCTTTTTACTTATACCTGAGACGGCATTATCCTTACAAGGAGGGGTGGGTATAAGAATATACCCGACTAAAATTCGCTGATATAATCTTTCACATAAATTTGAAATTCCCCATAAAAACGTTTATAAATACATAATTAAAAAGGAAGGTGTTGTATGTATGTTGTCGGTTTGATTCTGCTTTTCTCTTTCACTGAACCAGTCAGTGTTCATCAATTGGAGTATGAGAAATATAAGGACTACCAAGTCCGGGTTCCAGAAACTCATCATTATCCCATTCCGCTCCAGAATAAAATCAAATCTCTCAATGCAACTGTGTATGGGTTCTTGCCTTACTGGAGGCTGGGACATGAAAATGCCATAAAGTGGCAGGATCTTTCGCATATTGCTTGTTTTGGTGTTGAACTCGGTTCCACGGGGGGTATTGTTGATTCCCATGGTTGGCCATCAAGCTGGTCCACCGTAATTGATTCGGCTCATGCCAATGGTGTGAAGGTTCATGTTGTGGCAATAGTGTTCAATCACGATGACATCAGCAGCATTATAAGAAATTACAGGGCAAATGCTATAAATACTCTAATCTCCCAGGTACAGGCAGGGAATGCAGATGGGGTGAATATAGATTTTGAAACCCCATATTCTTCTGATAGTGCCTATTTTGCCCTCTTTTTAGAAGAACTTGCCGATTCTATGCATGCTCATGGATATGAGGCGACGGTCTGTTTCACAGCTGTAAACTGGTATGGAAGATATGAAACTCAGAGAATTGCAAATGCTGTGGATGGAATATTCATAATGGGCTATGATTACTACTGGTCTGGAAGCTCCACTTCTGGTCCCGTGTCTCCCTTAACGGGTGGCACCTATAATGTGACTAATAGTGTGAACTCCTACATTGCAGAGAGTGGTAATCAACCGGATAAATTTATATTGGGTGTCCCATATTACGGTTATAAATGGCCCACAGTGGATTCGGCCCCTTATTCTTCAACAAGAGGTACCGGAAGTGCAGAGATTTATAATGTGGCTATTGTTAATGCAGAGAATTATGGACTTCTGTGGGATTCTCAATCACAGACTCCATGGTATCGCCACTATGTATCAGGAGATGGATGGTATCAGTGCTGGTTTGATAATGATTCAAGTCTTGGACTTAAATATGATCTTGCAATTCAGAAGAGTCTTCAGGGAGTCGGGATGTGGGCCCTTACTTACGATGAGGGGAGATATGAACTGTGGTATGCCTTGGAATCGCATTTTTCACAGGGTGTACCACCTCCGAAGCCTACAGGGTTTTATATTGTCCAGCCTGGACCCAGAAGGCTTCAGCTCTTTTGGTCTCCCGTGGATACGGGAACTGTATCATATGAGATATGGGAAAGTGAAGACGGTGAGAATTTTTCTTACGTCACCACCACTATAAATACTAACTACGACACAGGGCTTCTCGAAGCAAACTCACTCCATTTTTACAAGGTCAGGGCGGTAAACGCCTTTGGTAAAAGTGAGTTCACCAATGTTCTTGGCGGAGTTGCTTGGGACTCACCTATCAAGATACTTCTTGTGGATGGAGTGGATAGAGAATCAGGAACGGTTAATACACATGATTTTGTGGTGGATCATAGCAAAGTTATATATGACCTTGGGTTACCCTTTATTTCCTGTTCCAATGAATGTATAGAAGATTCCACAGTGGACCTGAATAATTTTGAAACTGTTGACTGGATTCTGGGAGAAGAGGGTACAGCAACCATGGCTTTTAGTAAGCTTGAGCAGTCCATGGTGAAGACTTATCTCGAGAATGGAGGCAATCTTTTCGTATCGGGGTCTGAAATAGGGTATGACCTTATCGAGAAAGGAGATGCCGGAGATTCTTCATTCTATCATAATTATCTTAAAGCAGAATATCAGGGCGATGATGCAGGAAGTCATACTGTAGTAGGTGTAGCTGGGTCTATATTTGAAGGCTTTGGCCCATTTGAATTCGATGATGGTTCCTGGCACTATGATGTGGATTACCCCGATGGTGTGACTGCATATGGTGGTAGTACAGTATGTATGAGATATTCAGGAGGAACTGGTTGGGATGCAGGAATACAATATGAGGGGACTTTTGGTAGTGGAGATTCTATTTCTCGGCTCGTTTATCTGGGTATCCCGTTTGAATCTATACTCCCAGGAGCCAGACCCGGTGTGATGGCAGCTATTCTTCAGTTCTTTGGCTATTCCGTTGAGGTTGGGGAGGAAGTGGTGTTTTCAAAAGAAAAATCTACAATTATAAATAATGTTGTAAAAAATTACATTATTCTAAATACTTCTATTGAGGGTGTATTTGAACTCTATGATCTTTTGGGGAGGAAGGTACTTACTAAAGATGCACGAATCATTAAGAAGATTGATGTTCATAATTTACCCCCTGGAGTTTATTTTTATATTCTGCGCAAAGGAGGTAAATTAGAGAGAGGAAGAGTTGTAATTGTGAGGTAGCATAGAGTTGACAAAAGGTGAAAAAGGTTTTAAAATCAAAACAATTCAAAAACTAAAAAGGGAGGTAAAAGGAAATGGGAGGACTTGTTAGCTACTTCCAGAGGGGCGGTTCAATGATGTGGCTCCTTCTCATTCTGGCTGTTATTGGGTTGGCCATCATCATCGAGAGACTCTATTCCCTCTTTATAAAAGTAAGGATAAACCCATCCAAACTGGTCAATGATGTGACCAAGATGATCGAGGAATCAGGGATTGATGAGGCTCTTGTGTTCCTTAAAAAACATAAAAGCCCTATAGCCAAAGTGCTGGCTGCAGGACTTGAAAAGGTGGAAAATGGCAGAGCCGTTGTGGAAGAAGCAATGGCCCAGAAGGCAGCAGCAGAGTTTGCCTTTCTTGATAGAGGTATGATTTATCTCCAGGCAGTTGCTACTCTGGGTCCAATCGTAGGATTCCTTGGAACAGTGACCGGTATGATCAAGGCATTCACAGCTATAGCACTTGCCGGTGAAGTTGAACCTACCATAGTTGCATCAGGTATTTCAGAAGCTCTTATAACCACTGCAACCGGTCTTATTATAGCAGCACCTACCGCTCTCTTCTACGCCGTATTTGCCGATAAGATAAACAACTACACCAGAGCTACTGAAGAGGCGACAAACCTGTTTGTTGAATATCTTTTGGAGAGTGGAATACTTGAGAGAGTATAAGGGGGGATGAAAATTGCCAATTCTTCCTAAAAGAAAATTGCCGGAAGAGGCTGAAATACCCACAGCCTCTATGGCTGATATTGCATTCCTCCTCATTATTTTCTTTATGTTGACAACTGTCTTTACAAGAGACAAGGGTTTGAAGATTGTTCTCCCGGAGAAAACCCAGCAGGTGGTTAAAATTAAGGGTGAAAGAATCATTAAAATTTCCATTAACGATAGGGGGGAGATATTCTTGGGAGAGGAACCCATCACACTGGCTGATTTAAAAGTGAGAGTTCAGCAAAGAATAAAAGACTACAAACAGGCTCACGGTGGTAAGGATCCACTTGTCGTCATTAGAACTAATGTAGATGCCCCCTACGAGAGAATGATTGATGTGTTTGATGTGATTAAACAGATACCGGAAGCCCGAGCTGTTTCCCTTGCTAGCATAAGGACAGGAGGAGGATAATATGAGGATGCAGCGTCTGAAGAAAGAGGGTAAAATTAATATTCCCACTGCTTCTATGTCAGATATTGCATTCCTTCTCTTGATTTTCTTTATGGTTTCCACTGTATTCAGAAAAGAAATTGGCTTAAAGGTCACGCTTCCAGAGGCCAGAGCAACTGAAAGAATTGTCAAGACAAGAAATATAGCCCATGTGTATATAGACAAAAACGGAAGAATTTCAGTTGATGATGTGATTGTACAGCCCAAAGATGTTACCCTTAGATTCAAGCTGAAATTAGCTGAAAATCCTGCCATAATTTCACATGTAAAAGCCGATAAACGAGTGAAATACGACTATGTAGATAAGGTTTTGGAAGCCTTAAGAGAAGCCAAGGCTTTGAGAGTTGTTTTTGCTACTGATTATAAACGGTAAAAACTTGACAATTCGCTCACATTTTATTAGTCTAAAAGAGGGGTGAAAGAATGGAAGAAAAAAAGAAAAGGGTACATATAGAAGAATATGACCCCATGCAAGATTATCCCCTAGATTTTCAAAAGGGACTTGCTGGAGCTCTTTTGATTATGATAATTCTCTTTCTTTCGGTTAGGAAGGTTGAAGTTACCCCTTACCATCCAAAGGAAGAAAAATCAACTTATGTTGAAGAAATAAATCTTGAAGTCGAAAAGATTGAAGAAGTTGCTCCCCCTCCAAAGCCGAAAATTAACGTAGAAGTTCAGGAGGCTGAGGCAGGGGAAGAAGCAGAAACTACAGAAGAGGTTGATATTGCAGCCACAACTGATTTCAATGAGCTGGAGGCACCGCCTCCACCCGAGACAGATACTACTGTATACGAATATTATGCAGTGGAGATTCCTCCAAAGCCCATCAAAACTGTAAAACCTAAATATCCTGAACTAGCGAGAAAGGCGGGGATAGAAGGTCAGGTTTTTGTTCAGGCCATAGTCGGGCCTGATGGTAAAGTCAAGAGGGCATGGGTTGTAAAATCCACCAACAACATATTTGATGCTGCAGCGGTTGAAGCCGTTTTGCAAATGGTATTTTCTCCCGCCAGGCAGCAGGATAAACCGGTATCTTGTAAGGTAATAGTTCCCATTAGATTTACACTCAATCAATGAGTAAAAGGACATCGAAAATACAAAAAGGAGGTACCCTATGCGAATAATTAGGGGGATAGGTGTTGTACTAGCATTAGGGGCTTTTATAGGTTCCCTATATGCTGGTACAACGGGAAAAATCACCGGTCGTGTAATTGACAAGGAGACCGGTGACCCACTACCAGGAGCCAATGTGGTGATAGTGGGTACAAAGATCGGTACAGCCACCGATCTTGATGGCTATTACTTCCTGATCAACATTCCTCCTGGAACGTACACGTTAAGAGCCTCAATGATAGGATACAATCCCCAGGAAATTAAAGGAGTTGTGGTGAAAGCAGACCTTACCACAGAGGTGAATTTTTATTTAACCTCCACAGCAATAAGAACAGAAGAAATTGTGGTTACTGCTGAAAGAGAACTTATTGAGAGAACAGCCACAGAAACAAGGCGTGTTGTCAGCTCTCAGGATATAAGCCAATTACCATATACAAACTTCCAGGCTGCTGTTACCATGCAGGCAGGTGTCACCGGGGTTAACATTGTGAGAGGTGGAAGAGATGACGAGATAGCCTATTATGTGGACGGAATGCTGGTAAACTCACCGGTATATGGAGGATTCTATCAGACTATAAATAACTCTGCTATACAGGAAATGTCCCTAATTACAGGAGGTTTCAACGCAGAGTATGGTCAAGCACTATCTGGTGTTATAAATGTGATTACAAAAGAAGGTGGTACCAAATACAGTGGGGAAGTTTTTATTAGATCTGACGAAATATTACCTGAGAAATATTCACGGGGTTACAACAGAGCTAGTATAGCCTTCGGTGGTCCGGTTCCCGGTACTGCTAAGAAAGTCAGATTCTATATCACCACTGAGGCCTTTGCAAGAGAAGGAGCAACCGGGTTCAATTATCAACCGGAATATCCCATTGTAAAGGCATACGAGATTGGTACTGAGGAATTCAGAGCATTTGTGGATACTGCAAAAGCATACTGGTATGATCCCAGAAACAGCTATGTGGATTCTCTTTATAGAGATTATTACGAGGATGCTGTTTACTGGCAGAACTGGTATAAAGATCACCCCTACATGCTCCCTCATACTTGGAGGCAGGATTACTATTTACAGGGTAAGTTAACATTCCTCCCTTTTGAGAACGTGAAGGTATTAATTTCAGGAAATACTGCAAGGGAACAGTTCGGGAGATACGGATACGGTGTGGAGCAATGGTTTAAGTACAGAGAATTCAGAAACAGGGTTGATTTGCGGAAGAGATCTCAGGTTACTGCTACCATAAACCATGTTATTCGAAACAATCTTTTCTACACCCTAAATATAGGTTATTTCTATAATTTCATGAAGTGGGGAGTTGCAGACAAAGAATATGAAGATACTGCAAGAGTCTCCTTCTTAGATAAACTCATTAAGGACGTAAGGTTCGAAGGATATGTTCCTGATCCTGATACCGCAAGGGTTATAATTCCTGGCTATGAAAGATATAACTTCGGTCCAGGGAACCCATGGGGTATAGGAGACCAATCTAATGTTAGATTTGTCTCCACAGGCGATTACAGGGTACTCCATGTGCACACCGAGGAGACTAAGAATCTCAAATGGGATCTCACCTGGCAGGTAAACAAATATCATGAAGTAAAGACAGGTATTGAGATTAGAGAACACAAGATTGATTTCTACCACAATTCTCTTCCGTGGGACCCCAACCCATTTCTTGATGTCTTCCATACAACTCCTCGCCAGGCTTCTGCCTATGTTCAGGATAAGATGGAATTTGAAGGTCTCATAGTGAACGCAGGTCTCCGCCTTGACTATGTTGATCCAAATTATGATTATTATCTTGAAACAGAAAGAATTAGACCGGATACATTCTTTGTTGCTACTCCTGAGGATACTATTCCGAAAACAGTAAAGCCGAAATGGCAGATTTCCCCGAGACTGGGTATTTCACATCCAATAACAGAAAGACAGGTATTGCATTTTGCATACGGACACTTTTTCCAGACACCACCACTTCTTTATTTCTATTCTACGACTCATAAGACCATCCAGCAGGTTATGCAGAGAGGTAATGAAATTGTGGGTAACCCGGATCTCAAGGCAGAAAAACAAATTGCCTATGAAGTGGGTGTGGCTACCCAGCTCACAGACAATTCAGCACTTGATGTAACTGCCTTTTACAGAGACATTTATAGATGGATTGGGACAAGAAGCGTTATAGCACTTCCACAGTCCTTCTATATTTATGTAAATGGTGACTACGGAAATGTGAAGGGCTTGGAGCTTACTTACCAGTATAACACCAAGTACTTAAACTTCAGGACATCCTACACGTTGCAGTTTGCTGAAGGAACTGCTGCTGACCCCTTCGAATCATATGAAAACTCTTATTATGGAACCCTGGGACGTGATCCCAGAACTGGACAGCCACTTCCCATTCCACATAGTATAATTCCTCTTGGTTATGACAGAAGACACACTGTGAATGCACAGCTTACTTTGAGAACGCCCGCAGATCTTGGTCCCAAGGGTATTCTTGGCGATATGCTTATATCTATAATACAGCGTTCCCAGAGTGGCGAACCGTATACACCCAGAGATTATAAGGGTAACATTATTGCAGATATCAACTCCGAAAGAATGCCCTGGAGTCACAATACTGACCTGAGAGTTTCCAAGAGCATAAAGGTGAAGGGTGTGGAATTTGAAATTCTTGCAGAGATATTCAATCTCTTTAACATAAAAAATGTAACAGGAGTTTATGAAACCACAGGTTTACCCGATGACAACGGTATGGCTCAGTTTATAAGAGTGGAGCAGTTTGGCACTGATACCTTCGCTATAGGAGAGACAGGATATAACCCTCTGAGGGATATAAATGGAGACGGAAAGCTCACTCCTGAGGAAAGATATGAAACCTATCTGATGGCTATGAAGGATTACCTTGCTACACCTCTCCATTACGGTGACCCGAGAACCATAAGGTTTGGGATTGCTATTAGATTTTAATATATGAAATAGGAGGTATTCCATGAAGTTATTTAAATGGATGGTTATTGGTTTAACAACATTGGCTCTTGTGGCAAGTGCTTTTGCGAGAACAAAAGTGGATTACGCACCCAGTAAGATATATGACATCCAGTTGCTTGATGGAAATAACTTCAACATGTATGTAACCAACTATGGGAAATTCGGACAGGCGCCCTCTGGTTCAGATCCAGGTGCCTGGTGGCCTGCAAATAGAAGACTGGAGACCTATATTTACGGTGCCGGTCCTTGGGTGGCTGCCAGAACCAAGGACGGGGATACTGTTGTAACTTTCTTCTATAACCCCAATAGTGGTCAATCTGAGGGTATTCCACTTCTCGTTCCTACAGTGGTGGGTACAACAATGACTCCGGATTTGAGTGATATTCTGGATTACAATACCGCAATTGCTGACCCAAGTGCCAGAGTTTATTTGTATGGAAAAGAAAACGGGGGCTATCCATGGCCTCTTCATACTTCAGATGGTGCTGATAGTGTTGTATCTACTCTGGATTCCTACACCTGGTTTGGAGACCTTGACCCCAATGCCCAGGAATCTGGTTCCAAACCTCTCGGTCTTGCTTTTGAGCAGACCACATATCAATTCGGTGTTCCCGGGCTTAACGACATAGTGTTTCTCATATGGGAGTTCACTAATGTTTCGGGAGACACACTTTATGAGGTATATTTTGGGGCATGCTATGACAATGATATTGGAAATGAGTCTGGTGCCAATGCTAATGACCTTGTAGGCTTTAATAGGACATATAATTTCCCTGAGTATGGTGAAGTACTTTTGAATCTTGCTTACCAGTATCAAACTGAACCAGAACCTGGATGGATAGGAGTAGATGGGCACGGGCTTCCGGGTGTTGTGGGTAGCGTCTTTCTTGAGAGTCCTATTGCAACAGATACTGTTGTGGTCATAGATACTATAGGTCAACCAGTTGGACCTGATACAGTCTATCCTGGAGAGCAGCTTGGAATGACTGCCTTCAAGATTTTTACCATACAGATTGACCCCAGAAATGACCAGGAAAGATATTCCATAATGGCTGGATGGGATCCTCCTGAGGCTGGTGGTAGATATAATCCTTATCAGGAAGATACCTATGGTCCTGGTGATAAAAGGTTCATCCAGGTATCCGGTCCCTTCACCATGCCTCCAGGTGCAAGAGCCAGGATGGTCGTGGCTGCAGTTATTGCTGCGGATAGTACCAACATTAAGTATGTAGCAAAGAAAGCTATTGATATTTATAAAAACAGTTTCCTTGCTCCTCAACCTCCTGCAAAACCAAATCTTTATGCATGGGCAAGAGATAGAGAAGTTTATCTTTACTGGGACAATACTTCAGAAATTACAAGAGATAGATTTTACGATATAGAGCACGGTGCAAATCCACTTTACAGAGAGTACGATTTTGAAGGTTATATCCTGAGAAGAAGTGTGGACGGAGAACACTGGGATACTCTGGGACAGTGGGACCTTAAGAATGGTTATACAATTATATATACTGATAGTTTATACGATGCTTTAGGTAATGTAGTATATACTGATTCCCTGATAGTGGGTTCGGATGTGGGGCTGGTACACTCTTATGTGGATAAAGACACAATGCTTGTTAACGGAGTGACTTATTACTATGAACTTATCCCCTATGATGTGAACTACAGTGGTGGCACATGGTTCTCTTTACAGGGGGCAGCAGGTAAAGTGGCTGTTACGCCTCATACTAACCCCATAGATGAAGTTTCGCCCGAAATTGCTATGGAGGCGAATACATACGAAAATGCTCTGAAACACGATGGACTGTATGTGCTTTCCAAAGATCCTGATGTTCTGGTACCAGGGACCTATACACTTATGTTCAGAAATTACGGTGCTCCAGATAGAAGAACCGATTCTCCAACTAATCCTGGATATCCTGACATTACAATAACTGTACTTGATGAAAACGGTGATACTGTGGTACCAGAGGCATCCTTTGGATGGGTTGCTGATACCAATGCAATGACTGCTAAATGGACTGCTACGCTTCCCAATATTGATATTGCATTCAATGGAATTGCTATGATTAATCCAAGACTTGAAATGAATGTAAGTCTTGATCAGACATATTATACTATAGATAAAGAGCTTTTCGATGCCACAACAAGCGATTCTTCCACATGGAAGATAACTTCAGCAGCTGGCGCCAATCCATGGACTCCCATCCTCGATACTATAAGTGTAGATACTACCATAGTTGATACGGATACTGTTGTAACTGTGACTGTGGATACATTGGGATTCAAACAGCAGATTAAGCACAGAGGATTCTTCTATCCTACTACATACAGGATTGTATGGAGATACATTGGTGCTGATACAGTTACACTTGAGGTATGGGATACTATAAGGAATGTTCAGATACCCTTCGATTCTCTTATGTCAAGACAAGACAATGGCTACGGCTGGGCATTTATTTCCGGTGTTTTAAATGGATTCAGAGCTGTGGATAAAATCCCTGTGAGTGCTTCTTGTGGTGTTATGGGTGATGTCTTCGCCTTGAGATTGCCTGGAGGTGATCTAATAGGTCTGACTGATTTTGGTAGTGCTAACCCCCCTGCTGACGGAACTGAGTGGATTATCTCAACAATAAGTGGAATTGACTATACTAGAATGCCACTTGATGGCGAAAGTTACGAATTGGTTGTAACACCGGCTATGGTAAAAACAGACTATAGTCTGGACGAAGTAAAGGTTGTACCTAATCCTTATTTCGTCCTTACTCCCCTTGACCTGTCCAAAGAGTTCAGGGTTGGTGGTATTAGATTCACGCATCTTCCTCGGGAAGCCACAATAAGAATATACACCATGGGAGGAGACCTCATCAAGATAATACATGTTACTCCTGAAGATGATGGAGAAGTTACATGGGATCTTTTAACCGAATTCGGCACAAGACCTGCCAGTGGTGTTTACCTTTACCATATTAAGACACCTGATGGAAAAGAAAAAATTGGAAAATTTGCGGTAATATTCTAAGGAGGTAGGCCATGAGAAAATTAATACTTGCCATAATGGTTTTAACAGGGATTTTGAATGCATCCATTTTCGAGAAACCAGACTTCACGAAGGTGGGAACGTCGGGTGCTACATTCCTGAAAATCAATACCTCTGCCAGAGTCCAGGGACTGGGTGGTGCCTTTACTGCTGTAGCTGATGATATTGCTGCTCTTTCCATGAATCCTGCGGGCCTTACTAATTTAAAGAAAATGTCTATTGCCTTTAATTACACAAAGTGGATCTCTGATGTAAAATATAATTATCTTGCCTTCGGAATGCCTGTCAGATTCGGTGCTATTGGTATCCAGGTAGGGTATCTAACTATGGGTGAAATGGAGGAAACCACACTTCTCGAACCTGATGGAACCGGATTTACTTTTGATGCTTCCAGTGCTTTTGTGGGAGTTACCTATGGGAGATCCATGACAGACAAATTAAGCGTAGGTATTACAGCTAAGGTTATAAGAGAGGCAATCAAGAGAAATTCTGCGGTTGGATATGCAATAGACCTGGGTACATATTATAGAACCGGTTTCAAGAGTCTCAGGATAGCCATGGCTGTTCTCAATTTCGGGACCAAGATGTCCTTCAAAGGTCCTGATCTTGATATTTCCTACGTTCCATCCGAATGGAAAGACAGGTACAATTTTGCAGGGACAGCCCTTCCCAGCACATTCAAGACAACACCCTACAATCTTCCATTGGTATTCAGAATGGGTATAGCATATGACCCTGTGAACAATGTAAGGCATCGCCTAACAACAGCATTAGATGTACTTCATCCCAACGATGGTCAGGAGAAAGTGCTTTTCGGAATGGAATATACCTTCAATCGCATTTTTTCACTTCGCGTAGGATACAAGCTCGACCCAGATAGGCTGTGGGATGAAGATGAGGACTACACAACCGGACTCTCTGCAGGTACTGGCTTCAGATTCAGGATAGGGAAAGCCCTTGTTAATATAGATTATGCATATTACAACAACGGACTTCTCGGTAACAACCACTTTGTGACTGTTGGATACTCTTTCTGAAAAAATAAAAGCCTCAATAAAAGGGGCAGGAGTTTTACTCCTGCCCCTTTTATTATTTTGTGCCTCCTGGGGTGAACCTAAAAATTGGAGTCTTCTTATTTATATGGCGGCTGATAACAGCCTTACTGAAATAAGTGAGTATGACCTCGAAGAGATTCAAAATGCAAGATTTTCAAACAAAGTCAATGTAATAATAGAAATCGACCGATGTTATCCCAGTTCTGAAACCGAAGGGATTATTTATATTAAAGGAGAAAATGGCTTATTGGAGTTAAAAAAACTGGGAGAAATAAATACAGGAGATCCTTACACTCTTAAAGAGTTTATCTTATATAGTAAAGCTTCCTTTCCTGCGAGGCATTACGGGCTTATTTTATGGGGACACGGGAAAAGCTGGGAAAAAAGCAATGGAGGATTTACTGCTTACCGTTTTTTTGCCAACGATGAAACCAACGGAGATCTGTTGGATGTCTACAAAGGTGAGCTCAGGGAGGCTATTCCTGACTCATTGTTTGATTTTATCCTGTTTGATGGTTGTATGATGGGGGGGATTGAGGTTCTTTCAGAACTTGAAGGAAAAGCTGATTTCGTAATTGCTTCTCCTTCACTTGTTCCCATCCAAGGTTTACCATATGATAGTGTAATATCCTTATTCTGCTATTTTCCACCAGATTCAGTAAAGCTTATTTTAAAAAATATTGTAGATGCGTATATTGGAATGGAGACTCTATATAACACACCACTCTCATTCTCTGTATTTGACCTTCACAATCTGCATGCTGAATTACAGCGGTTAAAATGTGTGTTTTCATCTTTAAGAGAGGTTGGGTTTTCTGATATTTTTTATTACAGGAGTTCTTCCTTTACTTATAATCTGTATAACCCCTGGGTCAGAGATTCAACACAATCGTATGTAGATTTATACAATTTTTTAGAAGAAGCAGGATTCGATTTAAATTCAAGTACACTTGTTTTTTACAACAAAGCTTCGGCTTTTTTCTCGGATGCTTCTGGGTTGCACATATGGTTCCCTTTTTATCCTCGAATCTTCAAAAATGGATTTAGAAAGTACAAAATGCTTAATTTTGATCATATGACAGAATGGAGTGAGGTGCTTTTTTCTGCTTTCCCCGAAGATTCCTTTTTTAATCAAGCTCCGTCAAATTTGACGATAAAGAAAAAAAGTGATTTTATCGAGCTTAGATGGTCTGAAATGATAAAAAGTAAACACTGGTATTACAAAGTATATATCCAGGGTGAAAGCACTATGGAATTTCTCGTTCTTGAAAATAGATTGAGATTTTCTCTATTACCTGGTAGATATAAATTTTTTGTTACACTTTTTAATCCTGGTACTTTAAAGGAGAGTATCCACTCACCGCCTTTAGAATTATATGTGGATGAAAGTGAAATAAATCTATTTCCTGCTTTTATGAAAATTAACGATTTACCCCCTTCATGTTATCTTCTTGATATAACAGGAAGAAAAGTCAAAAAAGTGACTAAGAGGGGAGTTTTTATATTAAAGAATGAATTTCATACAAAAAAAATAGTTGTATATTAGGACTCTATCCATATAAAGACTCGTATAAAGATCGTGTTGACATTACTTAATCAAATAGTTATAATAAGGGAAAATGGAGGTTGTGCATGGATGTACTATTAGTAATTAGTTTACTGTTAATGCCCCCAAATCCCGATATTGTTGAGAAATTAAAACAGGAAGGCCTGTGGAATTATACGGTGAACATTATAGAGGATGCGAGAAAAAGAGGCATGGACGCCCCTGACGTCAGGCTGCAAGAAAAGACGAAGGGGGAGATTCTAAAAGCACGGAAGAACAAAACAAAGGTTATTAAAAAAGCAGTAGTAATACTGGCTGATTTTAGTGATAATCCGGGTTCCACTCCTCCAGCGCATTACGATTCTCTAATATTTTCGGAAAATATATTTCCAACAGGCAGTGTGAGAGATTTCTACCATGAAAACTCCTATGGTATTCTGGATATTCAAGGAGAAGTGACCCCTGTATGGGTCAGGCTTCCAGAGCCTTACTCGTATTATACAAATGGCCAGTATGGTATGGGGCGATGGCCAAACAACGCTCAGAAGATGGCCTACGACGCTGTCATTGCAGCAGACTCTCTCATTGATTTTTCCCAGTATGACCTTGATGGAAATGGATATGTAGATGCTATAATAATAATACATGCAGGCCCGGGGGCTGAGGCTACAGGTGATGTTAATGATATATGGTCTCATGCATGGGTAATACCGTATCCTCCCACAGTTGATGGAGTTCAAGTCTATTCCTATACCACTGACCCAGAGAATGGCGGTTGCGGAGTAATAGCCCATGAATTTGGCCATAGACCACTTGGGCTGCCCGACCTTTACGATACGGATAACTCCTCTGAGGGATTGGGTAACTGGTCATTAATGGCAGCGGGTTCCTGGAATATGAACCAGACAAAGCCAGCGCATCTTGATGCCTGGTGTAAAACAAAACTTGGTTTTGTAGAGGTGGATACAATAACCTCCAATATGGAGCGGATAGCGATTCCAGCAGTGGAAGATACAGGGCTTGTCTTCAGACTATGGACCGATGGTCAGGGTGGCGATCAATATTTTCTTGTAGAGAACCGGAGGTTGAAAAAATTTGATGTAGGTTTACCTGGACAGGGTCTTTTGATTTATCATGTGGATGACGCTCAGTCCAATAATAGAAACGAATGGTATCCTGGTCATACTTCTTCTGGTCATTACATGGTAGCTCTTGAACAAGCGGATGGAAGATGGGATATGGAGAAGAATGAAAACAGAGGAGATGGAGGAGATCCTTTCCCGGGAACTACATATAATAGACATTTTGATTCTTATTCTACACCTGATTCAAAGGATTATAATTTTCAGATTACATATATAGGTGTCAAGAACATATCCGATTCTCAAGATACCATGTGGGCAGACCTTCTGGTCTCTCCATACGAAAATGTGAGAATTGATGAACTAATAGCTGAAAGGGTAATACAGCCGGGTGATACTGTCCCGATAAAAGGTGTTTTGGTTAATGACGGTTTCGGTGATCTTAATGTTACATATACGCTACAAGTAATGAATGAAGATTCCTCCTTGATAATAGATACCACAGGGTCTGCATTCCTGGCCCAGGGGCTGGTAGATACTCTTGAGATAGTGAATTTCATTCCTCAACTGGATGATGAGGATTATCTTATAAATCTTGAGATTAATGATGCTCCAAATAGTATTTCGCACGATAATAGAAAGGAAATCAGAGTTTATTCTTTTCATGTTAAACCGGAGATATGGATCCCATACTTCCCTGATACAGTTTCACGACCCACAGTGGATGGGGTCGTTGATTCTCTCGAATATATACTTTCTTATAGCTTTGATGTGAGCGATGTTTTTGACCAAAGTTCCATGGGGTCCAATTACATAATAAGAGGTGCATATGGATTTGCGGAGATCGTCTCTGATACTTTATATCTTGGTTTTGTATTAAATGCTGATTCCACACAAGACAATCTGGATAGAATCTACATCGATGTAGATGATGATGGAAGTGGTTCATACCCAGATACTCTTGGAAATGAAGGGGAATATTTCTTTTATGATGGAAGCGTTGATCTTATCCAGTTTAAACCTTATTCATCCACAGGGTCTGGAGCTGCAGAAGTCATAAATATACCTTTTGAGTACTCAGTTATAGATGGAGTAAAACATGTTGAGATAGCAATTCCCATAGTTCAAAGTGAATTTCCTGTAGAGGCCATAAATATATCTTCTATCCCCTGTCGGTTTAAACTTTCTATAAGGATAACCGATGGTGCCAATGGGATTGGCTGGTATCCTCAAGATATGCTTGATACAAGGGAACCTTCACAGTTTGCTTACGCTTATATAATACCCTCTGATGTGAATGAATCAATTTTATCACGTAAACCTAGATTGATGCTTAAGAATCGCATAGTGCATGATGCTATAGTTTTTTCCTTAAGCTTAAATGCACCAACTCATTATAAAGTGGAACTTTATTCTATCGATGGAAGAAAAGCATTGGTTTTAAAAGGGACTGGTAGCCAAGGAAAGAATCAATTGAATATCCCTGTTAAAAGTTTCCCAGAAGGAGTATATTTCTTCAGGTTCTACCTCGGTGGAGAGAGAGTATTTAAGGGCAAAGTAGTTAAAATAAACTGAAGGTTATACAAAGAGACTTGACAATTCAAAAAATGTGTGTTATAACTTATCCACTAAAAGGAGGTGTGATATGTTAAATATAATACTGTCACTGGTAGTTGCTGCATCACCAGTGAAAAAGGCCGTCACAATTGATGGCCCCTATACCCATCCTGCTGTCGTAAAAATGGATACCACTGACATGAATAAAGTGGGTGAAACAGTTCCAGATGGTAATGGATGGCGTGTATTTATTTTGAGTGGTGCTGCACATAACAACATTGAAGTAGTATCTAAGGATACACTCTTTGTGCTCTGGGCACCTTACAGCGGTGATGCCACTGATTTCTTCTTGGGCGCCAAGGTAAGTTACTCCTTTGATGGAGGAGCAACATGGACTGAGTACGACATTGATGCCACTACCCTCCACAATAGACTTTATCCAGATGTTTGGTTTGACAAAACCACAAATACACCCTGGTTTGCGTATCAAGAGAGAGTTACAGGAAACCCTGCTAAAATATATGTTGCATATGACATGCTGTTCCCTAACGGAATATTCAGTCCTGTAGAGCTCCCTGAAAGTGATAATTACTGGGAGCCCTCTATTGTTGCTGTGGGTGACAATGTAGTAGTAGTTGCTGATAATATTTTCACTGGCACATGGAAGGTATGGAAATCCACAGACCATGGTGCCACATTTACAGTTGTAGACTCTGTGACGTACGACATTGTGAATCATGATACCCCTGGTCTTTATTATGATGAATCCACCAATAGACTCTTCATTGCAGGTTGTACATATAATGCCGATGATTCCGTGTATGTAATGTGGTCCGATGACTTTGGTGATACATGGGAAGGTCCTGTTTATGCTGAAATGCCAAAGGAGCCTACTATCGTTGGTTCCTGGTGGTATTCTTACACAGGTGTAACCCTCAACGGAAAACTTCACCTTCTTACAGTTATGAGCCCCTCTGGTATAGAAAATGGAATTCTTTATGATGCTATTTTTGACGGCTCAACATGGAATATCGTACACGTCTATGGTCAGGTGGATTCTGTCGGTGTAGATTCCCTGGGCAATCCAGTGTATGACCTCAATATTCTTAAGCAGGCAAGAACGCCATCTGCAGCTGTTGATAATATGGGTAGACTTTATGCTATGTTCTGGAGATATGAAGAGATAGGAACCGATACCATTGGCCCTGATCCATATTTCATGGTCTCTGAAGATGAAGGTTTGACCTGGACAGGTCCAGCTCCTATCTTTCCTTATGCAGATACTCTAGATGAGGGTAGAAGTGAATTTGCCCCTACAGTGGTAGATGATGGAAATAACATTAACATTTACTTCTTTGGTGCAATAGACAACTATGGATACAATCCACTCTATGAATACACGACTGTGACGGTGTTACCTGGTATTTCTGAAAGCCGTCCAGATGTTTTGAAATTCAATGTATTCCCCACAATCGCAAAAGGAAACGTTACAATCCAGCTCAGCCTTCCAAAAGCTACAGATGTGAATGTGTCACTTTACAACGTGGCTGGTCAGAAAGTTAAGACAGTTTATACAGGTACGCTTAATGCAGGTACTCATAACATACCCACTTCTACGTCAAATCTTAAGAGTGGTGTTTACTTCCTGAAGATTAACGCTGGTGAAAGAAGCGCATCTAAACCCATCATAGTGGAGTAATCTTTTTCGATAATAAGGACCACCACAAAGGGGGGAGAAATTTTTCCCCCCTTTGTTTTTGTTTAAACCTTTAAAATGAAAATAAATTTGATTTAGTGTAATAAGTTGAATAAATATTCCCGTCAGGTCTCGGTCTCTCAGATCCGCATAAGAAAAAGACCCAAGTCGGTTAAAATGTAAAGAAAATGATCGTTCTGTAAATAAAGTGATAAGATAGTACTTGGAGAAGGGACTTTATATTTTGTCCAAGAATAATCTTTGATACTAAGTACCCATATTTCACCGGTTTTAAGACCAAAGACAATTTTTTCTTTACCCGATGTTAGAGATGCACAGGACCACGGGGAGAACGGAGGTACAAAGTATTCGTAATCGAGGTTATCTTTTAAATTTATTATGCCTTGTGAAGTCACGATAGTAACCATATGAGGATTATATTGGGAAATATGAAGAAGCTCCGTATTAAGATAGCCCAACGAATCTTCTAAACTAAACAAGGAATCACCCTTTGCAAAATAAAGTCCGCTGTTGGACAAGAGTAAGACAAAAGGACCGAGAGAGGATATTTCTGTGATTCCAGCTATTGATATTGATTCAATATTCCCTTTTTCAGTTAAAACTTTTAATTTCTGTTCTTCAGCTATGTAAAGGGTTCCGTCTTTCGAATATATAGCCTGAGGAAAATCCACAACATGTTTTCTCACAGTCCAGTTAAAGCTATCATGAGATACAATATCTCCTTCTTCGGTGAGAAAATATACCTTATTTCCGCTCACGGTTCCGTCAACAAAGTTATTGCAGGAGAGAAAAGGAGTTCTGTGAGCTATAAAGTACTTGAACACAGGAGCATCCTCTATCAGAGTAAGAGAATTCTTAGAAATAATCCAAAGATTCTCTCTGCAGGGCAAGATTTTCCGAAATTCAGCCTCTGGCAAGCCGAGTTTAAGTGAATCTAAAGGTAATTTTAATTGCAAATCAAATATTATTATTCCATCTCCCAGTGTACCAACGTAAAGGAGGTTCATCCATGGATAAAATACAGAGTAATCTATCCATCCTACATTGGGGTTATATTTTTTAAAAGGAGTAAGGAAAAGGATGGAATTATCGTCTTTTTTAAGATTTACTTTTTCTCCACACCAGAACATTCCTAAAGTATCCTGACTACTCTTCATTTCCACTCCATCTCTGGTGAAGAATCGCATGCTTTCTCCGTCAATTACACTGATAACCTCACCATTTATACCAATAGATTTGGGTCTATGAAGAAAAGCAGTATATTCCATCCTTTTCAAAAAACCATCATAAATTGCTAGCCGATTGTCTTGAGTTATAAGATATACTCTATCGTTATAGAAAACAGCGCACTTTACCCCCCCCTTAACCCAGGATGACATAAGTAATTTATCCCCGGATATATCATAAACATAAAAACCATCCGCCGTGGAGACAGTCAAATAATTAAATGTTCTCGATATGTTATTGATGTAAAGGAATCTACCTATGTAAAAGAAATCTCCCTTCTGTTCCGGGAAAATGGTGCATAATAAGTAGAAAATAAAAAGTAGTTTCATTCTTCCCTCAGAATATTCAATCCTTTTCCGATATTTTCTAATATTTTTGTGGCAACAATTGACTCCTCAGATTCTTCCTCAAGAAGTAAATCCGCAACAAAACCGTGTATGTATGGTGATATCAGAGCTGAGTCTTCGGGGGATATCCCTTGTGCGATAAATCCTGCAATCATACCTGTTAGCACATCACCCACGCCACCCGAAGCCATTCCAGGGTTACCCGTAGGATTTATATAGGTGTTACCGTTTTTTATTTTGATTATGGTTGGTGCCCCTTTTAAAACCACTGTGGCGTTATAAGAGTCCGAGATGAGGGCAGCATCTTCTATTCTATTTTTATCTATATCCGCTGGAGATTTTTTCAGAAGGAAGGCTGCTTCCCCGGGATGGGGAGTGAGTATAACCGGCACTTTAAATTTTGTTTCTTTAAGGTTTGATAATGCCCATATACCATCTGCGTCAATCACAAGAGGTCCTTTGAATCTGTCAAGGATAAGACGGAGTTTTTCGACAGTTTCGGATGTTCTTCCAAGTCCAGGACCAAAGGCAACAACATCGAAGTCATAAAGATTTAAAATTTTCTCAAAATTATCCAGTGTGGTGTAAGGAAGTGTTATTACCTCAGTTAGTTTGACTTCCATAATGCTATTCAGGTCTTCTGGTATAGCAAGGTAAACCAGTCCTGCTCCAGAAACAATAGCAGCCTGAGAAGCGAGAGAAGCCGCTCCTGTGAATCCCGTTGCCCCCGCCACCACAAGGACTCGTCCCATATTTCCTTTGTGTTCATTCCCAATTCTCACCGGGAGTAGCGCCTTTATATCATCCACTTCAGGAACAAGAACATCTATTTCTTGGTAAAAACTCTCTGGTATTCCAATGTCTGCAATATATAATTCACCGGTAAATGCTTTGCCGGGATAAAGAAGATGTCCTCTTTTCACAGTTCCCATGGTAATCGTGTAATCTGCAACAACTGCACCCTTTATAACCTCACCAGTTTCACCACTGACTCCCGATGGAATATCTACAGAAATCACAAGAGTTCCTGAAAGATTTATTTTTTCAAAACATTTCAGCAATCTATCATCAGGTTGGCCTCGAAAGCCAGTACCAAATATAGCATCCACAATAAGATCATATTCTTCCAATGATG
>Ga0190361_1000047_pt1 | contig 49237 bp, 83 predicted proteins | sample 48721845_MG_FD_161273 | JGI IMG/M metagenome (GOLD analysis project Ga0190361, IMG submission 161273) | Hydrothermal vent microbial mat bacterial communities from Southern Trench, Guaymas Basin, Mexico - 4872-18-4-5_MG | ecosystem: Environmental > Aquatic > Marine > Hydrothermal vents >... | reverse complement strand
TCTGCGTATAGGGGTTAGAGTTGAGACTGTCAAAGCATTCAAGACCTCGCAGATCTGTCCTCGCTGCAACTCAAAAGGGGGGCATGTCAAAGCACCTGACAGATTGGATGAAAAGGGAGAAGCTTATTCAATTTTCCACTGTCCCTCATGCTGTTACACAGCAGATAGAGATTATGTCGGAGCGTTGAACGTCGGGAGAAGGTTCATTCTTGATGAGAGCGGGGAGAAGAAGGCAAAGCTGGAGGATGCCAAGGCCGCCGTCTATAAGACGGAGGTCGGCTCCCCGGCAGACTGTTCCCGTCGGGGCACACAGCGAGCAACGACGCACCTATTAGAGATTAGCAGAGAGCTATATATCATTGAGCCCGGGCTGATAATGTTTGATGATGCCTGTTAACGAAAATGGGAACGGTTAGTGTTTCAGCCCGGCTTCTGCCCCCTCCCCATCCTGCTTGGAACGAGTTAGAACGAGTTGGAAAAAGTTAGAGCGAGTTAGACGAAAAGCTCTTAACCCTGCTTTTCCACCTTAAAAAGGAGGTGATGTAAGATGGCAGAAGAGGGTTTTCTTAAGGGGGTAAGAGAGAGACTTTCTAAGCGAATAGGAGAGGTTTGGGAGACAGAAGAGGCGCAAGCAATCGCTGAGCAGCTCGAGAAGGCTGCAAAGGAGGCAGGGATTGCGGGGAAGGGGGGTAAAGGTGCGTACAGCCGGGCCTTTACAGAGCCGAGATCAGTGGAAGAAAGCTATGCCGAGGCGGCTAGAGCTGGAAGACTTGACGAGCTCTATGAGAGGGCTTGGAGGGTGGAGCTCCCTCCAGAAGCAGAGGTAGGGACTAGGCCAGGGCTCAGAGTAAAAGCTGAACTTAGTGGTGCCGCTAGAGGAAGTTGGACTTGGGGGGAGAGAGAAAGATTGGAAGAATTTATCCGAGGAATGGACATCGACGAGCTCTACGATCTCTGCGCGGCTGGGAAGTTTGACGAGGTTGCAGGAAGATTGGGGTTGTCAACTCCTCCAGCAAATCCGAAGGAGTGTTACAAGGCAGTAGCCTCAGCGAAAAAGTTAGGGGAGGCGCTAAGGAAGGCGTGGGGTGTAAAGAAGAAAAAGTAGAGTGAGATATGACTGAAGACGAGAGCATACTGGAGAAGTTAGTAGGTAAAGGACGTGTGACTGCCTGGGTCGCGCTCGGCGGCCTCTTCACACTGATCGCAGTAGGAGCGGTGCCAGCAGAGAAAGCTCTTGAGCTCGTTGGCTACATCATAATGACTGTCGTTGGAGCTGAAGCGGGGGCGAGAGTTCCTAAGTAATCACACACAAACCGCACAGCGTCAAACCACATCAAAAACGAGCTGAAGAACTCCATTTTTATATCTTTTATTTTTTAATTTTAGCTTGCCTTTGACTGGAAGCGAGACTCCATCTACAATTTTACCATCTCTCTCGATGAGAATTGTGTGATCTGAGATTCTGACACGATATTTTTTGTTTATGGCTGCGACGAAAATAGCCTCTTTCTTCTCAGGATAATAGATTAGGTCTGAGAGGGGTTTCAGCTGCGCTTTTCTCGCCCCTTTGCCCGAATCTCTGTAGAGCATAATCCTTTTACCTTTTATTTTCCTTTCTACTTCTTCCTTTTCCCTCTGCTGCTCGCTCCAAGCTCTGATGGCAGCTTCCAGTATTTTGATAAGCGCTTCAATCATCGCACTGTTGCGATTATAGGAATACCCTTAAAAGAAACCGCCGGTTCCAACTTAATGTTGAAACGCTTGCATAACCTTTGAATGATCGTGTTTACCTCTCTCACATTTCTCTTCTTCATCTCATAAACACAGAAATGCTGCAACTCCAAACCTTTCAAAACCCCTTCTTCCTTCAGCGTCTCCTCAAGCACACACCCTCTAGGATGTATCACATGCAGAAGACAGAAGCGCTCCCTGATCTCAACGAAAGAAGTGTCGTAAAACGCATCAACAAGCTCTCCGTAGAAGCCTACACGAACTGTGTGATCTTCCTTTACTGTGTGGTAAACTCCTTTATGCTGCGTGAGATAAGAGAAAGGAACGAAATGTTCGATTATTGAGGTTGGATTAATGGGGGGGTATAACTCAAGATAATGGGCGAAGAATGTCTCGCCGTTTTCTCTGAAGCGTTTCACTGAGGGGGGGATTTCTAGAGGTATGGCATATTCTGCATGCAAAACCCCTATCTTTGAGTTTAGCTTATGCCTCCTCTCGCACAGCTCACAAAAATACAGCATTAAGGGAGGTTGTGCGTGCGCAAAGATAAATCTTTTTGACTATGGTTGAACTTCATCCTTCGGAGCGAGGAAAGGGTCAGGAAATCAACCTTAACTTGATCAGTATTTTATGCACGCTCACAACGATGAATTTGCCAATTTTGTATCTTAGCTCACTCATTTTCCCACTTATATCACTCATAATTTCTATGGTAGAAAAGGCTCGAGTAAGTAACGACAGATGAAATGACCTATTATAACGCCTAATGTGCAAAGAAGAACCCTTGCAATGAACCTCGCAGTTGTATATGCTATCGGATGATTCTCTTTGAACTCCTGCTTGAACTCTTGCACACTCATCTCTTCACTCACACCTCAGCATGCCAGCTAAACTTCAAATTATCAGTACCAGAAGGGGGCGCTGACTTATAGTTTATGTATATGTTCGTGTCATCAGCAGTCACATAGAAGTCTGATGCTGCGTCTGCTGTCATTGGTGTAACGAGAACTTTTGTTGGTGTCGAGACTAAGCCGTGAGCGATTGTGAATTGCGTTGTTGTGCCATCGCCGCTGAAGGTTGCAGTGCCTGAGTTTTCGGTGGTGTATCCGACGTTATACTTCACGACTGAATGTTCTCCTACGATACTTTCAATATTGAAGGAACTATTATCCTCAATAGTGTTGCCAATTATATAGATATAATCACTGTTATCATATACTCCTATACCTGTTCGCTTGTTCCCTGTGATTGTGTTCCCATATATTTTTATATTGGAACATCCATCCCCTTGATCCCGTATGAGAATGCCATGCCCCTGTTCGGCGCCAGTATATAATCTACCACTCCCAGTAATACTGTTACCTATTATATTCACGTTCCTTACGGCTTGGGATATTCTGATTCCATTATCTCCATTATCGAATATTTTATTGCCGATTATCTCAAAGCCACTACACTGATTATACATATAAATTCCATCATATTCCGCATCAGAAATTAGATTATATGCTATGATGCCAGTATGCGAGCCGGTGTGTCGTATAAATATGTTATATTTTGCCGCACTTAGTGAGTTAAAGGAGATTATCGGAGTATGACAACCATATAAATAAATGTGAGTCAACGCGCCGCTTTGAAAATCATTGTTTATTATCCAAACTAACTCGTTAGTGTCGGCGTTGATGCTAGCATACGGATCCGGAACATGCGAGAGAGAGCAGCTTTCTATCTGAACTCGCATACAAGCGAATATATCTATTAAATGCTGCGGTTGATTTCCACCACAAAGTCTCAGCTGTTTAATCAACACGTGGTGGCTTCCATACGACTCCTCGTGTTTATATATTAAAGCTTTTTCTGTGCCTTTATTCCAGAGCATAGTTCCTGCATCGTGATGCACATCCGCTCTGTTTTCTCCTTCAAGAGTAATACTATCTTTACCACTCAAATCTATTGATTTATACATATAATATATTCCTGCACGAATGAATACTTTACCGCCGTAGCTTGGCAAATAATCAATCGCACTCTGAATCACACTCGCATCATCCACACCAGCTTCTCCTGACGCTATGGTTTTTCCTGAAGCGTCTTCAGCCCAGACTGTCGAGCCATCTTTGGCAACAAGCGCTGAGTATGGCGCTACCTTCTTCTTCCAGTTCTGCATTACGGGATCGTAAGTGTATTCGATGCCAGTATCCTCCTCGACGAACTTAGTACCAGCTCTCAGACCTGAAGGCTTCGCATCTCCGCTTCTGCCTCGCAGGATGCGTCTCCAAGGGGAGAACCACATGAGGCTTCACCAGTAACCGAGCGTCTCTAACCGCCTTTTTATTTCTTCATCTTCATTTATGATAAACTTAGTCGCAAATTTTCTCAACCTCTCATCTTTTTCGCAAGGAATGCCGTGTACCACATACAAATGACAGTCACGACACTTAAAACTAATGTCAAAAGCCCAACCTTTGAAGACGGGGTGTAACGACCCGCACTGGTGCGGAAAGAACTCACCACCACACTTGCACTCATACCTACCCTTAATCTTGCGAGCTAGGACTACATCACCTTGTAGTTCAAACTCGTATGCAACATGCGGAAACTCAACCACTAACTTCTCGTCTGTGATTGCGAGCATTGCTCTCACGCAGACTTAGGCTTAGACCTTTGGCGTCTGCGCTATATGCACGAATCCGATATGAACTTCGCAACCGTTCGCATAAGTTCCCTCAACTCTCACCACAAGCGAGCTCTTCACCTTAACCCCTACTAAAGTGCGATAAATACTCTCTGACGCACCTATCGGTATGGTCGGATAAATCTGACTGTCACCGTCCTTTATGATGAGGCTGATTGTGTCTGTCTCCTTGTTGTAAGCTGTGATAGTCTTAAGTGCAAGCGCGTCGCCAGCTGTAAGCTCTTTCAAAGTTATGTCTTCTCCGTAAGAAGTGATGCTCTGAAATACTCCGTCTTCTGCTCTTACGCTGTCAATCGCGGGCTCTATTTCGCCTTCCAAACCCTGCTTCAAAACAACGAAGTGGTACAGAGTCATTTGTTAGCACCTCCTTTCTTCTCTTTCAAAATCGTCTCAACCTCTTCCAAGAAAGAATACACAGAGGATATTGGGGTGTAATCTCTAAGGTCGGAGGGAACTGGGATGAGCTGAACACCTCCTTTTGTCACAATCTTTGCACGCTGCACATCAGCAGCCAGCTTCTTAAGCGCTGATGCGGGCATCCTCTCAAGCGCTTCTCTGCTGAGTGAGAGCCACGTGACTCTGTATTTTCTGCCTTCGATGTTTAACCTCGGCGTAATAGTTCTGCTCGAAGGATTATATGCGCCAAAGACTGGAATGATGCCTTTAATCGCAAAGTATTCCCATGTCGGATCAAAATATGGCGAGTCGGCTCCTGTTATATAACCGTAATTCGCACCTATACTAATTCCGGTCTTGTAAGATGCAAAGCGTTCTACATCTTCAGGCTCTTTCATATAGATACGCACAAAGCTCGGGGAAATGCCAATACCCACATGATATATCTCAGTAATCGTTCTAGGCTCAAGAATCTTATCTTTCTCAGCATCTTGTAGTCGTGTAAAATTTGTTGAGCCGCTTGCTGAAAGCGAAGAGAAGGCGTATGCTACCATGAACGGCTCGCTATACTCTACTCTGCAAAAGTATATCCTCGGTTGATTGTTTGGGTCGAAGAACCAGAAGCCCAACAAGCTTCCTTCGCTGATATACTCGATCATAACCTACAGGCCACCTCCTTACCTATCTCCACTTACACTCAGATTTCTACACCCTACGAGCCGATCACAAGCACCTTTATGCTTAGATTTGCAGGGTATGAAGAGCCATCTGCCAACTCCTCGCCAGCGGCGCTTCCATGATCTGCAACTGATGCGATGAATGTGCCGAGTGAGGTCGCAGATGCGTACGCTGCATCTGTGGCACTACAAGCAGCGTGCGTGGCATCTGAGGTTGTAACGCTGTGCGATGCTGATGAGGTTGGATAGCGAATCACGACCTTTGCAGTTGCACCGCTTATTGACGTTATCTCAAAGATGTAACCGCTTGCACCTATTGGAACGACAATATCCAATTTGCGAAGATATGCGCTGAAATCAACACTGTCGCCTCCTGCAGGATAAGTGTCTGAGAATGAGAGCGTGAAGATGCCTATTACCTTAAAGGCGCCGTTTGCGCTTAAAAAAGAGGTGGAAAAATCCTTAGAGACTGAGACAGTCATTTCTCTATCACCTCCTCCACACCCACACCTCTTCTTGTTTTGCTTTTATCACCTCTGTAGTCTACCGTAACCACTCGCTTTAAGCCTTTTCAGCGCTTCTCGCTTCCGCTTTAATGGCTGAATCAGTCGCCGAGCACCACCAAAGTGAACGAGACACTGCTCAAATCGGTTGCTGCTGGAACCTCAACTGCTGTGCCGTCAGCTGTAGCGTCGTAGTCGTAGTATCTCGCGACCACTGTCACGGTTGTGCCGCTTGCAGAAGCTTCGAGTGCGTAGCCTCCAGCGTGGGACTGGCAGACGACCGCCCGTATGGATGAAAAATAGGAGGAAAGAGAAAGAGTGTCGCCGTTTGTGGCGTATGATGAAGACATCGAAGCGTTTATGAACGCTAAGGTTCGCTTTCTACCCATCGCGTCGTACACGCTGAAGAGCTGAATGGAGTTTATGCTAATGTCGCCCATCCTTGCTCACCCCTTGCTCATTTACTTATGCCCCGTTTACTTGTCAACTGACGTAGGCTTGAACGTGTGCAGCTTTCTGCCTTTGCCGAATGTGACTCCGAGCAACACAACCTCGTTTGTCGCAGCATCAGAGCAGTAAGCCTTCGCAAACACCGTATCCTTCGGCTTGAAGATCATCGTCGGAATAGGCTTAACAGGCACTCTGTAATCAGAGTCTGCGAGTGTGACGACGGGCTTCAGGATGATCGGCGGCATGTCAATGTTCCCGATCTTGAAGTAGACCTGCTCAACCACCTGAGAGTCGCTGAGGTTCGCAATGCCTGTGACGCACATGCCAAGCTCCTTGTCAATGTTCACTGCAGTCCCATAGCCGGTGCTGTAGCCGATCCAGTTTCCTTCATCAGCTGAGAATGAGAATGACCAGGTGTCTGCAGGCGTTTCTGTGGTATCAGTGGTCCGCATTATGTCTGAAGGCTTGATCTCTCTGAAGCCGTACTGGTCGGCGTTGCAGAAGTAGCCATAGAACACACCCATGTCTCCGGCCTTCTTGATGATCTGACCTGCCGCCAAGATGTGAGCTGCCTTCGCCTGCAAGAGCGCTGCTATGTTGTTGTAAGGCTTAATCACAGTGACATACTTGCCGTTTCTGTATTCGATCTCCTTCTTGTATGGTGCAATGTATGAGATGAAGTCATTGATGAAGCGCATGAGCTCGTCAGCTGTGAAGGGCTCCATCTCGTAAGTGTCTCTGCCTATGCGAACCTCCTCCTTACCTACGACTTCCTCAAGACCGAGAACTCTTGCGTAAGCCGCAAGAACTCTGCCATACCTGCCCCTCGCAGCTACCTCTTCAAGAACTCCAGCCATTTTCCATCACCTCACAAGACTAAGGGCTCTTCCGCTTCCTTCTCTCCCTCCTCCTCGCCCTCAACAATACCTCCGAGCAGCGTGGGCTCTTCCGCCTTCTCTTCCTCTTCGCCGAAGAGCTCTTCTTCCTCTGGAAGTAGGTCTTCTTCCTCGCCGAGGTCCTCTTCTCCTAAGATCTCAGGCTCTTCCTCCTCTTCGTCTTCCTCGCCGAAGAGCTCTTCTTCCTCTGGAAGTAGGTCTTCCTCTTCGCCGAAGAGCTCTTCTTCCTCTGGAAGTAGGTCTTCTTCCTCGCCGAGGTCCTCTTCTCCTAAGATCTCAGGCTCTTCCTCCTCTTCGTCTTCCTCGCCGAAGAGCTCTTCTTCCTCTGGAAGTAGGTCTTCCTCTTCGCCGAAGAGCTCTTCTTCCTCCGGGAACAGCTCCTCTTCGCCGAGCTCTCCAACCTCACCCATCAACGCAGGAGTGCCTGCGAGTGTGACTCTGCCCTTGCTCACAATCTTAATGACTTCCATTATTGTGCGTGTGAAGCCGCCGATCATCGCCATCTGTCCCATGCGCACGTCTCCGGTCATCTTGTGAATCAAATGACCGACGACGATGCTCGCAAGCCCCTGAACTGCCACATAAGGCCATGTGCCGGGAACGCCCCATTTGAATATCTGCGGCGTGTAGTGAGCTGTTGCGACGCCTGCGACGACGCCCAATAGGTCTTTACCCCCCACTCCAAGCAGATACTTCTCGTGGAACTCAACAGCTTTTCCTTTCACCTCTGCGAGCGCCTCTGGAGGATTGAAGAGGGTGGGTTTCTCTTCCTCTTTGACCTCTGGATTGCTGGCAGGAGCTGGATACCAGCCTACGAATGGCTCTTTTCCTTCCTTCTCCCAGCGCTCTCTGACTGTCTCGAACGCCTTTCTCCAAAGCTCTGGCTGCTTAAAGACTGCTTCGCCCGATAGTTTCTTGAATTCTTTCCAGACGTCCTCGATGAAGCCCGCTGCGAATGGGTTCGGCATTGTTTTACCTCCGGGATTTATGAGAAACACTTCCTCTTCCATTTCCGCTTTTTCGGTTGGAGGAAGAGGGTTAAAAAGGTGCGTCCTAACTTGATTCTAACTTGTTCTAACTCGGTTGGAAGTTGCAGCAGGTCGCAGCTCAAGTGATGCGGTACATCCCCTCAAGCGACGGCGTGATCAGGTTGTGCATTTTGAGCCTTTCGGCCCAAAATGCTTCGTGCGATGGCATCATTAGTCCATCGCACTGGGTGCAACCCCACACCCTCTATCCCGTCCGCCTCAAAGGCTTCCGGGATTGCTTTCCTTATGATGTTGTATGCGGCGTTCACATCTGCATTTATTATTGTTCCTCTTTCGGTCTTGAACAATCCTCTTATTCTTCTTCCCGCATACTCGTCTCTATGCTCTATTGGCTCGTTATCTAAGAAACTGCACTTTGATGTGTAGTCTTCTTCCACGAGGATTACTTCTACTCCTCTCTCCTCTACCTTATACTTAATCTGCTGAATCAGCGTCCAGATTGGAGTTTGCACGAAATTCTGGTTGTTCCTTTTACCTAAGTTCACCTCTTGCTTCCACTCCTTGTTATAACCGATCACTAATCTACCGATATTATGCGATGCGCACCACTCAGCAACGAACTTACTGACTTTGTGCAAGAAATCCTTTAGCTTTCTTTCTCTCTTCGCTGATAGTCTCTTTAACCTCTTGCTTTTCTTTATTCCTTGCTTTGCATATATGCGCTGCAATCTCGCCATCTCTTTGTTGAAGAACTGGTTTATGGACTTCGCAACCCCGCCCTTAACAACAATCGGCTCTTCGCCGATGTTGTTTGCGATGGTTACGAGGTTGCGAACCCCTAAATCTATGCCTGCGACTCTGCTTTTGTCTCTTTCTACGGTGTCCACTTCCTTCTCATACACGATCTCAACGACATAGCCTACACCTTTTGGAATTATCCTGACCTCTCTTATTCCTTCCCTTATCCTTGTCTTGAGCTTTAAGCCGACAACTTTTGGGAAAATTAACTCACCATCCTTGACTTTAACTTGTTGATTTGTGAAGATGAGTATGAAGACACCATCCTTCTTCTTATATTTCGGTGGTCTCGGCCTCTCATTGAACTTCTCAGGATGTTCTCTCCACTCGTCCATCGCGTTGAAAAATGATTTCCAGTTTCTGTCCAAGACTCTCAAAATCTGCTGAGCTGTCTGAGCTGGAAGTGCTCTGTAGTTCTCACTCTTCTTCAATAGTTTATCCAACTTGTTGTATCCTATGTATTTTCCTGTTTTGAAAAACTCCTGCCTGACAATGTAATTTGCTTCGTTGTATAGGTTCTTAGATATATGACAGAGTTTTTGGAGATTCTCGTCTCCTTTTATCCATATCTGCTCAGTCCTTAGAACTTTCAACCAAACTCACCTCCAGCTTCTCGTTCCTTCTCTTGCTGTAAAGCTTCATTGAGAAGCAATGCAACAGGGATATACCCAGGAATTGTGACCTTAGTCATGAGCTTTGACCTTAGTCACGCAATTCACACAACTCTGCTCTGAACACCCTTCGCCAACCTTAGTCATGAGCTTTGACCTTAGTCACGAGCTTTCACCTCTTCGCTCTCCACCCACATCCTTATCGCTTCGTTCACAGCCTTCTTAACAGCGCCATGTAGTCCGAACTTCTCCACTGCCTTTCTCACCATCTTTTCCCACAGCTCGTCATCCACCTCAACGGTCTTCCGCACCATCGTATGAGATGTATGCCTCGTCATATAAATATGTTGTGGTGGGTTTGTTAGGTTATTGTGATTGTTGCGAGCCACCCCTCCTAATTCATCCCTGCCCTGAAGGGTGAGGCTTTCTTAGCGATATCATGTGATGCGATACATCCCTTCAAGCGATGGAGCGATCATGTAAACATAATTCTCACGCTCTCCTTCAGGCAAAGCCAGAAACCTGAACTTTACTTCTTTGAAGATATTCTGAAGTGCTGTCTTTCGCTTCTCCGCAAGAAGCGAAGGTTCACCTATGAAGATTGCGTCCGCAATATCTACGAAATGGCGACCCTCCTTAATGAAGATGTGATTATCTCTCCTCGCAAGCAGCTGGAAAAGCCAGGCGTACGCCTCTCTCTCCTTCTTCTTTAAGGATTGTGATGCGTCAAATAGAAGAGTTTTGCTTTCAGCACTATCCTCGCCTTCCTCTGTGATGAGGTACACAACCCTATCAACTTTCACTTCAGCCTTCGGGAAAGGAAAGTCGCCCTTGATCACGTATATAGGCTTGCCTGCGCTTGCGAGGGTTGCGAGCCTCAGAAGGATAGCATCTGCATACTTGCCAAAAACCACGTAAATCCCAGGCGCTGAAATCGTTTGCAGAACTTCGTTGCTAACTTGCTCCCGCTCTTCAACAGGCTCTGCCACCTCAGAGGGTGGCGGATTTCTGGCTCTGAGCCTGCGCAGCTCGTCTGGCAGCTCAAGAAGTCCTCGCTCATCAAGCTCATCAAGCGCATCCAGTATCTTGACCACGCTCTTCGGGAGCAGTTTGGAGAGGATGTCATCCAGCATTTCGATCACCTCAGCGCAACCGCCTCTTCAGCTGAGCAAGCGCAGCTCTGACTATTTCACCTTCAGTGAGAAATCTGCCTTCGTTAATCTTCTTCCGCATCCACCTATAAGTGTTCTCATCAACAAGCACTCGCAGCTTGACGCCGCCCTTCTTCCGCTGGAGGTGTCCTATCCATGCGAAGTGCAATCCGTCCACATACATCTCCCCCTGCTCCTTTATAGGCATGAGCTTGTGGCAGGGAATCTCCTTCAGAAGATGCGATGGCAGAGCGTAAGGAAAGACAAGAAAACGTACATCATAATCCTTGAACTTCTCACATATTTTCAGATCGGTCGGATAGATTCGGCAGGTCGCTTGGTAAAGCTTAGGCACATATATCACATTATCTACCTTGAATAGAACTCTGTCGCCAACATACACTGGCTCAGGGTTCAGACCCTTTTTCTTTAGGTACTGATAAGCTAACTCTCTTACCTTCATACTCACTCACGATTTGATTTTTGCATTGCTTTGAAGACGAAGTTCATGATGTCTTCTATACCGAGCTCTATATTAACTGTTATTCTGACTTTATTGCCGACAATTTCTACATGGTAGTCGAAGTTGGGTTTTTTAGCGTTGCTGATACCCTTGCCACCGCCACTAACACCCTCATCCATTTCCCCCTCACCCTATATTGTTAATCTAACAAGCGTCTTCCTATAGGCGTGAGGACACCATCCGAAAGGAACATCCTTCGTGAGCTCAACGCAATACCATTGCCACGAGCCGTGCGGTCTGACCACGGCAATCACGTGATTGAATGCGCCGTCACCTGTTGTGTCTAAGATAAGAAGTGCGACCTTGTGTCCGATTGACATGGCGAGAGCAGCATATAGCTGTGAGAGTGTCTCGCAATCCGCTTGACACAAACGCTTATCTCGTAGGCAGCGCTTCAGCAGTGCGTATGGCGAAATCAGAACTTCTCTTCCGAACCAGTCCTTAGCGTATCTAAAGCGCTTTCTTATCCATCTGTGCAGCGCTTCGCACTCGCACAAGTAATCTTTCTCAGGACACTTGCTCACAATTTTGAGTGCGAGTGTTCTGATAAAGTAGGCTCTCTCAGGCTTGCTGATGTCTCTGAGCACCTGCCTTCTGAGGATTGATGCGATTTCGCCTATACCTCCGTAAGAGATCAAGCGCACCTTCATACTACCAGGTCACCTCCACCTAACATACCTTCACACGAAGGCATGGTAGGCCGGCTTTTAACCTCTCCAGGAAGGAGAGGCCCCACCTATCAGAGTCTTCAGGTCTGCTAACCAGGCTATTTAGCCAGGGGTCGTTGACTTCTCAGCAGGCGGTAAGGGTGTGTGTGGAGTCGGATATGGTGGTAGAGAGGGTGGAGAAGGTGAGGGGAGAGGCGACGACGCTTTGAACTTATTGTACAAGTAGAATGCGAAGAACGCCAGCAGCAAGCCGACCCCGAGACCCTTCAGGAAGTCTGATGTGAAGACTGCGTGATAAGCTCCTTCTCCCCCTCTGTAAACTGCGAAACCCTCGCCTTCAGTAGGCGCCCTGTATCTGATCTTCTTTACACCACGCAGCTTTGATGCGCCCTTTAGAGGTTTTGCAATCAGGACGACCGGCTCTTCCACTTTTTCTCACCTTACTCTTCTTCTCTTTCTCCTTCTTCTCCTTCCTCTTCTTCACCCAAATCTCCGAGTCCAAAATCCTCTTCGATTTCGCCTAAGTCACCGAAATCTTCCTCCAAATCGCCGAGATCTTCCTCGAAAGGTATGTTCAATGTTTGCTCGCAAGCTTCTAAGATTTGCTCAAAGTCGTCGATAAGTGCATCCTCTTTCTCCGCAGCGAGTACATCTAAGAAGGCGTCGTTAACCTTTGAGGTTCCGTAGATGTAGATGCTCTTCGCAACGCCCTCATCCTTCAGGAGCTCTGGATGAGCCTTGCAGATGCTGACGATAGATTTCATCGTCCTTTTCGTTTTCTCGTAATCGTCGAGGACTTTCTTCACGAAGTCCTCACGAAACTTCTCAACTGCCACTTCTGCTTCCACCACCTCCTCTCACTTTCTTTCTTTTATTCTTATTTTTCTTCTTTTTCCTCTTTTCCTTCCTCCATCACCCCCTCTCCACCCTCTAAGCCTAAGTCTATCTGAACCTCGCCCACGTTGAAGTCTAAATCTTCCTCCACCGCAGCTTGCTTCTTTTGCGCTCTCTTTGCTCTCACCCCCGCCTCTGCCCTTGACCTTGCCGTCGTCCTTGTCCTCGTCTTTCCCCTCATCTTTGTTTTTCTTGCAGCTCGCCTTCTCGTCGCAGCCCCTCTCAGAAGGTCGAGGAATCTGCGAAGCCAATCCTCGTGCTCTCTGAGCGTGTTTGCGATCTCTTCACCCCCGTACATAGAGGCATATGTGATCAGCTTGTTGTAGTCGTAGTTAATCTTTCTCAGAAATGCCAGAAAGGCTTTGACATAAAGGTTGTCCTTGGTTGCACGTAAGAGTGAGAGAACCTCTTCAGGCTCTCTCTGTGCAAGCATTTGCACAAAGTTTGATAGAGCTGAGATGTATGCGGCTTGCTGTCCTTGCGGTTGTTGCTGCGCTTGTTGCTGTTGACGTCGTTGTTGCTGCCGCGGTTGCTGCGCTTGCTGTTGTTGCAGTTGCTGTTGCCACTGCTGCCAAGGTTGAAGAGTTGGTGAGTTCGAGAGGGGTGCAAGTTGGGATGCTGGAAGGAGTGCTTGAGGTTGGTTAGGTTGAAACATTGTTTGCATTGGTGGTTGAGCTGCGGGAGGTTGAGCTGCGGGAGGTTGAGCAAAAAGCATGGGTAGAAAGGCTAAGAAGTAGGAGAGGGTTTGAGGGCTAAGAAGTCCTTCACTATCGCCAGCCAACCTCCTTCTAACTTCCTCATACTGAAGCAGCTTGCTCAGCTCGTCACCTTCCTTGAATCTTGAGCGAAGATACGAGCGAACTATTTCGTTCTTCAGCTCAGGGTCTTGGTCTAAGACGTTTTTCGCACTTTTTTCTAAAGCGTCTTCGAGGCTCTCTCTTTCTTCCTCCCTCTTACGCATCTTCGCTTCTCTCAGAAAGCCCCAGGCTTCTTGGAAAGAGATGCCTGCCTGCTGCGAGATTAAGAGAGCTTGCTGGATCTCATCGTACTCTGAAGATCCTGCCTGCAGGGGTGGTGGCGCCGGGTTACCATCCTCTCTTTTCACCTTCACTTCTATTTCCTCTTCTGCGAAGGGGCTTCTTTCTTCGCCCCCTAGCTCGTAGGTGTGGACTCTGAACTCTCGTGGAGTCGTCGCATAGACGTGGTAAGAGCCCCCGCCGAAGTCCTCGTAAAACTCCCTGCGAATGTCATCAATCGAGGGAAAGCTTGTGAAATAGCGGGGCTCTTCTTCAGATGGAAGCGCCATGAGTGTTCTTCTTCTTCCTATGCGAACTTCTTTCTTTATGATGTATCTTTGTTGAGTGCCTTGTGCTGAAGCGAGCCTTTCAGCTGTCTCTATACGCTTTTCTAGCTTTTTCACCTCTTCAATGTCAGGAATATCTTCGATTTCCCTTGCCTTTTTCCTACGCCAGAACATAGCAACCACTCCTTCATGTTAGAATAATTCGTGAAAATAATAAATATGCCACATCTTTCGTGATGGAATCAGCGAGGTCTTTCGGCAACTTCTCTCGCAAGGCTTTGTTCAGTGTTCCCAGATAAGAAGAGACGTGCTCGCAGAGAGGTTTATCGTTGATTTTAGCCTCTGCCAAGGCTTTCGAGAGCGCATAGATCAGCTGAATGCGGTTTTTGATGTTGCTTGCGTCTGTCATTCCTCGTTCACCCTTACCAAAGGTTTGAGATGATCGGCTATACGCTCCAGACTTTCTATGCCGGATGGGTCTCTGAAGATAGGTATTTTTATAACAGGAACATTATTTAACGCTTTCGCTAAGCGCTCGATGTCATCTTCATACTTTAGAGATGCTCGCAGATTCGCACAAACTCCGCACTTACATTTCGTCGTTGGGTAGTAGTTGAGGACGATGCCTTTGATCGAGAAATCCTTCAACGAGTGAATAAGTCTCTCAGTCTCACGCACCACCAAGCGTTCGCATCTCGTTACCACAAAAAAGCTCGTCTCTTTCAGCATCTCTTTGATCTCCTCTACTCTTCCTCGACTCTCTTCTAAGAAGCTAAGGAGAGAGTCTTCCTCTTTCTGCTGAAGGAATGGTAGAAGTTTGACTGCAAAAGTGCGAATCAGTGAATATATGCGAGTTAATCTGCCGAAGAACCTTAAGGCGGTCTCTGGTAGACTTAAAAGGCGGAGTGTGTGCCCTGTCGGTGCTGTGTCCCACACGATGACGTCGTAGCTCTCGCTCTTTCTGTAGTCTAAGAGCGTGGCTAGGCCAAAAACCTCATCGATTCCAGGAAATATTTCGCCGCTTTCTTCGTCTTCAACGAGTAAAATCACTTTGCCGAGTCGTTCTTTGAGCTTTTCAAGTTCTTCCCCGCAGTCGATTTCTCGTGCGTATAGATTGTGCTTGATTTTTACTTCTTCGTTCCCGATTTCTCGCTCAAATATATCACTCAAGTTTGGTGCCGGGTCGGTTGTTAAGAGTAGTGTTTTCTTGCCGCTTTCGGCGCAGAGTAGAGAGTAGGCTGCTGCGCAGGTCGTTTTGCCGACGCCGCCTTTTCCACCAAAGGCTACAATTTTTACGCTCATCACCTTTCACCTGCGAAATACCTTCGAAGAGATTGAAGTCTTTTTATAGCTTCTTCAGTGCTTAGACCTTTATAATCGTACCGTCCTATTAGAAGTGTGCGGAAATGATTGAGTGCGAGGTGTTGGTATAGTCGAAAGTGTGGATCCTTGTAATATTCTTCTGGGGGTTTTTGACAAAATCTACAAATGGTTTCTCCTGTAGGTTTTATCTCGTAAAATTCGCTACAATATTTCCACAATAAATTCCTAAAGAACTCGCGATTTAAAGCATAGGCGTACTTACTATAACCTAAAATTTTTTTAATTTTGGTTAAATCTTGGTAGAAATATAGCAAAAGAAGTAAAAGTACACCTTTTTGACTTTCATAAGGAGCATTTCTCACGATGAAAGTCAATCGTCGTGGGTTTTTTTCACCGAAAGCGTATTTTTCTACTTCGTCTATATCCATGCCTACTTCTTCTAAAAGCTCTCTCAATTTTCTAGACGGCCAGTCTTTCCCTTTCCCCATCATATTTCTTCTTCCACGCCTCTTTACCCGCGCTATCCCACATCATCCGATACTATCATATATTGTCTGATATTAACAGATATAAAGCTTTTGTTATCTGGGGTTTGTCGGAGCGTATGAGTTGTGTGTCGGAGGAGAGGGGTTGCCTACCCCCTCCCCCTATCCGAGCTGTGGGGGGAAAAGGGGTGTTTTACCCCGCCATGCCGCGCCACGCCGGGCCACGCCTTGCCAAGCCTCGCCTTGGCGCGCCAAGCCCGGCCTTGCCATGCCTTGCCCCGCCTCGCCAAGCCGTGCCAAGCCAGGCCATGCCTTGCCGGGCCTAGCCAGGCCGAGCCACGCCTAGCCACGCCATGCCCTGCCAAGCCCGGCCAAGCCTTGCCTTGCCAGGCCCAGCCCTGCCGCGTCCACACACTCATTGAATGAGGTAATATTTAAATGTTATCGCTTTTTTCAAAAGCGAAAAGCATATCTTTAAAAGTTCAGAAGAATGTAGAGATGGTCAAAGTGCAAATAGAGCTAGGGGCGGAGGAGTATGCACAACTTGTAAGGATTGCCATAGAGCGGTATGGAAAGAAAAGAGGGAGTCTTAGCAAGCTCCTGAAGGAGGCTGTTGAGAGGATCATAAAAGAGGGGGTGAAGGAGGGATGAAGGAGGAGACGTATCTTGTGCAAATTAAAGGCGTGCGACCTCTCTTAATGCACGCGCCCAACGGGCTTGGTGACAATCCGCAGAGGCGTTGTGGCGAGCACCCCTCACCTGAAGAAGAGGCTGAGGCTGCGCTTTACAAAGATACCCAAGGGAACATCGTAATTCCTGCGCTGAATGTGAAGGCAATGCTGAGAGAGGCGGGGCGCAACTACAAGATTTCAGGCCGCAAAACAACGTTTGGAGCTGCGATCAGAGCTGGTATCGACATTGAACCTTTCTATATTCCGTTGAAGCACAAAGGCTGGAAGGTAGATTTGCGACCTGTTGTAGTTCAGCGAAGCAGAATTTTAAGGGCGAGACCGCGCTTTGACGAGTGGGAGCTTGAATTCACCATCATCAACAAAGACCCGAATGTTCTCCTACGAGACACAATGAAGCGCATCGTGGAAGATGCTGGGAAGTGGATAGGTCTTGGCGATTATCGTCCAGAGTTCGGGCTATTCAACGTAGAAAAATTCGAAATTGTAGAAAGTGCGAGCAACTCACAGACGCGAGGGTAGCTTCTTTAACTCTGTCGGCACTATACGGGCGTATCTTCGGGTCGTGACGTCGCTTTTATGTCCCAAAAAATCTCTAATTGTTTCCATATCGATGCCATGTTTTCGCAATACAACAGCAGCTGTATGTCTGAGCATGTGAGGGCTTATTTTTTTATTTAATATTTTTTCAGCCCAGCTTCTCACAACATAATAAACCCCGTGATTCGTCATCCGCCCCCCTCTTGTTGATGGAAAAAGAGGCATACCTTCTTCTAATCCATACTCTCGGACATATTCCTCCAAAATTCTAGCGGTTTTTTCGCTTATCGGCAGACGCTGCGGGAATCTGCTTTTCTCTCTACTTCTCACGAGAACCGTTCGGTCCTTTAGGTCTATATCTTCTACATCTAGCTCTATGAGTTCTCCCACCCGCAACGCACAGTCATAGAGAAGCGCAATAATAGCCTTATCACGCAAGCATAGTGTGCCATCAATAAGCTTTTTCACCTCCTCTTCCTCTAAGTAAGGTGGAATTTTCTCCTCTATGGGTGGCAGATTTGTAAGTCTTAAGTTCACACCGTAGCCTTCCGCATACATCTTTATTGCTGCGTAAGCAATTCTGATTGATGATGGGGCGTAACCTTCCCTCTTCAAGTGTTCGATGAACTCGTGTGTTTTCTTCTCGAAGCACTCCTTTGTCAACGCACCTCCGCAGAAGTCCGAGAATTTCGTGATCCACCATGCATAAGTGCGTAGCGTTCTTGCCCGCATGGTTTGCACTAAGACAAAAATAATAAATGTTTTTTACGAGCAGGTGAGTTGGAACGAGTTGGAACAGGTTGGAACAAGTTAGGGTGAAGGATTATTTATAAGGCTTGAAAACGCATAAAGACATGCTGACGGCAACGAATGCGAGTGTTACCGTAGGAGAACTCGGCTCGTTAGGAGAACTTGGCAGATATAGACGCTACCGAAGATACCGGAGACGTTATTCACGATTTCGCAGAAGAACATACAGGGCCAGAAGGTGGAGTTGGCTAAGGCGCAGATATTACCGTAGATACCGCCGCTTGCGCAGAATCTACCGTCGCAGATATTACCGCTTGAGACGCAGATACTATCGCAGATACCGCTACTACAGAGCGCTTGCCAGGCGTCGCCCACGATACGCACGCTACTATTACAGAAGGTGGCTACGCCACAGAAGATACTACAGGAGGAGAGCGAGGTGGTTACGTAGGTCATACAGAAGGCGCCTCTACAGACTACGCAGATCGTATAGGAGAGCGTACAGAAGATACCGCAGATATTATCGCTTGAGGCGCAGATACGGGAGAAAGGTAAGAGTATACAGACGCTACCATCTAAGAAGGTTGCGAGCTTATAAGCGGAGATTGTACCGCTACCGCAGACTCATGCTCAGATACCGTAGATATTATCGCAGATACCGTGTCGTGCGTGCGAGGGCGAGATACTGGAGGCGTCGTTACTTAGCGCTCAGAAGAAGGCTGCGGCTCACAGCAAGAGAGAGGTTGCTTGCGCGCAGATACAGGCGCCTGTACGCTTATTATGCAAGATTGGCGAGAAGATACAGAAGAGAGGCGAGATTATACCGCAGATACAGAAGACTCTATTACGTGATCAGAGCTCGCTACCATCGCTTGCTCAGGAGACAGCGAATTATAGCAGCTCATTATCGCCGCTACTACGCCAGATTATACCGCAGAAAATATGCTCGCTACATACAGCGATACCTATACGCTCTGCACCGCTACAGAGTGCTCAAGCGCCGAATCGCCAGAATGAGAGCTAAAGAGAGGCGAAGATACGCTGCGTTGCTTGCGAAGGAGCGCAGGCGCTTATACAGATATTACATGAGGTTGATGCGGTTGAGAGAGGCGAGAGTTAGAGCCTTGATGAGGGTGAGAATCGCACGGATAAAGCGAGAGCTTGCCAGGGAGAAGCGCAGATATACGGCGATTCGCAGGCACGTCAGAAGGTTGCGAGCTGAGATCGAGAGATTGAAGAGAGGTGTCAGATTAGCTCGCAGGTACAAACAGGTGGTCAGAAAAGTCAAAGAGAGAAGGAAGAGGGCAAAGCTCGTGAAGAAAGTTGTGAAGAGGTTGAAGCATCATAAGAGGGAGTACAGACACATCCTTAAGCGAGAGAGAGCTAGGTACAGAAGACTTGCAAGACTCTACGAGAGAGAGTGGAGAAGACTCGTTGCCGAGCGTCGCAAACTCATCAGGCAGGCTCGCAAGCTCGCAGAAGCAAGGAAGAGAGAGCGCATGAGGATCAGGAGGGCGCTTGATCAGTTGGAGCGAAAGCTTGCAGCGTTGTATGCGGCAAGAGGTAGAACAAGAGCGTATCTGCGATACAAGATTTCTGAGCTCCGTGCAAAGCTTGCAGCACACAAAGCAAGGGAGAAAGACTTCGCATATCACATTCATGCAATTCGGACGCAGTATCACGACATCTCCAGAAGATACAAGCTGATGCGTGAAGCACTAAAGACGCTCGCACAGGAGATGAAGGTGGTGCAACCAAAGGTTGTGGTGGTGAAATCGCCAGCAGTCAAAGAGGTGAAGAAGACTTCGAAGAAGGCGTCAAGAGTTGGAACTCTTCTGAGGTGAGAGAAGATGGTGATTAATCTAGCTGAGGCTGGGCTTAAGGTTGAGAGGTTAAGTGAGGAGCTAGGCAGTCCTCGCAGAGCTCGTCTGATAAGGAGAGCTCGTACTCGCCTGTACGTATACAGAGCTCGTAGATATTACAGAAGATACCGCAGAGCTCGCAGGTATGCCAGAGCAGCAATTCGTAGATCGCGGACTCACATAAGGCGAGCTCGTAGGTTGATTCGCCTTTCAAGAAGGGCTAAGAGCAAGAGTGTGCGAAGAGCGCTGCGTAAAGCAGCGCGCAGGCACGTGCGAAGAGCTAGAGTTTACAGGCGTGTTGCTCGTAGGGCAGTACTTAGAGCTCGTAAATACCGTAGAGCAGCGCGCAGGTACGTGCGAAGAGTCAGAAGATACCGCAGAGCTCGCCTGATAAAGAGAGTCAGACGTATCCCTCGAATATACCGCAGAAAAATGCTGAGAGTTTACAGAAGATACAAGAGAATCAGACGTATCCATCACAGAATCAGAAGAAGGTATCGTAAAGTGTTGCGAAGGTATCGCAGAGCACTGAAGAGGGTTAGGAGAAGAGCTCTCAGAAGGCGCATTATACGAAGAGCAAGAGCTCTGAGAAGACGCTATCACAGACATCTGCGCAGATACCACAGAGTTATAAGAAGGTATCGCAGAGCGCTAAAGAGGGTTAAAACAAGAAGAGTCGTGAGAAGGAGGCGCATCATACGGAGAGTGAGAGCTCTCAGAAGACGCTACCGCAGAATTATAAGAAGATACCGCAGAGTGCTGAGAAAAGTTAGAAGGAGAGCTCTGAGGAGGCGCATCATACGGAGAGTGAGAGCTATAAGGCGTGCCTACCGCAGGCGCTTGATAAGGTACCGCAGAGCTTTGAGGAGGGTTAGAAGGAGAGTTGTCAGAGGAAGGGTTGCCAGGCGCAGGCGTGTAATTACGAGAAGGCTCGCCAGAAGACTCAGAAGATACTACAGAAGAAGATATGCGAGAGCTCTGAGGAGAAGAATACGCAGGTTGCGCAGAGTGAGAAGGCTATTGCGCAGAGCATACATAAGGCGTTTGAGGTACTTAGTCCGCAGATACAGAAGAGCGAGGGGTAGAGCAAAAGTCAGATATCTCAGAAGGATTGCGAGGCTGACACGCAGATATGCGAGAGTTGTGAGGAGACTGCGCAAATACAGAAGAAGGTTGGTAAGAGTTTACGTGCGGCATAAGATACGAAGATACAGAGCGAGACTTGCGAGGGAGTTAGCGAGAAGGAGGGTGTTAAGGCGCATCTACCTGCGCAGGATCAGAGCGCTCAGAAGAAGGTACAGAAGAGTGGTGAGGGCAGTCAGAAGGAGGGTGAGAGAGAGGCGCAGAAGGGCGAGAATCATACGGAGGATCAGGAGGAGGTACGCTGCGAGAGTCAGAAAGGCGGCCAGAAGACTGAGAAAGGTGCGCAGGATATACGCTCGTGAGATTAAGAGGGCGAGAGAAGAGGCGAAGAGGTACAGAGAGATGGCTCGCAAGCTCTCCGTAGCACACCACAAGACGAGGGTCAGAGTTGCGAGAGCTGTGAGAAGGTTGCGGAGAGATCTTGCAAGACAGGCTTACGCTACTGGCATGAGAGAAGCTTATCTCACAGCAAAAATTGCAGCGATGAGAGCTGCATTAGCACGCTACAGAGCCAGGGAAGCAGACATAGAACATAACGTAAGAACGCTTGTCAATCTTGCCAAGAACGCTGCAAGAACGCTGTATGTGCTCAGACAGGCGGCGAAAGAGCTTGATAGGGCTGTGAAGGCTGCGAGTGCTGAAGCTGCGGAGTAGACGTTGTGGCAGTGTGGCATCGTGATAGAGGGTGCATCAGAATGCCTCACGCCCTCTTGGTGGAGGGATTGGGTGAGGTTGAGGAAGCGTTAGCCGCTCTATCTCAATCTGTGCAGGGTGAGCTTCCCCCTCGCTCATCCCTCCACTATTTTTACGAGAAAGCGAGAAGGAGTGTAGTAAAGACAGGATTAAGGAGGTTAAGGAGAGCTCACAGAGCGTATAAGAAGGGTCTAAGGCTTTTAATACGAGGCATTCGAACGCAACAACCCTCATTAATTGAGCGAGGCATTCTTCTCTTGCATAGAGCGAGAGTAGAGGCTGCGAAGAGTGTAAGAGCAAGTAAGGTTGCCGCTCGCAGGGTCGTAGCGAGAGCTCGCAAGCGGATGCTCAGCGGTCTCGGTGAGGAGCTAGGGTTTTTCGACGTCTTCAGAAAGATTGGGGGAGCTATTGCTGCTGGTGTTCATCGCGCCGTATCGGCTGTAAGGAGTGCTGCAGGTAGAGTTGCATCTGCGGTAAAAGGGTCGTTTAAATGGGTTGGAGACAAGTTCTGGGATGCTCTGCGCAGAGTATGCTTAGCGCTCTCGCTATGCAATCGTATCTCTCGACAAAGAGGAGCTACGCCAGCGCTTGAGCGGAAGAGGCAGGCTATTTTGCACAAGTGTACTGCGCTCAGAGTGGCGCTGGCGCCTGCGTGGTTTGTCATTAGGAGATACTGTCCGAAGATACAAGTGAAGGGCGTAAGAGCTGCAAGAGCTGCCGAGAAAGCGAGAGTTTACAGGCGTAGAGCCTTAAGAGAGCGAAGAAGGGCGTTAAGAGCCGTGTGTAAGGGGTTAAGAGCTCGGAGGTACGCCTACAGATACAAGCGCAGAGCTCTGAGAGAGCGTAGACGCTTACGCCACCTCAGGCGAAGATTGCGCTATTACAGGAGGCGGAGACTCTACAGGCGCTATCGGAGAGCCTACAGAGCGTACAGAAGGCGTTATCGCAGATACCGCAGGTATCGGAGAAGATATTACAAGTACAGGAGGAGGTATCGCAGTTACAGAAGGCGCTATCGCAGATACCGGAGGAGGTATCGGAGGTACAGGAGGAGGTATCGCAGTTACAGAAGGCGTTATCGCAGATACCGGAGGAGGTATCGGAGAAGACGCTACAGACGCCGTAGGCGCCGCAGGCACAGGCTAAGGGGTTTGGAGCTCGGTATTGCACCAGCGGTAGCAGCGGTTATAATTGGAGCTATGGCTACAGCTGCCGCAATCATCGCAGCTATTACCTCATGGTTCAGAGAGAACGCTAAAGCCGAGCAGGAGAAACAGAGGACTGCGCAGGCCAGAGAGCAAGCTAAAGTCGCAACACAATGGATAAGAGTGCAAGAAGAGCAAAAGAAGGCTGCGCAGCAGATGTATGCTGAGGCGGCACGGCAATATCAACAGGCTCAGCAGAGGTTGATGACGGCGGCTACGCCCGCAGAGAGAGCTGCAGCTCAAGCAGCACTCGTGGCTGCGCAGCAGAAAATGCAAGCTGCACAGCAGATATTGCAGAAGCCTATAGCACCACCACCTGCAGTAGCACCCACAATGATGCCGGCGGCAGTAACGAAGCCTTCGATCTTTGACAAGATTGGAAAGTTCTTCGGAATACCGGGTGACTGGATCAAGTGGGGCTTGGTTGGTGTTATTGTCTTGATGCTTGCACCGGTTCTGATACGGTTTATTCGCAGCATACGAGAGGCGATAGGGGGTGAGAAAGACTGATGAGTGGGAAATGCGCTGACGGTGCAAACGATGAGATAAGAGAGGAGATGGCAGCACTCAGAGAGCGAGTTGCACGCTTAGAGGAGAGTGTGAACTATCTGAGAGTGTACATTTCGAACGAGCTGCACAGTTCGATTGACAGGGTGGAGAGGAGGGTCGAGAGGTTGGAGAGGAGGTTTGATATTTATCTAAAGCTTTTTGTTGGGTTTTTCGTGACCTTTTTATCTCTTTTTATTACGATAATGTTTAGATGAGGTGGTTGGAGGTGGGCGAAAAAGTGGATGAGATAAGAGGGTATTACAGCCTCAAAATAGGGGAAAAAACTAAGGAAGAAGGGGAGATAACATGCAACCTATTCCGCTCCCTTGAAGAGGCGAGAAAACACATGGATAGTTTGCTAAGTGAGGAGAAATGAGGGGGGAAGTTGCAGTCTTCGTCTCATCCTCAAAACGCTACCTAAAGTGTGTCCGCACCCCTAGTGGCTGGAAGATATACTATAAGGGTGATCCAGCCTTCGTCAAATTCGTGCGAGGTTTATCAAAAGAGGAGAAGAGGAGGTTGTGCGAGCGACTTTCAGCGCTAATACAAAAATCTACTCGTAAGGAAGTAGAAAAGATAGAAAAAGAGATCGAGAGAGAGTTCAAAAGACTAAAAGCTCTTTTAGAAGTTTGAGCGGATGAAGTTAAAATGGCGGAGAAAGAGTTGGAGCGGGCGCTGAAGCTCCGAGAGACTTTTCATGGCGTTCCCGCAGACAGGATTATCAAAATCCGTGTAGAGCGAGAGATTCCGAAAGTGTTGGTCGTTCTTGGCAGATGCACAGCAATCATGTATCGTCCCGCACCGCCAACAAAGAAGAAGCAGCAGGAGTATGTGCATCGTTTCGGTGATTGGGGCGTTCGCTTCGAGCCTGGCTCCGAGCCTCTGCTATGTGCTTCGCCAGACGGGAGAAGGCTTTTTTTGATTGGGGGCAAATACTGCGTAAAAGATTGGATTTACGGTTAAGCGGTGGTGGGGATGGCTGAAGTAGGATACGAAGCCTTCCGAGATGCGGTGTTTCGCATACATCCCGAAGCTGAGGAAAAGGATATGAAGGCAGCTTACACGCTTGCAGAAGGGCGGAAAGATATTTTGTCAGCAGCACTCAAGAGGTTAAAGGCGTTAAAAAAGGAGAGGGAAGAGCTTGGGTTTGTTGAAGTAATCCCAAAAGTTATTCTCACAACCCTCACCGCTCAGCTTGTGAGGAAAGGACTGAAGAAGATAGAGAAAGAAGAGAGAGGGGGGGAGGGAGAGAAAAAGAAGGAGAAAAAGGAAGAGGTTAAGGAAAAAGACGGGGCTAAAGGCAAAGGCATAGGTGGAAGCGAAGAAGGTGGAGGCAACAGAGCAGATGAGAACAAAATCAAAGAGCTCATCAAAGATGTGCAGAATTATGTCAAGAAGATTATCCATAGTAAGAGAGCTTGCTACCTTGCATCCGTCTATGCAAAGAAGAAGCTGAAAGATTACAACCCTGTCATAGTTTATGGAGATGTCCACAAGGACGGGATAAAAGTGAAAAATCATGCTTGGCTGATCATCACGGTTAAGGGAAAAGAGTGGATTTATGATCCCACGATTAAGAAGTTTGTTAAGGAACTTCCAATACTCATACCCTTAGAAGAGGGTGAGAAGTATTGGAAGGTTAGGGGACTCCTGGAAGAGCTGAAGAGAAAGAACGCGGAGAGGGAAAAAGCAGAGGAGAAGTACAAGAGTGCAAGCGATGGTGTAAGGGAAGAGGGGCAGGGGGTAAGTGGGGCAAGCGAAGAAGGTAAAGCGGCTATCTTGTGGCTTTAAAGAAATGCTGCGGGAGTTTCTGCTCAGGTGCTTGCAATACTTTAATCTCGGCTCGGTGCATTTTACCTATGTTGATAAAGACTTTGACATTTACTGCGAGTTTCCGAACAGGATTTATGCGGGTCGGTGGTGGAAGAAGGCGTTAGAGAAGAGTGAGGATGAGGCAAAGAAGCGGATTGTGCATGAGTTTATACATCTTGCGCTAGGTTTGCCTGATAATTTAATTGAGTTCTGCTACTTTTCTCACCCCTGGAACGATTTCTTCTCTGCCGTGGTTTATGAAGATATGCAAAAACATAGAAGATTCGATTGGATGCGAGTGCTTTCAGCGCTAAAGGAGAAAGTGCAGGATAAGGGGTGGGTGAAGAAGTGGCAAGAAAGCGGAAAATTGGGATGGCCTAAAGCAAAACTCACCGCTCCTTCTTCCGGAGTATCCCGATAAAGTTTACCGTCACGCCAACATACTCTGAACTAAGGTTGTGAAAGTAAACATATAAAGAAGCACCCTCGGGAACCAGCTGACTGTCCAGCGCCAGAGAGTCCGTCCTCACGATGTACCTATCACCCAAAAAACCCGGCGTAGTGATAACGACCCAGACTTTGTGGGTGGCGTTGGAGGCGATGCCATCTTCGCCAGTAACCCCTACCATAGCACCTCTAAGGAGGAGCTCATACCCTTCAGGTACAGTGTAAATCTTTGCGCTGGCGATTGAAAACGGCGGAACTTTGTCCTCGTCCTTGAACTCAAGGAGATAACTCCAAATCTGCTCTGATGGTGAGTATGATGGGAATGTCGTCTTCCGCACTTCTATGGCGAAAGGGGTGAGCCTCATGTTATCACCTCGCACCGTCAGAGAACATTTATAGAGTAGGATGTATCATTCGCACTCGCCCCCACCTTAACTGAATAAAAGCGCCCTGTGATCTCAAGCGTGGATGTCGGCGGAATTCTTGTGTACTCCTCAAGCGTGTAAGAGCCATCCACTGATAACCACACGTACAAGCTTGCTGTATCGCTTTCGTTAAAGATGTAGCCTGTGCGGAATCTCCTTCCTAAAGAGTCCGCTATGTTGTGCTCGTCGCTGTTTGCGTAAGCATCTGAGATCGTGGTGCTTCCGGTGGAGACTGAGCCGTTGTATATGTAAGGCTTTCCGTAGGCTTCCGCAAGTGGCTTTATGTCGGGAACTGTGTCTTCAACGGTGGAAACCGCAAGCCACACAAACACAGGAACTTCAGCGGTCAGGCGGAGGGTTTTGAAGCCTTGCATCTGAGAGAAGCGTTGCCACTCAGGTGCGATATACGATGCGTAGACGACTTTGCCTTCCGTTGAGAGAAATTCTGCGAGGATGTGCCAGTCACAGTAGAAGAGGCAGCTGCGTAAGTCTTGCTTGATGGGCATCATTAAGGATTCGGTGCTCCCATCAGGAAAGAGGACGATACCCTGGTAGAAGTTAATGAATGTTGTGCCTGCGGGAAGCTTCTTCGTGAGCGCTTTGGAAGGGTATGCGAGCAGGCGCGTTTCTGTTGCTCGTCCTCTTAGTTCGCCAATCTCGGGTTGCTCCGAGCCGGTCAATAAAGCTTCCCAATCTTCCACCATCCTTTTTTATATTCTCGCCTAAATAAAAAAGGATGGGTGAGATTGAGGTTTCGGTGGAGGAGCGGTGGGGGCTTGGAGCTTATCCTGTCGCTTCTGTGTTCGACAAAAGCGTTAGTGCTGGCGATACGTTGGTTGTGGGAAAGCGAGATTATCCTGATCTCGTGATGTATGTGAAGGTTAGCGGTGCTTGTGATGTTGTTTTAGAGGCGGTCTCAGGAACGAGGCGGAAGTCAGACGGCTCTTATGCGAAGATAAGCGTGAGCGAAACAATCATGTCTTTCAGCGCAGCTGGGGAGCAGGTGATCAGGCTGAGCAATATCTTAACAAAGAAATGGGCCCTGCATTATCCGTTCCTGCATCTGAAGTTCACGGCTGATACAACGATAGACCTTGTTGCATTGCCTGCCGCAACAACGCTGCAAGAGGCTAAGATAGTTGAAGACGGGGTTGGACTTGCGACTGAAGCTACGCTCTCAGACGTGAAAGCTCAAACTGATAAGCTTCAGTTTGATGCTTCAAACTTCTTGAGAACGGCTTTAGCTTCAGATGAAGTGGGATTAGCGACTGAAAACACGCTTTCAAGCGTGCTCTCACAGCTTGATGTTACCCTCTCGACCTTGGCGAAGCTTGAGAGGTGGGGTAGGAGCGTCGAGCCTGAGTGGGTGCATGCAGATGAAGTTACTGCGCCTGCTGCTGATACGGCACTCGTATCTAAAACGGTTTCGGCGGGAAAAACAGGATACATATACGGCTTCTTCATATCTGCAGGTGAGGCGAACGACTTCAAGATAAATTGGACTTCTGGCGGTGCTGCGAAGTCTATAAGAGTGTCTTTTAGCGGTAAAGGTGTATTACAATATGCAGATTTCATAGCGCTAAATGAGGGTTTGGGAGCGGATGCAGAAACTAATATAACAATCACGAATGTTAATGCTGGTGGCTCAGGTGTGGTTTATCAGGCCCGATTGTTGTATGCAGAGGTGTGAGTGAAGAGATGAGTGTGCAAGAGTTCAAGCAGGAGTTCAAAGAGAATCATCCGATAGCATATACAACTGCGAAGTTCATCGCAAGGGTTCTTCTTTGCACATTAGGTATTATAATAGGTCATTTCATCTGTCGTTACTTACTCGAGCCGTTCCTACCATGATATTTATGGGCGAGGTCAGAAATGAGTGAGCTAAGATACAAAATTGGTAAATTCATCGTTGTGAGCTTGCATAAAATGCTGATTAAGTTGAGGTTGATTTCCTGACCTGAAAGTAAGAAATATATAAGCGAGAAAACCAAAGTGAGAAGAAATGCTCGGCCTCCGCTACACAACACTCTTCACGATAAAAGGCGAAAGAGCGGAGCCTGAGAGAGTTCTGTCAGCGCAGACGATAGACGCTGCATCAGCGAGCGAGTTCGTAGTTAGGGGCGAAGGCTACTCTGCTGTCATCGTGACTGTGCGTGCCACTTACGATGCGAGTGCCACTTCAGGCGTCAGAGTGAGATGGCTTTACTCACCCGATAGCACAAACTTTGACTCGCCTGAAGATGCCGAAGATGCAGGTAACTATGAAGATTTGACTTTCTCCGCTGGCGAGACACGACAGAGAACCGTGACGATACCCCTAATGCAAAAATACACAAAGGTGCAAATCGTCAATCAAGATGCTTCTAAAGCAGCTGTTGTAGATGTGTGGAAGACGCTTTTTCGTTAAATATGAGAAAACAGTGATGTGAGAAATGCCCCTTGATGTCATCTCATACACGGAGGCGAAGAGAAAGGCGGAAAAATTCAAGCAGCTCAGGGACGCGCCAGACTCATACACAGGCTACGCCTCAAAGTTCGTTCTCGTGAAAGCGGATGAAACAGGACTGACTTTCGGCGATGTTCCACCAAGCGGAGGGTGGGTTTTGAAGGAAGTCACCTCAGATTACGCCGCATCTTCAAACGAATTCATCTTGGCAAAAGCTTCAGCGAATCCAATAACAATTACATTACCGACACCAGCAGCAAATCTGAGAGTTGCTGTCAAGAAAGTTGATGACACTGCAAATGAAGTTATCGTGGATGCGGGCACTTCTAAGATTGATGGTGCGACAACAAAAACGCTGAAAACGCAGTATGAGGCTTATGCATTCTACTGTAACGGCTCCGAATGGTTTATATTATAATAAGAGAAAGAAGAGAGAAAAGGGGGTGTGAGGAGAAATGGCATACCATCCGAAGTGGATGACGAAGCCGACCTATGATGCAAACGAAGACAACCTCGTTGACGACTCCGATAAGGTAGATGGCGCAGATGCAGGCACCGCAGCAAACAATGTGTTCAAGATTCCTTCAGACATAGCACAGGGCGACATCTTCTATGTTGACGGTAGCGGAAACATCGTGAGACTGCCAGCAGGTTCAGCAGGTCAATTCTTAAAGACGCAGGGCGCAGGCGCTAATCCTACATGGGCATCTCCACCAGGAGGATGGACTGTTAAAAATATAAGTGCAAATTACACGGCGGCAGACGGCGAGGCATTAGCCGTTGATGCCTCCGCAGGCGCAGTCACAATAACGCTACCGTCGCCTTCCAGCGGTGCAAGAGTCAGGGTGAAGAAAACCGACGCAAGCTCAAACACAGTAACTGTTCAACCATCTGGTAGCGAAACAATAGACGGCGCTTCTTCACATACAATTTCCCAAAAGAACGAGGCTTATGAATATGTAAGTGATGGCACGAACTGGCTGATATGGTGAGAAAATGGCTTATATGCCCGATGTGATGCGGAAAAGCGTGTATGATGCGAACGACAATCAAATCGTAGATAGTGCGGAGAGTGCATCATCATTAACAGGCATCGTGAAGCAACGACTCTCAATCAGTGCAGGCGAATCATTCACAGTTGACAGTGGAGAATGCATGATGGTCATTCTCCCGCCTAATAAGAAGTTCAGCATAGACGGCTCGCTGAAAATAAACGGCGGTAGCTTTATCCTGTTCTCGTTGTAAGGTGATAGAAATGAAAGTGTTGAAAATCTTGAAAGGATTGCTCAAAGGCGAGCTGTTCGTTGATAGAATTAAAGCGAAAGAGGTCGTAACTCGGAAGTTAAAGGCGGGAAGGCACACCGTTGACATTGAGAACACATACATACACATAAGTGGAGCGACGCCCTATGTGCGCTTTGAAGGCACAGAGACAGGCGCAGCGGACAAAGGCATCAAAGAAGATTCAGGAACGCTCAAAATCTACGACTTCAATGCTGCGAGTAATGTGATGGACTTAGAGGCACATGCTTCTCGTCATGCTCACGGTGGCGCCGACGCTCTCGCCGATAACGCATTAAGGTTCTCGCAGATTGACAAGGTCTTCGGCACTGAAAGCACTGTTACCGTAACCGCGGGCTCAACCTCCACGATTAGCAAGGGCGTTTTCCTCGTTTCCTTGGGGGCAAATACGAAAGTTGAATACTCCCCTGACAACGGAACTACATGGAGAGACCTCATTCCAGCAGGCGAAGGCGGCGTCGTCATAAGCGACGGCTCAAATGTGCGCTTGAATAACACAGGAACTTCAGATGAAGATTCGTATCTGCTGCCAGTGCAATGATAGATATAAAATCGCAAATCATAAAGCCCGCTCTGAACCTTGAAGATGTAAGAGTCGTAGCGTCAGCAGAAGGATGGAAGCTCGCTGACTTGCGCTCCTTAGGCTTCTTCCTCAATCGCAACTTCAAATACCGCCGTGCAATCAGGATTACGGAGCAGTCTGGCTCTGATTTGACTGATTATCAAGTCCTCATAGAACTCAACAGCACAAATTTTGATTTCTCGCATGCGCAAACAAACGGCGAAGACATAAGATTCACTGGTGCAAGCGGTAATCTTTTAGATTATTGGATAGAAGAGTGGGATGCTGTTAATGAGAAGGCGAAAGTGTGGGTGAAAGTTCCTTCAATTCCCGCAAACGGCACGATAGAGATTTATTGCTATTACGGTAACGAGGAGATTACGGATGCGAGTGATGTCGTTGCGACTTTCATTCGTGTAATTGATGGTTTGGTGGCAAGCTGGCATTTTGATGAGGGTTCAGGAACTACTGCTTACGATACAAGTGGAAATGATAATGATGGAACAATTTATGGCGGCGCAACCTGGGTGGATGGAAAATTCGGAAAAGCTTTGAACTTCGATGGAAGTGATGATTATGTTACAATTCCGCATGATACTTCATTTGATGTCGATACGGTGACAATTACTGCATGGTTCAATGCAGCTGTTTTGGGGAGAAAATGGAGAAAAATAGTTTGTCATCCTTATTATGACGATGAATGGAGTAGCCCTTACGTAGTTTATGGTTTAGCTATTGATAATGCCGATAAAATTTTTGGTCAGGTATCAATTGGTTCTTCTACTTTTTACGCCTACGGCCCCTCCTTAAGCACTAATACATGGTATTTCGCTGCGGTAACATATGATGGCGAGGTTTTAAAGCTCTATCTTAATGCTATTGAGAAAGCGTCGAATCCCAATCCTTCGGGAAATCTAAATCATCGTTCCACAAAGATTCATATAGCAAAGGCTTACGACACAAATAATACAGAATTATTTGAGGGAATAATCGACGAAGTCTGCATCTACAACAGAGCTCTAACCCCCGATGAAATCTCAGACCTCTACAACAACTACGGCTACACAACAGAAAATTATCCAGGCAAGGTTTTAGTGTGCAAATACGCAGAGCCCGAACCTTCTATTTCTATTGGAGGGGAGGAAAGTGCATGAGGGGGTGTGTGGAAGATGAAGTGGAAAGATTTGTTGGATGCATGGCTGAAAAAGAATGCGAGTGTGATTATACGAACAGAAGAGTTAGCGGATTCTGCCGTAAAACCAGCAGAGCGAGTGAAGAAGAACATAGCGGTGTGGTTCAAGAGCGGTAATGGCGTCTCATACAGAATCGTGCATGCATGGGTCTTCAACCCAAACACCGAGAGCGAGGAAGCATACTGGGAAGGTGGCGAGCCTGTTTTAGTTCCGCCGACAACAACGCCACCAGAAACATTCAGAGATAAAGCGGTCAAGACGCTTGAAGAGCTCGTGAAGAAAGGGGAAATTGAGACTTTCTCGCTTACAATTGTAGATGAATCCGCTAAGAACGCCGTCGCAACAACATACAAGGAAAGCGCAGACGCTATTCAAAAAGTGGAAAAACTCATATATGAGAAAGAAGGAAAAATCGTCGTCAAGGATTTATGAGGGAGCTCGTAGCACTCATACCTGAAAACCGCCGAAAATTTTTAGCCTTCTTATGCGAAAACGACGCACCGCATAGCCTATCGCAGATTTCCCATGAATTGCGTCTCTCGCACATAACAACAAGAAAAATTGCCTACGAATTCGCATCGCTTGGACTCGTTAAGATTTACGATATTGGGAGGGCAAAAGTCGTCATGCGAACGGAAAAATTGAAAGAAGTGTGCAACGCTCTCGCTCAGTAGCCACCCAAGATGCTACGAGCTCGCTTTATTAACCCACGAGCCTCAAACTCAGAGAGCGTTGTCTGTGAGGTTTGCGAGGGTTGTGGGTTGTGCTGCTGCTGTTGCCGCTTCTGTCTCTTCTGAGGCTGTGCTGCTGATTGTTACTGCTGTCGTTGTAGCTCATGTCTAAGATACTGCCTGAATGTCTTTTCATCTGGGAAATATATGCGGTATCCTTTTCTCTCAACGACAAAAGGAAAGCGTAAAAACCATAGATAATGTCTGCGAGCTGCTTCTTCTTTCAGTTCTTCAATTTCTTCATCTGTGAAGTTGTATTTCTCACGAAGATAGCGCAAAGCAGCTTCTGCGAGCTGTTTGCTTGTTATCAGGTTTCGTGCAGATGCTCGACCATGGCAGAAGAGTTCTGATGTCTGAAGCTCATCCGTGAGCAATCTGATCACTTTCTCCTTCGCATCCTCTCTGTCCTTCTCGCATAGATAGATGTTTGTGATTTCTGCGTCTGCGAAATCACCCTCTTCGTTTTCGGATTCAACTCTATCTTCTTCACGAACCATTTGCACCACTTCCTGTTTTCTCTTCCATCTTCTCCTTCAACAAGCGCAAGAATTTGTGAATATCCCCTACAGTCCTGCCTTCTTTATGATGCTCAAAAAACAAGCCTGCAAACTTCCCTTCTTTGACCACAACAAACGATGGATGTTTGTCTGGTGGATGAAATGGACAGTGAGCTCGTATGTACTTCGGCGTTTCCTTCACCACATCTAAGTGCTTTCGGTATATCTCTAAGGCTTCGTTCAGTGGAATTTTCCTCTTAGGGATTTTGATTCCCTTCCTCCTCAGAGCTTCCTCACGCTTCCGTTCTTCCTCTTCTCTTCGTTCAAGCCATCGCTCAAAGTCCCTCATGATGCTTCTTCGTGGACGCCACACAGGATAGCGCACATGAACAATTTCGGCGTTCTTCCATGTCTTGTTCGCTCTCTCAACAGTCTCGACAGGATATTTGATGAAGCCTTTTCTCATGTTCAGTGAGTAAATTTCACGAACGCCGTGTCTGTATGCTAAGTTCAGATCGGTGGGGAAATAACCTATGAAGAAGCGCTTGAAATTGTCGTGGGCGTCGTCACTACTGTTGCCGTCGTTGCTACTGCCACTGTTGTTGCTCTTAGGAAGCTCAAAGAAAATGTGGAAGTGAAAGCCCCTGCCACCAGAGTCAAAAAGTCTGTAAGGGATTTTCTCATCGTCAAGCGTGTTCTGCACAAACTTCGCTGTGCGCTCACTTTCGCAATCCAAGACGATTTCGTATTTGCTGACTGTGCGATGAACTGCTGGCATGCCTTCAACCATCCATAAATCATCAGCGCTGACCCAATATGTGTAACCTTTCTCAGATTCGCCGAAGACTTGAATCGGTGAGAGCGCCGCCACTCTTTCTATATGTTCGTTCCTCGCAAGGATGATGTCTGCAGGGGGTGCTGGCTTGTAGAAATACTTGAGTGCCTTCCAGCCTGCTTTCTCTCTGATGCGCTGCTCTTTCGTGAGCGGAACAACTTCGTTATATTTTGTCATATACTACCACCAGCTAAGGGTGGTTTGGCCACGCTCTCGTTTCTGCTGTTGCTCCTGTCGCGGCTGCTGTGCTCGTAGTTGCGACTGTTGCTGCTCTTGCTGTTGCCTCTGTTGCTGTTGTTGTGGTTGCTTCTGTGGCTGCTGCTTCTGTGGCTGCTGTCGGTGCTGTGGTTGTTGCTGTTCCTGCTGTTGCTGTAGGTGTTGCGGTTGTTGAGGTAAGCGGAAGTCTGAAGCCTTGATTACCTCGACATAATCATCCTCAAGCTCAAAAACAAGCGGTTTGTTGCACTTCACGCAGAAGAAGACTCTGCCGTCCTTCCGTGTTGATGTTTCCAACCCGCACCAAACACAACGCACTTCTATCACCCTCTAAGGTTCGGGAAAAGTGTGAATCGTGAACGGATAGTCACAATAATACAAGTTTTGAGATGCCCTTGTCACTGCAACATACCAGACTCTGCGCTCTTCCTCTCGCTGAAAGTCGTCAAATCGCATCGCTCTCTGAATTTTTGAGGTTATGCCTCGTAGCACAACAACATTTGCAAATGTTGCACCTTTAGCGCCGTGAATTGTTCGGAGGTGTATGTGCTTATAGCCGTTGTTTTGCAGGATGGAACGAAGGTTCTCAGCGTATTCCCCCATTAAGCGATGGTCTAAGAAATTGTCGATATTTCCTTTCTGTAATGCTCGCAAGAATTCTCTGCTCAGGAAGCTTCCAACGTTGAAAGACATACGACCCATCTTGTGGGCTTCGTCCATTCTTCGTTTCAGTTGAGCTTTTTTACCGTTGAAAGCGCTCGCCTTGAGATATTTGAAGAGAAGCTGGAATTCATCGTAAGATAGTTTTTGCGAGGTTCTGCACCTGAGAAGAACATCAACAAAATCTCTGCGAGAAGCCCAGCCTCTGAAACCATCCCATATTATAGGCTTTCCAAGCAGTGTGTTTTCTATGAAGTCGTTGAGAAGACCGCGAGTTCTCGCAAGCACAAGTGTATCATCGTCGAGAAGATCAAACGACCACGAAACTTTCTCGATTTTTGTTGAGCCTGCACAGTCAAAATCAAGAGGTTTTCCGAGCTTCAGAGATGCGAAGTCTCGTTGTTCTTCGCTCAGCCTGAACGAAGGCGAAAGAGTTATCTTCTCCGCCGCTTCTTCCCAGAGCTTGAGCGAGAGTGCTGGATCAGCGCCTGCGTAGCCATAGATGCTCTGCTGCGGGTCAAAGAGTATATAGCGCTTCTCCGCCTTTGAAGAATGCCTCTTGAAAAGCTCAAACTTGAGCTTTGTCTTGTCGTGGAACTCATCCGCTATGAACACATCCACCAAAGGAGGCTCTACATCAAGACCTCTCACAAGCAGATATGGGAAGTCTGCCATTCCTATATTATCGAGGTGTTCAATCCATCTCTCTGTGAAGTCGTAAACTTTCGCCGGTTTTATTCTGTATTCCGCAAGTGGTAGGCGTTCCTCAAAGAGCTCTCTGTCAAAGAACATGTCCACGTAATAGCTATATGCTGTGTATATCTTCGCCGGAAGCGTCTTCAGTTCAGATATGTCGGGAACGACATCTGATGAGATAACTGAAAGCAATTCTTTTATCGCATTATCGTCTGTGAAAATATTGCAATCACGCATCACTTTCTTTACCTCTAAGACGAGCTTCTTCCCTGAAAGAATCGAAGCGCCTAAAAGACGCTTGCATAACGCATGCGTTGTCACGATGAACTTTCGTGCAAGTTTTATACCTTCGGCAGAATCATCAAAGAAATCTACGAATCTTGCTCGTGCATCAAGCGTCATCCACCGCCTGTATGTTTCGTAGATGAAAGGACGGCCTTCATAAGAAGCCTCTACCAAAATCTTGAGAGCATATTCGGTCTTGCCTGTGCCTGGAGGGCCATAAACAGCAATTAGAGTCATTCTTCATCACCTTCGCTACTGTCGTTATCTCGCCTAAGTTCTTCCCTGAATTGTTCGACTAATTCGTCAACAGAACACCTCACATCTGCCTGTGCAAGGAAATCCTGCATTTCCCTCTCTGATCTCTTCCGCTCCTCACGACCTGCCTGAACGATTTTGTCAATGGGTGCTTTCAGCGATTCGAAGAGCTCAACAGGAATCTCATAAGCTCTGAAGAACGAATAACCCCAGCGAAATTGTTTTGTTTTGATTCCATACTGTGAAAGCGCTCTTGTGAGTTTCTTCGGAGAAATGTTATGTCTGAGAAGAAGTAAATCTTGTGCTATGTATATCTTATCGTTGATGATGAATGGCTTATCAATGCTTCTCTCGTTCCGAACAAATTCTTCGTTGAAGAAATACATTCGGAGCTCTTCCAAGACATGATCAAGGGTTTCTTCGCCTTCGAGCGGTATTCCCTTCTTGTAAGCTTCCTTAGCGCTCAGCTTCTTTGCGTTTTTGTGGAAATATTCAAAGACCATCTCTAAGACCTCCTGCATTTTCTTTCTGCCGAGCAAACGCAGAAAAACTGGTTCGCCAGCCATTAGCAGAAGTGCTTGCACTCCTTTTTGAAATGCTGATGCCCTAATTCTGAAAGGAGCACCGTCAAACCATACTTCGTAGATGGCATCATCCTCTTCTCTATACATGTAGATGGTTTCGATGCGTTGGAGCACTTCTGAAATACGTCTCTGAAAGTAGAACGGGCAATTGTTGCTGCAGTATTCGCCAGGAACATCTAAACACTGGAAGTAGAAGAAATCCAAGGATGCGCTGACATCTATTCCATGATTTCGTGCGAGCATTCTGATTGCAAAGTCTGCCAGACCGCACTGTTTCAAAAGCGCAAGTGCTCTGTCTGGTGCTTCTTTGCAGAGATATTCTATGCATGGGGGAATCTCAATTTTATTATGCTCGCAAGCCCTTTTTATATCTTCGAGCAAAGTAATTAGTGCTCCCTCGCTCAAATCCCTCACCCCTACTCCTTGAGACGAATCACGATCTCCTTCTCTGTTCTCTTCTCAATTTCAACAGTCTTACCCATCCATGACCGAAGCTCCACAGGCAGTGAAATGATTGGATACTCTCTGCCTTTCTCTCTCACAGCCCTCATGACCTTGCGCCCCGTCCACTTGATGCGCCCGTCCTTGAAGACGAGAACACGACCCCCCTGCACCTCTAACGCCGCCTCTTCCATTACACCCGTCGTCATAACCTATCACCAATCATACATTACATACCCGTTATATAAATATTGTGGTGCGTGACCTGGGAATGCGAGCGCCTTAGTAATCTTCAATTTCTGTTTCAATTTCTGTTTCAATTCATCAACAACACAAAAAGAAGGCTTTCTCAGCGAGCAGTGTGTCAATTTGCCACCGTAAGCTTTTTATACTGTGTTGATTTTTTTTGCGTAACCTTTTTATATGATAGAAAATCAACACAAAATCAACACAGCCTCTCCGCTGTCCTTTCGCTTAGATATAATATATAAGGAGAGATTGCGAGTGTGTTGATTTGATTTTTTGTTGTTTAACTTAGCAAGTGTTTACTCACTCTCTCTTTTTTGGCCTTTGACACAGTCAACTACCCCAAGCTTTAGCTTGGGGCTTGTAGCCCCCAGCATGCGTTCGCTGCATGCTTTGGCCGTGTTCACTCACACTCCTTGGGATTGGTTAGGCCCGTGCGGTCACCCACAGCCAAGCACCGCACCAGACCGCTCTCATCACCCTCGGAGTGTCCAATGCATGCTGGAGACATGAGGCTGATTGACCGCAGCCCCTATGATAGATATATCACAGTATTTAAATATGTTTCCGCAATTCCCCCACAAGCTAAAGCTTGTGGCACCCTTGTGGAAAAATGATGTGGAGGATACCAGATTTTTATTGCCCCTATTTCCGTAGCACCCCTTTTCATTTTTCACCCTGTTAGCTATTTAAGAATATCCCCCGCGCCATCAGAAGCGCTTTAAGCACCTCACCACACTCATAAGCAAGCGAGCGAGCCTGCTTAGAGAGCGAGCTATCATAACTTAACCTCATATATAGCTCAAGTTGTAATAAAATAAAGTTAATTATAGGACAAGCTCTCTTCAACAACATCCCACAATTCACACAACTCTGCCCTGAACACCCTTCGCCAAGCATTATTTTTAATATTGCAAGGGTAGTTATAATTGTGAGCGAAGGAAAAGATTGGGAGTTCATCAGCAGGGAGGAGTGGGAGCAAGAAGTGGGCAGCTTCAGAAGGATCTACTGCAAGTTCGTCCGTTGGGACATTTTCGAGAAGGAAGATGGAACAAAAGTCTTCTTCATCTCTCTGGCGTCGCCAGAAGAGCGAATAATCACTCAAAGCGCCTTGAGTGACGAAGAAGCGCTGCGAAGGCTCAGAGATGCTTTATGCCAGCTACTCGCAGAATCACGAGAGGATGTGATGTTCGGTTAAGATGTGCGTCTGCGGTGGCATCTGCGTGATTGTTGCAGTTGCTGCAACCGCTCTGCTGCGAATTATCCGCAAATTTTTTAAGCGTCGCGGCAAATGTGGAATACATGTTGGACGGGCTAGAGGCGACTCTGAGAGCGAAAGAGTTTCTCGCAAAAATCTTTGAGCGGGCTTGCTTTGAGGTGGAAGAAGCATCGTGCGACAAAGGCGTCTGGAAGATCACTTGGAAAGTTTATTCGTGCCCTATCGAAGCACGCTACGAAGTCAAAGTGAACGCAGAAAACGGTGAAATTGTCGAAGTTTGTGAGACTTCAAGCGGAGGTTGGGGTAGAGGAAGGGGTAAGTGGTGCTGGAGAAGGGAAGATACTAACACAGAGCTTTAAGAGATGGCTTGGATAGAAGAGTTCATCATAGAAGAAGCGAGAAGAAGAAACCCACCATATAGCATAGTAGAAGATACAAAAATAGTTGAACAAATAGATGAAATAGTGAGGTCTCTTGCAGCAAGATATGGTGTAAGGGTGGAAAAGGACGAGGAACAACCCACCACGATGAGATATGGTATTCGTGAAGATTGCATATATTATAACCCTTATAAAATAAAAGAGAGTTATGAGAAACTAAGCAGACACGATCATATAAGATTGGCCGACCTTGTAGAACATATTTTTGGACATGAGTTAGGGCATAGAAAGAAACATAAGAAGTTTACAGGGTATGAGTGGTGGAAAGTTTATGACATACATAGAACTATGTATTCTCTTGCGTTTTATCCGGAAGAGGCGAAATCCCGCCTATCGAAATCAGAATATTGGAAATCTCGTTTCCCTCTTCTTAGAGCAGCCGCAATAGCTTATGTCCTTTTCGAGGAATATTATGCGGTGAAGGAAAATCCATTACGCAAACCAAGCATCGAAAGAATGGAAAACACTGTTGTGACGAACAACATAAAAAGAAAGTATTTGAGAGATGCAATAAGAGCTTTACACACACTCTCCCGAACCGGTCGTGAAGGATTTAGATACTTCATAATTCCGTTGGCGTATCTTTCTGCATCATCACTGAAAGTCTTTCCATACGGACAATACTACATTTTACGAAAGATAAAAACATTCCTGCAACAAAAAATAATCACAGCGCAGGATGTCTTTGACTTGAACAAAATAGCGCAGGTAGCAGATATAATTATATATGAGTTGGAAATGATGAAGACAAGATGGAAGATTCTACCAAAGGATGAAAGAGTTAAACACTTAGAGGATTGGTTAAAATCAGTGATATTTATGGATATATGGGTGGAATAGTTAGGTTAGAATAACAACCACCGCATCAAACTCCTCCAAAAAGATAAGCAAATCCCTTAGCCCCTGCACGACCCTCCATTGCAAACGCTCTCTCGCTCTTATCTCTTCAACGAGTCCTTCGTCAAATCTTCTCTCACTTTCTTCTTCTCCATCATCATCGTCAGCAAACTGCAAGAGCTCTTGCGCTTCCTTGAGAGTTTTAGCCTCTCGCAGAAGCAGCTCACGGACGTTTTCAGCTGTAAAAATTATCATTTTCACACGCATCACCCCTCATTCCCCCTCATCCCTCCGCTTTCTGAGCAGAGGTTCCTCGCTCAGGATCACGAGATCTTCGTGCGGGTCGTAATACATGAAAAGATTATACTTAATCGCGAAGTGATGGATGGCCGGGCGCTCCACTCGCTCTGCAAGAAAAACGAAGAGCATCAAACCGCGCTCTTCGCCAATCATCCTTCGTATTTCTCTAAAGCTTTCTCCAAAATATTTATCCCATCTTCAGGTGCGAGAGAGACGCTAACATATCCCACACCAGCTCTTTGACCCACAGCCTGCACAAAAACCTTCGCCATCTCTTCCCTTCTCGCAAAGAAAGTGTGCTCACCCTCTCCAAAAACTCTGGTCTCAATCTTTCCATCTTCAGCGACACAGGCAACTCCAACCGTAATTGCACCTTTAACTCTCACATCGACTCGCACAAACTTGCTATCAAACGGAACGAGCATAGGTGATGTAAGTACGTTCTCACCAGCGAAAACTTTGAATGAGAAAGCTTCTATCTTCTTCTCATCGTCATACACAGCACACATGACACACACCCACCTCAAGAAAAAATAGAAAGAAAGGAAAAAAATAAAAACCTACAACCACTACGAACCTCAGCGCTCCGACTCACCATCTCCAATCTCTATCCCTATTATCACCCCCTCGCTCACCCTCTAGCTCTCTTATTCTTCTTCTCTCCCGCTCGCTTAGATAGGCGCAGACCATAGCAAGCACTGCTGCAACAATCGCACCAATCAACGAAACGAAAGCCTCTGAACTCACTAACGCACCGAACTCCGAGATCTCTGCCGCTATAGGTACCAGCGCAACGCCAAAGAGTATTATGCAGAACACTGTAACGGCTGTATAAACCGTCTTACGCTTCCTCGCTTCTTCAATTTCTTCCTTGAGATGCTTTCGCCTCACAGCCCTCGCAGGGTCTTCCGCCTGCGCAACACCTGCGCGACCTTCCATTATCTATCACCTCCTATTTCACCACTTCTCCCTCACATATATACCCTTTTCGCTTTTTCTCGCCGCAGAAAAAATAGAAAAGCTTAAATATCCTCAAGAGAACGGTGTAGGGTGATGAAAGTGGAAGGTGATGCACAGATAGGGGCTGAAGATTTTGGAGACCTCTCGTGGGAACGAAGATTGCAGAGAACGCTTGACAGCATCAGAAAGAAAGTCGAAAGTATAGACGGTGTTGAGAAAAAACTCGAATACATAGAGGCGATGCGCCTGATGCAAGAGACCTCAAGGCTTGCAGCTCGCAAACGCCTCGCAAGAGCCGAGCGAATTCTCAAGTTTTTGGATGAGCTTGAGCGTGAGATAGAGTGGAAGAAGTCCGAAGAAGAAGGTGGTGAAAAATGAGTGAGGAAATAGAAAAATGGAAAGAGGAGATAGAAAAGCGGAAGTGCCCCTGGTGTCTTCGTATGGTAACACCAATCAAGGACGAACATGGCTTACTCTGTCCAGAATGTAAAAACTACATTGTAACGAAAACAGGCTCTCGGACTGTGCGAATAGAGCATCCTGAAGAGTTTGGCGAAGACACCGTTGCAGCTGGAGATCTGACGATAGACTTGAGCCTTGAATCGCTACCGGTTCGAGAAGTCAAAGCGAGAGCACCCTTCTTCATAGAGAATTGGCAGATCCGCATGTCGCAGTTCCAGGAAGGCGGTTTCTATGCAGTGATGGAGTGCCGAGACACACAAGGCAAACGCTTCCGCTGGAACACAAGCGGAAAGCAGGTTTTATCAGTCTTGGAAGAGGCGGAAAGACGAGGGATAAAGCGCATCTACGTCCGGGAAGTGTTGTTTGATGAAGTGGGGGGACGACCGAGAAACATTCGCATCAGGTGAAAACTGGAAGAAAAAAGGGAATAAGAGATGTTCGGTAAGAGATGTCCGAAATGTGGTAGGAGAATGAGACTGGCCGTCAACGACCTCTTTAAGAAAGTGTGGGACTGCGATAACTGCAACATCAGTCTAGTGATTAAATACAGTTTTAACGAGAGACTTGAGAAGATTGGCTCGATCACGGTTTTCTGCGGAGTTGCTCTTGTGATTGGAGGAGTTATAACCAAAATCTGCACGGGGATGCTAGAGACCGCTATCTTAGCTGGTGCTGTAATCGCCGCAGTAGGCGCGGTAATTCAAACAAAAAGAGAAGAAGTGGACAGATTTGCGGTTGTTTGGGGGCCGGGAGCTGAGTGGAAGAAAGTCAGTCTCTCATCCCTTAGAGGTGATTAAAATGGTCAACCCTGCGACATGCCGTTGGTCGGAAGAGCAAGTCAAAGCTCTCATCACATTTCTGATCGCAGAGAAGAAGCGGCACGAAAGAGAAGTCCATCGCATAGAGCAAACAATCCAGCGTCTTAAACGACAATACAATCTCACAGACGCCGACATGTATTCATGTGAGGAGTTCGCCTGGCTTTTCATAGATTGAGCTCATGTGAGAGCTCTAGCTCCATTAGGGGTGAAGGGGGTGAAAATGAGTTGGAGAACTGTTAGAATAAAGGAAGAAGCATACAATCACCTCAAAGAATTAGCAAAGAAACAGAAGAAATCGCTGTGCAGCATTGCAAGTGAAGTAATTACCGAGCGAGCTGAAGGTGAGCTCAGCAATAAGGTGTTGTTATCAATTCTGATTGCGGAGCTTGACGAAATTCTCAGAAATCCCTCGCTTTCGGCAGAAGCAAAAGTGGAGAAGATTGAAGCGTTGCTCTATACTTGGATTGTCGCCAACAAGCTCCCGGTGTGGGAAGCCCGCAGAGAGTAGGGGTGAGTGAGAAATGATTAGGGAGAAAAAGAAAGAAAAACTAGTGTATTCGCCATCTGAAAAGGAAATCAGAAGAAGATTAGAGGAGACAGAAAGGAGCGAAAACCCCTCTTTCATAGAGATTTGGAGGAAGCGGTATGTTTACAGAGGCATTCCTTATGAGATTGCGTGTGTGAAGCATGTCGGAAAGAAGTGGAACAAGGCAGGAATGCACTGTGTGCTAGATCCTACAGAAGAGTGGGAAGACGTTTGGCAGACCTTCCTTTTAAAGGGCGGGATGAGGTGGCTTTGGGTAGACACGCTCTACGGCGAGGAGAAGAGGCCAGTAGAGAAAGATTGGACAGTAGAGCAGATGGCGGATTATCTGCATGAAACTGCGAAAAGAAACATCGATTTCCTCTGGGAATTAGCGGAGAAGTTAAAGGCGAAGGGGGTGTTGGGAACGGTTGTTACGGAGGTGAAGAATGATGGGGGAGAAGAAACAACATAATATTGACTTCTACTTCAGAGAGATAGGAATAGGAAGCCATCGCCTTTTCCATCATGTAAAGATTAAAGCAACCGCTCTCGGCTTAGTTAAGCTCACGCTCTCGTTCTTAATCACAGAGCTTGAGGAAATTCTCAAAGATGACTCACTCTCCGTAGAGGAGAAAGTGGAGAAAATAAAGGCGAAGATTTCAGAGTGGGATGTGCGTGATAAGGAAAAAGAAAAAGAAGTGATGGGTTTGGCGGAGTTATTGGGCAAGTTTTAAAGGTGGTGAAGGGTGATGGGCGCAGGAAAACTCAAAATCCTTAAGGATGGAAACCGCATCACTTATATTTACACAACTGAGAAGGAGAACATTCCCTTGATAACGCTTGCGGATGGCAAAATAATCATAGAGAAGCCGTGCATTTATTCCGCTGAAGTAGCACTTTCACTTGCATCTGCACTGAAGCATGCAGCAAGCACGATGAACTCTACAACGCTCACGGAAGAAGAGTGGGAAGAATTGGAGCGCTTCTGGGTGAAGGAGTATGAAGGGGCTTATGTCGGAGAAAGCTCCGCTTGAGGAGGAATTTATGGATTGGCTCTTTCACAGAAAGCTTCTCACGCACAAAACTATTAAGAGACACATCGCAACGCTCCGTCGCTCCCTTGAATCAAGAGATTTGCGAGCTTATCTTCTCGCCACGCTCACCGATAGCAGAGAGCGCATGACGCAACGCTATTATAAAGAGTTCTTAGCGGAGCATTTCACCCACATCATCCTCCCGCCGCTGCAAGACGAGATGCGAAGCGAGAGCGAGCAAAACCGAAAAACTTAAATAACCTAACACCTATCACCTAATAGGTGATGGGTGATGCCGACGGTCTCTGTGTATCTGAGCGACGAGATGTACCGGTATCTCTTATCAAAAGGCGAGAGTGCAAGCGCAGTGGCGAAGCGACTGCTTGAGGAGAAGATTCGGGAGGAAATAGAGAAGGATCGGAGGGGGAAGGAGGGGTGAAGGAGCAAGAGGTGATAGTATGAAAAAAGAGGATGAAAGTAAAATCCAAGAGTTTGCCCGCAAAGTAGCGCTCCTTGCTAAGGAAGAGTTCAACCTGAACGATGAGATGACCGAAGGCTTCTGCGCATACATCTTTGCAAGCTTAGGAACTGTGCTGAAAGCACAAAGAGAAGAAGAGAACATTATAACTTCATCGACAGAATCAGAGCGGAGATTTGCCCTCAAACACAATAACGAGACCATACCGCTGCTAACCATTAAGGAAGATGAGTGGGTCATAGAGAAAACAAGGTTAAGAGACACGCGAACAATCATCGCTTTGGCTGTTGTGCTGTGGGTGATGCTTCTGACGCTAAAAGGAGCCGCCGAATTAGCACAGTCGGTAATAGAGCAAGGAGTAAAGTTAGGGGGTGGCGAGGATGCCACATACATCTACTCTTAACTGTAAGGATTGCCCTTTGTTCAAACAGTGCAAGAATTGTCCATTGCTGTATCCTCGCTCAGCGTGTAAAGATATGGGTTGCACAGTTTTCAGCGAGTGTGAGCGCCTGAACTGCCCTGTCTTGCGTGAGAACATAGAGCTTGACAAGTACCTTTAGAGGTGATCGCATGGAAAAACAAACCACGATGGAGGAAAAACTCCGAGAGTTTGCACGCAGGATGGCGGAAGCAGCTCAAGAAGTCTTTGGATTGAACGAGGAATTTGGCCAAGACCTCTGCAACATTTTCCACACGAGCATAGAGATGAATCTAAAACTGCGAGAGACGGGGAAGCAGATAGAGCGTCTGAAAGAAGGTTCGCAGACAAAATTCGTCCTCAGAAAGGAAAACGAAATTATACCGCTTCTGACATCCGCTGACGAAGGCTGGGTCGTAGAGAAACGAGTTCTGAGAGATGATGAGATGATTTACGCACTGATTGCAGCGTTGTGGGAAGTATTGTTGAGGAGAAAAGTAGAAAAGGCGATGATTCGAGGAGGTGTTGGAGCATGAGAGAGATAGACATCGTGCGGTTTTTGGACGTATTGAGCGAGCTCAACTCTACACTGAAAACAATCAACGAGAGATTGTGCGAGATTTCGACAGCACTCTGGGCTTTGGAAGAGATAGAAAGAAGAAAAGAGCAGCGAGAGATAGAGCAGCAGAAAAAAGGCGAGTAAAGAGGAGAAATGCGAAGAGGATACAGCGACGAATATCGGACAAAACAGTTGCTCGTCCAGCAGTACGGGAAGGATAATGTGGTGAAAGTTGCGATTGGTAGTTTTGGTGCCGACTTCCTCGTTCTTGAAAAAGGAAGGGTGGTGAAAGTGGTGGAAGTGAAAGGGACAAGAAAAAAGGCGTGGTACCCTTCGCCGAGAGAGAAAGAACAGTTGCAGAGAATTCTCCGCTTCTCGCAAACTCACAACTGCAAAGCAGAGCTGTGGATTTGGACGCTGGATGGTGGGAGGAAGGTGTTGAGAGTTGAGGATGTAGATGAGTTTGTAGAGGGGGTGGTGTGTGAATGAGTGGGGAAGAGATGGCGGATGTGCGTGCAATAGCGTTAGTAGTATTTGCAGATAGCTTCTACTGGAATTATCGCAACTGGAGACATGCGCAAGGAGAGAAAGAGGCTCACGAAAAAGAGCTCGAAATTCTCAGAAAGTTCTTGGAGAAATACAGTGATGCTTTGAGTGAGAAGCAGCGGAAGAAGATAGAACACCGGATAGAATATGCGAAGGATAGAATAGAGGAGGCTGAGAAAGCAGTAAAGGACTACTACAATGCGTTAGTAGAGGATAAGGAGGAGCTTGAGAAGCTGTTGGGTGAGGAGTTCTCTCTTGAAGGGTGATAAGTAGAGGGGGTGAGTAAAGTGGGTGAAGAAGAACTAGGAGATGTGCGTGCAATAGCACTTATTCGCTTAGCAAGAGACTTCCAACGTGTGTACAAGCGCTGGATGGAGGCATGGGTAGAGCGAAAAAGCTGCCTGAAGGCGAGAAAACTTTTGAAAGAATTTGAAACCCTCTGTCAAGGTAAAGGATGGGAACTGAGCGAGGATGTAAAGAAAGAGCTTGAAGGGGAGATTGCAAGCCTAGACTTCTATATTGACGAGCATTTGCAGAGAGAGTTGTGCAGATATTACGCCGACTTGCAGAGATTAGAGCGAGAGATTCCGAAAGTATTGGATTGGGGATGGGAGTGGAGAGATGGTTCGGAGAGTGATGCTATATGGGTGAGCAAGAGATGCTCAGATTTAGAATAGACGCTTCTATCTTGAGAGAGTGTGTTGATGCTATGCTTGCTGTCGTTGACGAGGCCCGCCTTAAGATAGGCGAATCTGTGTGGAAAGTGCGTGCTGTTGACCCTGCGAATGTCGCCTTGGTTGATTTAGAACTAAAGCGAGAGGCTTTCGACGAATACAACGCCGAAGGCGAAGCAGAAGGTGAGAAAGTCGTGGGCGTTCCATTTGACAAACTGCGAGAGGTTCTTCGCTTCGCTGTTGGCGATGTATCCTTAGACATAGGCAGCGACAAGATGGCGCTTCAGTCTTCCGCTTACGCCTACACGCTCTCGCTCTTAGACCCTTCGTCGCTGCGAGGCGAGCCGAAGATACCAGAGCTTGAGTTTTCTACAAGGGTTGTCGTAGACGCTGATGACTTCAAGAAAGTCTTAAAGGCGGCGGAGAAAATCAGCGACCAAATCGCAATAGGCGTCCAAAATGAGAACTTCTTCGTGGAAGCGGAAGGAGATATGGAAACTATGCGATATTCGTTGCACAAAGATGAGCTCATGCATCTCAGCGGTAGCGACTGCCGCTCACTGTTCTCGCTTGAATATCTCGCAGCGATGGCTAAAGGCTTTACTTCCGACACGCTCACGCTCTTCATAGGCACGGACTACCCGCTGAAAATGGAGTTTGAGATTGCAGATGGTAGCGGAAAGGTCGTTTATATGCTCGCGCCTCGCATAGAGGCAGAGTGAGGGGTGGTGGTGCGCAGTGGCGGATGATACAACCTTCAAGTTCTGGAGAGAAGGAACGACAGATGAGGTGTGTTTCTATTTTTCCCCTTATTTGCCACTCGCATAGAGGCAGAGTGAGGGGGAAAGAAAGTGTCTGAGGAAATAGGCATAGGCAGGCTTCTACTACTTGGGTTGTTAGGAGGCATCATACTTGGAGGGCTGTTGGCAATAGCTGCAATTCCAGGAGCTGTTCTGTGGTTCTTCCTGCATCCAGTGACCTTCTGGCAGAAGTTGGGCTGGTTGATAGTATCACTGATAGCGTTTATCGTGGTGTTGGGGTTAGAGTTGTTGGCTTTCAAAAAGTGGACAGGGTGATGTGTGTGATTGAGATAGGTCTGAAAGAGCTGAAGCCTGGATGCTGCATCGTTGGTTCGGCAGGTGATGTGAGGATTGCGGTAGCGATGGGTGACGACTGCAAGCTGAGAATATTCGGGGTTGTTGAGCGAGGAGTCGAGTAGGGTGGTGTAGAGGTGATGTGAGGTGGTGCTTACCCTGTCAGGAAAATACTTCAACCTCCGGATTTGGGACAACAACTTCAGCATACAGCAAAAGAAAGAGGGTGAAGTTGTAGATGAGCTCAAGGAGCTAATTCAGCTTGCTCAACAGGCAGTCGAAAGGTTGGAAAGAGCTGAAGAGCTGGAGGGAAGTAAAAATGTCTGAGTTAGACTTGGAAAAACTGGCTGACGAAATAATAAGGGTTGAGTATCCTACTTACGAGCAGGCGATTCCAGGACTAAGAGAGGCAATCATCAGGAAGAAGTGGCAGATAAAGCGTGTTCTGGAACGATATATCAAGCAAACAGCAAAAGCAGAGAGAGCAAAGAAAAAGAAGGTTCTGGAAGGTTGCCTTTGCATCCCTTACGCATGCGAGGGATTGCTTCTGCTCGACGAGAACTCAGCTAAAGAATGCCGTGAGCTTCGCAAGAAGCTTCGCAGCAAAAACCTCACAGAAGAGGAGAAGGATGAGTGCAGTAGGCGATTGTGGGAAATAGAGCGAAAAGGTCAGTGGATTGATGAGGTTCTTAGCGATTTGGAAGGGAAGAAAGTGCGAATAACGGTTGAAGTAGTAGGGGATAAGAAATGAGGGGGCATCTAACAGAAGAAGACATTCGGAAAATCTTCACCGACCCAAATTCGCTGAGAAAGACGCTCGTCTTATGGAAAACGGCGGAAAGGCGAAGTCTCGATCTTGTGAGAAAGATGATAAACGAGAGGAAAAGGCGATGGAAACGATGATGGAAATATTTTCAATAGAGGTTAGAAAGGCAAGAGTGGGTGTCGGTTACGGTACTTCAGACAGCGAGACACTTTGGAGTAATGTTTGGGCGTGCACAGACGGATGGAATACTTGGTTTGAAGAGGTGGAAGATTACAAGGAGGGCTGAGCTGTGATGCTGGAAGAGAGGGCAAGAAGAATATTTGGAAAGAGCACACACCTCAAACTACTGCTCTTATTCTACAATGACCTTGCTTATTTTGATAACATGGAAGGATTAGCGAAGCGGTTGGGGGAGAGCCATGTAACCACTCGCAAGGTTGTGAATGATCTCTGCAAAGTAGGTATCCTCAAGGATTTCTACGAGGTCAGAAAGAGAGGTGTGAGAGATAGAATTGTAATGCTCAACAAAAGCAACCGTTCCCATTTTCGTTAACAGGCATCATCAAACATTATCAGCCCGGGCTCAATGATATATAGCTCTCTGCTAATCTCTAATAGGTGCGTCGTTATTCGCTGTGTGCCCCGACGGGAACGGTCTGCCGGGGAGCTGGCCATCGTCTTATAGACGGCGGCCTTGGCATCCTCCAGCTTTGCCTTCTTCTCCCCGCTCTCATCAAGAATGAACCTTCTCCCGACGTTCATCGCTCCGACATAATCTCTATCTGCTGTGTAACCGCATGAAGGACAGTGGAAAATTGGATAAGCTTCTCCCTTTTCATCCAATCTGTCAGGTGCTTTGACATGCCCCCCTTTTGAGTTGCAGCGAGGACAGATCTGCGAGGTCTTGAATGCTTTGACAGTCTCAACTCTAACCCCTATACGCAGA
>Ga0190361_1000046_pt1 | contig 49303 bp, 43 predicted proteins | sample 48721845_MG_FD_161273 | JGI IMG/M metagenome (GOLD analysis project Ga0190361, IMG submission 161273) | Hydrothermal vent microbial mat bacterial communities from Southern Trench, Guaymas Basin, Mexico - 4872-18-4-5_MG | ecosystem: Environmental > Aquatic > Marine > Hydrothermal vents >... | reverse complement strand
GATCAATTAGAACCTTTGGACTTTATTCTCTGTTAATATGAGTTTCAAAACTCTAATTCCGTCGGGCTCAAGACATTCTCGGCGCCCGAGGCGGTCGGGTTCCCTCGAAGGAGGGTTCCGGAAGGCTAAATCTTCAAGGTTGCTCCGACATTCTCCTTCGCCTTTCGTTCGATTTTGTTTCCCGTCACTTGGAGACAAAGCCAAAAAATATTTCTTAAAGCCAGCTTTTCCTAACGCATCAGGCCAGTCTCAAGTTAGATCTAGATATAGGATAGGAAAGAGATATAAATAAATAATTAAATGTGGTCAGAGAAGGGGCAGGACGATTTTGAATCAGCTAGATGATGACTTCTTCCCCAAGAAGTTTTTTCTTTAAGTCAAAAGAAGTCAAAGGTGAGCAGCGAAGACCCAACCTCGAGCTCTTCATTATTACCATAAACCTGAATAATATTGACATTTATTTCGTAAGATTATTTACTAGATAAGAAATTCAGACTTAAGCAGGAGAAAATAATGGGTTTTTTAGTGGTCATCTTGATTATTATTGGCCTGGTTCTGGTAGTAGGAATTGGGCTTTACAATCGACTTATCACCCTGAGGAACCGGTGCGATAATGCTTGGGCTCAGGTAGATGTTCAGCTCCGGAGGCGCTATGATTTAATTCCCAATCTGGTGGAGACAGTCAAAGGTTATGCCCAACATGAACGGGAAGTTTTCGAAAAGGTGACAGAGGCGCGAGCTAAAGCTATTAATGCTCAGACAGTTAAGGAGCAAGGAGAAGCAGAGAATCTTTTAAGCGGCGCCTTAAAATCTTTATTTGCGGTCGTAGAAAATTATCCTGAACTAAAAGCTAATCAGAATTTCTTAATGTTGCAAGAAGAGTTGGCGGGCACGGAGAGTAAAATTGCTTATGCCCGACAATTCTATAATGATATGGTCATGAAATTTAATACTAAACTTCAAGTATTTCCTTCAAATCTTATTGCCCGGATATTTAATTTTGCCGAAAAAGATTACTTTGAAATTGAAGAATCAGCTGCCCGGGAACCAGTCAAAGTTTCATTTTAATTCGTTGGAGAGATTACTCTTTTTATTGATTTTCCATCTTTGGTCCGATTGGTCGGGGAAAGAAGCAGCATGTATGAACAGATAGCTGCCAATAAGAGAAAATCTTTTTTCCTGGTCTTGATTTTTTTGTTATTAATTTTTGCCTTGACTTGGATTTTGGGCCGCCAGATTGGCTGGGGAGTAGAGGCTTTAATTGTGGCGGCCGTTATTTCCGGTGGGATGGCTTGGGGAAGTTATTACTCCAGTGATAAAATTGTCCTGGCTTTAAGCCGGGCGAGGCCGTTACGGCGCGAGGAATATCCCTATTTATTTCATACAGTCGAGGGATTAGCCTTAGCCGCAGGATTACCGCCACCTCGCTGTTACTTGATTGAAGATACTGCTCCTAATGCTTTCGCCACTGGCAGAAATCCTGAGAAAGCGGTCATCGTGGTTACCCGGGGATTAGTGGAGAAGTTAAACCGGTTGGAACTGGAAGGGGTGATTGCCCACGAAATGGCTCACATAAAAAATTATGATATCCTTTTACAGACTCTGGCTGTGGTCATGGTGGGAGTAGTTGTTCTCTTGAGCGATTGGCTCTTAAGGAGTTTTTTCTGGGGACGTTTTGGCGACCGTCGGCGAGCCAAAAGAGGTAAAGGTGATCTAGGAATAATTCTAGCTTTAGTCGCTCTTCTTTTGGCCGTCCTTTCTCCACTCATCGCTCAGCTCCTGCGCTTGGCCCTTTCCCGAAGACGGGAATTTTTGGCTGATGCCCAAGGAGTGATGCTTACTCGGTATCCCCCTGGCTTAGCTTCTGCTTTGAAAAAGATTGCCCAGGATAAAGAGCCACTTGAAGTGGCTAATAAGGCCACGGCTCATCTTTATATTGTTAATCCCCTTGAGAATATTCAGGGAAAGGTGAATCGTCTTTTTCGGACCCATCCCCCAATTGAAGAGAGGATAGCCGCTTTAGAGAGAATGTCTAGCCCGGGGGGCCAGGTAGGTCCAATTACTCTTGACAAAAAAAGGGAAAGAATCTAATATTTTTCCATCCTCCCCGCGGTGGGGCCGTAGTTCAGCCTGGTTAGAACGCCGGCCTGTCACGCCGGAGGTCGCGAGTTCAAGTCTCGTCGGCCCCGCCATAATTACCTTCCTCATAAATCAGCCAGATTTCTTAATAAGGTAACAGGAGAATCAAACAGCCACCGCGGTCTCAATTTTTGATTTCGAAAATAGGATTCAAGGTAATAATGGATATTGAGGAGTGATTGAGTTAGTCCTCATTATGGCCCAGAAGCGAAATTAGAAATTAACAATAGACTTTTTTAGCTTCCAATATTTTTCCTGAAGAAAGAGAGACGCTCAGGAATAATTACCAATTGATTTGTAGATTGAGGCGGAGGGAACGGGGTATCTGAAGTTCAAGAGCATATCTTTTTCCTCCGGAAAAAACATATTCCGATAGTTCACTCCCGAAATCAAAGGCGTTAAACAAGGAAAGGGAGAGATCAATCCGAGGCTGTTTTAAAGGCAATAAATAGGTTAATTTTAGACTGATATCCGAAAGATAATCCTCGCGGGGTCCTCCTTTTATCCCTTTTTTGTTTTCAGCTTGAATCGTCTGAAAAACGAAAAGGCGTTCTTCACCTATCTGGTAGGTGTCGATGAAGGCAAAAGGATGACCGTCCCTGTATTTTAAACTGGCACTGAGGAATAAACGAGGGTGGAGGTAGAAGCCGAAGAACATTTTGCCGACAAAGGCGCGATCACCATCCACCCGACCATATCCATTAATCCAGGAATTGGGAAAGGCCTGGGATTCGTCGATGAGACCGATGTCATTAGCTGTGGGTCCATTGCCAAAGCTAGTGTATCCCATGCCTATATGAGCCATAAAGGAAAAAGAAAAATACCACTTTTCTGGCCGCTCACCGAAGAGATGGAGAGTCAGTTCAGCATAAAAGGGTTTATCAGGGAAAGAGTAATTGCTAAGGAGGAAACAGGTGGCTGGTCGGTCAAGATGAAAAAGAGATTTATCTTTGAGAGTCATGTAATGACCATAATTGTTTTTGAATTTCACCCAAAAGTTGTTCTTGACCTCTTTAATAGTGCTGGTCAATTGAAGATGGAAAGTGGAGGAGAGAGGACTATGAAATACAAACAGAAGACGCCGATTGACCGGTGACTTAAGCTCTGAGGCGGGAGAATGGGCCGGTCCCCCGGTTAATCGGTAGAGTGAAGTTTCCTCGCCTGGCTGAAACAATCCATCCTGGTTGTTGTCAGACCAGAAATAGATTTTTCCTTTGGGGCTTTGTTTTTCGAGGAAAAAATTTAGATTTTCTCTTATTTCCCAGGGAAGCTGGCCGTAAGCGAGGAGAAATTGGAGGGATTGATAGGGAGAAAAAGTTATACCTAGATCAAAACCGGGTTGGATGAAATTGAGATTAGCTGCTTTGTGACTAAAGCGGAGACAAGCGGTTTGGAGAAAAAGTTTGAACCGGAAGGAGAGATTTTTACTAGCTGACCAATCGCCGAGCAGCCCTCCTCGGAAAGAACTGTTAGTATTTTGATAAGACTGGCCTGGCTGCCAAAGAATTACTTGATAAGGTTGGCCTTTAAAATAAATAGGGTTGTTTTGATGGATTGATTCCCGAGCCGCCAGCAGACTGTATTTAAAATCAAGATAGCCTTGGAGAGAAAAAGAGTGAGAAGTTGGCTTGAAAAAAGGTCCAGAGAATTTTCCTCGCCAGGTGGTAGCGGTAAAACTTCCCCAGCGAGTAAAAGGCCAAAAGCCTTCACCGTCATGGTCCACTAGATCTTTGGAAAAATTAATCATCTGCGGGGTGAGATGATTAGTTTCCACCAGAAAAGAGAGATCAGCTTGCCACCCCGAAGAGGCCAAGTTGATTCCAGAAAAAAAGGAAGTTCGCTTCAAAGAGAGCGTTTCCAGCGGGAGGCGGCCGAGTTCAGCATTAAAATTATGGCGGGTTAGATGGTTAAAAAGGGCTAGCCAATTTAGTTTGACTTGAGAAAAATTTTTGGTTACTCCTGTCCCCAGAAGAATAAGTTTGGCCGGCTCTTCGAAGGTGGCCTCGGCCTGCTGAAAATCGTTGAAGCGCCGGTTAGCCTGAAAATATGTTCCTCCCAGGATGGCCGACCAGGACTCACTGAGATGAGAACAAACAAAATCGAGGAAGTAGTTCCGAGTGAATTGGCGACGGGAATTATATAAAAGAAGATTTCTTTCCGAGGTAGTGGCATGAGGTTGGAGCATAAAGCGAGCCCCAGGGATCTGGCCTTTCATGTTAGGCCAGACATGGGAGAGAGTGATCCGGACAGGAGGCGAGGCTTGGGGAGATTGGAGAGAGAAATTCAGGCCTTGCTGCCAGTTGAGAGGACTTGTCCGAATAAGATTAAAGGAATCGATAATCCCCAAAGGAGGCATTACTCCAGGAGTACCTGGCATAAGAGCCGAGTTTATGGGCAGCTGATTGAGTGACCAGGAGAATTGCTGCCAGGACTCGCCGTCGAAATAAACTCGGGGGGGATCAACCAAAGCAAAGCCGTTGTTTTCTTCAGTTAAAAAAGTGGTATAAGGAGCCAGATTTTCAAAGAAGGTAGGGAAAAACTTTCCTCCTGGGATTTGGTCTAATTGCCACTGGCGAAGAGAAAAGGTGGTCAGAAGAGGCCACTTTTCAGGATAAAAATGGTCGGCAGAAGAAAGGTTAATTGAAGTCAGGGAAAGAAAAACGATGAGAAAAAAATGAACCATACGGGTGATCTCTTCTTCTTTGTCTACACGAACAGTTGAGCCTCATTTATACCAAAGGTGAGGGAGGAAGTAAAGGTTGGCTTTTCCTAGGCCCTAACCTGGGTGTAATAACTATTTGCCTTTTTCTACTATTGAATAAAACCAAACAACAATTATTGAAAGCAAATAAAATTATTTTTATTGATGTTATTTTTATTAATGAGTTTTGGAAGGCAAAAATGGCCACTTCTATGGCTTCTAAATTCTTTTTAACTTGAGTCTTGGCTATACTAGAAAAAGTTTGATTTTATTAAAATCTCTGTGTTGGGCTCTAAAGAAGAGGCGGTTGTTGGAGATAAGCTTAGTTTGACAAATTTTGCTCTTCTTCCTTATAATTTAATTGACATTTAATTTAATTGATGGACCCTCGGGCAGAAAGAGTTGGGGGCGAAATGGGTTCGACGGAGGCAATGAGATAGAGGCTGCATGCCGAGGTCCCACCAACCTCGTTAAACAGGTGGACCAAAAGAAGTGCAGAAACTCTGCCTGTTGCTGCCTAATTGAAGGCAGGCCGTCTCTCTTGGGTTTTCCTGCGGCCCTTGAGAGGCGTCGGTGAGCAGGATAGCAACTCGGGTTGGCCTTGAGCCCGGGAAGCGAAATTAGATCAAGGCTAGCGGCAGAGTGCCCTTCCTCTTCGGGAGCTTGGCCGCGAAGGTTAAAGAAGAGGATAAGCATGTAGAGGCCTCGAGTCGAAGGCCTTCGGACGCGGGTTCGATTCCCGCCGCCTCCAAAATATTTAATTTAGCCAATATGGATAAAAAATTGGCAGGACTAAAGGATAGAGTTGAGTAAAGAGAAGAGAACTGGATTTATTGGCTTGTTCCTTCTCTTGTTTTTTTCTCTTTTGGCTTATTTCACTTCCCCTTTTTTGAAAGCCAGTTCTTCTTTTTTGCGAGTGGCGATTAAAGATGAACAAAATTTTACTCGAGTGATTTTTTATTCGGATCAGCCATTAAGTAGTTCCATCGAGCGCTCAGCTTCACTTTTATTGGTTCGCCTTCGTTTACCAGAAGAAACTCGTCTTAAGAAGGATCCTTTCAAGAGTCAAGTAGTGAAGTCTATCGGGTGGGCAAAAAATGCCGAAACTTTTTTAGTCTCCATCCAGGTCCGACCGGCTGAATTTACTTATGAGTCTTTTACTTTCAATGAGCCCCCCCGGTTGATCATTGATATTTATCCTTCTAAAAAATCAGCTACTGTCCAGCCTGATGAATCTTCTCCTTCCTCACCTCAGCCTAAATCACCCCTCCCGCCAGTGGGGCCGGCAGAGGGTCAAAAATATCTTTCTTCAGCCATTAAAACTATAGTTATCGACCCTGGCCACGGGGGTACTGAAAGCGGCGCCCGAGGCAAGTTAGGTTCTCTAGAGAAGGACATCACCTTAGATATCGCTCTTAAGTTAAAAGAAATTATCAGTCGGAATATGGCTTATCGAGTGATATTGACCCGAGAAGAGGATATCGATGTTCCTTTGGACACCCGAGCGGCGATTGCTAATAACAATCGAGCTGATTTATTTGTTAGTATTCACGTTAATAGTTCTTATCGTCCGAATGCCCACGGATCGGAAGTGTTTTTTTTAAGTTTGAATGCCACTGATGAAGAAGCCCGGCGCTTGGCCTACCTGGAGAATAATTCATCAGAATTGGAGAGAAAGATTGCTGATCCTGAAAATGAGGAAGATATTAAAATGATTCTCTGGGATATGGCCCAGACTGCTTATCTTAAACAAAGTAGTCTGTTGGCCGAACGAATTCAGCAAGAACTTAATACTCTCCTTAATACAGCGAATCGAGGCATTAAGCAAGCTCCTTTTAAAGTCCTCACCGGAGTGGCCTGTCCAGCGGTGCTGGTAGAAGTAGCTTTTATTTCCAACGAAGAAGAAGAGAGAAAATTACTCACTGAAGAATTTCAGACCAAGGTGGCTGAAGCCATTTATCGAGGCATACAGGATTTTTTGAGAGCTTTTTCTCCCCAAGCCAACCGGTGATGAAAATAAGAGAATAAGGTAATGAAAGAAAAGCAGCTCTATCTTCTCGGTTTGTTAGCTCTAGTGCTGATAGTTTTGACAATTCTCTTTTTTACTGCGGGAGAAGGCGAAAAGATAAAAAAAGAAGAGCCGGGGATTTCTCCTGAAGAATCAACTCAGCTGTCAACCGAGTGGCCAACCCAGAAAATTACTCTATTCTTTTTGAGTGAAGATGATGCCCTTCTTCACGCTGAAGAAAGAGAAATTCCGGCCACTTCTTCGGTGGTTGAAGCGGCCCGAAGGGCTATCAATGAACTCCTCCAAGGCTCTCAAGAGGGATTAATCAGTCCTTTTCCTTCTCAAGTTCAATTGCGGGAGTTATTTATTTCTGAAGAGGGAATTGCTTATGTGGATTTTTCTCGGGAGATCAGTGAAGCTCAACCTTATGGAGCCACTTCGGAAATGTTAGCCATTTATTCCATTGTTAATACTCTTACCTACAATTTTAAGGAAATAAAAAAGGTATTTTTGTTGGTGGAGGGTAGAGAAAGAGAGACACTCAGTGGCCATGTGGATTTAAGTCGACCTTTTCTGCCTATGTCAGACTTAATTGCCACCAAGAATTAAAGTCTTGTTGGGGTGTAAGAAAAGTTTATCTTCCAGAAAGAGGTGATTTGTTTTGGGTCGGTTAATTAAAGTAGTAGTTGTCGGCTATCCCAATGTAGGTAAGTCTACCCTTTTTAATCGATTAATTAATCAGAAAAAAGCTTTAGTTCACCATCTTCCTGGTATGACTAGGGATACAGTTTCGGCACCTTGCTTTTTAGGAGGACGACAATTCATTCTAGTTGATACAGGGGGATTTTTTGAAGCCACGACTGATCCTCTGGCGGCGCTGGTTAAACAAAAAGCCTGGGAGGCTTCTCAGGATGCTGATTTGATAATCTTTATGGTGGACGCCAAAAGGGGAATCATTCCCGGAGAAGAAGAATTATATTCTCAACTAAAAAAATTGAATAAACCCATGATTGTGGTGGCTAACAAAGTTGATTCACCCCAAGAGGAAAAAAAACTTTGGGGTGATTTGTTCCGCTGGGGAGATGTTTTACCTTTATCAGCCGAACACAAGAGAAATTTAGATCAATTGGAGGAGAGAATCCTCTCCCTTCTGCCTCCAGGCGGGCAAAAAGTTGTTTCCACCAGCTCCCTCCGGATTGCCTTAGTTGGGCGGATAAATGTGGGTAAATCATCATTAGTTAATCGGCTAGCGGGCGAAGAACGGTTAATCGTGAGTGAGATACCTGGAACTACCCGAGATCCTACCGATACTTTGATTCGTCGTTATCGGAAATTGTATACCCTGGTAGATACAGCCGGTATTCGTAAATTAAGTCGAACCAAAGACGGCCGGGAAAAAGCGGGGATCATTTGGGCTCAGAAAACAATCCAAAAAGCAGATGTGGTTTGTCTAGTTCTCGATGCTACAGAGTTTCCCACCCGACAGGATGCGGCTATTGCTCACCTGGCTCATGAGAGTGGCAAGCCGTTGATTATTGCTGTTAATAAATGGGACTTGTTGGCCCAGGAGGTAAAATCCACAATTCCTCTAGAAAAGATGATTCGAGAGAAACTAGATTTTGTGGCTTATGCTCCTATAATTTTTGTTTCGGCTCGGACAGGCAAACGGGTGGTCAAAATCTTAGATCTGGCGGAGGAAGTTTATCAACAAGGATTGAGAAAAATTGCTACTTCCCAATTAAATAAGTTTATGCAGCAATTTACCGCTGCTTATCCTCCCCTTTCCCGCAAAAAAAGGAAGATAAAACTGCGGTATATAACCCAGGTGGGCATATTACCTCCTTCTTTCTTGGTCTTTACTCCATCATCTCTTTCTTTAGCCCCTTCTTACGAGAAGTTTTTTCTCCATAAATTAGCCGAGCATTTTAATTTTAAGGGAACGCCTGTCCGGCTTTATTTGAAAAAAGAGCCCAAAAAGCGGAGGGCTTTATCTCAAAAAGGCAAAAAGTAGTTTTTAGATTTACTTTGTTTTAAAGAAGAGGATAAAAGAAGAAGGCAGAACTTCTTCCCTGAAAGAGAAAAAAGCCACCTTTCAGTCCTTGACTTTAAGCCTGGTTTCCTTTATAAAAAAGTTTCGAGTATAACATACGCAAATTTTATATGCTGTCTTAAGGAGGTCATGATGTCACGAAAAGGATTGGTCCCCATCCTGATTTCTTTCGGTCTACTCGTTTTCCTCATCAGTTGGACAGGTTGTTCCAAGTTGAGTGTCAATTATCTCAAAGGCAACTATCACTTTAATAAAGCCAATCACAATTTTAGTGAGGGCCTTTATCGGAAAGCGATTAAGGAATATGAGTTAGCCTTACAGTATAATCCCAATCTTGTTGATGCCTACCGCTTTTTGGGAGAGAGTTATAAACAGCTTTATAAACCAGGAGTAGATACGGAAGATAATTTACAACGGGCAGAGAAAGCCCTAGAAGCTCTGAAGAAAGCCTACGAGTTTAATCCCAATAATAAGGATGTCATCTATTCTTTAGGGGATATGTATGATAAGTTAGGCAATTTTGAGGAGGCGGAAAAGCTTTATCTGAAGATCCTAGAAATGGAGCCGACTAATATGGCCAATTACTATGTTGTGGCTGAATTTTATAAACGTTATGCCGGTGAGAGGGAAGAGTTAAAGCAAAAAGCTGAGCAAATGTATCTCCGGAGAATTGAGCTTGATCCAGAGAATCCTCAAGGATATGCTTATTTAGCTCAGTATTATGAAAGCATTCAACCAGTACCTGAATTTGATAAAGCTTTTGAAGCCCATGACAAGAGAACTCTTCTTGAACCCGATAATGCGGCGGCCTGGTTGTCCAAAGGAGTTAATCGTTGGTCCAAAGCTTATCGCCTTCAGAATCGGCTTCCCCGAACAGAGCGTTTAAAATTAGCCAAAATAAGTGAGGAATGTCTGAAAAAGGCTAATGAACTTGATCCTCAATATCCTGAACCTTATTCCTGGCTGTCAGTTCTTTATAAGAGTGTTTTAGCTAAGTTAATTCCGGAAAGAGCCAAACGCTATGAGCAGGAAGCTGATATGTACGCCGAGAAATTTAAAGAAGCCCGACAGCGGCAGGCAGAGAGGAAAAAGTTAGAAGAGGAATTGAAGGGAATTAAATAAGAGGAATATCCAGCCCTAAGATTCTAAGATGAGGTATTTTGAGAAGACGAGCTGTTGGCCTGAAAAGGATAAGGGGGAAGTAAGTTAAGAAGACGTATAATCTATCTTCTCTCTAGATATTAGCAGATAGGTTTAAGTCATAAATCTGGATAGTGGATGTTTATCCCACTTAAAGATGAGAATCCTACATCGAGATTTCCTCTTATTACGCTCCTGTTTATCGGGTTAAATGTAGTTATTTTCTTTTATCAAATTTTCTCTCCAGAGGGACTTCAATATCATGTCTTGCGGCTGGGGGCTATTCCTTATGAGATTACCCATTTTCGAACTTTAGCTTTGCCTCGGATTCCTCGTTTGTTTCCGCCTTTGACTCTACTGACAGCTATGTTCCTTCATGGTGGTCTGCTCCATCTAGGTGGGAATATGCTTTATCTCTGGATTTTCGGCAATAATGTTGAAGATTATCTTGGCTCGCTCCGTTTCATCCTGTTTTATTTAATTTGTGGTTTAGCCGCCAGTTTCACCCATATAATTTTTAATCCTAATTCCACAGTGCCTATGATTGGTGCCAGTGGAGCCATAGCCGGAATATTAGGGGCTTATCTAATTCTCTTTCCTCACGCCCGGGTAATGACCCTTGTTTTTCTCTTTGTTTTTATTGAGATTGTTCCGGTGCCGGCCGCATTTTTTCTTTTGCTCTGGTTTTTCCTCCAAGTGATGAATGTGGGTCTGGGTGGCGGCGTGGCCTGGTTTGCTCACATTGGTGGATTTTTAGCCGGAATTTTTCTAGTCCGCTTGTTTAAACCCAGGCGGACTCAGAAAATTTGGCTTAATTAGATTGGAGTGAGGACAGCTATCAACTTCTCTCTCCGGTAAAGGTTGACAAGTAGAGAAAGATTTAGTATTTTATGGCATCCCTATTTCTTTATATTTAAAATCAAATTTTTCATAGATAGAGGAAGTTGAAGATGAAAACTTTTTTTCCCAAAAAAGAGGAGATCACGAGAAAGTGGTGGCTGGTTAATGCCGAAGGCAAGACACTTGGACGTCTGGCGACCGAAATTGCTGTCCTTCTCAGGGGCAAAAGAAAAGTTGAGTATTGTGATCATCTGGATTGTGGTGATTTTGTGGTGGTGATCAATGCTGAAAAAGTAAAGGTTACTGGCAAAAAGCTGGAACAGAAAAAATATTATTCTCATTCAGGTTATCCAGGTGGTCTTAAAGAAAAAACTTTAAAAGAGATGTTGGCCAAAAAACCTGAAGAGGTAATTAAGAAGGCAGTTTGGGGAATGATTCCCAAGAACCGTCTGGGTCGTAAGATTTACAAGAAATTGAAGGTTTATCGAGGACCAGAACACCCCCATCAAGCCCAGCAACCTCAAGAATACCAGTTTTAGGAGGAACCTTGAGCTTAATTCAATATTACGGCACCGGCAAGCGAAAGACAGCCATAGCTCGAGTCTATTTACGGCCGGGCAAAGGAGAAATTACTCTTTATGTCAATAAAAGACCCCGTCCCTTTGATGAGTATTTCAGTGTTGAGAGTCTTCGTCATACCATTACTCAACCACTCAGATTGACTGATACAGTAAATAAATTTGACCTTTTAATTCGAGTTGATGGCGGGGGAATAAGTGGACAAGCCGAAGCAGTTAGGTTGGGTATCGCTCGAGCTCTGGTCGAATTTAACAAAGAACTTAGACCTACTCTAAAGGAAGCTGGTCTTCTCACTCGAGATGCCAGGATTAAAGAGCGGAAAAAATATGGTTTGAGGGGCGCCCGTAAAGCACCTCAGTATCACAAGCGCTAAATGGAGGAGTAAACTTGGTGTCAGTAACAATGAAAGAACTATTAGAAGCAGGAGTCCATTTCGGTCATCAGACAAGACGCTGGAATCCCAAGATGAAGGATTTCATCTTTGGGAAGAGGAACGGGATTTATATAATTGACCTGCAGAAAACCATCAAAATATTCCGAGAAGCCCTTAATTTCTTAAGAGATATTTCAGAAGAAGGACAGATTGTGTTAATGGTAGGAACCAAAAAGCAAGCCCAGGATATTATTAAGGAGTATGCCGAAAAATCAGAAAGTTGTTATGTTAATAACCGTTGGTTGGGTGGACTGTTAACCAATTATAAGGTGATTCGCAAGAGTGTAGACCGGTTGATTGAGCTGGAAGAAATGAAGGAGGATGGACGTTGGGAGCTTCTTTCTAAAAAAGAACAGTCTCGCATGGAAAAAGTCTATCGGAAGTTGGCTAAAAATCTGGGCGGAATTAAGACGATGACTGAGTTACCTGGAGCTCTATTTGTTATTGACGCGGTTAAGGAGGAGATTGCTGTCACCGAAGCCAAAAAATTGGGCATTCCGATTGTGGCTATTGTTGATACTAACGCCGACCCGGAAGGCATAGATTTTCCCATTCCTGGTAATGATGATGCTGTCCGGGCTATCGAATTGTTTGTCTCCAAAGCAGCGGAGGCAATTATAGAGGGGAAGAAGCGTCGTTTGGAAAAAGAATTATTGCAAGAGCGAGAAGCTGAAGAAGAAAAAGAAGGAGTCGCCGAAGCCGCTTCACCCGAAGCAGAAATTTCTTCCTCTGAGGAACACAAAACTTCTTCCTCAGAGAACTCGGGAAGCTCCCAGAACGAGAAAACATAGGTCAAAAGGAGAAATAAAGATGGAAATAAAAGCAGATCTGGTCAAACAACTCAGAGATCGCACCGGCATAGGGATGATGGAATGTAAGCGGGCTCTCCAGGAAGCCGAGGGGGATATAGAAAAAGCTATTACCATTTTGCGAAAGAAAGGTTATGCCCGCGCTAAAGATAAAATGAGCCGAGAGACCACTGAGGGATTAGTTGGAGCTTATATTCATACTAATGGGAAAATAGGCGTTTTGGTTGAAGTGAATTGTGAAACTGATTTTGTCGCCCGGAATGAGGAATTTCAGGCTTTAGTAAAAAACATTGCTATGCACATCGCCGCCGCCAATCCCCGGTATATCTCTCCAGAGGATGTTGAGGAAGAAGTTATTGAGCAGGAGAAGGAAATTATTCGGGAGCAATTCAAGGATTCAAATAAGCCCCCGCAAGTCATAGAAAAAATTATTGAAGGTAAGTTAAAGAAATTTTATGAAGAAGTTTGTCTGCTAGAACAACCCTACATTCGGGATGATAAAATAACCATTGCTCAGTTGATCGCCACCCATATTGCTAAATTTGGAGAGAACATTCAAGTCAAGAGATTTTCGCGGTTTGAAATTGGTCAATATTAAATAGTTTGAAATTGGCCAATATTAAATAGAGAGAATGGCCTCATCAGAGATTGCTTATAAAAGGGTTCTTTTAAAGTTATCGGGGGAGTCATTTCTTGGCCAAAAGTCTTATGGAATTGATCTCAGTGTAGTGCGCCGGATTGCTGGAGAAATAAAGCAAATCCATGACCTGGGCGCCCAAGTGGCCATAATGATTGGTGGGGGGAATATTTTTCGGGGGATTAAAGGCGCTAAGGAAGGCATGGAAAGAGTTTCGGCTGATTATATGGGCTTACTAGCTACAGTGATCAATGCTATTGCCTTACAGGAAGCCTTGGAAAAAGAAGGTTTGGTTACTCGCCACGTCTCGGCGATTGAAGTCAAAGCCGTAGCTGAACCTTTTGTCCGCCGGAGAGTGCTCAGACACCTGGAGAAGGGACGGATTGTCATTTTCAGCGCCGGTATCGGCAGTCCATTTTTTACTACGGATACAGCCGCAGCCTTAAGAGCCTTAGAGATTGGCGCTGATGTCATTTTGAAGGCGACTAAGGTGGATGGTGTTTATTCGGCTGATCCTTTAAAGGACCCTCAGGCCGAATTTTTCCCAGAGATCAGTTATATAGAAGTGATTAATCGAAATCTCCAAGTGATGGATACCACGGCGATTTCTTTATGTAAAGAGCATGGTTTACCGATTATTGTTTTTAATCTCAGGAAAAGCGACCATATTGTGGCGGCCGTAGTGGGGGAAAAAGTAGGAACTTTAATCCATTAAAGATTGACTGGAGATTCTTTCTCAGCCAAGAGAAAGGAGGAAGGAGAGTCATGGAAAAAGTAAAGGAAGAATTGAGAGAACTGGAAAAGAAAATGAAGTATTCTATTGAACATTTCCGTCGTGAATTGGGAAAATTGCGGACCGGCCGGGCTAATTTGAGTATTTTTGAAGATATAAAAATTGATTATTACGGCACTCAAACACCGATTAATCAGATAGCTACTTTGGGTATTCCTGACCCAACTTTAATTACTGTTCAGCCTTATGACCCTACTACCCTGGAGGCCATTGAAAAAGCTATAAGAGCGGCCGATTTGGGCTTTAATCCGGTTAATGATGGTAAAATGTTGAAGATCCCTGTGCCTCCGCTGGATGAGGAAAGACGAAAAGAACTGGCCCGTTTTGTCAGGAAGATGCTGGAAGAGGAGAAAACAGCTTTACGTAACATGCGGCGAGAAACCAAAGAGAGGATTGAAGAGTTGGAGGAGGAGAAGGAAATAACTGAAGATGATAAATACCGAGGCCTGGATAAACTCCAGGAATTGATGGATGAATATAGCAAGAAAGCTGAGGAGTTGGCCAAACAGAAGGAAAAAGAAATCTTAGAAATTTAACTGGTCTATTTTTAAGACCGTGTTCCAAATCTAGTTTTGACCACTGTTCCCCAGCCAATTATGTTAAGCACAAAAGCGACGAGAGTTCCCAGCCAGGGAATGAAAGTAATCAGACTGACAAGCAGAAAGCCCAATACCACCTGTAAGATCAAAGCGGGATTTTTTGTGCCGAAGGCTTTAGTCAAGACTTCACCAAAGAAAGCATAGATGACCACCCGGCTGAACATCTTGATGACTAGACCGATAAAGATGAGGGTAATTAATAAAGGCAGACCAATAATGATGAGAGAAAGGAACACTGAAAAGAGGACCAGACCGGCAAAAATAATGATACTTAAAAAACCCACTCCGAAGACCGGCCAGAAATTCTTCCGTATTTCCAAAGATGCAGTTGCCACGTGACGGGGAAAGAGCAGGGCGATAAGTAAAGCGATAATCAACCAAACGAAGAGAGCGATGATTTTAATCAGAAGAATAATCGGCAGGAGAGTTAACCCGAAGAATCCCTCCAAGGCTGTTTTTAATGAAGTCCATAGTTCATCAGTAGTTTCAAAAAAGATGGTATCTCCGTCAATTTTCGCCTGGGGATCACGATTTAAAGCACCACCGATGGACACGACATCTCCATGGACGACGGCTGAGGGGTGGAGAGTGATCTCAGCACCGATGCCCACCACTGAGCTGTCCACTTCTCCGAAAACCACAATTCTTCCGCCGAAAGCCACCACGCTTTCTTTAACTCTTCCTTCAATGACAATCTCTCCACCAAAAGTGATGACATTATCCTGGGTTTCATCAGGTCCCACATAGATATCTTTTTTCAGGAGAACTCCTTGAGCAGCCAGAGGGAAATTGGCGCTCAGGAGGAAGCCGATGGTCAAAATTGAAATAAGCACAAGTTTTCTCATAACAAAGCTCCTGAAAACATTTTTCTCCGAAAGACGTAGAGTCCAAGAATCAGGAGGGGCAATAAACAGCCGACCAGTAGGCCTATATATTCTATCCGGCCGAGGAAGAGAAAAGAACTAAGGACTTTGAAGACTTGTTCTCCCAAAGAGAAGGTTATTTTTAGCAAGAGGATAATTATTTTGGCCATTTTTGCCAGGAAAACAAGAAAAGTTTCAGTTGATGCCATTAGACTCTGGTAAAAATGGGAAAAGGTTTGGAGCAAATTAATTCCCGCTAGATATATGAGACAGACTAAGCTGAGAGAGATGAAAGTAACTAATCCTAGGACAGTAAATATAATTTCCTTAAAGCCCACTCCTTGATTAATAATTTTTTCCATAACCCTGTCAGTAAAATCAGGAGGCGGTTGCCAACTGGGCAAATTTTTGATGGCTTTTAAGAATTGAGCCCGATCAGCCAGAAGCTGACGGCAACGCTGACAGGACCGGAGGTGGTGGCGAACAGCCATTTCCTCTTCTGGAGAAAGATCCTTTTCCAAGTAAAGATAGATCTTTTCAGGAGAGAGACAATTCATTGTTCTTCCTCCAGAAGGAGGCGAAGTTTTTCCTTAGCCTGAAAGATTCGATTTTTCACAGTGCCGAGAGGCAGGTTTTTAATTTCAGCTATTTCTTCATAACTGAGTTCATTAAGATAACGCCAGATAAACAATTCCCTCCAAGGAGCTGAAAGTTTTTCCAAGGCTCGCTCAATTTTGTTTCGCCATTGTTGTAATTCATACTTTTTGGTTATTGATTCTTCTTGAAGAGGCAGGATATTCAATAAGGAGATTCCAGATTGATCATCCTCAAGGGGTTGGGTCTCGATACGTCTTTTTCTCCAAAAATCAATGACATGGTTATAAGCAATTTTAAATATCCAGGTTCGAAAGGGATAGGTTGAATTATACTGATAAAGGGAGGTATATATTTTCAAAAATATTTCTTGGAGTAAGTCAAGAGCTGTGTCTCGGTCAGTCACCATGCGGCCTACATAATTGAGAAGAGGCGTTTGATATTTTTGAACTATCATAGCAAAGGCTTCTCTTTCGCCTCGTAATATTCGGTGGATAAGTTCTTGTTCATCTTTCATTGAGGACTTCCTGCCCTCAGCAATATATACGAAAATAGAGAGAGATGGTTTGTGGAGAGAGAGTAGCTATTCACTTTTTTCGATAATCAATAATTTCTATGTCTGGGGGTAATTTAAGCTGAAATATGTCGGTTGAAAGAGGTCGATTAATCTTGATGTCTTTAAAAATAAACTCGGTTTTATTCCCAGCCCAGTCAAGGAAAACCACGCGATGAATCAGCCAATTTTTCCGGCTCACTTCGATTTCAATTTGTTCATACTCCGATTCCTCTTGGAGAGGCTTTAAGTGTAAACGGTAAAAATTCGTCCCAGTTGGAGGGAGAAGAGAGAGTTGATAATTGTTTTCCAGAGCCAATTTCCCCGAAAGAAGGGAGAGGAGGGTTTGGTTGAAATCTTTGGAAGTAAGGTCATAAATGACAAGTTGATTTTCTTCGGGTAAATATTCCCAAAGGAGATTATCTTTAATCAAATAGACCCTTTTTTCTTCACTGGTGTATTCCCACCGCATCAGGCCGGGCTTTTGATAATAAAGCTGGCCTTTTTCCCTTTGGGGTTGACTCACAGTTAAAGAAGAATATATCTGCTCAAAGCGCATGTGGAGAGTTGTGTAGGATTGTAGGCGGGTGGCTAATTGCTGAATGATTTGAGATGAGGGAGAGGTTGGGAGATACAGGGATAAACAGAACATGATAAGGGCCAGCCGCTTCATTAAAACTGATTATAACATAAATATAGGATAGAGCTTAATTTAATCCGAGGGGTGACGGTTAAGTGAGTCTAGGAATAGCCCGATAATGAAACCTAGAGCAGAGAGACTTACGCCCAGGGGTAGAGTTTGAGGCCAAGAAAGCCACTTAAGGGGAATTAGATTGATCTGGGCTAGGAAGCCAACCAAGGCAAATCCTCCTCCCAGGAGCAAGGCCAATAAGCCGGCGCGGGGGTGTTTTTTCTTCAAGAAGAGCATGGCTAGCCCGGGCAGAAAAAGTCCTTCGGCCATTATTTCTGAAGCTAATCCCAAAGCCTGAAGAATTGTCTGGAGTTTGAAGGCCACGGCCAGAGCTAACAAAGCCATGATAATTGTTGAAGCCCGAGAGAATAAAATCATGGCTGAAGAGGTTGGAGAGACGAGTTGCAGGATAACATCTTGGGTGAGAGAAAGGGCGCCGGTGTTGATAGCTGTATCCAGAGTTGACATTATGGCGGCGATAATCCCGATAAAGAGAAGTAGCCGAAGAGAAGACGGGCCCGGGGCTTGAATAATTTGGCTGAGGATGGGTCCAGAGTGATTGAAGGGAAGAGCCAGGACTTTCAATTGGTAGCCAATGAAGATAATTAGTCCAAAATACAAGATAAAGGTGGGTACACTCCACCAGAGAGCTTGTTGAGCCGCCCGGGTAGTAGAAGCGGCTCGGATTCGTTGCCACGAGATGGGTGAGATTACCCAAGCTAGAACAAAAGATAGGCAGATGAGGATATTCTGCCGAAAGTTGGCCAATAAATTCAAGTTTTGGGTTAAACGCGAGAAGTGAAGAGGGGGTAGGGCGGAGGACCAAGAGTGGTGATAGAGAGAGATAGCTAAATAGAATATGGCTCCAAAAATAAGAAAGAACTGGAAAGTGTCAGTTAGGGCGACAGAGAAAAGTCCCCCTAAGGTAGCATAGATGATGACCACCCCGGTAATTATCAGTAAGGCAGTGAAATAATTTATGCCTAAGACCTGGGCCAGAAATTTCCCCCCAGCCACTAATTGAGAGGAGGCCAGAAGAACCATGTACCAAATAATCAAGCCAGAGACGAGGTGACGGACTAGACGCCCATAACGGTCTTCAATTAAATCGGGTAAAGAAATAAAGTCGAGTTTTCTTAATGGCCGGACAAGACAAAGCGCCAAAATGATGACCGTAATGATGGTGGGGAGGGCCATTATCCAGAGGGAGCTTAACCCTTGACGATAAGCCTCATCCGTAGCGACCAGGGTTGAAGTGGCGCCAATCCAAGAAGCTGTCAGGGAAAAATAAATTAGACCGCTGGAGAGGTGGCGAGAACCAAGAAAAAAATCTTCGGTGGTCTTCAATTTTTTTTGAAATAAAAAGGCTAATAATGTCACCCCGAAGAGATAAAGGAGTAAGAATATGGCTGAGAGCATCGCCAGGGATTTATACCAGATTGAGAGGTGGATAAGCAACCCTTTCAGAACTGAGGAAACAACTTTACTCTGGTGGTAGATTTGATTATTATGGAGACCGATGTCGTGGTGGCAAGATTTAAAATGGCGCTTGGTCGGCGTCGGGGGTCGATTAATATTAGGGCTTTGGGGTCGGTCTTTGCGGATAATCAAGGTAGGGGAAGAACATTATCAACGTTTATTGAGGGAGAAGAAACCTTTAATTATTTTAGTCTGGCATGGACGGATTTTTCTGGTGCCTTTTTTCTTTCGTCATCAAAAGCTGATGCCTCTAATTAGTCCTAGTGAAGATGGTGAAATTGCTGCGAGGATAATGGGAGGTTGGGGGTATAAGATCCTTCGAGGCTCTGGTTCTCATAGTATGGTTTCCGCTTGGAAGAGAATGAAGGCCGAATTACAGCGTGGAGGAGGGGTGATTATCGTTCCTGATGGACCCCGGGGACCCAATAGAAAGATGAAAGAAGGGGCGTTAAAACTTGCTCAGGAAACAGGCGCTTGGTTGGTGCCAGTATCTTTTGGCGCCGCTCGGGGAAAATATCTCTCGAGTTGGGATAAGTTTTTTATTCCTTATCCTTTTTCCAAAACAGTAGCTCTTTTTGGGCCTCCTTTTCAAGTTGACCCTGAAAGAGGCGAAAAAGAATTGATGGAGGAATTACGGCGGATAGAAGCTTTGCTTATTCAGCTGGATAATGAAGCAGATCATTATTTTGAGAAACAAACCCAATGAAATGAGCCTAATAGAGTCAGGAGCAATTGGGGCCAATCCGGAAGCTAACCAGGTTTTAATTGACATGAGGAGAAAGAGCAGTATTTAATCAAATAAATATATTGGGAGGAGAAAAGTTATGAAAAGAGTTCTTTTGATTTTGGTAATGATTTTATTTGGTGGTTTAATTCTAAGTCAGGCTCAAACAGCCGAAGAGTTGCTGGCTGAGGGAGATGCACTTTATCAGAAAATGATGGATATGGAAACGGCTAAAGCCGCTTTGAGCAAATATCATCAAGCGGCTGGATTACTGGAAAATAAATACGAAGCCTATTGGAGAATCAGTCGGATTCTTTATTATATCGGTGATCATTCAGAGAAGAAAAAAGATAAGAAATCTTATTTTTCTCAAGGTATTTATTATGGTCAGCGAGCTGTAGAGCTCGAACCCAACCGTCCGGAAGGTCATTACTGGTTGGGGGTTAATTATGGAAAATATGGTGAAGTCCGAGGAGTATTGAAAAGTCTTTCTCTAGTTAAGCCAATTAAACAAGAAATGAATAAGGTTATTGAAATAGACCGGAGTTTCGAAGATGGGGGAGCGGATAAAGTTTTAGGGCGAGTTTATTTTAAGTTGCCTGGTTTCGCCGGGGGCAGCAAGAAAAAATCTTTGGAGCATTTACTTAAAGCCAAGGAGTTTAGTCCCAGTGATCCTTTGACGCGACTTTATTTAGCCGAAACTTATTTGGCTCTGAACGAGGTAGAAAAAGCTCGTCAGGAGTTAGAGTTTGTTCTCAGCTTGGAAGATGATCCTCGGTGGATTTCCGATGTCGCCGCGTGTAAAGAGGCTGCCCGTCAACTTCTTCAAGATAAGAAGTTTCGCCGCCAAAAATAAATTATTATTCTTCAGAAAAGACTTCGGCTTCAAAAACCTCAATAGTGGCTCCTTTTTGCCATTCATCTTCGGGAAGGCCGGCTTTGAGACAAGCATGGCGGAGAAAAGTTTCTCGGTCCCACCCCCATTCCACTGGAACTTGGGGTAACAGAAGTCCTTTGTTAAAGCCCTGACTGATAATCAGACCGTGTCGACCGACTTCGATTTCAGTGGGATCTTTTATAGGACGGGGAAGAGTTAGAACAGAAATTTCAATCTTTATTTGGGGGAGTTCTTCAACCGTGACTGGAGGAAAGCGGTAGTCCTGGGTGGCAGCCGCAATGGCTGCGTCGATAATTGTTTGATATAAGGGTTTAATCGGCAGGGGATAACCGATACAACCTCGCAATTGATTGCCATTTTTGAGAGTGACGAAAGCGCCTCTGTTTTCTTTTAAAGCGGCCTCTTCGGGCTGAACTTCTAAAGTAGTTTTATCTTTTAAGTATTGGGTAATGGCCTGCCGAGCTAATTGGAGAAGATATTTTTTCTGAGATGCGGTTAAGCCAGAGGACATATTACTTTTTTCCCTCCGCTGGAATTAAGTTTAAAGGTTTAAGATAAAAGTCCCTGTCGAAATCAATGAGGTAAGGATGATAGATAAGCTTTCCTGCCGGAGAGAGTTCCAGATGAAGAAATAAAAGTCCTGTCGTTAAAGGCTGGAAAAATTTTTCTTGGTAAGTGGCTGGCGGTTGGAGGGAGTAAAAACCAACTAATTTCTGTTTAAAAATTTGAGCTGTCCGCCAGAATTCATCAGGTGAGGTAAAAAAAGCTTTTTTCCCCGGGAAGGCATTTTCAAGGATAAAGCTAGTCCCCCTTTTATGTCCAATTAAAAGACCTGTCGAATTTTCTGGAAATGAACAACTAACCAGAGAATGGAAATATTGTTGAACTTCATCGCTGAGGTAAACAAACATTTTTTTTATTATAACAGAATTATTTTCCCGTCAAAATCGATTTTCTTGCCTGGGTGAGGAGGGGGCGGCGATTTAGTGGGCAAGGCGAAAGGGGGGTTCGTTTTCAGAAATCGTCTAGAAATTGAAGTCAAGCAGGAGAAGGTGATGGTTAAGAGGGGGAAATAGTAAAATCTCAAGGGCCAAGGAGGGATGAACCCAGCGGAGAGGCCAATTGATTTCGGAGGGATTGATTGCTTTTTATAAGAGGAAGCCGGCGTCCAGAAAAAGCGGGGCCTAAATAATTCCCAGAAAGGGAAGGACAACTCTGACTGCCAGAAAAATAATAATGATTCCAGCGACTTCTAGCCAAAAACCATATTTAATCATCTTCGGGAGAGGAATCAAGCCGGAGCCGAAAATGATAGCGTTGGGAGGAGTGGCCACTGGCAGAAGAAAGGCAAAGCTACAAGCGATGGCTGAAGCAATCACTGGAGGGAAAGGGTTGATGCCAGCTGTCTGGCTAATAGCGATGACAATAGGAATAATCATATTGGCTGAAGCTGTATTGGAAGTGACTTCGGTGAGGAGAACACTCAGGATAATAGTAATTAAGGTGACTAGAGAGAGACTAATTGATTCCCCAGAGGGGATAAAAAAATGACCAATGGCTTCAGCTAGACGGGTTTTAAAGATTTGGGTTCCCAGTGAAAGACCTCCGCCGAAGAGCAAAAGAGTGCCCCAATCAATCTGAAGGGCTTGTTTTATAGTTAGAGTAAACTGACCTTTTGACCAATTAATTGGAAGGAAAAATAGCAGGCTGGCTCCCAAAATAGCCGCCACAGATTCTGGAAGATGATGCTCAAACCATTGATAGAGAGGAGCCTGTTTCCCAGCTACCAGAGCTATTAGACCAGGGCCTACCCAAAGGGAAATAGTGACCCCAAAAGCAATCAACACATTCCGCTGGCCTGGAGAAAGTCCCGTTAAGGGGGTTAAAGTGGGGGCGAGGGAGGACTGGATTTTATTACTAATTTTGTGTCGCTTTAATTGGAATTTCATAAAAAAATAAAGAACTGCAAACATAGGCATGAGTATAGTTAAACCAATGACCATCCATTGAAAAAAAGTCATTTTGTAATTAAGAAATTTATCCATCATCCCTATGGCAATGAGATTGGGTGGACTGCCGATCGGAGTTCCAATTCCACCGATAGAAGCAGCATAGGCAATGGTCAGTAGAAAAATTAAACCCAGAGATGAATGGCGAGTAGAGTTGGAGGAAGAATTGTCAAGCGAGCTGAGAAGTCCTAGCACAATAGGGAACATCATGGCGGTGGTGGCGGTGTTACTGACCCAGAGAGAAAGGCCTGCGGAGACCAAAGCTACCGCTAATAGTAGACGTGATTTGCGGCTGGCTAAAGATTTTCGAGAAAGTAATAGGGAGGCTAATTTTCTGTCTAAATGATGGATTCGCATCGCTTCGGCTAGAATAAAGCTTCCTAGAAAAAGCATGATGATGGGATGAGCAAAGGGAGCGAAAGCTTCTTTGGGGGAGGTAATTTGAAAAATGATTAAGAAAACAGGAATAAGGAGGGCTGTTACAGGGATAGGAAGAGACTCGGTAATCCACCAGATGACAATCAGAAAGAAAATGGCCAGGAGATGGTGAGCGGCTGGGTTATTGGGGAGAAGAGGGGAGAAAAATACCAGGAAAAAGGCCACCGGGCCCAGAACAAAGCCAATTTTTTTGCGAAGTTCCATTTTATTTCTGTTGATTTTCAGGTGAGGAGATTTTTTTGGCCCAAATTATCAGACTGTATCCTTTTAACCAGAAAAGGAGTTTATCCAAGCGGGAGAGCCCCCAAAGAAGGGGGTAAACAAGAGAATAGAGCTGGAAGGATTTCTTCTGTTGGTCGAATTCCTTAGCTGACATAGGACGAATGTGGCCGTCCCGAAGTTGGACTTTTTTCCGGGGAGATAATATTTTCATATAGATAAAGTTGAGCAGAAGCTCGATTAGTTCAGAAAAGAATTTGGCGAAAGAAGCATGTTTTTCTATTTCAAACCCGTGGTGGGCCAGCATTGCTTGCAACTGGCTTAAACGATAGCCTTCTCTTTTATGGCCATAGTCAGACAGTTTTATTCCTAACAAAGGTTTGACTCGGTGGAGGAGAAAAAAGGAGCCAGTTTGGGGAACAGCCAAAACAAGGCGACCCTGGGAGGTCAAGATTCGGTTGATTTCCGCCAGACACATTTCGTCTTCTTCAACATGTTCTAGGTAGTCAAGACAAAAAACTTGATCAAAACTGGCGGAGAGGAAGGGAAGTTGGCTAGAATCAGTTTGGACTAAATTTCTTTGCAGCAGAACTCGAGCAGTTAAGAGATTCTGGTAATCAAGATCAGCATGAATCCAAAAGCCTCCTTTTTGTTGGAGAAGATAACTGATAAGACCTTGAGCGCAACCGAGATCCAGAATCTTATCTTCTGGTTTAAGGCATAAATTTTTTTGTAAAAGGCGAACTTTATCTTTCTTTTTGATTGACCGTTGAAAGAGTTGCACTTGCCAGCTTGCTTCGGCCATGGAGAGGGATTTTATCTTTTTTAAATAGAAATGTAAATGAACTCGGCCGGGTGATTCTCTTGACGGAAAGGTTCCAAGTGAATAAGATGAGGAACGTGGAGTTTATCACTTTAGTGGTTGGTCCTTTGGAAACAAATTGTTATCTGGTGTATTGTGGCGAAACTCGCGATTGTTTAATTATTGATCCAGGAGCTGAACCTGAAAAGATCATTAAAGCAATTAAAGAGAATAATTTACATCCTATTGCCCTGATTAATACCCATGGGCATGTTGACCATATCGGGGCCAATCTTGAAATCAAGAATAAATTTGGTCTTCCTTTGTATCTCCATCAAGCTGATTTAAATTTACTTCAGCAAGCTCATAAAGGAGAATTAAGCTTTTTTATTCAGGCAAAACCCTCTCCCCCACCCGATGAATTTTTGGAGGATGGACAGGAAATAGATTTTGGCCACTGTAAATTGAAGGTCATTCATACTCCGGGACATACTCCGGGCAGTGTAAGTCTCTATGGCGAGGGGCTTCTTTTTTCCGGAGATACTCTTTTTAATGGAGGAGTGGGGCGAACCGACCTGCCTGGAGGAGACTGGTCAGAGTTGCAAAAATCACTTAAGGAAAAGATTCTTTCCCTGCCTGACGAGACAGAAGTACTACCGGGTCACGGCCCGATGACGACTATAGCTCGGGAGAAGGCCGAAAATCCTTTCCTCCTATGAAAAATAGCCGGGTACCTTCTCCAGAGAAGGCTGTGCAATTATTCTTAGAATATCTAACCGTAGAGAAGGGGCTGGCTCCCAACACCATCTCTGCTTATAGCCAAGATTTGGCGAAATTTACTCAATATTTAAACCAGAAGAAACTTTTTCTCTCTAAGATACAGGAACATGAAATCACCTTTTTCATCCGACAATTGAGTCGCCGGGGTCTCTCTCCTAAAACAATAGCCCGCTGCCTTTCCTCTTTAAAATCATTTTTCCGCTGGATGGTCCTGGAGGGATATCTCAAAAAGAATCCAGCGGCCAGTTTTTCAGCCCCTAAAGCGTGGAAGTCTCTGCCCGAGTTTTTGACTGTGGAGGAAGTGGAAAAATTGTTGAGGCAACCCGACTTGAAAACCCCGGTGGGGTTGAGGGATAGAGCTTTGCTGGAGTTAATGTATGCTACCGGGCTTCGGGTTTCAGAGGTGATAGAACTTAGAGTGGATGACCTTCGCTTTGATGAGGGCTTTTTAATTTGTCGAGGCAAGGGCAATAAGGAGAGAATTGTTCCTGTGGGTCAGACTGCCCTCTTTCATGTCCAAGGATATATCTCTCAAGTTCGTCCCTTATGGCTGAAAAAAGGGAGTTCCAAATTGTTTCTTTCTTCCTGGGGAAAAGGGTTGACTCGTCAGGCAGTATGGAAAATTATCCGGAAATATTGCCTTCGAGCCGGAATAAAAACTAAGGTCAGTCCCCATATCTTAAGGCATTCTTTTGCCACCCATTTGTTGGAACGAGGGGCTGATCTCCGTTCAGTCCAATTAATGCTGGGTCACAGTCAGATAACCACCACCCAAATTTATACTCATGTCACCCAAGCTCGTTTGCGAAAGGTTTATGACCAATTCCATCCTCGGGCTTAACCAAGTCAACTTTTCCATATTTTAGAATTTTCCTGAAATCTAGTTAATTAGAGTTTTGCCTAATTTCATCCAGCCGGGCGAAAGCTAATCGCAGATGAGGAATGATGATGGAACCTCCCACCACCAAAGCTACATTGAAGGCATCAATGATTTCTTCATCAGAATACCCCACCTCGACACAGCGGAGAAGATGGTAAGTGACACAATCATTACACCGTAAGACTAGAGAAGCTACAAGTCCTAAGAGTTCCTTAGTTTTGGCTGGTAAGGCCTGGTCTCGATAAGCGGCTGAGTCTAAGGCGAAAAAACGTTTTATTTCCAGATGACCACTAGCTAAAATCCGCTGATTCATTTTTTCGCGGAATTCTTGGAAGTCTTTTATAGTTTCGCACATGGACATCCTCCTTCCTTCATCTAAGTGACCCTGTATTTTTGACTTTTATTTTAGAAGTATTTGCCTTAAATAGCCAAGGATCTCGGCCGGGAATTTTTGGCATTAAAAAAGAGAATCCCTGCTCGCTAGAAATTTTTGGGCAGGTAATAATCTTGCTCAATTTAATGAGGCGACCAAAAAGCAGTCTTTTTTCAGGGCGATGATTAAATAAAAGTTTGGGTGGGTTGGTAGAGGTTTATCTTCCCTCGGGGATCTTCACACTGCCTACTTAAAATTCTCGCAATTGTCTTTTTTCTTATTTGGCTTCTTTTTGCTAAAGCAATTTCAGCGAATTTTAGGGGGAAGTGGATAATTTAAGCTAAGTATTGACAAATAAATTAAGATGCGCTAATTTAACTAGCCAGTTCAAAAATGAAACTAATTAGTTTAATGTTAATACTTACTAGTTTTGATTTTTAAGGTGAGAAAATGAGAGATTTGAGGAAGAAACGGCGTGAACTTAGATATCAACAAAATCGTAATTTTATTCTAGAAGTAGCCGAGGAGATTTTTGCTCGTTATGGTTATAGTCAGACAACAATGGATCAAATTGCTCATGAAGCTCAGTTTTCCAAAGCAACTCTTTATCGTTATTTTCAAGGAAAGCAAGAATTGTTTTTTCATGTAATTCTCAAAACTCTTCAGGAATTGGCTTCGCAATTGGCTGAGATACGTTTAAAGAATATTACTCCGGAAGAAAAGATTAAAGAATGTGTCCACTGTATTTTCCGCTTTTATCACCACAAGAAGAATATTGGGCGAGCTTTTTTCCTGGAAAAAATGATTTCTCAAAAAGGACGGAAGATAGTTCTGGAAAACCAGCCTCCTCGAGTTCCTCAGATTATTCGGAAGAAATTTCAGGATGTTTCTCGGACTTTAAGCGACATCATTAGCGAGGGAATCAAAGCCGGAGTTTTTACCCAAGTTGATGAAGAAGACGCAAGTTTTGTTCTCGGAAGTTTAATCAGAGGCTTTGTTTTTCGAGGGCCTTTTCGGTGGAAAGAATATTCCACCCAGCGAGCCAGCGAACTGGTGAGTCGATATTTTCTTTTTGGAATAGCCAAGAATAAACAGACCTTGAAGATTAAACAAGGAGTTTGATTATGGTGAAAAAGATCTTGATTTTAACTCTGGCGGCACTTTTGCTTTTTTCAATAATGACTTTTGCGGACCAAAAATTAGTCTTAACCCTTGAAAAAAGTGTTGAGTTAGCCTTGAGTAAAAATCCTTACCAACAGGCAGCCCGGGAAAGACTAAAGGCGGCTCAATCACTAGTTAGGGAAGCTGCCGCTCAGTTTTTTCCTTCTTTAAATGCACAGGGCATGCACACCTTAGATGAAAAAGTAATGGAACTTGAATTTCCCTCCTTCATCCCGGGACAACCGCCGCGGCGAGTGGAAATAGATTTTACCCGGGATTATCAGTTTTCCTTATCCTTAAATTTACCCCTTTTTACCAGCGGACGTTTAACTTCAAATTTCAAACAGGCCCAATACAATTTAAAAGCTACTCAAGAATCAATCCGTCAGACCCAGCAGGAGACTATTTATAATACAAAGAGAGCTTTTTATGGTTATCTTTTGGCCAAAGAGTTTGTCCAAGTAGCCGAAGAGGCAGTTGGAGTAGCAGAGAAGCATTATCAAAGAGTAAAAGCTCTTTATGAGGTTGGTCTAGCTTCCAAGTTTGATTTGCTCCGTTCAGAAGTTCAATTGGCTAATTTAAAGCCCCAACTTATCCGAGCTCGGAATAATTTAAAAATCGCTGAGCTTAGTTTGAAAACTGTTCTTGGATTAGATTTGAAAACTCCCATTGAGATTAAAGGAGAATTAAAATATCAACCTTTTGAAATAAATGAAGAAGAGTGTTACCGACGAGCTCTGCAACATCGACCTGAATTGTTACAGTTGAATTTTCAGAAGCAACGCACGGCCGAGATGGTCAAGTTAGCTCGGGCTTCTGGTTTGCCTACGGTAGCTGTGGCCGGGAATTTTAACTATTGGGCGGATCGATTCAATTTTAAGAAAGACACGTGGTCTAATTATTATTCGGTTAATTTAGTGGTGACCATTCCTCTTTTTAACGGGCTGGCTACTTCAGCCCGGGTAGCTCAATCGAAGGCTATGCTGAGAGAGCTGGAAAAGACTAGAGAGGGCTTGATTAATATGATTAAATTTGAAGTATCTCAAGCTCTGCTTCGCCTGAAAGAAGCCGAGGAATCACTTCTTTCCCAGGAAAAAAATGTTGAGCAGGCTCGCGAGAGCTTGAGAATAGCCGAATTGAATTACGAAGAAGGATTGGCGACCACTCTGGATGTCAGCTCGGCTCAAGCAGCTTTATCCCAAGCCAAAACTAATTATTCTCAGGCTCTTTATGATTATGTTATGGCTCAGGCTGCCTTGGAAAAAGCCATGGGTGGACCATTGGGAGGAAAATAATGAAAGGAAAAATTCTAAAAGGCTCAGGTCAAACTAAGGAGGATGTTATGAAGACTAAACTAGTTGCTTTTCTCGGGGTAATTGTGATTTTAACCGCAGTTTTTAGCCATTGTCGTTCTTCAGCTCCCGAGAAGACTACATCTCGAAAAGAAGCAGCTCCCAATCCTGTCCGGGTGGTGAGAGTGGCTCGGGAGAGGATTGCGGAAAGAATTTCTTATACTGGAGTAATTGAAGCTTGGCGGCAGGTAACGATAACTCCAGAAATAGCGGGTAAAGTAGCTCGCATTTATGTTAACGAAGGTGATTTTGTCCGCCAGGGTCAATTACTGGCGGAATTGGAGACTAAAACGCTAGAACTCCAACTAAAGCAGGCCGAGGCTGGCCTTGCGGTGGCTCGAGCTAACTGGGAAGATGCTCAACGAAATCTAGAGAGGATGGAGAGATTAATGGCCGAGAAAGCTGTCTCCAAGCAGCAATATGAGAAAATAAAATTAGCTTATGAAGCAGCTGAGGCTCAATTACACCAGGCCCAAGCGGCCTTGAATCTTGTTCGCCATAATCTAGATGTTTCTCGGATGAGGGCGCCTTTTTCTGGAGTGGTGGCTTCGCGTAATGCTGAAGTCGGGGATGTCATTAATCCGATGATGGGCGGATTTGCGCCTAACGCCGGAGTTCTGACTTTGGTTGACTATTCCAAAGTTAAGGTCAAAATAGATGTTTCTCAAGAGGATATCATTCGCCTTAAAAAGAAGCAAAGAGCTTTTCTCCGGGTAGATGCTTATCCTGATCGCTTCTTTGAAGGGGAAGTGGCGGTAGTCAATCAAACCGCTGATCCTTTGAGCAAGAAATTCAGGGTTGAAGTCTGGGTACCCAACCCCAAATTTTTGTTAAAACCCAATACCTTTGGCCAAGTAATCATTGAAGTTAATCCCCATCCGGAGGCAGTGGTGGTGCCTCAGTCAGCTATTATTGAAGATAAATATGTTTTTGTGGTGGAAAATGGAGTGGCTCATAAGAGAGAGGTTAAGCTTGGCTTGCAGAATTCGACTAAAGTGGAAATTTTAAGCGGCCTTCAACCTGGCGAGTTAGTGGTTGTGGCCGGGAATTTTGGTTTGACTGATGGAGCCAAGGTCAGGATTGAAGGAGATTGACCATGAAAATTCCAGAGTTTTCCGTTAATCGTAAAGTCACGACGGCCATGCTGGCCATGATCTTAGTTGTCTTGGGCTTTATTTCTTATTCCCGCCTGGGATTAGATTTTTTCCCTGACCTTGAATTTCCCACTGTTTCAGTGGTGACAACTTATTCTGGAGCCTCTCCTGAAGATATTGAAAATACTATCACTCGTCCTCTGGAACAGGTGGTTAATTCTGTGGCCAATGTCAAGAAAGTTAATTCCATAACTTCTGAAGGTGTTTCGGTCATTATGGTTGAATTTGAATGGGGGACTAACCTTGATTTTGCGGCCCAAGACATCCGGGAACAGTTAGGTCAATTCCGGAGTTATTTACCCGAAGAAGCTAGCGATCCCTTAGTAGTCAAATTTAATATTTCTCAATTTCCCATAATTTTCTACGGTATAACGGCCGACAGACCTACTTTTGAATTAAAGAAAATCATTGAAGACGAAGTGGCCCGGCGTTTAGAGCGGATTGAAGGGGTGGCTTCGGCGTTGGTTGTCTCGATGGAAGAGCGAGAAATTCTGGTGGAAATTGACCAGTCAGCTTTAGAGGCCTATCACCTCTCCTTGGACCAGATTATGGCTGCTCTTCGTCTGGAAAATCTTAATTTGCCTGGAGGACGAATTATCGAAAGGCAAACGGAATTTTTGGTTCGGACCATGGGTGAGTTTCAGAATTTAGATGATATTCGCCAGGTTATTGTTGGCTTGACCTCCACAGGGGCGCCCATTTATTTACGGGATGTGGCTGAAGTTAAAGATACTCTTAAGGATTTTCGTTATAAAGCCCGTATTCAGGGACAAAAAGGCGTGTTTTTATTTATTAGCAAACGCTCTGGTGCCAATACGGTGATTACCGCCAAGGCGGTCAAAAAAGAACTCGCCCGAATTAGAGAGAATCTGCCTTCTGATATTGAGTTTTACACAGCTATGGATCAGTCGGATATGATTCAAAAAGTTCTCAATCGCACGGCCAATAATGCTCTCATCGGTGGTGTGCTGGCCATGATCTTTATTCTGGTTTTTCTCCGGAATTGGCGGCCCACTATCACCATATTTCTGGCCATTCCTTTATCCATAATTACCACTTTTATTGCCTTTTATTTAGCCGGATACACCATTAACTTAATGACGCTGGGCGGCTTGGCCCTAGGAATTGGAATGTTGGTCGATAATGCCGTGGTGGTGATTGAGAACATCTTCCGCCATCTTGAGGAAGGAGAAGAGCGAAACCAAGCCGCTAAGTTGGGTGCTTCTGAAGTGGGTATGGCCATTACCGCTTCCACTTTAACCACTATTGCCGTTTTTTTCCCCATGGTTTTTGCCCGCGGGATAACTGGTCAGTTGACCCGAGGCTTAGCCCTGGCTATTGCTTTTTCTCTTATCTCCTCGCTCTTTGTAGCTTTGACGGTGGTGCCAATGGTGGCCTCTTTACTATTTAAGGCTAATAAAAACAATAAAAATAATCTTTCTAACCAAGGCAAAAAAGGCAAGCGGGTCTACCGAATGAGAGAATTTTATCGTCGGTGGTTACTCAAATCCTTGCGGCACCGGCGGTGGGTTCTGGTGGGTGTTTTTGGTTTGTTTGTGATTTCTCTGGTTATTATTCCTTTTATGGGTACCGAATTTATGCCCCCTATGGATCGTTCAATGATCGTTCTCTCCGTCAAGTTGCCGGTAGGAAGCACCCTAGAAGAAACAGATCGGGTTGTCCAGATGGTGGAAAAGCTTCTAAGGCAGGAACCCGATGTTGAGGTAATTACGGCCCAAGCCGGCTCTCAGGTCGAGGATAATCCTACCGAGGCTGCGGGACAGTTTAATCCTACGGGACCTCACGAGGGCATCATCTGGGCCGTCCTAGTAGACAAAGAAAAACGGTCTCTTTCCGACCTGGAACTTACAGAAAAGATACGTTCGGAATTACCTTCTCTCCAAGGTGTCAAATTTGAAATGATTGACCTGGGACAAATGTTTATGGGAGGAGCCCAGAATCCTGTCGAAATAAAAATTTTCGGCCAGGAACTTCCAGTCCTTAAAGAAATAGCGGAAACCATTGTTTCTCGGATTAAAGATGTGGCTGGTTTGCGTGACCTAAAGCATTCTTTGTCCGAAGCCAAACCCGAGTATCATCTGCGCATTAACCGAGATGAAGCTTCTCGTTTGGGAATAAAGATGGCTCAAATAGCTCAAACAATTCAAACCGCTGCCTTGGGAAGAGTGGCAACTCGATATCGCGAGGGCAACGAAGAGTATGATATTCGGGTGAGATTTAAGGAAGAATTCCGGGATGAATTGGATGATATTTTAAAAACTCCCATTTTAGCCCCCACCGGCCAGATAGTCCGAGTTAATCAGGTAGCCCAAGTAGAGAGAGGCTCGGGCCCGATTCAAATCACCCGGGAGAATCAAGCCCGTGAAGTCAAGGTGACCGCAAATATTGCTGGGCGAGACCTAGGGAGCGTGATTAAAGATATCAAGAGTCGCCTGAAAGACTTGGAGACCACTCTCCCGCAAGGCTATTTTATTGAATATGGTGGGCAGTATGAAGAAATGCAGGATGCCTTTATGATTATGGCCGGAGCTTTTCTCTTAGCCATTTTGCTTGTTTATATGATTATGGCCTCTCAGTTTGAATCTTTTCTACATCCTTTTGTGATTATGTTCACTGTACCTTTGTCGTTAATTGGTGTCATTCTAGCCCTATTAATTGCTGGTAAACCAGTTAGTCTGCCGGTCTTGATTGGTTTCGTCATGCTAGCCGGAATTGCGGTCAACAATGGCATTGTCATGGTTGACTATATAAATCAATTAAAGAGACGGGGTGTTGAAGCCAAGGAGGCCATCCTTCAAGGCTGCGCTGTGCGATTGCGTCCGGTATTGATTACGGCTTTGACCACCATTTTAGGCATGTTACCCATGGCCATTTCCACTTCCGAAGGAGCCTCTTTCCGCGCCCCGATGGCTATTACGGTGATGGGTGGTTTAACGGCCACTACTTTTTTGACTCTCTTCGTTATTCCAGCTATTTATAGTCTAGTGACAAAAGTTAAATTTAAATGAATTGACCCGATTAAGGTTTAAACCGTAGAAAGGCACCAATATTGCCATATTCCTGGAGGGGTGTGGGAGGGTTAATATGCTTAACTACACAGTTTTTATTCATGGCCATTTCTATAGCTTCATCAATAACATCCACTAGAGGCTGAGTGCTAATCTTACAGCCGGGGCACGTCTCATAGGAAGCGTAAAGGAAGTGGCATTTGGGGCACATATAACCTGGTTGGGAAAAATAACGAGTCACTAAAAGAGTTTGGACAGCTGAGCGATTAAGGTAATCGAGAGTTGAGTCAAGCCCAGAAATAGCCAAGCCATCTTTCTTTATTTCAGAAATAAGTCTTTCCACCAAAGAGACTTCTTCTTTTTCCTTGAGAAGTTTTTCCAGATGGGCTACTTTATGGAGAATTTTATCAGGGCTTTCTAGGGGGGAAGCTTTGATCTGTCCTTTTAATCTTTGTTGGAGATAAGGATGAAGATGTTCCTTAAAATAGGGCAGGTATTCTTCTTTGCAGCCCAAGAAAAACCATTCAAATTGATTCTTTTTAAAAAGGTCGAAAGTCATCTGGCTGCAATTTTTGAAATATTCGTGGAGGTGAGTTTCGATGTGACGTTCGATTCGTTTGGACTCGTATCCTTCCCAACCTCCTTCTCGCACTCGGGGTGGAACTTCTCCTTTAATAGTTTCGATGAGCTTAATATCATCCATAAAAACTTCGTAAAATTTGGCTTCTTTCCGGTTGAGCACTAGGAGTCCGATCTTTTTGTGCTCGTCAAGGATTGCTGAGAGAGGGCGGACATAGGCATTCCGGTCAAAGACGATTCTATTGCGGGGAGGGTCGGGCAAGATGAATTCCTGCCAAAAATCTTCCTGAGCGCAAGAAAAGACAGCCAGACCGGGATGATTATATGAGCTAAGGTTTTGGAACAAATATTCTTCTATTTTTCTTAAATCTTCCCGAAGAGCTTCTTTTTTATCTTTATGCAAAGAGAGGTGTTTTAACCGCTCTTCAGCCCGGCTGATTAAATTTTTCAAGCGGAGTTTTATTTCTTTATAAGTTTGATGGCTTTTGTCTGTATCGAAGTAAGCCGAAGTAATAAAAAAGCGGGGACTTTTGAAGAGAGCTAACTCACTGATTTGAGCCTGATTAAGTAGTTTCATTGAGCCTCCTTTGTTTTGTATTATGAGAAAAGTTGAGGGAATAAAAATTTGATTGATGAGAAGCCACGTATTTAAAAAATAATTGCCCAAGCCAAGCTTGTCAAGAAAAGGGAGAAAAATTTTGACCTTAAATATTCCTTTTACTTTTTAGATTGAGGCTCTGGCTTGATGAAAAGAAATCTTATTGGGGGGAAAGTAAAAAAAGCGAAGGTCAAACTGAGTTCCTTAAGTCCGAGCAGATTAAGGTGGAGGAAGAGCTTATTACTAGGGAGAGATAAGGCCCTTTTAAGGAGGCCGGCTCAGGGAATCGTTAGCTCTCCAAGGGGGGATTCGCTCTTTACATCTGCAAGAGATGAATTTATAATTAATCTGCTTAAGCGTGCGGAAGTGGCGGAATTGGTAGACGCGTAAGCCTCAGGAGTTTATGGTCAATATGACCGTGTGGGTTCGAGTCCCACCTTCCGCACATTTTTTTTAACTTCTTTGATGATTAAAAAGAAAAGAATTCTGCTAGTTAATCCTTGGATATATGATTTTACAGCTTATGATTTCTGGTTAAGACCCTTAGGCTTGCTCTGCCTGGCTTCTCTTTTACAAAAAATTCCTCATTGTGAGCTCTTTTTTTTAGATTGTCTGGACCGTTTTCATCCGGCTCTTGGTCCCCGAGTGCGAGTTAAAGAAGATGGTCGGGGTCCCTTCCCTAAAGAAGAAGTCCCCAAACCAGATGTACTCCGAGATATTCCCCGAAAATTTTCTCGATATGGTCTGCCACCTGAGGTTGTCCGCCAGGAGTTAAGAAGGCTTCCATTACCTGATGCAGTAATGATCAGTTGTGTCATGACTTATTGGTATCCAGGTGTCCAGACTATAGTGGAGTTAATTCGTCAAGAATTGGGCTCGGTGCCCATTGTCTTGGGGGGAATTTATGCTACTCTTCTGCCCGAACATGCCCGGCGTTATTCAGGTGCAGATTTAGTGGTAGAAGGAGCAGCTGAGTTAAAACTTGAGTCTCTTTGGGAGCAATTGTGGGGGGAGAAGATCGATGAATTTCTTGAGAAAGCAACAAGAAAAGACTTTAGTTTTCCTTGGTATTCGCTCTTGAGAAACAGGGATGTTCTTCCTGTAGAAACGTCCCGTGGTTGCCCTTATCATTGCTCATTCTGTGCCAGCCGAAAGCTAAATCCTGAGTTTCATCAGAAAGAAGTGAGTGAGGTGGTGAATTTCCTGGAGACTAGTCATCAACAATTCGGGAATCGACATTTTGTCTTTTATGATGATGCGCTGTTGGTGAATAAAGAACTTCATTTAAAAGCAATTCTACGGGAAATCATTCGCCGGCAATTGAAGGTGGCTTTCCATACACCTAACGGACTTCACGTCCGGGAGATTGATCCAGAACTGGCTTCACTTTTTTCTCGGGCCGGGTTTCGCTCTTTGTTCCTAAGTCAGGAATCATTTGACGCCAAGATTCTCCAGCGCTGTTCCCGCAAATCTTCGCCAGAAGCTTTGGCCAGGGCTTTAGCTGCTTTGCAATCAGCTGGTTATGCCCGGGATGAAATAAATGTTTATCTTCTGGTTGGTTTGCCTGGGCAAGAAGCGGCTAGTGTCCGGAGAAGTATTCAAGAAGTGAAAAAAATGGGGGCTCGGCCACGGTTGGCCTTCTTTTCGCCTGTTCCTGGAACCCAAGAGTGGAGTGTTCTAGTGCAGGCAGGGTATCTTTCGCCTGAGGCTGATCCTTTATTACATAACAAAATTCTCTTTCCTTATCTCTGGAGCTCTATTTCTCCTGAAGAATTAAATGAGTTGAAACACCTGGCTCTGCCTAACACTTGAATAATTGGTTTGAAGGAATTTAAATGAGGTGATGGGTTAACTTGGCGGTCAATATTTCCTTTATAATTTACCTTTTTTTTAATTTCTGAATCAGAAGGGTAGTTATTCTCCCTAGGCTTGATTTTTTTGGGGGTCAAATGGGCTCAAGCAAAGTTGATGCTATTCGTACTGTTCCTCTTGCGAGAAAGAAAGGCATTTTTTTCTTGTAGTTTATGTCTGAAGATAAAGGAGAAGATTTTTGTCCTTGTCTAAGCTTAAAGAAAACCATGGGGTCAGATCAACACCTTTCACCTTTGATAAATGATCAGGATTAGCCACAATGATTAACCATAGGGGAGCCTATGAATATTGCTGATCTTCAAGGTCAAAGGTGAAGACTTGCTTCCTGTTGTCAGCTGAGCTTAATCTAAGACCTCCCTCCCAACTGGTGCTTGACCCAAGCAAAAAATAGCCAAAACCAAGGGAAAGGCGAGTCAAATTTCCAACAAGTTGACCCCAAATTCCTTCCTTAAGTCATCTTTCATCATCTTCCGGTCAAAGTTGAAAGGCCAAGACCTAACTCCAATTGGCGGGGAATGAGGAGGTTGACCCATGAGGCGAGAAGTTTTTTTCAAAGGCAGAAGATTGATGTATAATTAATAATTGGAGGAAGGATATAAGAGATTCAATACAAGGAGGCTCTCTGGTGAGAAAATTGCTGAGTCTGCTGCTGGTAGGAATTTTGTTATCTTTAGTCGGCACAAATTTACTCGCGGCCGCGAAAGTTAAGATCAAAGATTTACCCGAGAGATATCGGAAGTGGTTGGAAGAGGAAGTGGTTTATATAATTACCCCTGTAGAGAAGGAAGTTTTTCTCCAACTCCAGACAAATCGAGAGCGGGATCTGTTTATTGAAGCTTTTTGGAAACATCGAGACCCTACCCCCGGGACGCCGGAGAATGAGTTTAAAAAAGAACATTATCGACGCATAAATTATGCCAACCATTTTTTTGGTCGGGGGATTCCCAAGCCGGGCTGGAAAACTGACCGGGGACGAGTGTATATCATTCTGGGCGAGCCTAATGATATTACCCGTTTTGAAGGAAAAACTCAGGTTTATCCCACGGAAGTCTGGTTTTATCAAGGGAAGACTAAATATGGTTTGCCCCCTGGATTTTATGTGGTTTTCTATCAAGAAGGGGGGACAGGTGAATACAAAATTTATAGTCCTTTGAAAGACGGCCCGATGGCTTTGCTTACTTCCTACTACGGTGACCCTATGGATTATATGGCCGCCTATGAACGGTTAAGAGAGTTTGCGCCAGAATTGGCTGATATTTCGCTCAATCTCATTCCTGGTGAACGAGCTATGATTGCCGGGCGACCTTCTCTTTCTTCTGATGTCCTCCTTCAACAAATAGAGATGGCCCCTCTAAAAGCAGTCGAAGAGAAATATGCTCGTAAATTTCTGGAGTATAAAGATATTGTTGAGGTGGAATATTCGACTAATTATATTGATTGTGATGCGGTGATAAAGATTTTCCAAACGCCCTCCGGTCTTAATTTTATTCATTATGCCATAGAACCTGAGAGATTATCGGTTAACCAGTATCAGAAAAAATATTACACTTCTCTTAAATTAAATGGCACCGTCACTAATGCAGAAGGAAAACAGGTCTATCAATTTGAGAAAAATATCCAGCTGGAGTTTTCCGAAGAGCAAATGGCTCAAATCAGTCGTCGCCCTCTAAGTATCAGAGATATGTTTCCTCTGATTCCGGGCGAATTTCGCCTTTCTATCCTATTAAAAAATGAGATTTCAAAGGAATTCACTTCAGTGGAAACTTCAGTTTCTATTTCTCCTCCAGGAGGACAAATAAGTCTTTCTCCTTTGATTTTAGCTTATAAAGCTCAGCCCAAAACGACTCCTCAGGGACGACTTCGACCTTTCTATTTGAATGGTCAGCAACTTTATTTTCAGGGAAATCGAGTTTTTCTCCAGGAGGATGTCCTTTATCTTGGTTTCCAGGTGAAAGGGTTGACCGAGCAATTTAAAAAAGAAGGAGAAATTGAAATAAAATTTCTTAAAGATGGCCAAATTTTTAAGAGTCAAAAGGTTAAACCAGCGCCCTTGGGGGGCAAGTTGCAGGATTTTGTCCTTCCTTTTCCCCTGAAAGATTTTCCGCCAGCTCATTACTCGGTGGAAGTTTCTTTAAATTTAGCGGGACAAAAGTTGATTTCATCAGGTGACGAATTTGATATAACTTATTCTACTTCTATTCCTCGCCCTTGGGTTTATGCTAAGTTATTGCCTCCAGCCGACGATGTTGTTTATGATTATTTGATCGGAACCCAATTTTTAAAAAATGGACAACCCCAGCTGGCGCGACAACATCTGGAAAGAGCCTATCATAGTCGTCCAGAAGACATGAGTTATGCTTTTGGCTTGGCTCAAGCTTGCTGGATACTAGGAGATGTCTCTCGCATTCCTGAGCTTCTCAGTCCTCTGGTTGGTCAAGCCAAAGTCTCTTATGAAGTCCTGGAGTTGTTGGGCAAAAGCTGGCAGAGGTTGGGGCAGTGGAATAAAGCCATTGAAGTTTTTGACCAAGCTGTCGAGCAATTTGGAACCAATCCCCGCCTGTTAAATGCCTTAGGGGAATGTTATTTGGCGCTGGGTCGTAAGGAGGAAGCCCGCGTAGTGTGGGAAAAGTCTTTAGAATTAAATCCTGACCAAGCGGAGATTAAGAAAAAACTGGCCTCTTTGAAGGAGAAAGAATGATTTTGGCTAACAAAGAGACAAAGAAAAGGGTCTTAGAAGGGGTATTAATATCAGTTATTTTATTGATCTTGATAAGCAGTTTGGTGAGCTGCCATTACTATCGATTGGAGAAGAAGCTCGATCCTGAAGATGCTGAATTTTTATCCAAGGTCCGCTATATTATCACCAAACAGGAAGAACATCTTTTTCTTGATTTACCCAAAGAAGAGAGGAAAAAATTTGTGGAAGACTTTTGGAAGCGTCGGGATCCTGATCCCACCACTGAGGAAAATGAATTTAAGATGGAATACTTCAATCGAATTGAGCGAGCCAACGAGCTCTTTGTCAGTGAAGGAAGGCCCGGGTGGTTAACTGACCGAGGCAGGATTTATATTCTATTTGGTCCTCCCACAGAGAGGATGACTTATCCTATGGGCTATGGTCCCAGTGGTCCTTGCCAAGAGATTTGGTATTATGGAGGCTTTCCCGTTGTCTTTTTAGATGAGTTTTGTAATGGAACTTACCGTCTGGTAACTTACGATTTAACTCCTTTACGGTCGATAAATCTTATGTACATGCATGAGTTGAGCCTGGCGCAGTCTCGATTCCAGCAAACGATTCGAGGTGATAGTCGGATATTTGATTTTAAATGGCGCGTGAAAAAGGAGCTGGGAAAAGATAACTCACTCGAGGTAATGGTACAAGTTGAAGTGCCTTATACTTCTTTTTGGTTTAAAGAAGAAGAAAATGAACTTATTACCTCAGTCAAGCTTGAATTAGAACTGAGGGAAGCGGGAGGAGGGATTGTCTGGCAATATGAAAAATCCTACCCGGTAAAAACAACTGAGGAAGAGTTGACGAAATTGAGGGGAAAATCTTTTGTAATTGAGGTGCCATTTCAGCTCAATCCAGAAAAAGCCAGATTGTTTCGCCTAAATCCAGGTAAGATTTACGCTGTTTTGACTGAAGAGACAAGTGGGGAAAATCTTCGCAAGGTGCTTGAGTTCAAATTATGAATAACTGAGAAAAGGATTTTTTCTGGAAAAAAGTTAATGAAAGCTGAAAATGGTCTTTTTCATAGCTCAGATTAGGGGGTGAGGTATGAGCAAAAAAATTATCGGGACCTTTTTTATGATCAGTTTTTTAGTGGGCTTAATATCGCCTCTTCTGGCTCAAGCCTATCTCGAAGAAGTTCGAGCCTGTCATCTTCTCCAAGAAGGTAAAGCGGAAGAGGCTCTCCAGCTTCTAGAAAGAAAGCTCAAAAGGTACCCTAACAATTTTGATTGCCATCTTTATAAGGGAGTGGCTCTTTATTTTCTGGGGAAGAAGGAGGCAGCTTTTGATGTTCTTAATAAAGTTGAGTTCGAGACAGAAAAGTTGGCTAAAGCTGGAGCCACTCTTGAGGCAGGCAAAAGGCTGCAAGCTTTTTCCCAAGAAGATCTTTATTTAGCCCAGCGGGGTGGAGTGGTTTTTTCCAAGGAAAGAAAGGGGCTATTGAAGTATGTTCTGGCTATTATGTATAAAGAGAAACGAGATTATAAAAATGCGCGGAAACGCCTCGAGGAGGCGTTGAAAGTTAACTATTCCCCTCAGGAAGTCCGCCGGCAGTTGGGATTAATCAATTGTTTTTTGAAAGACTATAAAGCCGCTGAAAAGGTTCTCCAGCCTCTCTTGGTCAACCCCGAACCCGAACTTGAATTTTTACAAGGTTACATTTTGTATCATCAGGGACAAGTGGAAAAAGCTCGCCAGATATTGGAAAAGCTCTCCTCAGAACTACCTTTGGCCCGCAAGAGCCTGGCTTGTTTACTTTATAATGAGCAACAATATCAAGAATCGTTGTCTCTCTGGGAAGCTCTTTTAAAAGATAATCCCCGGGATGTCCAGGCTAAAAGGAATCAAGCTAGATGTTATTTCCATTTAGGGGAAAAAGACAAGGCCCAGCAGATTTTCGATGAAATGGGTTTAAAGATTAAAGTAGAGAAATACTCACCTAAGAAAATACCTCTCCTTTTGGCTGATCTTTTCCCCAAGCCAGAGTTTGATTTTTTGTGTGATTTGAAAAAGTAGATACCTATAGGTTTTTTGGAACAGGTTGCTTTTGGTTGAGCTTTAAGAGGCAAGAAGAGAAGGATCTCCAGAGAATTATTCCTTAAAAAACGAAATCAGGGAGAAAGAGGACAATTTTTAATTTTTGATAGGCACCTGTCAATATAGAAAGACCAGCCTGCGTTCTTTCCAATCATAATATCTTCTCTTTTCCCTTGACTTAAAGGTGAAAGGGAGGGAGACCTGGCCCATTTTGACCGAAAGGGAAAGGCCCAATCCCAAAATATTCCTAACTCCCCTAAACCTGTGGAAATAATATTGAAATGAATCGGAGAGGGAAGACTCTGAAAAAGAAGAAGTAAGTCTAATTGATTGAATTTCTGGGAGTTATGGTTTAGAATATAAATGGGAATCATGGAGGATGAAGATGAGTATAAAAAGAATAACCGCCTTAATTATCAGTTTATCTTTAATTTTCGTTTTTTCCAGCTGGGCCCAGCAAGGCAGAGGCCGGGGCCGTATTCATGGCACAGTTAAGGATGAAGCAGGCAATCCTCTTGAGGGAGTGAAAATTGTGGCTCAGCATTTAAAGTACAATACCACCTTTGAGTCTAGATCAGATAAAAAAGGCAAATGGGCCATTGCTGGTCTGGGTACAGGCTATTTTCGGATCACGGCCACGAAAGAAGGTTACGCTCCGGTTTACCACGAGATGAAGGTCAGTCAATTTTCTCGTAATAATCCCCCCATTCATTTTACTTTGAAGAAAATCCAGGTCCGTTCACTTAATTCGCCAGCTATTGAAGATGAAGCCTCTCTGGCTATTTTTGAGGAAGGGAATAATTTATTTGACCAGGGGAAATACCAGGAAGCCATTCCCAAATTTGAGGAGTTTTTGTCAAAAAATCCAACACTTTTCCACGTTCATATAAATTTAGGTAATTGTTATCGAGAATTGGGTGATTATGAGCAGGCCTTGAAACATTATCAAATTGTCTTAGATAAGGTCAAAGAAACCAGCGGCAGTTACGAAGGAAGTGAAGTAGCCGCCCGGGCTCTGGCTAGTATGGGCCATGTTTATATCAAACAAGGCGATCTGACTAAGGCGAGGGAATATTTAAAACAGGCCGTTGATATCTTTCCTCAAGATGAGACCTTAGCTTTTAATGTGGCTGAGATTTATTTTAAAGAGCGGCAAATCGATGAGGCCATTAAGTATTACCAGTTGGCGATTAAAATTAAGCCCGATTGGGCTCCGCCTTACCGACAGCTTGGTTATGCTTATTTAAATAAAGGTGATTATCGTCCAGCAGTGGAGAATTTGAAAAAATTTATCGAATTGGCTCCTGACGACCCTCAAGCGGAAACTATTCGCAACTTAATTCCTAAATTGGAAGAACTTATAAAAAAATAGAAAGTTAACCCTAGAGAAATATTAATATTTAAGTCTTTCGAAGAAGAAAAGTTAGCTTTTTTCAGTTTTAGATTACTTTAAAGAAACAGTCAGAAGTTTGCGCAATCGCTTGCCTCTTACTTTGTCAGTAACACTGATGTAAATAAAATGGCTCTTTGGAGGCAGATCAAGAGACCAGGTTCGGTGAATGGTTAATTGATTAGTAATATTACTTTTTAATCGTTCCCAAGGCAGGGAGTCTCGGATTTCTTCTTCTTGGCGAGTGATGATATTTTTTTCTTTATCCCTGATCTCTACGGCCACTGAGAGGTCATAAATATATTTTTCTCCTTCTTTTTTGTAATCCAAGCGGGCGAAAGGAATGTCGACTTTGACTTGAGCTAAAGGTCCTTCTGGGGAGGAAGTAACTTCAGCGGCCACATTGTAGTCGAAGATAGCCAGATCCGCTGCCCGTCTTTCATCCATAGCGATTTCTCCGATCCATTGATACTTGGCCAAGTTGGGTGGATCCCATTCCGGAGAAACCATGGAAAAGGGAGTTATTTCCAGTTTGGTTTGCAATTTGTAATCACCTGTTCCGTAATAGTCGACAAAGACGAGACGGAGAGGTCCGGCGAAATATTCGGGATAATTATCATAAACCCATATTTCAGTGGCCCGCTCAGTAATTGTGCCGGTTTCCAGCGGATTGGCCTTCACAAATTTGTTTTGTTCATAAGGCACATCGCCCATTGACTTACTGATGACGTTGGTGGGAGGGCCGAGCAGGATATAGATTCTTCCCCGATCAGTACGCCAGCCAGGTTTACCTACTTTGAAGGCTTTATCAGCAATAGCCAGACGGGTATAAAAAGTTTGCCGAAATTCATTAATTGGAGTGGAAGGATCCGGGTCCCGGCGGGCCCAGAAATCACGAATGAATTCGCCTCTATCTTCCGGTGGCATTTCCCGGAAAATCTTTTCCTCGACAGGCATGATGATATAGCTGACATAATCGAGGAATTTTTGACTCAGGGGATCAAGTTGTAACTTTTTAGGCTGGGAGGAAGCGCAGGCAATAGTCCCTAGACTCCAGGCAGCCAGAACCACAAAAATACTCCATCTTCTTGTTTTTTTCATTTTAGCCTCCCCTTAAATTATAAATATTTCTTCGGGAAATGGCTAATCTCAGGCGACTGGGTTGATTTTTTGAGCAGATTTTTAATCCGGAGCCCCCTCTTTCCCTGCGAAAGGGGCAAATAAAAAAAGGGGGCTCAATTGAGCCCCCTTGTGTTGCTCTCTACCTTAGAAAGTGAACCGCAGACTGACTTTGACCACCCGGTTACCAAAAGCACCGGTGACTGCGCCGTAATTACCGAAACGTTCGAAAGTGGGGTTGTTGGGATCAGTGTAGTCGATATAACCACCAGGATTGGAGGAGATGGAATAGCCGCTGCGGCCTAAAGCGTTAAGGACATCCACATATCCGCCAATAGTGAAGTTTTCGCCCAACCGGAAGCGTTTTTCCAGCCGGAGGTCAAGGGTAGTCACGGGAGCATTTCTTCTGCTGCCGATGGGTTCGGTGCGCACGGAGTAGGTATCACCCGGATATTTGTAGATGGGATCTTCAGGAATATAAACCGTCACCGTTCTGGCCCAGGGAGAACCGGACATGTGGCGGAAATAACCGCTTAAAACAAAGTCGTAGGGCAGGATGACGGTGCTTTGGATCTTGATGTTGATCGGGCGGTCATAATCAAGTCGGCCGTCGGAGTAGACGAAAGAATTGGGTGTGTCGAAGTTGCCGGAAGCACCATAAGATGAACCGTAACTACCGCCGATATTCCCGGTGGCTTTTGACCAAACGATGGACCCCAGCAACTGCCAGCGGTTGGACATCCTTTTATTGACGATCAGCTGGAGGGCCACATACTTTCGGTAGCCTTCTTTGACGTTCATCAGGTAATAATGCATGGCCGGAGCATTGGCCAGCTCAGCATAGAGATAGGAAGTCTTATCATCGCTGGTGCCGAAGATGCCGTCATCACCGGGGTCGGTGAATTCAAACTTCTTCCAGTAGGGACTGTCGGGTGAATAGCCCTTCCAGGCTTCGTCTTTACCCAGGCCATAGTCATTGACGTCTTCAAAAATCCGCTGTTTCTTTTTGTACATGAAGTTGAGGGTGACGCTCAGGTCCTTCATGACCTCCCGTTCAATACCAATGGTGATTTCGTCGGTGTAAGGAGCCTTAGCGTTAGTGTCCAACTCATCTTCCAACTTGAAGGTTGTGGGGTCTGGAGGCAAGTAACGTAAGGTGTAACGATCGGTGGGATCGGGGATTTGGTTGTAGTTGTCGTCATACCAGTACCAGCCGCCGGTGGTGGGATAATTGGGATTGGCCAGAGAGTAATACTGGATCATTAAGTATTCGTAATAGCGTGAATAGGAACCTTTAAGAGCCGTCTTGCCGTCGCCAAAGAGGTCATAAGTGAAACCCAAACGAGGGGAGATATTGGTCCAGGTCAAGCACTTAAATTCAGGTAGGTCGTATTCGCCGAATTGAGGGCCACCAATTATGGCCAGGACACCGTATGGGTCAGCGGTAGCGCCTTTATGCTGGGGGGGGAATTTACCGGAACTGGTGTCGAAACGAGCACCGAGATTGAGAGTCAGACGGTCTTTGATGGTCACACTATCCTGGATGAATGTGCCAAACCGGGTCATGGTGTTTTCTTGCACAGAGCTGCCTTCTTCAGGACCGCAGATATAAGCGTAGAGACGGGTTCGGTTAGGAGAAGTTGAAGTGGGATAAGCGTAGATGCTGCCTTTGTAATAATAGATGTAATAGGGATTTTGCCGCCACCAATCCCAGTTACCGCTGGTAGCTTCGTATTCAATACCGAATTTGATCTCGTGAGAGGCACCCAGAAAGTCATCCTGGAAGAGGGTCGCGGTGATTGACGGATTGAATCGTTTTCTTAAGTACGTTTCTTCAAAACGAGGATTGTTGCGGTAGATTCCCCAATAACGGTCATAGTTCCGGGGAGCGTCCTTAATGGCGTATTCACTGTAAGGTATGGGGAACCAGCGCCGAATGAAGCCCAGACGGAAGTCCATAAAGAAATTCTGGTTGATGACCCAGTTTAACTGAGCGGAGAAGGTATGACCGGTTTCACCATCCCACTTAGTGGTGGCCGTTTTGTCCAGATAATTCTGAATACGGTTGGTGTAGAAATCTTCAGTAATAGTGGTCAAGTTGTAGGTGGTCATCAACCGCAGGTTGGAAGCCAGCTGGAAAGTTAATTTGCCAAAGAAATTGCCTTCCTTGTGGGGAGCTGTGTCCAGAGTATAGACTCGTTTTCCTTGGGCAATGGTGTCATCCCAGATGACATGGTTGAAATCTCTTTCCCAGGTGAAGAAACGACCATTAGTGAAGAACCAGATGCGGTCTTTAATGATAGGACCACCTACATAAAGGGAGAAGTCTTTCCAAGAGTTCCAGCCGGTAGGTTTGGTTAAGCCAACTGCCTTGAGGTCTTCTTCACTCAGAAGACTCACTTGCATGTCCTTGTTGTAGAATTCGACTGTAGCTCCGCCATGAAATTCGTTTCCGCCTGATTTGGTGACGATGTTGATGAAGCCACCATCGGCAATGCCTACACTAGCTGGATGCCCAGATAGACCAAACTCAACTTCTTCATAAACGTCGATGTTGATATTGGTCATGGGGTACATGACCACGGGGTCATTAATGGTCACGCCGTCGACTGAATACTGGTTACCACGCACAGTTGAACCGGAAATAAAAGAAGTTCGGCGGTAACTCACACCTTCGGAGACCGAACCGGGGATGGAGTTCAACACATCGTACAGGTCCCGAGCCATAGGAACATTGTAAATAAAATCTTTAGAATAGTTGACCGCGGTTTTAGAGGATTTGACATCAACTACCGGTGATTCAGCCACCACCGTTACCTCTTCCTCCAAAGCACTCATTTCCATTTGGATGCTCACCGTCGTCGTTTTACCAACACTGACTTTTAAGCCTTTACGGATGACAGTTTTAAAACCTGAAAGTTCGAAGGTGAGCTGGTAATCAGAGCCCGGAGGCAATGAGGGAAAACGGAATGAACCGCTTTGGGTGGTGACAAAAGACATTTTACCTTGGAGTGCTGGGCCTTGAACAGTGACTGTCACTCCTGGAAGTGGATTGCCTTCACTATCCACGACTTTACCATTAATCGAACCAGTTAGTTTTCCCTGAGCTCCCAGGAAGGAGACAAGGCCAAAGCAGAAAAAGAGGACTGCAGAAAACTTAATTAATTTCCCCATCCACTTTCCTCCTTTTAAGTTTTTGTGATTTTTTCCTTGAGCGACGTGATCGCTTCAAGGAAAGCCCTAAAATACCTTGAGTTTAACTTATCTTTACAGTTTGCTTTCCCTGATTATCACCCCCTTCATTTGATAACTCCTCGTTCTTTGACATAGCAATATTCGTGCCAGAAATAGTGTTTTTCTTCTCTTGAAATATTATTGGGGAAAGCACTCTTTTTTTCCTTCTACCGCTCATTATATTTGAGCCTTGTTGAATTCAAAATTTTGATTTTTTTCCGAATAATTGCACTCAATTTTTTTTAGGAAGAGAACAGAACGAGGGGAAATTTTCCCCCTCGTTCTGTGTTGGCTGCTGAGCTGGTTTAGAAAGTAAACCGGATTCCTAGCCGGATAGAACGGACACCATAGACACTGGAAACAGTTCCATAAAGTTCGTCCAGTTCCACTTCAGGAGGAGTTTTGTAAGGCCAAATATACGGATTGGGATTCTGGTAGATATTGACTCCACTGCGACCACCAACATTGAAGATATCGACATAGAAGTTGAGCTTACCGATATCACCCAGACGGAAGCTCTTCTCAATTCGGAGATCCAAATTAGTATAAGGCGCATTGCGGCGAGAGCCCAGTGGTTCAGCGTTAACACTGACATAGCTTTGTTGGACAGGAAGGTCTGAGGGAAAATAAACTCGGGAGATTGTCCTGGTCCAAGGAGAACCGGAACGGTGCTGGAAGTAAGCGCTGAGGATGAAGTCATAGGGCAGAATGACTGTACCCATTAATCTGATTTGCAGTGGTCGGTCGAAAGACACCCGGCCGTAAGAGTTAATTAAGGTATTGGGATTATCAAAGAGTCCGCTTTCTCCTTCAGTAGCTCCGTAAGAAGGTTGAGCGTTCCCTTTAAATTCACTGTAAAGAATGGAACCTTTCAATTGCCAGTTATTGGACATGCGTTTGTCAAAAGTCAGAATAAGCGCCCAATATTTCCGTTTGGCTTCCGGTGGATTGAGACCCATCCAGGTAGGAGCGGGTCGGTCTTCTCTCAAGCCATAAACCGTCATCTGCTGGTCATCGGCAGTGCCGTAAACACAATCATAGCCGGGTTCGGTGAAAGTATAAGGAATCCAAATGAGACCCTTTTCATCAGTGGCTGTGGGATCATAACCGTTATTCAAGTCAGTATCTTCGACGATGTTCTTGTTAATTTTGTAAACGAATTGCAAACCGAGTTTGAAGTCTCGGACTAGCTCATGCTCAATGCCGGTCAGAAATTCGTGCATATAGGGAGCCTTGAGGTTGTCCACATAATAGGTGTATTCAGGATCTTGAGTAGGATAAGAGGTAATTTTATAACGATCCACCCCAGGCAGGTCCATCAGTTTATTGCCGTTAAGGTCATACCAGTAATAGCTGATGGAGCCAGCGCCGAAGATCTGAGCCGCATTGTATTTGGCGGACCAAACAGGTTCATAGTAGCGGGCAAAGGAGGCCTTGAGGGCTGTTTTACCGTCTCCGAAGAGGTCGTAAACAATGCCGATTCGAGGAGAAAGAGTTAGGAATTCGACTACTTTCTTATAGGGAGTGGTCAGTTCATCAAAGGGAGAAATGGGTCCGATTTCCTGGTGCCATTGGTCGATTAAAGCTTCTAACAGCTCATTTGTGCCTAAAGCTGGGTTTTGCAAAGGGGCCGGATAGTCATAGCGGAGTTCGGGCCGATGTTGTTCGGGTTCGTACTGATAAGAATAGTCCAGCCGCAGGCCAAGGTTAAGGGCCAAACGGCCGGTGTCGATGCTGTCCTGCACATAACCGGAGAAACGGCGGACATGGTCTTGGACATCCCACATGCCTTTAGCGGGCGGGCAATAGCGAATGCGGAGACGGCCTCGTTTTCCAGAAGTGGAATAGTAATAGGGATTCCCGGCCACGTAATCTCGCCAGTAAGAATACCAGGGATTTTCACGATACCAATCGCGGTGGTATTCCGATTGTTCAAACTCAAAGCCTGCTTTCATCTCATGGCTCGAGCCAAGAAAATCATCCTCGAAATGAGTGATCGAGGCCGAGGCCAACATTTTTTTGCGGATGTATTCGTCATCGTAGAAAAGACGTCCCCAATAAACACGAGTGCTCCGGTCATAATAAGTATATTTGCCCTCTGTTCCGGGACGGTGGTTTAAAGGAAAATAGCGATGGATATAGGTGCCGCGAACATCAAGAAAAGTGTTCTGATTGATGACCCAGTTCAATTGGTGAGTTGTAGTGTAGGTGTTTTCATGATTCCAGATATCCACCACATCCGAAGGATAAGCAGAGCCAATTCCGTTGGTGTAATAGGGCTCATAGATGTGATTATAGTGGAGCATACCCATGTACTTGATGGCGTTAGTTACCTGGAAGGTTAGCTTGGCAAAACCCATCCATTCTTCGTGGCGAAGGTCATAATGTTCGCTCGGAATTCCTAGTTTGGCTAATCTGTTTTCAGGTGTATATGGATTTTCCTTATCCCAGACAAGGCGGCGACCATTGAGGAAGAACCAAACACGGTCGACTAATATTGGACCACCAAGATTGAGAGACGCGTCATAATAACCAGTATATTTTTCAGGCTCAAAGACATTGAGAGCTTGGATGTCCTCCATAGTGATCAAGTTTTCAGATAAAGCATCACTGGTATAATACCCGGTAAACCCCCCTGTAAACTTGTTTCCTCCACTCTTAGTAACGATGTTGATGTAGGCGGAATCAGTTTGACCGACTTCAGCGGGCAGCGAACCGACACCAAATTCGATTTCTTCATAAACATCGACGTTAATGTTGGCCATGGAGTAAAAGGTGGCCGGGTCATTCATCGGCACCCCGTCTAAAGCATAGAGAGCACTGCGGACCGTTCCACCCAGAATGGAGCTGGTTCGGCGATATTCCGCTCCGTCGGCAATAGCCCCGGGAATTGAGTTTTGGATATCATAGAGGTCACGGTTCATAGGAATACTGGAAATAAATTCGGCACTGTAGTTAATGCTGGCTTTAGATGACTTAACGTCAACTACAGGAGATTCGGCCACAACTTCAACTT